>Ga0308163_10000307_pt1 | contig 109709 bp, 102 predicted proteins | sample PhyTR1_FD_201037 | JGI IMG/M metagenome (GOLD analysis project Ga0308163, IMG submission 201037) | Phyllosphere microbial communities from UC Gill Tract Community Farm, Albany, California, United States - DLSLT.R1 | ecosystem: Host-associated > Plants > Phyllosphere > Unclassified | place... | reverse complement strand
AAGGTCAAGCCGCTGCGCATGAAGATCAGCAAGGCCAAGGAACGCGCCTTGATGAAGGAATTCGGCCTGGACGAAACCGTCCTGACCGAAGAGGAAATGCTGACCCGCCGCCAGCGCCTGAAGGCGCTGATCAAGCTGGGCAAGACCCGCGGCTACCTCACGCACGGCGAAATCAACGATCACCTGCCCGACAAGCTGGTCGATGCCGAAACGCTCGAAGTCGTGATCTCCATGCTCAACGACATGGGTGTGGCCGTCTATGAACAGACGCCCGACGCCGAGACGCTGCTGCTGAACAACACCGGCCAGTCGGCAACGACCGAGGAAGAAGCCGAAGAGGAAGCCGAAGCCGCGCTGTCGACGGTGGACTCCGAATTCGGCCGCACGACCGACCCGGTGCGCATGTACATGCGTGAAATGGGCACCGTCGAGCTGCTGACGCGCGAAGGCGAAATCGAAATCGCCAAGCGCATCGAAGGCGGCCTGCAGGACATGATGCAAGCCATCAGCGCCTCGCCCGCGACCATTGCCGAGATCCTCAACATGTCCGAGGAAATCCGCAACGGCAAGGTCGTCATCTCGACCATCGTTGACGGTTTCTCCAACCCCAACGAAGCCGACGATTACGTGGCCGAGGAAGACTTCGACGAATTCGACGAAGAAGACGATGACGACGGCAAGGGCGGCTCCAAGGCGCTGACCAAGAAGCTCGAAGAACTCAAGAACGACGCGCTGTCGCGCTTCGACAAGATGCGCGAGCTGTTCGAGAAGATGCACAAGATCTACGACAAGGAAGGCTACGGCACTCCTGCGTACATGAAGGTGCAGGCCGCACTGACCGAAGAGCTGATGACCATCCGCTTCACGGCCAAGACCATCGAGAAGCTGTGCGATCTGGTGCGCGCCCAGGTCGATGACGTGCGCAAGAAGGAACGCGAACTGCGCCGCATCATCGTCGACAAGTGCGGCATGCCCCAGGAAACCTTCATCAAGGAATTCCCGGCCAACCTGCTGAACCTCGAATGGGTGGTCAAGCAGGCCGCGTCCAACAAGTCGTGGAGCACCATCCTCGAGCGCAACATCCCGCCCGTGCAGGAACTGCAGCAGAACCTGATCGACCTGCAGACGCGCGTTGTCGTGCCCCTGCCAGGCCTCAAGGATATCAACAAGCGCATGAACGACGGCGAACGTGCGTCGCGCGATGCGAAGAAGGAAATGATCGAGGCCAACCTGCGCCTGGTGATTTCCATCGCGAAGAAGTACACCAACCGCGGACTGCAGTTCCTGGACTTGATCCAGGAAGGCAACATCGGTCTGATGAAGGCCGTGGACAAGTTCGAATACCGTCGCGGCTACAAGTTCTCGACCTATGCCACCTGGTGGATCCGCCAGGCCATCACGCGCTCGATTGCCGATCAGGCCCGCACCATCCGGATTCCGGTGCACATGATCGAGACCATCAACAAGATGAACCGCATCAGCCGCCAGCATCTGCAGGAGTTCGGCTTCGAGCCCGATGCGTCCATCCTGGCCGCGAAGATGGAGATTCCCGAGGACAAGATCCGCAAGATCATGAAGATCGCCAAGGAGCCGATCTCCATGGAAACGCCGATCGGCGACGACGACGACAGCCACCTGGGCGACTTCATCGAGGACGGCGCGAACACCGCCCCCATCGATGCCGCGATGCAGGCCGGCCTGCGCGACGTGGTCAAGGACATCCTCGACGGCCTGACGCCGCGCGAAGCCAAGGTGCTGCGCATGCGCTTCGGCATTGAAATGTCCACCGACCACACGCTGGAAGAAGTCGGCAAGCAGTTCGACGTGACGCGCGAACGCATCCGCCAGATCGAAGCCAAGGCCTTGCGCAAGCTCAAGCACCCTTCGCGTTCGGACAAGCTGCGCAGCTTCATCGACTCGCTCTAAGCCTCGCGCCTTTGCGGCACGACAAAAAGCCATCCTTCGGGATGGCTTTTTTCATGGGAAGCAAAGTGTCAGGGGCGCACAGGCTCCTGGGCGCCGGCGGGAGCATCAAAGATCAGGCAGGTCGTGGTCGCATGCGCGTAGAGCCTGCCGTCGGGGCCCACGATGCGGCCCTCGGCCGTCGCCACCTGGCGGCCCTGGTGTATCACCTTGCCTTCGGCGCGCACCAGGGGCACGCGGTCGCTCAGCGCACGCACCATGTTGACCTTGAGTTCCAGCGTCGTGTAGCCCTTGCCCGCGGGCAGCAGCGTGTGCACGGCGCAGCCCACGGCCGAGTCGAGCAAGGTGGCGAACCAGCCGCCATGCACGCTGCCCAGCGGGTTGTAGTGCTTGCGCTGCGGCCGGCCCTGGAAGACCGCGCTGCCCGGCTCCATGTGGATGGGAATGAAGTCCAGCGTGAGGCCTATGGGCGCGGGCGGAATCTCGCCCGCGAAGATCGCCGCGAACAGCTCCATGCCCGTGAGGCCGGCCAGCGACGCGGGTGCTTGCGCCGCGACATTCAGGCGCGCACGCACCTCGGTTTCCTGCGCTTGCCAGTGCGCAATCACGGCATCCAGTTCCATGTCCATGCCCATCTCCTCGCTATTAATTGTATATACAAGTGTTGCAAGTACAATATAGCAGATGAACACACCCCAAGGCTGTACCAATCTGAAGCTGCGCCAGCTGACCCGCGTGGTCACGCGCCACTACGACCACTACACCGCCGCGGCCGGACTCAAGACCACCCAGTATTCGCTGCTGTCGCATGTGGAGAAACTCGGGCCCATACGTCCGGGCGATCTGGCCCGGAGCATGCAGATGGACGCATCCACGCTCACGCGCAACATGCAGCCACTGGTCACCCAGGGCTGGCTGCGCATAGGCGCGGGCGAGGATGCTCGCAGCCGGCTGGTGGAGATCACCGATGCCGGACGCGCCAAGCGCATCGAGGGCCAGCGCGCCTGGAAGCAGGCGCAGCTGGCGCTCAACGAACGGCTGGGCGTGGAGCGCGTGGCCGCGCTGCACGAACTGCTCGATGCCGGCATCGCGTGTTTCGATGACGGCGCCGACGCGCCATGAGGGCGGCCGGCCAGTGCGTTGGCCGTACCGGCCTCAATAGGCCTTGAAGTTGGCGGCCACGCGCTGGTTCAGGTAGTCGCCCGCGGCAATCGGCGGGTACTTGCGGCCCGGGCCTTCGATGATGGCGTCGCGGTTGGCCTGGGCAAAGAATGCCAGGCTGTAGCGCGGCCCCATGTACTCGCCGAGCAGCGGGTTCTTCACGCGGTGGAAGTTCGAGGGCAGCTGGTCGTCGCTCCAGCGCATCAGCATGTCGCCGATATTGCAGGTGATGGCCTTTTCGTCGGGCTCGACCGACGTCCATTCCTGGCCCTCCATCTCCTTGCCCGGGCAGACCTGCAGCCCGCCCTGGCCCTGGCGCTGGAACAGCAGGCTCAGGCAGTCGAAGTCGGTGTGGGCGCCGGCGCGCCACAGGCCCAGGTTGGCCTGCTGCTCGGGTGGCGTGGCGAAGTAATGCAGCAGGCGCAGCGTGCTCTGATAGCTGGACTGGGCCGGGTCATGCGCGCGCAGGAAGAAGCCGTCGTCAAAGCCCAGCTTCCAGGCAAAGCACGACAGCACCTGCATCGCCACCTGCCAGCACTGGCCCTCGAAGGCCAGCATGGTGGCCTGGAAGCCGGCCAGCTCTTCATTGCTGGGCCACAGGCCTGCCATGTGCGGCCGCGTGATCTGGTAGGACTCCTTCTGGTCGGGCGTGCCGGTCGAAGGGCGCACCTGGGCGCGGCTTTCCCAGCCGACATTGAGCGCCTTCTTCAGCGGGTATTGCGCCTTGACGGCATCGGGCAGCGCAAAGAAGCGCTCGGCCATCGCAAAGGCCTTGTGGACCTCATCGAGCGCGATGCCATGGTTCACGACCTGGAAGAAGCCGACATCGATGGCGGCGTCCCAGAGCTGGTCGGCGATCTCGGTCTTGCGCGCGGCGAAGTCCGTGAGGTCGATGCGGCGGATCTCGCGGCGGCTGCTTTCGGAGCCCATCGCGCCCATGCGCGTTTCTTTCTGCAATTCGGTCAGGTCGTAGCTAGCGGTGCTCATGCGGTTCTCCAAAAGAGCTGAAAACACAAAGTTTTCCCACGCGCGGCTTCAGTGCGCCGGAGGGCCGGCAGGCTGCTGAAACCACGGGCGCACGGGGCGCGTGCGGGCTTCAGAGCAATTTCCTTCTGGCCAGGCCCCATGGGCTGCACAGTGAACGCTTCTACTCCTGCAAACGATCAAGCAAGAAGAATGCCTGGCATGCAAAGTGCATGGCGCAGACCGTCCGCAGCCCCCGCCTGCCCCCTTTGTTCGGAGACCGCCATGTCCGCCCTGATGTTTGCCAGCCCCGCCCCGCTCGAAGACCCCACGCCGCTCGGCGACACCGACGGCACCTATCTGCGCCAGGCGATTGCACTGTCGGGCACGGCGCGCGCGCGCGGCAACCGGCCGTTTGGCGCAGTGGTCGTCGATGCCGGCGGCGCGCTGCTGGCCGAGGCCTACTGCAACACCACCGAGACCGGCGACTGCACGGGCCATGCCGAAACCAATGCCGTGCGCCAGCTCAGCCCCAAGGTCTCGCGCGCGGTGCTGGCCCAGGCCACCCTGTATTCGTCGGCCGAGCCCTGCGTGATGTGCGCGGGCGCGATCTTCTGGTCAGGCATAGGCCGCGTGGTGTTCGGCATCGATGCCCAGCGCCTGCGCGTGTTCCGCGGCGAACGCGCCGAGCAGCGCGACGCCGAACTGTCGTGCCGCGATGTGTTTGACGCCTCGCCGCATGAGATCGAATGCGTGGGCCCGGCGCTGATCGAGGAGGCCAGCCTGCCCCATGTCGGGTTCTGGAAAGCGTGAAGCAGGCAGAATCGGCAGCCTTGCCTTCCACTGCCGATCCCATGACCGAACCCGACGACTGCGCGCCCGCGGGCGCCCTGCTGAGCCGCGCCAAGCAAGGCCGTGAACGCATCCTGGGCGCCATTCGCGAGGCCGCGATCGCCGAGTTCAGCCGCCACGGCTTCAAGGGCGCCTCGACCAAGGCCATCGCCGAGCGCGCGGGCCTGACCAAGCCGCAGCTGCACTATTACATCAGCAACAAGGAAGATCTCTACGAGGAACTGCTGTATTCGGTGCTCAACGGCTGGTCCAGCGCCTTTGTGTTCGATATCGCCAGCGACGACCCCAGGACCGTGCTCAGCGGCTATGTGCGCAAGAAGCTTGACTATGCGCTCGACAACCCGGGCCTGTCGCGCATCTTCACCACCGAAGTGCTGGGCGGCGGGCGCAACCTGGGCCGCTACTGGCCGGTGGCGGTGAAGTCGACGCAGCAGAAGGTCGACCTGATCAACCGCTGGATCGCCGAAGGCCGGATGCGCGCGCTCGACCCCACGGTGCTGCTGATGCAGATCTGGGGCATGACCCAGCACTATGCCGACTATGGCGTGCAGGTGCACATCATGCTGGGCCTGGCGCCCGATGAAGCGATGGACCGCGAACCCATCATGCGCGAGCTCACCACTTTTGTGCTGCTGGGCTGCGGGCTCGCACCAGAATAGACAGGGGCTGCACGTTCATGTGCATGTAAAGAGCTCGCCAACGCAACTGCGGCATCCCAATGCCCGCTGCGGGTTTATAGCCAGGACGTCCACCCTTCGACAGGCTCAGGGCGAACGGGAGAAACTGATGCTTGCGTAGGCTGGCACAGCATTTGCAATAGTTTGACCGATCGATCAAATCAAATGGTCAAACATGCAAATTACCGCCCCTATTGCCTTGTCCCCCGCCACCGACCAAGCCTTTGAGCTGGTGCTCGCGCGCAGCCAGATGCGCCTGCCGGTCGAGCCCGGCGAAAGCATGGCCGATGTGCTGCAACTGGCCGGCATCGCCATAGCCACGCTGTGCGAGCAAGGCGTGTGCGGCACCTGCGTCACGCGCTGGCTCGATGGCGCGCCCGAGCACCGCGACAGCTGCCTGAGCGCCGAGGAGCAGCGCACCCATCTCGCGGTCTGCTGCGCGCGCAGCCAGAGCGCGACGCTGACGCTCGATCTCTGAGGGCCGGCCCATGCACGCTCCCGTCCATATCCTCGCCGCGCGCCTGCCGCGCTGGCTGCTGCCCGCGCAGTGGCCCAGCCAGGGCGGCCAGCCCCTGCTCGCCGATCTGCACCTGGAGCAGGGCCGCGTGCGGGGCCTGGCCCCTCATGACCCGGACTTCAGCGCGCCTGCGGGCCGCGCCTGGCATCTGAACGGCGCGCTGCTGCTGCCCGGCCTGGTGGATGCACACACCCACCTCGACAAGGCCTTCACGCTGGCGCGCATGGGCCCGGTCAAGCCCGGCCTGCTGGGCGCGATCGAAGCCATGATGGTCGACCGCCAGGGCTGGACCGAAGCCGATATCCACGCCCGCGCCAGCCGCGCGCTGCAATGGGCCTACGACGCCGGCACGGTGCATCTGCGCACGCATTGCGACTGGTGGGAGCCCGAGGCCCAGCCCCTTGCCTGGAATGTGCTGCGCGAGCTCGCCCAGGAATGGGCCGGCCGCCTCACGCTCGAACGCGTGGCGCTGATTCCCCTGCACCTGTGCGCCGAGCGCGAGACCGCGCTGCGCCTGGCGCGCACCGTGGCCGCGAGCGGCCCGGGCGCGCTGCTGGGCGGCTTTGTGCATTCGACCAACTGGAATCCGCAGGCCCTGCGCCATCTGTTCGAGGCCGCGCAGCAATGCGACTTGAATGTCGATCTGCATGTCGACGAGGAATTGCACTCCGGCGCGCTTGGACTGGCGACAACCGCGGCACTGGTGCAGGCACTGGGTTTCGAGGGCCATGTGGTCTGCGGCCATACCTGCGCGCTGGCCGTGCAGGAGGAAGCGACGGCGCTGGCCACGCTCGATGCCGTGGCCAGGACCCCGATCACGCTGGTCACGCTGCCCATCACCAATCTGCTGCTGCAGGACGCGACCACGGGCCGCACGCCGCGCCAGCGCGGGCTGACCCTGGTCAAGGAAGCGCATGCGCGCGGCATTCCCGTGCTCATCGCCAGCGACAACGTGCAGGACCCGTTCTGCCCCGTGGGCAGTTTCGACCCGCTTGAAGCCCTGGCCACGGGCGTGCTGGCCGCGCAGCTGGAGCAGCCCTTCGACCGCTGGTCCGAAGCGCTGTGCCGCGCCGACTGGCTGCGCCGCGGCGCGCGCGCGCTGCCGCTGCAACCGGGCAGCGCCGCCGACCTGGTCATCTTCGCCCAGGCCGACGCCTGGGGCTTTCCGTCGCGCACCCAGCCGCGCGTGGTGCTGCGCCAGGGCCGCGTCGTCAGCGGCCAGGCGCCTGCCGCATGGTCACCCTCTTCCACCCCCATCCCCGTCCCCGTCCCCGTCCCCGTCCCCGTCCCCGTCAGGAGCCTCGCATGAGCCCCCCCAGCATTGCCCAACCCCTGGCGCGCTACGCCGCCTGGCGCCGCGCCGGCGACATGGTGTTTCTCTCGGGAGTCATCGCCGTCGACCCCGCGGCCGGCCGCATCGTGCGCGGCTATGCCGACATTCCCGATGCCGCGGCAACGCTGATCGGCCGCACTGGCGAGTTCAGCAGCGACATCAAGGAAGGCCCGATCCTGGCGCAGAGCTGGTATGTGCTGGACGCCATCCGCCAGACCATCGAGGCCGCGGGCGGCCAGATGTCGGACGTGATCAAGCTGGTGCAGTACTTCAGGAACCTGGACCACTTTCCCCAGTACAGCCGGGTGCGCAAGCTGTTCTTCCCCGTCGAGCCCCCGGCCTCCACCGTGGTCGAGGTCAGCGCCATGCTGCCCACGCCTGAAATCCTGATCGAAGTCGAAGCCACGGCCTGGCTGCCCCAGCGCTGAACCCCCACGAAAGACCCGCTCCATGTTGCACGGCTACACCCCGCCCCACCGCTATCTGCCCTATCTGAGCTGGACCGAGATCGCCGATCTGCCCGACAAGGAAAACACCGTGATCGTGCTCGCCACGGGGGCCACGGAACAGCATGGCCCGCACCTGCCCTGCGCCGTGGACACGGTGATCAGCGCCGGTGTCGTGGGCCACGCCATGGCGCGCCTGCCCGCCGATGTGCCGGCGTTCGCGATGGCGCCCATCACCTACGGCAAGTCGGAAGAGCACCTGCACTTTCCCGGCACCGTGACGCTCAGCGGCGAGACGCTGCTGGCGACGATGAACGAGATCGGCGAGTCGGTCTACCGCGCGGGCTTTCGCAAGCTGCTGTTTGTCAACGGCCATGGCGGCCAGCCCCAGGTGATGGAGATGTGCGCGCGCGAACTGCGCCTGCGCCACGGCGACTTCATCGTCGTGCCCAGCTTCACCTGGCGCGTGCCGCATGTGGCCGGCAAGTACCTTTCGGACCGGGAGAAGAAGCTGGCCATGCATGCCGGCCATGCCGAGACCGCGCTGATGCTCGCGCTCGCGCCCGACACCGTGCACATGGAGCGCGCCGTGACCAATTACCCGCCAGTCTTTGATTCGCCGCTGCTGTCGCCCGACGGCCGGCCCGCCTGCGCCTGGAGCGCGCGCGACTTCGGCCCCAGCGGCATCATCGGCGACCCGCTGCCCGCGACCGCCGAGCAAGGCCTGGCGATTCTCGAATCGCTGGCCGTGAGCTGGGCCGCGGCCATCACCGAACTGCACCAGCTGCAATGGGCCGCGCGCCCCGAGCCCACCTGGGGCCGCGCCAACCACACCGGCCATGTGGAGCAGTCCAGCGCGCTGGCCTGAAACCTGCGAACAGCCGCCCCATCCCCTCTGTCCTGCCTCCCCGGAGTATTGCCATGATGAAGACTGCCTCCCGCCTTTCCCGACTTGGTGCAGCCGCCCTGCTCGCTCTTGGTGCCCTCGGCACCGCGCAGGCGCAGGAGAAGTTCACCTATATGACCAACTGGTATGCCCAGGCCGAGCACGGCGGCTTCTACCAGGCGCTGGCCACGGGCCTGTACAAGAAACACGGCCTGGACGCGACCATCAAGATGGGCGGCCCCCAGGTCAACATCGTGCAGATGATGGCCGCGGGCCAGGCCGACTGCGTGATGGGATCGAGCGATCTGCAGATGATCCAGATGCGCGAAGGCGGCGTGCCCGTGACCAATGTCGCCGCGGTGTTCCAGAAGGACTTGCAGGTGCTGATCGCGCATGACGACGTGAAGAAGTTCGAGGACCTCAAGGGCAAGACGATTCTGATCGGCTCCTCGGCCCAGCGCGGCTACTGGCCCTGGCTCAAGGCCAAGTACGGTTTCAGCGATTCGCAGACCCGCCCCTACACCTTCAACATCCAGCCTTTCGTTGCCGACAGGAACACCGCCCAGCAAGGCTATCTGACCTCGGAGCCGTTTGCGATTGCCAAGGCCGGCGTCAAGACCACCACGCTGATGTTCAGCGACCAGGGCTATCCCGCGTACGCGACCACGGTGTCGTGCATGGACAAGACGCTCAAGACCCGCAGCGCCGCGGTCACGGCCTTCGTCAAGGCCTCGATGGAAGGCTGGAAGAGCTACCTGGCCGACCCGGCCCCTGGCAACGCGCTGATCAAGAAGGACAACCCCAACATGAGCGACGAGCAGCTGGCCTATAGCCTGGCCAAGCTCAAGGAGCTGGGAATGATCACCGGCGGCGACGCCGCCAGCATGGGCATAGGCGTGCTGACCGACGCGCGCGCCAAGGCCAGCTACGACTTCCTGGTGCAGACCAAGCTGATCGATCCGGCCAAGGTCAAGCTCGCCGACACCTACACCACCAGCTTCGTCAAGGACCTCAAGGTTCTTCCCTGAACTTGCCTGCTGCCCTGAAACAGAGGCCTGCGGCCTCATTCATCGAAAGGCGACCATGAACATCGACGCATCCCCGCCCAGCACCGCCACGCCCGCCGTGGAAGTGCTTTCCGCCGAGAAGACCTACCCCAACGGCACGCAGGCCCTGCTGCCCGTGGACCTGTGCATAGAGGAAGGCGAGTTCGTCACCCTGCTCGGGCCCTCGGGCTGCGGCAAGAGCACGCTGCTGAAGATGGTGGCCGGCCTGCTCGAGCCCACCGACGGCCGGCTGCACCTGTGGCGCAAGCCCGTGGCGCAACTGGACGAAAGCGGCAAGAAGATGGCCTTCGTGTTCCAGTCGCCCACGCTCATGCCCTGGGCCAGCGTGCAGACCAATGTGCGTCTGCCGCTGGACCTGGCGGGCGTGGCGCGCGCCGAAGCCGATGCGCGCGTGAGCGAAGCCCTGGTCCTGGTGGGCCTGTCCAAGTTCGCCAAGGCCTTGCCGCGCGCGCTGTCGGGCGGCATGCAGATGCGGGTCTCGATCGCGCGCGGCCTGGTGACCCAGCCCGACCTGCTGCTGATGGACGAGCCGTTTGGCGCGCTCGATGAAATCACGCGCCACAAGCTCGACGCCGACCTGCTCGATCTGTGGCGCAAGAAAAAGCTCACGGTGATCTTTGTCACCCACTCCATCCACGAGGCGGTGTTTCTCTCCAGCCGCGTGGTGATGATGGCCGCGCGCCCGGGCCGGGTCGTCGAGGAATTCCATATCGATGCGCCCTATCCGCGCACGGCCGACTTCATGGTCTCGCCCGAATTCAGCCGCTACGCCAAGCAGCTGCAGGACAGCCTGCTGCGCGCCAGCGCCGATTCCACGGAGGCCTTCGCATGAGCACACCCTTTCCCTCCGCTTCCGCTGCCGTGGCCGAGGTGCCACGCGCGGTGCCCACTCCCAAGAAGGCCGCCGTGCGCGCCAAACCGGTACGCCAGCCGTTGCTGCGCCAGCCGCTGCTGTCCCAGCCGCGCGTGCAACGCGTGCTCTACCCGCTGCTGGTCGGCCTGGTGCTGATCGCGCTGTGGCAAGGCCTGGTCACGGGGCTGGAGCTGCCGCCCTATCTCGTGCCCTCGCCGCTGCTGATGCTGGAGACGCTGATCAGCGACTGGGCGCCGCTGGGCGCCTCGCTGTGGGTCACGATCAAGATCACGGTGCTGGCGTTTGTCGCGGCCACCATTGCCGGCGTGCTGATCTCCTTCCTGTTCGTGCAGAGCAAGGGCATTGAGACCGCGCTGTTTCCCTATGCGGTGCTGCTGCAGGTCACGCCCATCGTCGCCGTCGCGCCGCTGATCATCATCTGGGTCAAGGACCCGACGGCCTCGATGGTGATCTGCGCGGCCCTGGTGGCGCTGTTTCCCATCATCAGCAACACCACGCTGGGGCTGCGCAGCATAGAGCCCGACCTGCAAAGCTACTTCCAGCTCAACCGCGCGACGCGGCTGCAGACCCTGGTGCGGCTGCGCATTCCCAGCGCCCTGCCCTACTTCTTCGGCGGGCTGCGCATCTCCAGCGGCCTGGCGCTGATCGGCGCCGTCGTCGCCGAATTCGTCGCCGGCACCGGCGGCTCGGGTGCGGGACTGGCCTACCAGATCCTGCAGGCCGGCTTCCAGCTCAATATCCCGCGCATGTTTGCCGCGCTGCTGCTGATCTCGCTGACCGGCGTGGGCATGTTTGTGCTGATGGCCTGGCTTAGCCGCCTGGCGCTGGGCAGCTGGCATTCATCAGAAATCACCCCCTGAGCCGCTTCGCCGGATGGCCGGCCCCGTCTTCCCCCTCTCAACCTTCGGTGGAGGGGGGCGCCCGGCCAGGGACGGCGCCGTCGCTGCGGGGCGGCCCTTGCTCGGCGCCCCCCGCTGTCCCGTTTTTGCACGCCCACCTACATAAATCATGACATCCACCGCCGCCCATCAACTGCCCGAACAACTGCCCGAACTGGACTGGATCGCCGACCCGCTGCGCGTGGGCCGGCTGTCGCAGGACTTCGCCTGGTTCAGCCCGGTGCTCAAGCGCGAGCTGGCCGGCAAGCGTGCCGACGTCGCCGTGCGCCCGCGCACCGAGGATGAAATCCGCCAGGTGGTGGCGGCCTGCGCCAGCGCCGGCATTCCGCTCACGGTGCGCGGCAGCGGCACGGGCAACTACGGCCAGTGCACGCCACTGCATGGCGGCGTGATCCTCGACCTGTCGGGCTACAACGCCTTTGGCTGGGTGCGCGGCGGCGTCGGCCGGGCCCAGGCGGGCATACGCCTGGGCGAGTTCGACGCCCAGGCCAAGCCGATGGGCCAGGAACTGCGCTGGCTGCCTTCGACCTACCGCAGCGCGACGCTGGGCGGGCTGTTTGGCGGCGGCTTTGGCGGCGCGGGCTCGATCAACCACGGCCCGCTGGCCGCGCCCGGCAATGTGCTGGCGGTGCGCGCCATGACCGTGGAGCCCGAGCCGCAGATCATCGAGCTGCGCGGCGCCGAAGCCATGCTGCTGCACCACACCTATGGCACCAACGGCATCGTGCTGGAGCTCGAAGTCGCGCTCACGCCCACCGTCGCCTGGACCGAATGCATCGCGACCTTTGAAGACTTCGATGCGGCGCTGGAATTCGCCGACCGCTTCGGCAGCGCCCCTGGCCTGGAGAAAAAGGAAGTGTGCTTTCTGGCCGCGCCGATTCCCGACTACTTCACCAGCCTGACCGAACATCTGCCCAAGGGCTGCCATGCGGTGCTGCTGGTGGTGGCGCCGCATTCCGAGGCCGGCATGCGCGACATGGTGGCCAAATACGGCGGCGAGATCAGCTACTGCAAGACCGCCGACGAAGTGCAGACCGGCAACAAGACGCTGATCGAATACACCTGGAACCACACCACGCTGCATGCGCTGAAAGTCGACAAGGGCCTGACCTATATCCAGAGCGGCTTCAACCCCGCGCGGCGCATCGAACAGGTCAAGGCGCTCGAGGCCGCGCTGGGCGGCGAAGTGATGATGCACCTCGAGTTCCTGCGCACCAAGGAAGGCGCGTTCAACTGCAGCGGGCTGCAGATCATCCGCTACACCACCGAGGAGCGGCTCAACCAGATCATGCAGATCTACCGCGACCACGGCGTGCAGATCAACAACCCGCATGTCTACATCGTCGAGGACGGCAAGCAGAACAACCTCGACCCGGCCGTGGTCAGCACCAAGCAGCGCTTCGACCCGCTGGGCCTGCTCAATCCGGGCAAGCTGCGCAGCTGGGAAGCGGTGCAGCCACTGCGCCAGACGGCGTAAGCTCAGTCGATCTTTACACTGGCGTTCTTGACGACCTGGGCCATGCGCTGGAGTTCCGAGCGCATGAAGGCCGCCGTCGCATCGGGCGGCGTCAGCTTGATTTCATAGCCCTGGGCCACCAGCGCATTGCGCGCCTCGGGCTGGGCCAGCGTCTGCTGGAAGGCCTGGTGCAGCCGGCTGCGCTCGGCCATGGGCAGGTCCTTGGGGCCTATGGCGGCGATCCAGCCTTCCAGCGCATAGTCGGGCAGGCCCTGCTCGGCGATGGTCGGCAGATCGGGCATGGACGGCACGCGCTGCGCCGTGGTCACGCCCAGGGCGCGCAGCGTGCCGCTCTTGATATGCGGCGCCGCGGGCGCGAGCGCCACCACGGCCCACTGCACCTGGCCGCCCAGCAGGTCGTTCATCAGCATGCCCATGCCCTTGTAGGGAATGTGCTTCACGTCCAGCTTGGCCTGGTCGACCACCATGGCCGCGCCCAGGTGCAGGATGGTGCCATTGCCCGACGAACCGTAGTTGAGCGTGCCGGGCTTGGCCTTGGCCAGCGCCACCAGTTCCTGGAGATTGCGTGCCGGCAAGGCCGGGTTGGCGACCAGCACGAAGGGCGTGGCGCCAATGATGGTGATGGGCGAGATGTCCTGGATCGCGTCAAACGGGATGGCGTTGTAGACGCTGGGGTTGACCACATGGTTGTTCGACACCACGCCAATCATCGAGCCGTCCTTGGGACCGCGCACGATCTGCGCGGTGCCGGTGATGCCGCCCGCGCCCGGCAGGTTCTCTATCACCACCGGGTGGCCCACGGCCTTGGCCAGCTGGGTGCTGATCGCGCGTATCGCCCCGTCGGCGCCCGATCCGGCCGACAGCGGCAGGATCACGCGCAGTGGCTTGTCGCCCTGGGCCAGCGCGCCCAAGGGCGCGAGCAGGCTGGCCGCGGCCAGCGCGAGAAGGGTGCGGCGTGGGGTTTGGGGAAATGGCATTTTTGTCTCCTGCTGATTTTTATTGGAAATGCAAAAAAGCCTGCGCAGTGCGCAGGCTCGGGGGAACTAGACCACGGCGCCGCTGGCTTCCATGGCGCCGACCTCATCGGGGCTGTAGCCCAAGCCATCGAGCAGTTGCCGCGTGTGCTCGCCCAGCGTTGGCGGGTTGTGGCGTATGCCCGGGCGCTGGCCGTCCATGCGTATGGGCAGCAGCGTGGTGCGTGCCGTCTGGCCTGCGCGCTCGCCGTCGGTCAGCGTGATCTCGGCCAAACCGCCCGTGGCGTTCAGATGCGGGTCGTCGAACAGCTGCTCGGGCCGCACGATGGGCGCATAGGGCAGGCCATTGCGCTCGAACACTTCGGACAGATGCTCGGTGCTGTAGGCCGCGAGGCGCCGGCGCAGCTCGGGCAGCAGCGTGGGGCGCGCGCGCACGCGGTCGTTGTTGGTCGCATAAGCCGGGTCGGCCTGCAGATCGCCAAAGCCCATGGCCTGGCACAGCGTGTTCCACTGCGCGTCGCTCACGGCGGCAAGGAAGATCTGGCCGTTGTCCTTGACGCTGAACACGTCGTAGACCGCCCAGGCCGAGATGCGATCAGGCATGGGCGCGGCGGCTTCGCCCGTGACGGCGTACTGCATCATGTGCTGGCCGACCAGGAACACATTGTTCTCGAACAGCGCCGAGTCGACTTCCTGGCCACGGCCGGTGGTGGCGCGCTGCATCAGTGCCGCCATCGCGCCAATGGCGCCAAACATGCCGCCCATGATGTCGTTGACGCTCGCGCCCGCACGCAGCGGGTCGCCGGGGCGGCCGGTCATGTAGGCCAGCCCGCCCATCATCTGCACCACTTCATCGAGCGCCGTGCGCTGCTCGTAGGGGCCGGGCAGAAAGCCCGCATGGTTCACATAGATCAGGCGCTCGTTGAGGCGCGACAGCGCGCTGTAGTCGAGGCCGTACTTCTTCATCACACCGGGCTTGAAGTTCTGCACCACCACATCCGCTGACGAGGCCAGGCGGATCGCGGCCTGCAGGCCGTCGGGGTGGCGCAGGTCCAGCGCAATGCTTTTCTTGTTGCGGTTGAACATGGGAAAGAAGCCCGCGCCCGCTCCCAGCAGATGGCGCGTGCGGTCACCGTCGACGGGCTCGACCTTGATCACCTCGGCGCCCAGATCGGCCAGCACCATGCCACAGGTCGGCCCCATGACCATATGGGAAAACTCCACCACGCGCAGCCCTGCCAGCGGCAGCGCCGTGGCTCCGGCTGCGGCCTTCAAATTCTCAGTCATCGCATTCCATTCAAAACCGGCTCAGGCAGCCACGGCTGCCGCGCCATTCATCACCTGTGGCAGACCTGCCTGCCACAGCACACCATGCAGGGTCTCCCCCGGTAACCAGGCCCCGAGTTGCCGGCGCAATGCCAGCAGGGCCGGTACATCCAATCCCGTGACCACACCCATGCGTTCGAGCATGAACGCCAGGTCTTCGGTCGTCACATTGCCGCTGGCGCCCGGGGCATGCGGGCAGCCGCCAATGCCGGCCAGGCAGGCATCGAAGCGTTCAATGCCGGTCTGCCAGGCCGCATAGGCATTGACCAATCCCATGCCCCGCGTATCGTGGAAATGCGCGCAGGCCAGCTTGTCGCCGACTTCCCGCCGCGCCGCTTCAAACAGCCGGCGCACCATTTCCGGGTCGGCAAAGCCTACCGTATCGGCCAGGCTCACGCGATCGGCGCCCGCATCGAGCAGCGCCACCATCAACCGCAATACTTCCTGCGGCGCGACTTCGCCCTGGAGCGTACAGCCAAATGCGGTACCCACACCGCCTTCGATCAGCGTCGCATGGCCACCCACATCGCGCTGGGCGCGGATGCGCGCCACTTCGGCCACCACTTCGTCAGGCGTCTTGCGCAGGTTCGCCAGGCTGTGCGCGCGGCTCGCCGACAGCGGCACCACCAGCAGATCGGCGCCGCATTCGAGCGCGCGCTCAGCGCCCTTGAGGTTGGGCACCAGCACCGACGCCACCAGACCGGGCAGCGTCCTGGCATGGGCCAGCACTTCGGCGGTGTCGGCAAGCTGCGGCAGCAGCCGCGCAGGCACGAAGGAGCCGACCTCGATCTCGCGCTGGCCTGCGGCATAGGCGGCGTCTATCCAGGCGATCTTGTGCGCCGTGGGCAGCGTCGACTGCAGGCTTTGCAGGCCGTCGCGCAGGCCGACTTCGCGGATCACCGCCCGGCGCGGACCTGAAGCGGCAGAGGAAGCAGTGGACGGCATGCAGTCTCCAAATCGTTTTCATTAGGGAATGCGAGGATTCTAGGAATTCCTGGCCGGAACGGATAATCAATTTTGGAAGCTCTAGCCTTCCGAAACGGAATACCTAAACCCCCTGCCCCCATGCGCGACCTGGACCTGACCACCCTGCGGCTGTTTGTTGCCGTCTGCGAGCAGCGCAGCATTGCCGCCGCGGGCCTGCAGCAGGCCATGGTCGGCTCGGCCATCAGCAAGCGGCTGGCCCAGCTCGAATACCAGGTCGGCACGGCGCTGCTGGTGCGCAAGCGCCGCGGCGTGCAGCCCACGCCCGCGGGCGAAACCCTGCTCGAGCATGCGCGGGCACTGCTGGCGCGCAGCGCGCTGATCGAGCGCGACATGGCCGGCTATGCGCAGGGCACGCGCGGCCATGTGCGCCTGCTGGTCACGGCCTCGGTGATGGCCGAGTCGCTGGCCGACGATGTCGCGGCCTTTCTGCAGGCGCCGGGCCACCAGCAGATCCAGGTCAGCCTCGAGGAGCGCGTGAGCCCCGAAGTCGCGCGCGGCGTGCGCGAAGGCAGCGCCTCGGTCGGCATTTGCTGGGACGCAGCCGACCTCGACGGCCTCGAGACCCAGAGCTACCGCGGCGACCATCTGGCGATCTGTGCCCACGCCAGCCACCCGGTGGCCGCATTGGAGCGCGTGCATTTTGCCGACGTGCTCGACTACGAATACGTGAACATGCCCGCGCTCAGCGCCGTGCAGCAGATGCTCACGCGCGCCGCCGCCGTGCAGGGCAAGCTATTGCAGCACCGCATGCAGGTCTCGCATTTCGAGGCCGCGCTGCGCGTGGTGCGCGCCAACCTGGCGATCAGCGTGATGCCGGCCGAAATCGCCCAACCCTTTGCCCAGGCCTATGGCCTGCGCCTGGTGCCGCTGGCCGACGAATGGGCGCAGCGGCGCTTCGCGATCTGCTACCGCCGCCAGGATCTGCTGAGCCCCGCGGCGCGGCTGCTGGTCGCGCATCTGCATGCCTGCGGGCCGGCCCAGGATGGCGCGCGCTAGCCTGCGCAGGCATCGTGGCGCCGCAGCAACGTTTGCCAGAATTCTTGGGGATTTCCGCTTGTCTGCGTATGGCAGATATGGCTCTGGAGCTACCAAACTTGTAGCAAGATAGTTTCCACGCTATAGTCAATCACGACTTGGCGACGCGCGTGCCGCACCGCTGAAACACCCATCGCGCAAGGAGAAGCGTTCCATGAGCCCCAAGGAAAATGTCGCCATCAACCAGCTGTTCGAGCGGCTCGAATGCCGTTACGCACTGCGGGTGCTGTGGGCGCTGCGCGACGGGCATCCGCAGACCTTCCGGCTGCTGCAGGACAGCGTGGGCGGCATCACGCCCAACACGCTCAACACCCGCATCAAGGAGTTGCGCGAATGTGGTCTGCTCGAGCATGGCAGCGACGGCTACATCGTGACGTCCACGGGCCAGGACCTGCTCAAACGGCTCAGCGACGTGCAGGCTTTTGCCAACCGCTGGGTTTCGGCCCGCGCCAAGAAGTAAAGTACGACATGGCGACGCACGCGGCTGTCTGCGCTGCGCACCCCTTTACCAACTTTACCAACGCATCTCATCAAGGATCTCTCATGGCTTTCACCACTACCGCATCCGGCCTGCAATACGAAGACACCGTTGTCGGCGAAGGCGCCGAAGCCAAGCTCGGCGGCAACGTCACCGTGCATTACACCGGCTGGCTCTACAACGAAGGCGTGCAAGGCGCCAAGTTCGACTCCAGCAAGGACCGCAAGGACCCCTTTGTGTTCCCCCTCGGCGCCGGCATGGTCATCAAGGGCTGGGACGAAGGCGTGCAGGGCATGAAGGTCGGCGGCGCGCGCACGCTGATCATCCCCGCCGCCCTGGGCTACGGCGCACGCGGCGCGGGCGGTGTGATTCCCCCGAACGCCACGCTCAAGTTCGACGTTGAACTGCTCGCGGTATAAAAAGCACCCCCTGAGACGCTGCGCGTCTTCCCCCTCTCAACCTTCGGTGGAGGGGGGCGCCCGGCTAGGGACGGCAGCCTCGGTGCGGGGCGGCCCTTCCTCGCTGCCTCTATGCTGGGGCACGCCAGTTTCAAAACTTTCGCCCCAAGCATTGGTAGAGTGGAAGTGTTCTGCTCAACCGGTAGAAACGAAAAAAGCGGCCTAGGCCGCTTTTTTCATGGGACAACCGCTGCTCAGCGGGCAGCCGCGAGTTGCTGCCAGGTGGCAACGACGCTGTCCGGGTTCAGCGAGATCGAGGCAATGCCCTGATCCGCCAGCCACAGCGCGAAGTCGGGGTGGTCCGAAGGGCCCTGGCCGCAGATGCCCACGTACTTGCCCTTGGCCAGGCAGGCGGCGATCACGCTTTCCAGCAGCTTCTTGACCGCGGGATCACGTTCGTCGAAGTCGGCGGCCAGCAGCTCCAGGCCGGAGTCGCGGTCCAGGCCCAGCGTCAGCTGGGTCAGGTCGTTGGAGCCGATGGAGAAGCCGTCGAAGTGCTCGAGGAACTCTTCGGCCAGGATGGCGTTCGAGGGCACTTCGCACATCATGATCAGCTTCAGGCCGTTGTCACCACGCTTGAGGCCGTTGTCGGCCAGCAGCTGGTTCACGCGCTCGGCCTGCTTGAGCGTGCGCACGAAGGGGATCATGATCTGCACGTTGGTCAGGCCCATGTCCTCGCGCACGCGGCGCAGGGCTTCGCATTCCATCTTGAAAGCTTCGCCGAAGTCGGCGCTGATGTAGCGCGCCGCGCCGCGGAAACCCAGCATCGGGTTCTCTTCCTCGGGCTCGTAGCGGCTGCCGCCAATCAGCTTGCGGTATTCGTTGGACTTGAAGTCCGACATGCGCACGATGACCGGCTTGGGGTAGAACGCGGCGGCAATCGTCGCCACGCCTTCGGCGACCTTGTCGACATAGAACGCGCGTGGCGAGGCGTGGCCGCGGGCCACGGATTCCACGGCCTTCTTCAGGTCGGCATCGACGGCGGGGTAGTCCAGGATGGCCTTGGGGTGCACGCCGATGTTGTTGTTGATGATGAACTCGAGACGCGCCAGGCCCACGCCGTCGTTGGGCAGCTGCGCGAAGTCGAAGGCCAGCTGGGGATTGCCGACGTTCATCATGATCTTGGTCTTGATCTCGGGCATCGCGCCGCGCTGCACTTCGGTGACTTCGGTCTCGATCAGGCCGTCGTAGATCTTGCCGGTGTCGCCTTCGGCGCAGGACACGGTCACCAGCGTGCCGGCCTTGAGCAGGTCGGTGGCGTTGCCGCAGCCGACAACGGCCGGGATGCCCAGTTCACGCGCGATGATGGCCGCGTGGCAGGTACGGCCCCCGCGGTTGGTGACGATGGCCGAAGCCCGCTTCATCACCGGCTCCCAGTTGGGATCGGTCATGTCGGTGACCAGCACGTCGCCGGGCTGGACCTGGTCCATCTGCGAGATGTCGCTGACCAGGCGCACCGGGCCGGTGCCGATCTTCTGGCCGATGGCGCGGCCTTCGGCCAGCACGGCGCCCGTGCCCATCAGCTTGTAGCGCAGTTCGGCCTGGCCCTTGGACTGGCTCTTCACGGTTTCAGGACGCGCCTGCAGGATGTAGATCTGACCGTCGGTGCCGTCCTTGCCCCACTCGATGTCCATGGGACGGCCGTAGTGGTCCTCGATCACCAGCGCGTAGCGCGCCAGCTGCTCGACATCGGCGTCGGACAGCGAGTAGCGGTTGCGCAGCTCGTGGGCGACATCGGTGGTCTTGACCAGCTTGCCGCTGGCGGCCTTTTCCTCGGGCGAGGCAAACACCATCTGCACCAGCTTGGAGCCCAGGTTGCGGCGGATCAGCGCCTTGTTGCCCGCCTTGAGCATGGGCTTGTGCACATAGAACTCGTCGGGGTTCACGGCGCCCTGCACCACGGTCTCGCCCAGGCCATAGCTCGAGGTGATGAACACCACGTCTTCAAAGCCCGATTCGGTGTCGATGGTGAACATCACGCCGGCGGCGCCGGTGTCCGAGCGCACCATGCGCTGCACGCCGGCCGACAGGGCCACGACGTCGTGGGCAAAGCCCTTGTGCACGCGGTAGGAGATGGCGCGGTCGTTGTACAGCGAGGCGAACACTTCCTTCATCTTGTGCAGCACGTCGTCGATGCCCACCACGTTGAGGAAGGTTTCCTGCTGGCCGGCAAACGAGGCGTCGGGCAGATCTTCGGCCGTGGCCGAGGAGCGCACGGCAAACGATGCCTGGTCATTGCCCGCGCTCAGCGTGGCAAAGGCTTCGGCAATGGCTTTTTGCAGATCGGCGGGGAAAGGCTGGTTCTCGACCATGGCGCGGATTTCCGCACCGACGGCGGCCAGCGCGCGCACGTCTTCGATATCGAGCGCCGCCAGCTTGGCGTTGATGCGGTCGGCCAGGCCTTCGAAGGCCAGGAATTCGCGGAAGGCATGGGCCGTGGTCGCGAAGCCCGTGGGCACCTTCACGCCTTCGGGCAGCTGGGAAATCATCTCGCCCAGCGAGGCGTTCTTGCCACCGACCAACTCGACGTCGGTCATTCGCAGTTTCTCGAAAGGAACGACCAGGGCGGTCGCTTCAAACAGTGCAGACATGGGAAAGCTCCAAAGTTAAAAATCGTTGCGACCGCGCCAGCCGGTGACGCGGGGGTCCGATCCATGCCCTGCGCTGCAGGCTTTGCTCTTGTCGTTGTGGGCCAGCGACGGGCATGGACGTGAAATTGGGAATAATGGGCGCCATTGTAGGCCCGCGACCCTTGTCCGCGCGCTTGGCTCGTTAATCACTTCTTTCCCCAGAGCACCATGCACACGCGCACTGTATTCCTGATCTCCGACGGCACGGGCATCACCGCCGAGACCTTCGGCAAAGCCCTGATGACCCAGTTCGATGTGACTGCGCGCTTCGTGCGCATTCCCTTTGTCACCACCGTGGACAAGGCGCACCAGACCGTGCGCCAGATCAACCACACCGGCGAAGTGGAAGGCAAGAAGCCCATCGTCTTCACGACGCTGGTCGACATGGAAATCGTCGATGTCATCCGCGAGAACTGCAAGGGCATGCTGATGGACATGTTCGGCACCTTCGTCAACCCGCTGGAGGAAGAGCTAGGCCTCAAATCCCATCACCGCGTCGGGCGTTTCTCGGACATCAGCCAGAGCAAGGAATACCTGGATCGCATGGAAGCCATCAACTTCAGTCTGGCGCATGACGACGGCCAGACCCACCACGACCTCGCCGGCGCCGATGTGATCCTGGTCGGCGTGAGCCGCAGCGGCAAGACCCCGACCAGCCTCTACCTGGCCATGCAGTTCGGCATGAAGGTCGGCAACTACCCGCTGATTCCCGAGGACTTCGAGCGCCGCCAGCTGCCGCCGGCGCTGCTGCCGCTGCGCAAGAAGCTGTTCGGCCTGTCTATCGACCCCCAGCGCCTGTCCGACATCCGCAACGAACGCCGTCCTAACTCGCGCTACGCCGCGCTGGAGAACTGCCGCCACGAAGTCGCCGAGGCCGAGGCCATGATGCGCCGCACGGGCATACGCTGGCTGTCGAGCACCAACAAGTCGATCGAGGAAATCGCGACCACCATCCTGCAGGAGGTAAAACCCGAACGATTGGGTTACTGAATGAAAAAGGACTGCCGCGGCAGTCCTTTTTACTTCAGATGCTGGGGCCCGCCGGCGCCGGGCCGCCCCAAGCCGGCGGACGGCCTCTGGGGGCTTCGCCCCCCAGCGCGGCTACGCGCAGCGAGCAAGCGTGGGGGCCATAAGCCGGCGCCGGGCCGCCCCAAGCCGGCGGACGGCCCCCTCGGGGGGCAGCGGCTACGCGCAGCGAGCAAGCGTGGGGGCCCGACTTCAATGGCGGATCAGATGGTCGAAGGCCGACAGCGCGGCCGTCGCCCCGGCACCCGCGGCAATGACGATCTGCTTGTACGGCACATCCGTGCAGTCGCCCGCCGCAAACACGCCCGGCACATTGGTGTGGCCCTTGGCGTCGATGATGATTTCACCGAAGCGCGTCAGCTCGACCGTGCCCTTGAGCCAGTCGGTATTGGGCAGCAGGCCGATCTGCACGAAGATGCCTTCGAGCGCCACATCCTGCACGCTGCCCGAGACCCGGTCCTTGTAGGTCAGGCCAGTGACCTTCTTGCCGTCGCCGTTGACCTGCGTGGTCTCGGCATTGACGATCACCGTGACGTTGGCCAGGCTGCGCAGCTTGCGCTGCAGCACGGCATCGGCACGCAGCTCGGCACCGAACTCCAGCAGCGTCACATGCTTGACCAGGCCGGCCAGGTCGATCGCGGCCTCGACGCCCGAGTTGCCGCCGCCGATCACGGCCACGGGCTTGCCCTTGAACAGCGGGCCGTCGCAATGCGGGCAGTAGGTCACGCCCTTGGTGCGGTAGGTGTCCTCGCCGGGCACGTTCATGTTGCGCCAGCGCGCACCGGTCGACAGGATCACGGTCCTGGAGCGCAGCGTCGCGCCGGACTCGAGTTCCACCGTCACCAGGCCGCCCTCTTCGCTGGCCGGAATCAGCGCCTTGGCACGCTGCAGGTTCATGATGTCGACCTCATAGTCGCGCACATGGCGATCCAGCGCCGCGGCAAACTGCGGGCCTTCGGTCTTCTGCACCGAGATGTAGTTCTCGATGTCCACGGTGTCGAGCACCTGGCCGCCCAGGCGTTCCGCGGCAATGCCGGTACGGATGCCCTTGCGCGCCGCATAGACGGCTGCAGCCGCGCCGGCGGGGCCGCCACCGACGATCAGCACATCGAAGGCTTCCTTGGCGCTGATCTTCGCGGCTTCGCGCACTGCTGCGCCGCTGTCGACCTTGGCGACGATCTCGGCAAGCTCCATGCGGCCCTGGCCAAAGCGTTCGCCGTTGACGAACACCGTGGGCACGCCCATGATTTCGCGCGCTTCGATCTCGCTCTGGAACAGTGCGCCATCAATCGCGGTGTGCGTGATGTTGGGGTTGAGCACGCTCATCAGGTTCAGCGCCTGCACCACGTCGGGGCAGTTGTGGCACGACAGCGAGTAGTAGGTCTCGAAATGCAGCGGCGTGTCGATGGCGCGGATCTGTTCCAGCAGTTCCGCCGATTCCTTGGACGGGTGGCCGCCGACCTGCAGCAGGGCCAGCACCAGCGAGGTGAATTCATGGCCCAGCGGCACGCCGGCAAAGCGCACGCCGGTGTTCACGCCCGGGTTGCTGATCAGGAACGAAGGCTTGCGCGCATCGGCGTCGGGGCTTTCGACCACGGTGATCTTGTCGCTGAGCGCGACCAGGTCGGCCAGCAGGGATTTGACTTCGCCGGACGCCTTGGAATCATCGAGCGAGGCGACGATCTCCAACGGCTTTTGCACGCGTTCGAGGTAGGCCTTGAGTTGGGTCTTGAGTGTGGCGTCGAGCATAATAGTCAAATCCTATTAAATTATAATATCGATAGTTATTGTTCTAGAGCTTCAAAAAAAGCCCGGATCGCCCCGGGCTTTCAGAGCAAAGGCTTAGATCTTGCCGACCAGGTCCAGCGAAGGAGCCAGGGTGGCTTCGCCTTCGTGCCACTTGGCGGGGCAGACTTCACCGGGGTGGGCGGCGACGTACTGGGCAGCCTTGACCTTGCGCAGCAGCTCGGTGGCATCGCGGCCAATGCCTTCGGCGGTGATTTCCACGGCCTGGATCACGCCCTGGGGGTCGATGATGAAGGTGCCGCGGTTGGCCAGGCCCTGGTCAGCGCGCAGGATCTCGAAGTTGTTCGAGATCGCCATGGTCGGGTCACCGATCATGGTGTACTGGATCTTGGCGATGGTTTCCGAAGCGTCGTGCCAGGCCTTGTGCACGAAATGGGTGTCGGTGGACACGGAGAAGATCTCCACGCCCATCTTCTGGAATTCTGCGTAGTGGTCAGCCACGTCGCCCAGCTCGGTGGGGCAGACAAAGGTGAAGTCGGCGGGGTAGAACACAAACACGGCCCACTTGCCCAGCACGTCCTTTTCAGTGATGTCGATGAACTTGCCGGCCTTGAATGCGCTGGCCTTGAAAGGTTTGATTTCGGTATTGATGACGGACATGGTTTCTTTCCTTTTAAGTGATTCGACTGAACACAGGTATGCAGTTTAGAGCTTTCACAGGATATATCCAATCAATTGACTTTATTATGTCAATTGAATTTGACTATTAAATATCACGATTCATAGCAGCATCCGGCAGCCAGCAACGCAAACGCGAGTCATCATCAAACGCAGACAGACCGAAGTTGCAGGGACAAGCCCTTACAAGTGCCTGCAGACCAGCGACAATCAAGCTATTCACACAAGCGAAGGAGCCCCCATGAAAGGCGATCAACAAGCCATTGCCCACCTGCAGGCACAACTGAAGAATGAGCTCACGGCCATCAACCAGTACTTCCTGCACTACCGCATGTACAAACATTGGGGCTTCGACAAGCTGGCCAAGAAGGAATATGCGGAATCGATAGGCGAGATGAAGCACGCCGACTGGCTGATGGACCGCATCTTCACGCTGGACGGCCTGCCCAACCTGCAGGACCTGGGCAAGCTGCAGATCGGCGAAGACGTGCCGGAATGCCTGGCCTGCGACCTGCGCCTGGAGCTGGGCGCGCAGCAGACCATCAAGGACGGCATTGCCCACTGCGAGTCCGTGCGTGACTATGTCTCGCGCGACCTGCTGCAAAAGATCCTCGACGACACGGAAGAGCACATCGACTTCCTCGAGACCCAGCTGGACCTGATCCAGAAGGTCGGCGTGCAGAACTACCTCCAGTCGCAAATGGGCGAGCTGGAGTAAAGCTTTCGCCGCAGAAATTGAAAGCGGGCCGCATGGCCCGCTTTTTTTATGGCTGCTTGTCCCTGAATGCGATGCAGCCCGCCAATCTCGATATGCTCGCCCCCATGCAGAATCCGCCCGACAAGCCCCCCGCACCGCCGAAGCAGGCCAACAACCCCTTGCATGGCCTGACCCTGGCCGCCATTGTCGAAGCCTTGCAGCTGCACTACGGCTGGGAAGAACTCGCGCGGCTGGTACCCATCCGCTGCTTCCAGAGCCAGCCCAGCGTCAACTCCAGCCTCAAGTTCCTGCGCCAGACGCCCTGGGCGCGCGAAAAGGTCGAAGGCCTGTACCTGTTCATGCTGCGCGAGCAGCGCAGAAAAAAAATCACCCCCTGAGCGACTTCGTCGCTTCCCCCTCTCAACCTTCGGTGGAGGGGGACGGCACCCTCGCTGCGGGGCGGCCCTTGCTCGGCGCCCCAGCCTGGGCCGCGCCCGCTTCAAACGCTGTGACCATTAGTTCGGCACCAGAAAGTCCCGGCTGATGTCCGAACCCAGCGAATAGACGCGCTCCAGGAACTGCGTCAGATACGCATGCAGTCCCGTGGCCAGAATTTCGTCGATGCGCGCATAGCGCAGATCGACCAGCAGACGGCCGGCCTTGCGCTGGGTTTCGCCCGACTGTTCATTGGCGACCAGGGTCAGATTCGCGACCACTTCCTGCATGCTGGCCAGCAGCGAGCGCGGCATGTCGGGGCGCAGCATCAAGAGCTCGGCCACGCGCTCGGGCGTGATCACGTCGCGGTAGACCTTGCGGTAGACCTCGAAGGCCGAGACGCTGTGCAGCAGCGTGCTCCAGTGGTAGTAATCGAACTGCGCCGCCGCGCCGGCGCCGCGCGCGCTGCCGTGGTAGTCGCGCTCGATGGCGTGGAATTTCACATCCAGCAGGCGCGCGGTGTTGTCGGCGCGCTCCAGCGCCGTGCCCAGGCGCAGGAAGTGATAGGCGTCGTCCTGCAGCATGGTGCTTTGCGTGACGCCGCGCGCGAGATGGGAGCGGTCCTTGACCCATTCGAAGAACCGCGCCGGGTCGCGCTCGAAGGCGCCGCCGTCGATCTGCTTACCCAGTTCCAGCCAGGTCTGGTTGTGCGTTTCCCAGACTTCGGTGGTCAGCGCGCCGCGCACCGCGCGCGCGTTCTCGCGCGCGGCACGCAGGCAGGAAACGATGGAGGCGCTGTTGTCGGGATCGCAGACCATGAAGTGCAGCACTTCGTCGCGCGTGAATTCGTCGTGGGTTTCCTGGTAGGCCGGCACCAGCTCGCTGATCGACAGCACGCCCTGCCAGGCCTTTTGCGCCTGGCGCGAGGCCTGCGGCAGCATCGAGGTGTCATAGGTCACGTTGAGCAGCCGCGCGGTGTTCGCGGCGCGCTCGATGTAGCGTGACATCCAGTACAGATGGTCGGCGGTACGGCTCAGCATGCGGCGCTCCCTTCGGCCAGGTCGGTTTGTTCTTCTTCGAGCACCCAGGTGTCCTTGGTGCCTCCGCCCTGCGATGAATTGACCACCAGCGAGCCTTCCTTCAAGGCCACGCGGGTCAGCCCGCCAGCCACCATCTTCACGGTCTTGCCGCTGAGCACGAACGGCCGCAGATCGATATGGCGCGGCGCGATGCCGCTTTCCACATAGGTCGGGCAGCTCGACAGGCTCAGCGTCGGCTGGGCGATATAGCCCGCCGGGTTGGCCACCAGCACGCGCCGGAAATCCTCGATCTCGGCGCGCGTCGCGGCCGGGCCGATCAGCATGCCGTAGCCGCCGGCGCCATGCACTTCCTTGACCACCAGTTCATCGAGATGGTCCAGTACGTAGGCCAGGTCGTCGCTCTTGCGGCACATCCAGGTCGGCACGTTGGACAGCAGCGGTTGCTCGCCCAGGTAGAAACGGATCATGTCCGGCACATAGGGGTAGACCGACTTGTCGTCGGCAATGCCCGTGCCGACCGCGTTGCAGATCGCCACATTGCCCGCGCGATAGGCGCGCATCAGGCCGGCGCAGCCCAGCGTGGAGTCGGAGCGGAACACTTCGGGATCGAGAAAGTCGTCGTCCAGCCGGCGGTAGATCACATCGACGCGGCGCAAGCCTTGCGTGGTGCGCATGAAGACCGCCTCGTCCTGGACCAACAGATCCTGCCCTTCGACCAGCTCCACGCCCATCTGCTGGGCCAGGAAGGCATGTTCGAAATAGGCGCTGTTGTGCATGCCCGGGGTCAGAACCACCACCGTCGGCTGGGCCGCGCTGGCAGGCGCGACGGCGCGCAGCGTGTCGAGCAGCATGTCGGGGTAATGCGCGACCGGCGCCACCGCGTGCTGGGCAAACAGATCGGGAAACAGCCGCATCATCATGCGCCGGTTCTCCAGCATGTAGGAGACGCCCGAGGGCACGCGCAGATTGTCTTCGAGCACGAAGTACTCGCCCGTGCCGTCGGTATTCGCGGCACGCACGATGTCGATGCCCGCGATCTGGGCATAGATGTCGCCCGGCACCTTGACGCCGGCCATTTCGGGGCGGTACTGGGCGTTGTCGAGAATCAGGTCGGTAGGCACGATGCCGGCGCGCAGGATTTCCTGGCCATGGTAGACATCGTGGATGAAACGGTTGAGCGCCGTGGCGCGCTGCGCCAGGCCGCGCTGCAGGTGCGTCCATTCCGCCGCGGGAATGATGCGCGGGATCAGATCAAACGGTATGAGCCGTTCCTGACCGGCACCTCCCTCGTCCTTGGCGCCGTAGACGGCAAAGGTGATGCCGACGCGGCGGAAAATCATTTCCGCCTCGGCACGCCGCGCCTCCATGATTTCACCGGGCTGGCGTGCGAGCCATTGGCGGTAGGTTTTGTAGTGCGCCCGCACATCACTGCCCTCGAAGGGTGTGGCTGCATACATTTCGTCGAATCTGTCCATCAGCGGAGTCTCCTGCAACCATCCAAGCAAGCTTCGGGCCTGCTGTGGCCGCGCGCTTGTCCAGACTGCAGTGTATCCAGCGTCGGCCCATCCTCAGGTAGGTCGAAAGCCACTAATTTCAGGGACCTGCCTGCCAATAGCGTGGCTGCTGCCGGCGCTCGCAATCGATGTGCCATGGCCGCGCCGAAGACCACAGCGCCGCACCACAGTCGGCGCTGGTCACGGGGTGCACGCCTTGGTCCCGATAGCGCTGCATCACAGGCGCGGCCGGGTGGCCATAGCGGTTGCGGTAGCCAGCCTGCACCACGGCGTGGCGCGGCGCCACCGCGGCAATCCATTCGGCGCTCGACGAGGTCTTGCTGCCATGGTGCGGCACCAGCAGCCAGTCGGCACGCAGCGGTGCGCCCTGCGCCAGCAGCGCAGCCTCCTGCGCTCGCTCGATATCGCCCACGAGCAAGGCCGCGGCGCCATTGGCCGCAACCACGCGCAGCACGCAGCTGCGGGTATTGGGCGTGGCCTTGGCCGGTCGCCGCGGTCTGCTCCTGCTCCTGACCACCGGCACCGGCCCCTGGGCCATGGCCGGCAGCGGGTGCAACACCTCGAACGCCACCCCGTCCCAGGACCAGCGCTGGCCCGCGGCACAGGCGGTGACCGTGCGCTGTACCGCCAGCGGCCATTCGGGGCTCACCGCGCCGTGCAGCGCGGCCTGGGGCTGGGCGCGCCGCACCGACGCCGCGCCGCCGGTATGGTCGTTGTCGCCATGGCTCAGCATCAGCATGTCGAGGCGCTCGCCCTGGGCGCGCAGCAAGGGCAGCAGCACGCGCTGTCCCGCATCGCTGTCCGGGCCGTAGCGCGGGCCGGTGTCATACAGCAGGCTGTGCGAGCGCGTGCGCACCAGCACCGCGTTACCCTGCCCCACGTCGGCGGCCAGCAGCGTGAACGCGCCATGCACCGGCCGCAGCGGCTGCCACCACAGCGCGGGCAGCAGCAGCGGCGCGCCCAGCAGTCGCAGCGGCCAGGGCAGGCGCAGTACCAGCCAGACGCCGCCAGCCACGGCCGCGAGCGCCGCCCACAGCGGGGCTGCGGGCAGGAACAGCTGCGCCGCGGGCGCCTGCGCCAGCCAGCCCAGCCCGGCGTTCAAGGGCAGCACGCTGGCCGTGGCCAGATGCCACAGCGGCGCCCAGCACATGCCCGCCAGCGCCAGCGGCGTGACCACCAGCGTGACCCAGGGAATCGCCAGCAGATTCGCCAGCGTACCCACCAGCGAGATCTGGCCAAACAGCAGCAGGCCCAGCGGCGTGAGCGCGAGCGTGACCACGGCCTGGGTGCGCAGCAGCGCCAAGGCCTGGGCAACAAGGCCCTTTTGCGTGCCCGGCGCCCCAGGCGCTGACGCCGACGCCGCAAACAGCACGCCCACGGCGACAAAACTGAGCCAGAAACCTGGCTGCCACAGCGCCCAGGGATCGGCCAGCACCACGGCGGCCAGGGCCAGCAGCCAGACCTGATGCCAGGGCCAGCGCGCACCCGCCAGGCGCAGCGCCGCGACCACGGTCAGCATCACGGCGGTGCGCTGCGCGGGCAGGCCCCAGCCGCTGAGCAAGGCATACATCAGCGCCAGCAGCACGCCACCGACCAAGGCCGCGGTGGGCGCGGGCAGCCACAGGCACAGACGCGCCGAGCGTCGCCAGGCGCGGCCCAGCAGCGCCGCCGCGAGCCAGGCAAACAGCGTGATGTGCAAGCCGGAAATGCTCATCAGATGCGCCACGCCCGTGGCGCGAAACAGCTCCCAGTCGCGCGTGCCTATGGCCTGCTGGTCACCCACGACCAGCGCCGCGACCACGCCGCGCGCGCGTTGCCAGGCCTCGGGCGCCACCGACCCCAGCCATGGGCTGCGCAGCATCGCCGGCATGGCGCGCTCGGCGACGATGGCATCGCGCAGCCGCTGGCGCAGCAGCGCCACGGGGTGGCGCCAGGTCTGCGCCAGGCGCTGCGGCGCAGCCTGCGCCGGGCCGTCGCGCACATAGCCCGTGGCCTGCACGCCCTGCTCCCAGAGCCACAGCTCCTGGTCGAAGCCATGCGGGTTGCGCAGGCCGTGCGCTGCCTTGAGCCGCACCGTCATGGACCAGCGTTCGCCCGCCACCAGCGGCAGCGGTGCCTTGCGCGCGCCGGGCCGCTCTGCGCTGCCCGGGCCCGGCCAGCTCAGCTCGACCAGCGGCGGCACCGGCAGCGCCGCGCCGGCCGCAGCGCCCGCGTGTTCGGCCTGCTCGACGGCCAGACGAAAGCGCAGGCCCCAGGGCGCGGGCCCGGGCATGGCCGCCACGATTCCGGTCAGGCGCAGATCCCGGCCTTCAAGCGCGGCATCGAGCGCCTGCGCCTGAAAGCCCAGCGCGCGTGCGCCGCAGCCCGCGGCCATGGCACAGGCCGCAGCCAGCGCATACAACAGCCAGGGCAGGGACCGGGGCCAGGCACGGATACGCTGGCAGATGACCCATGCCGTGCCGCCCAGCGTGAGGCCCGCGAGCAGCAGCACCGCATAAGCATGCGGATGCCACAGCGCCGGCTGCGTGACCTGCCAGGCCGCGCCCGCCACCAGTCCGACAAGCGCAGCCTGACAACCGTCCCAGGGCAGCAGCGGCCGGGCGCGGGTGGGCAGGGGGCGGAGCGCGGCGCTCATGGCGCAGATGCTAGCCACGGCCATCCTGCGGCGCCAAGCCCCCAGCCCCCCTGCCCTTGCGCCCAGCAATGGCTCTTTCACGCCGTGCCTATGTCACACTTCAGCGAGACTTATTTCCCCGAAATCTTGCAAAGGAAACCGTGATGAGCGTTTACAACAAGCTGAATGAACTGCAGATCGAGCTGCCCGCGCTGGCCGTGCCTGCCGCCGCCTATCTGCCCTATGTGCAGACCGGTTCGCTGGTGTTCCTGAGCGGTCATATCGCCAAGAAGGACGGCAAGGTCTGGGCCGGCCAGCTGGGCCGCAACATCACGACCGAAGAAGGCCAGGCCGCGGCGCGCGCCGTGGCCATCGACCTGCTGGGCACGCTGCAGCATGCGGCCGGCGGCGACCTCAATCGCGTGCAGCGCATCGTCAAGGTGATGAGCCTGGTGAACTCCACCGGCGACTTCACCGAACAGCACCTGGTCACCAATGGCTGCAGCGAACTGCTGGGCGAAGTCTTCGGCACGCGCGGCCAGCATGCGCGCAGCGCATTTGGCGTGGCGCAGATCCCCATGGGCGCCTGCGTGGAAATCGAACTGATCGCGGAACTGGCCTGAGTTCGGGCAGGCACGGCCGGCGCCCTGGCTGCCTGCCTCATGCCGGCGGGACGCGGCAAAGCTTGCTGACGCCGTACCCGCAGGCGCTGAACTTTATCTGCAGCGTTGCCACATAAGCTCAAAGACAGAGCTGCTTGGCGTGCATGGGCTCAGCGCTTTTTGCTGTCTTTCATCCATTGTTGAAAGGCAAAAAATGAGTTTCTCTCCCATTTCAGGCCAGGCGCTGCAACCGAGCCGGTTCACTGAGCTTTTTGCAGACGTCGTCGAGCCAGAGACGCTGGAGTCATTGATCGCATCCGCCGCGAAAGGTGGCACAGCCAGTATCGATCTCCTGTTTCAGCTTGCCTTGCGCAATGATGCTTCCGGCACACGCGCCGAAAATGCGCTTTTCGACATATTCAGTGGCAAGATGAAACATACGGCGCATCTGGCCAGCCGTCTCGAGGAACTCAGCTACAGGTTATATCTGACATGTTCTCACGGCGGCGCCGGGGGCATGAATGGAGCGAAGTTTTGCAGCCCCTCGAAACTGCTTTATATGGCGGGCGGAGGAAATATTGACCTGGACACAAAAAAGGAAATTTCCCGGCTGCTCACCGGTCACCAGCAAGCCCAGTCGCACCACGAGCACCTGGAAGAAAATGATCTGTGGCGCCCGGACCGCCTGCTGACCACCGATGAAATCAATGCACGCACCAAGCCACTGCAGCAGGCCCATGGTCCGGTCTCCATCAACTTCCCTGTTCCGCTTGTCGAGCCGCACAGCCAGCAAAACCTGTTGCAGTGCCTGCTTCTGGAACGCATTGCCAGCGGCCTTTCGTTCCAGCCCTTGGATCTGTTCCCCATCAATACCGGAAATCACTGGATATTGTTTGGAATCTACAAGAACCAACCGAGCTCCGACAAACTTCAGGCCTTTGTCTTCAATTCCCATGACGATCTGGACCGAGACAGCCGGGAAAAATTGAGGGATGCCGCGCACTCAGTGGCGGCGGAGGATCTCATTTTCCTGGAGAGCAATCTGCAAAGGCATGTTCCCAATGGCTGCGGAATTTTCGTGTCGCAAGCCATCATTTCCATCAGCGAGAAACAGGGCGAGAATCCTGTCGAATCGTTGCTGGGATTTGTCGACGAATTCAGCAGCCTGCCCATTGAAAAGCAGGAACTGTTCAACACCGAAAAACGCCGACAAATCTACGGCTGCAGCCTTCCCTGAGCCGGCATCGCGGCTCCCCCGCAAGCGGCAAGATGCAAATATCCCTGGGTCATCGCCCTGAAAGCACAAACCCCGCCTTGAAGCGGGGTTTCCAACCAGCATGGGTTCAGGCCCGTGCCGGGCCTGGGCTCACTCGACCCGTGTGATACGCGCCGGCTTGAAGCCCAGGTCGGCGGCCTTGCCCTTGGCACCGCGCTTGCCGCGGGCGTTGTTGAGGCTGCGGATTTCCAGCGTTTCATCGCGGGCCTTGCCGCCGCGGCCAATGCCGTCGAGGCGGATGCTGCGCGTGTAGGCCGCGGCACCGGCCAGCGTATCGCCGTCTTCTAGTGCCAGCAGCATCAGGCCGCGCGCGGCGCTGGTCATGGTCTTGAGTTCGCTGATCTCGAAGGTCAGCAGGCGCCCGCCCACCGAGCCTGCGGCCACATGGGTCGCGGCCGCCAGCGCCACACTGCCCGAGACACCGCTTGCATGCGAGGGCGCGCACAGCGTTTCGCCTTCGGCCAGATTGACAAAGGCCTTGCCGCTCTTGTTGCGCGAGACCAGGCTGTCGACGGCGGCCAGGAAACCATAGCCGCCCGAGCTCGCCAGCAACAGCTGGGCCGTGCCGGGACCGGCAAAGTAGTACTGCAGCTGGGTGCCGCTTTCCAATTCGACCAGCGTGGTCACGGGCTGGCCGTCGCCGCGCCCGCCGGGCAGTTGCGCCACGGGCACGGAATAGACCCGGCCATTGCTGCCAAAGGCCAGCAACTGGTCGACGGTGCGGCACTCGAAGGTGCCATAGAGCGCATCGCCGGCCTTGAAGGTGAAGCTCGCGGCTTCGTGGCCATGGCCCTGGCGCGCACGCACCCAGCCTTTTTCCGAGACCACCACGGTGACCGGTTCGTCGGCGACCTTGACTTCGGCCACGGCCTTTTTCTCTTCCTGGATCAGCGTGCGGCGCGCGTCGGCGAATTGCTTGGCGTCGGCTTCGATCTCCTTGACCATCAGACGGCGCAGCGTGGCTGGGTTGGCCAGGATGTCTTCGAGCTTGGCCTGGCTGTCGCGCAGCGTGGCCAGTTCCTGCTCGATCTTGATGGCTTCGAGGCGCGCGAGCTGGCGCAGGCGGATTTCGAGAATGTCCTCGGCCTGGCGCTCCGACAGCGCGAAGCGCTCGATCAGCGCCGCCTTGGGTTCGTCGCTCTCGCGGATGATGGCAATCACCTCGTCGATGTTGAGCAGCACGATCTGCCGGCCTTCGAGGATGTGCGCCCGGTCCAGCACCTTGGCCAGGCGGTGCTGCGAGCGCCGCGTGATCGTCGACTGGCGAAAGGCCACCCATTCCTGCAACATCTGCAGCAGCGATTTCTGCACCGGCCGGCCGTCGAGGCCGATCATGGTCAGGTTGATCGAGCTCGAGGTCTCCAGGCTGGTATGGGCCAGCAGCATGTGCGCCAGATCGCCCTGGCGCACCTTGGCGCTCTTGGGCTCGATGACGATGCGCACCGGCGCATCCTTGCTGGACTCGTCGCGCACCGCATCGAGCACCGCCAGCAGGTTGAGCTTGAGCTGCTGCTGGTCCTGGCTCAGCGTCTTCTTGCCGGTCTTGATCTTGGGGTTGGACAGCTCTTCGATCTCTTCGAGCACCTTCTGCGTCGAGACGCCGGGCGGCAGCTCGGTGACCACCATCTGCCACTGGCCGCGCGCCAGCTCCTCGATCTTCCAGCGCGCGCGCACCTTGAGGCTGCCGCGGCCGCTGCGGTAGGCATCGGCGATGTCGGAGGGGCTGCTGATGATCTGGCCGCCACCGGGATAGTCGGGGCCGGGAATGAGCAGCGCCAGATCGGCCGCCGTCATCTGCGGCTTCTTGATCAGCGCCACGCAGGCATCGGCCACTTCGCGCAGATTGTGGCTGGGAATCTCAGTGGCCAGCCCCACGGCAATGCCGCTGGCGCCATTGAGCAGGCTGAACGGCAGGCGCGCGGGCAGCTGGCGCGGCTCCTGCGTGGAGCCGTCGTAGTTGGGCACGAAGTCCACCGTGCCTTCATCGATTTCATCGAGCAGCAGGCCGGTGATCTTCGACAGCCGCGCTTCGGTGTAACGCATGGCCGCGGCGCCGTCGCCGTCACGGCTGCCGAAGTTGCCCTGGCCGTCGACCAGTGGATAGCGCTGGGCGAAATCCTGGGCCATGCGCACCAGCGCGTCATAGGCCGACTGGTCGCCATGCGGGTGAAAGCGGCCCAGTACATCGCCGACCACGCGCGCGCTCTTGACCGGGCGCGGTGCGGTATTGCCCGAATAGCTCAGGCCCATGCGGTCCATCGCGTAGAGGATGCGCCGCTGCACGGGTTTCAGGCCGTCGCAGACATCGGGCAGGGCCCGGCCCTTGACCACCGACAGCGCGTATTCGAGGTAGGCGCGCTGGGCATAGGTTCCGAGGTCCAGCGCATCGCCATTGGCTTGCACCGCCAGATCCAAAGTATCTTGATCGCTCATTGTTCTCGTTTCTCGTCGAATGAATCCGCCGCGCTGCCCGCGGGCAGCGTCATGCGGATGCGTGAAGACGCGGCTGGCGCGCTGCCGACACTGCGCGCCGACGCCGCTGGCGCCAGCGGCTGCAGCTGGCGGTACAGCGCGAGCACGGTCTTCACATAGTTTTGGGTTTCCTTGAACGGCGGGATCTTGCGCCCCGCGCGGCGCACCGCGCCTTCGCCCGCGTTGTAGGCCGCCAGCGCCAGCTCGAGCTGGCCGTCGAACAGGTCCAGCAGATGGCGCAGATAGCGCGCGCCCGCAGGGACGTTGACCGCCGGATCATGCAGCTGCTGGACAAGCGTGCGCGCACCGGTGGCGGCGACGCCGAAGCGCTCGGCCGTGGCCGGCATCAGCTGCATCAGCCCGAGCGCGCCCTTGGGCGAGACGGCCTGGGCATCGAAGCCCGACTCGGTCGCGATCACCGCCTTGAGCAGCGCGTAGTCGACGCCGCTGCGCTCGGCCGCGCGCCGCAGGTGCGGGCGCGCACTCCTGTAGGCCGGCAGGAAGTCGAAATACGACTGCACGCGCGCTCTGGCGGCCGGCGTCGTGCCGGCGCCCGCCGGCGCGCCGGCATCGTGCTCGGAATCAAAGCGCGGCCCGCGAAAGAACAGCGCATAGCGCTCGTCGAGCTGCTCGGGGGCAAAGTGCGTCACGCCGCGCGCATCGACAAAGGCCCACAGATCGGCATGCGCCGCGCCCGCCACCAGCGCCAGGCACAGCACGCCCACCGCCAGCAGGCGATGGCCAGGGCTGCGCCTTGGCAGAGGCAGGGAGTGGGCAATGCAGGACATGGGTGACAGGCGGGTATGGGCGGGTTGGAGGCAGGTTTAGCTCAGCCCATCCTCAGATGTCAATTTCCACGGCATCGCCATGCAATTCCATCAGCTCGCGCCGCGCCGCGGCCTCGCCCTTGCCCATGAGCTTGGTGATCACGCCTTCGGAGGCCGCGAAGTCCATGTTCAGCAGCTGCACCGGCAGCAGGCGGCGCGTGTCGGGGTTGAGCGTGGTGTCCCACAGCTGCTCGGCGTTCATCTCGCCCAGGCCCTTGAAACGGCTGATCTGGCACTTCTCGCGCGCCACGCCATCCTTGGCGCACTTGTCGAGAATGGCCGCAAGTTCGTTTTCATCGAGCGCATAGACCTTGACCGCGGGCTTCTTGCCGCGTGCCGGCACGTCGACACGGAACAGCGGCGGCAATGCCACATGGATGTGGCCGGCCTCGACCAGCTTGGGGAAGTGGCGGAAGAACAGCGTCAGCAGCAGCACCTGGATGTGCGAGCCGTCGACGTCGGCGTCCGACAGGATGCAGACCTTGCCGTAGCGCAGGCCGGACAGGTCGGGCGAATCGTTGGGGCCATGCGGATCGACGCCGATCGCCACCGAGATGTCGTGGATTTCGTTGTTGCCGAACAGCCGGTCGCGGTCGACTTCCCAGGTGTTGAGCACCTTGCCGCGCAGCGGCAGCACGGCCTGGGTTTCCTTGTCGCGCCCCATCTTGGCGCTGCCGCCGGCCGAGTCGCCCTCGACCAGGAAGACCTCGTTGTGCAGCAGGTCGCGGCTTTCGCAGTCAGTGAGCTTGCCGGGCAGCACGGCCACGCCCGAGCCCTTGCGTTTCTCGACCTTCTGGCCGGCCTTCTGGCGGCTCTGCGCGGCCTTGATGGCCAGCTCGGCGAGCTTCTTGCCCCACTCCACATGCTGGTTGAGCCAGAGCTCGAGAATCGGGCGCACAAAGCCCGAGACCAGGCGCACGGCATCGCGCGAGTTCAGCCGCTCCTTGATCTGGCCCTGGAACTGCGGGTCCAGCACCTTGGCGTTGAGCACGTAGCTGGCGCGCGCGAACACGTCGTCGGGCATCAGCTTGACGCCCTTGGGCAGCAGCGAATGCAGCTCGATGAAGCTTTTCACCGCCTGGAACAGGCCGTCGCGCAGGCCGCTTTCATGCGTGCCGCCGGCGGTGGTGGGAATCAGGTTGACATAGCTCTCGCGCACCGCCGCACCGTCTTCGGTGAAGGCCACGCACCAGGCCGCGCCCTCGCCTTCGGCAAAGCTGTCGTGGTGGCGGTCGGCAAAGCCCTCGCCTTCAAACAGGGGAATGGCCGGCTCGCCATGCAGGTTCTGCTGCAGATAGTCGCGCAGGCCGCCCTTGTATTGCCAGACCTGGGGCGCCTCGCGCGTCTTCTCGTTGACCAGGGTCACGGTGACGCCGGGCATCAGCACGGCCTTGCTGCGCAGCAGGTGCACCAGCTCGCCCATGGGCAGCTGCGCGGTCTCGAAATACTTGGCATCGGGCCAGACGCGCACCGTGGTGCCGCGCTTGCGCTCGCCGCTGGTCAGCGGCTGGATCTGCAGCGGCTCGATCACGTCGCCTGCGGAAAACACCAGGCGCGCGCTGTGGCCGTCGCGATAGCTCGTGACTTCCATGCGCGTGGACAGCGCATTGGTGACCGAGACGCCGACACCATGCAGGCCGCCGGAGAAGCTGTAGGCGCCGCCCTGGCCCTTGTCGAACTTGCCGCCCGCATGCAGGCGCGTGAACACCAGCTCGATCACCGGGGCGTTCTCTTCGGGATGCAGGCCGTAGGGGATGCCGCGGCCGTCATCCTCCACGCTGACCGACTGGTCGGCATGCAGGGTGAGCTTGATTTTCTTGCCGTAACCGGCCAGCGCTTCGTCGGCCGCGTTGTCCACCACCTCCTGCAGGATATGCAGGGGGTTGTCGGTACGCGTATACATGCCCGGACGCTGCTTGACGGGCTCTAGGCCCTTGAGCACGCGGATCGAGCCTTCGGAGTAAGCACTCGTGGAGGAGGATGAAGGTTTAGCTGCCATGGGCTGGGATTGTAGTGCGGCGCGCCGCCGAAAGCTGTATGGACACACAGCATGGCCTCGCGACTGCTGGTGAATCATCGGGAATGCCGGCGCGCGCGTCACGCAGATGCCTGCAATGCGGGGCCGATTTGGCTACAGTCGCGTCATCATGCAACAAACATTATCAAAACCAATTTCCATGATGCAGGTGCTGCTGTGCGGGGGCGCGGTGGTCACCTTGTCGATGGGCATACGCCATGGCTTCGGGCTGTGGCTGCAACCCATCACGCAGGAGATGGGCTGGAGCCGCGAATCCTTTGCGATGGCGCTTGCCATCCAGAACATCGCCTGGGGAATCATGGGCATCTTCGTCGGCATGGTGGCCGACCGCTTCGGCGCGTTTCGCGTGCTGCTCGCGGGTGCCGCGGCCTATGCGCTGGGCCTGACCGGCATGGCGCTGTCGACCACGCCGACCTGGTTTGCGCTCACCGCCGGACTGCTGATAGGTGCGGCCCAGGCCGGCACCACCTATGCCGTGGTGTTCGGCGTGCTGGGCCGGCAGATTCCGGCGGCGAAACGCTCCTGGGCCATGGGCGTGATCGCGGCGACGGGCTCGTTCGGCCAGTTCTTCATGGTGCCCGTCGAAGGCGCGCTGATCGCGCAGATCGGCTGGTCGAATGCACTGCTGGTGCTGGCCATGCTGGTGCTGATCATCGTGCCGCTGGCCTTCGGCCTGCGCGAGCCGGGCTTTGCCGGCCGCAGTGTCGCACCGCGCGACCAGAGCATAGGCCAGGCGATGGCCGAAGCCTGGCGCACGCCCAGCTTCCTGCTGCTGACGGCGGGCTACTTCGTCTGCGGCTTCCAGGTGATGTTCATCGGCGTGCACATGCCCAGCTATCTCAAGGACTACGGCCTGGCGCCGCATGTCGCCAGCTATTCGCTGGCGCTGGTCGGCCTGTTCAATATCTTCGGCACCTATCTGGCCGGCAACCTGGGCCAGCATTACCCCAAGCGCTATCTGCTCGCGGGCATCTACATTGCGCGCTCGGTGGTAACGGTGATCTTCCTGCTGGTGCCGCTGTCGCCGGCCTCGGTCTATGCGTTTTCCGCGGCCATGGGCTTCCTGTGGCTGTCGACGGTGCCGCTGACCAACGCCACGGTGGCGCAGATCTTCGGCATCCAGCATCTGTCCATGCTCGGCGGCTTTGTGTTCTTCAGCCACCAGGTCGGCAGCTTTCTGGGTGTCTGGCTGGGCGGCTATCTCTATGACCGCAGCGGCAGCTATGACATCGTCTGGTACCTGTCGATCGCGCTGGGCGTCTTCGCGGCGCTGATCAATCTGCCGGTGCGCGAAGTTGCGCTGCAGCGGCGCCCGGTGGTAGCCTGAGCCATGACCGACAAACCCCTTCCCCTGAGCCTGCGCGTTCTTGGCGGCGCGCTGATCGCGCTGGTGCTGCTCGCGGTGTTCGGTCTTTACACGGATCCCGAGTTCATGCGCCTCATGGCCGACCAGATGTGGGCCTGTTTCTGATGCAGCCGGCACTGACCGCCTCGCCCTGGATCCAGCGCTTCAGCCATCTGGTGCCCGAAGGCGGCACGGTGCTGGATGTGGCCTGTGGCCAGGGCCGGCATCTGCACTGGTTTGCGCAGCGCGGCCACGCCGGCGTGGGCATAGACCGCTCGGCCCAGGCGCTGGCGGCATTGCCGGACTCGGCGCAGCGCCTGTGCGCGGACATTGAAAACGGCCCCTGGCCGCTGCCGGATGCGCAGTTTGCGGCCGTCATCGTCACCCACTATCTCTGGCGCGCGCTGCTGCCGACTGTGGTGGCCAGCGTCGCACCCGGCGGCGTGCTGCTTTATGAGACCTTTGCCGCTGGCAATGAACGCTTTGGCAAGCCTTCGCGCCCCGATTTTCTGCTGCAGCCGGGCGAACTGCTGCGTGCCTGCGCGGGCGAGCTGGAGGTCGTGGCCTATGAAGATGGTTATCTCGATGGCCCCCCTCGCTGTGTGCAGCGCATTGCCGCGCGGCGACCGTCTGCCGGCAACGCCACGCCGGCCGTGCTGTGACTGCTCACTTTTTGCATACGGAAACCGTCTCCCACCCGGGGATGCCCTGACGAGTACCCTGTAGGTAGCGCACACTCGTTAGAATGTCCCTTTCCCGTTTTCAACTGCGGACATGACCTCTTCCACCGTCGCTCTCACCGGCAGCATTGTTGCCCTCGTCACCCCCATGCACGAAGACGGTAGCGTCGACTACCCGAGCCTGCGCAAACTGATCGACTGGCATATCGCCGAAGGCACCGACTGCATCGGCGTGGTCGGCACCACCGGTGAATCCCCCACCGTCAATGTGGAAGAGCACTGCGAGATCATTCGCGTGGCCGTCGAGCAGGCCGCCAAGCGCGTGCCCATCATGGCCGGCTGCGGCGCGAACTCGACGCGCGAAGCCATCGAGCTCGCGCGCTTCGCCAAGACCGTGGGCGCCGACAGCCAGCTGCAGGTCGTGCCCTACTACAACAAGCCCACGCAAGAGGGCCAGTACCAGCACTTCAAGGCGATTGCCGAAGCCGTGGGCGACCTGCCCACCGTGCTTTACAACGTGCCCGGCCGTTCGGTCGCCGACATGCAGCATGACACCGTGCTGCGCCTGGCGCAGATTCCCGGCATCATCGGCATCAAGGAAGCCACGGGCAACATCGAACGCGCCCAATGGCTGATCCGCGATGTGCCCGCGGGCTTTGGCGTGTATTCGGGCGATGACCCGACCGCCGTGGCCCTGATGCTGTGCGGCGGCCATGGCAACGTCAGCGTGACGGCCAACGTGGCGCCGCGCCTGATGAGCGAGCTGTGCAAGGCGGCGCTGGCCGGTGATGTGCAGCGCGCGATGCAGATCCAGCGCCAGCTGATGCCGGTGCACAAGAATCTGTTTGTCGAAGCCAACCCCATTCCCGTGAAGTGGGCTGTGGCCCGCATGGGCCTGTGCGGCGCCACCATGCGCCTGCCGATGACAGACCTGAGCCCCCAACATGTCGACGCCGTCGAGGGCGCACTGCGCTCCGCAGCGCTGATCTGAGCCTGCGCACCCCTTTATCAGAGCACCGAGGATTATTCGCGTGAAACCAACTACCGCACGTCTGGGCCTGCTGAGCCTTGCCATGGCGCTTTCTGCCTGCACCACCTTCACTGCCGAAAAGATCGACTACAAGAGCGCGACCAAGGCCCCGACGCTGGAAGTTCCGCCCGATCTGAGCCAGCTCACGCGCGACTCACGCTACAACGTGCCCGGCAGCGTGGTCTCGGCCAATGCGCTGCAGGCCGGCCAGAACGCGCCCGCAGCCAGCGGCGCACAGACTGTGATCAACAACATCGGCGATGTGCGCATCGAGCGCCTGGGCAATGAACGCTGGCTCGTGATCCAGCGTCCGGCCGACAAGCTCTGGGATCCGGTGCGCGAGTTCTGGCTCGAGAACGGCTTTGTGCTGGTGCAGGAAGACGCCAAGCTGGGCATCATAGAAACCGACTGGGCGGAAAACCGCGCCAAGCTGCCGCAGGACGTGATCCGCTCGGCGCTGGGCAAGGTGTTTGATTCGCTCTACTCCACCGGCGAGCGCGACAAGTTCCGCACGCGCCTGGAGCGCAAGCCCGACGGCGGCACCGAGGTGTACATCACCCACCGCGGCATGATCGAGGTCTATTCCACGCAGCAAAAAGACTCCACCGCCTGGCAGCCACGCCCCGCGGACACCGAACTGGAAACCGAGTTCCTGCGCCGCCTGATGGTCAAGCTGGGCGTGAGCCAGGAGCAATCGCAGGCCGCAACGGCTTCGATGCGCGCCGCGCCCGCCGCGCCCAGCGCGCGCATGGACACCGTGAACAATGTGCCCGTGGTGCTGCTGGACGAAGGCTTCGACCGCGCCTGGCGCCGTGTCGGCCTGGCGCTGGACCGCACCGGCTTCACCGTCGAAGACCGCGACCGCAGCCGAGGCATCTACTTCGTGCGCTATGTGTCGCCCGAAGAACAGAAGGCCAAGGGCTTCTTCAGCCGTATCTTCAGCCAGGGCAGCGAAGCTTCGGCTCCGGTCAAGTATCAGGTCCAGGTGCGCACCGAAGGCGAGCGCACCACGGTCACGGTGCTGACCACGGCCGGCGTGCCCGAAACCTCGGCCAATGCCCAGCGCATCGTGCGCGTGCTGACCGATGACCTGAAGTAAGCAGACCAGGCCCGCCCGGGCCGGTTGCGCCAGGCCACCGCTTGCGGTGGCTTTTTCTTGCCCGCAAGAAACCGCGGACGAAAAAAAGCCGCGGCTTTCGACCGGGGCAGACGTAAAAAAACCCCGGCCTTTCGACCGGGGCGAAATAAAAAAAACCCCGGGCTTTCGACCGGGGCGAAATAAAAAAACCCCGGGCTTTCGACCGGGGCGAAATAAAAAAACCCCGGCCTTTCGACCGGGGTTTTGGTGCGTGACCAGCGCCGGCAAGCCGGCGCCAGCGGCGCATCAATTACTTGGGAGCAGCGGCGCTGGCAGCAGCGTCGGCAGCAGCCTTGGCAGCTTCTTCCGAAGCCTTGGCAGCGTCAGCCGAAGCGTCAGCAGCGTTGGCGGAAGCGCCAGCAGCAGCAGCGTCAGCAGCAGGAGCGGTGGTAGCGTCAACGGGAGCAGCAGGAGCGACTTCCACGGGAGCGGCAGCAGGAGCTTCCACGACGGGAGCAACCACGGGAGCAGCTTCTTCCTTCTTGCCGCAAGCGACGAGAGCAGCAGCAGCGATCACGGTAGCCAGAATGAGAGAGTTCTTCATGTCGTTTTTCCTATTTGAGGAGCAGTGAGAATTCGATATGCCATTAACGGCCAGCCTCTTGCAGCCATGGAGCGTTCCGGCAGAGTCGCAAGAAAATTACTGCGACACAGCGAACAATTATAGGGAGGGTTTAAGCAATCCTGACGATTCCTGACAACACTTCTACATTTGCCCACAACTTTTTTTCGGGTTTCCCCGCTTGCAGAGGCGCCGGCATCACCGGGCCTGATCATTCAACGTGCGGGCGGTCTGCGGCGCTGACGGACAACAGGCCGTGCGCGTGTCAGACAGCGCTACGTACCCAGCCCGCTTCATGCCAGGCGGACAACAATTCCAGCGCGTCGTCGCTGGCCTTGGCCAGATCACGCGCCGAAAGCGCCCGCTCGTCGGCCAGCAAACGCATCAGCTTGGCGTCCTTGCCCCCGGCCAGATAGCTTTCGCCATTGATGAATATATGGCGCGCGTCATACATCATGCGTGTGCGCCGGTCGAGCACGATGGCCTCGAGCATCACCCCCTCTTCGCCGGCTTCGAACCAGACGTTGGGCTTGGGGTCGGTCAGGTACTCGCCCAGCGCGCGTTCCAGCGCCAGCGGTTCGGACAGCGCGCGCTCGAGCGCCGCGCGCGCGAACTCGGCCATGCTGGCCGGAATCTCGCCGGGGTGGCTCACGGCTTCCTGCTTGGGATCCTTGTACAGCACCGGCACTTCGGGCTCATCGGGCTCATCCGACATGCGCAGCAGCAGCTCGCGCGCCAGCTCTTCGCGCGCCGGCGCACGGAAACCGATCGAATAGGTCATGCACTCGCCTTCGGCCACGCCGTCATGGGCGTAGCGCGGCGGCAGGTACAGCATGTCGCCGGGCTCGAGCACGAATTCCTGCTCGGGCTCGAAATCGGCCAGGATCTTCAGCGGCACGTCTTCCTGCAGCGTCAGGTTCTTCTGCCGGCCAATGCGCCAGCGGCGCGTGCCGTGTGCCTGCAGCAGGAACACGTCGTAGCTGTCGAAATGCGGGCCCACGCCGCCGCCGTCGGTGGCGTAGCTGATCATCAGATCGTCGAGGCGGGCTTCTGGCACGAAGCGGAACTGCTGCAGCAGCGCATGCACGCCCGCATCGTGCAGGTCCACGCCCTGCACCAGCAGCGACCAGGCCTTCTGGCTCAGCGCCGGCAGGTCCTTGGTGTCGAACGGGCCATGGTCCATGCTCCAGCCCTTCTTCTGCTGGCGGATCAGCCGCGACTCGACGCCGTCCTGGCTGGCCAGCGCAAACAGCGCATCGCGGCCCACGGGCGCCACCATGCCCGGCACGGCCTGGCGCACCAGCAGCGGCTTCTTGTGCCAGTGGCGGCGCATGAACTGGGAAGCGGTCATTGCGCCCAGCAGGGCAAGGGGTTGGTCAATATCCATGGCTATCGGCGTTTTCGCAATCTAAGAATGGTGGCTATTGTCCTATGCCGAAGCGAGCCGCCATTGCGGGCGGTCAAACAGCGCTCAACGCAAAGCCCGAAACTCGCTGGGCGCCATGCCCGTATACGCCTTGAACGCCCGGCTGAAATGCGCGCTGTTGCTGAAGCCGCAGCCAAAGGCAATGTCGGTGATGGTGCGCGCGGCGTTGGCGGCATCGCGCAGTTCGCGCATGCACAGCTCCAGGCGCAGCTGCTGTATCCAGGCGGCCAGCGTCAGGGGTTCGTCGGCAAAGGCGTTGTAGAGATGGCGCTTGCTGCAATGCATGGCCTGGGCGATGTCATCGATGCACAGGCGCGGGTCGCGCACATGGGCCGCGACCTGGGCGCGGATGCGATCCTTGAACGCCGCGTGCTGGGTCACGGCCGTGGCGCGCCCCGACAGCTCCTGCAGCGACAGATGCACCAGGTCGATCAGCAGTTCGCCCGCGCGCTCGGCCACGGCCGGGCCCATGGTCGGCAGCTCCTGGTAGGTGCTGCGCATGGCCTCGAGCGCGACGCGCGCGATGCCCGAGCTGCCGCCGACATTGCGCCCCATCAGCCCTTCGAGCCGGATGCCGCGCTGCTCCAGGCTGCGCCGCGGCAGCATCACGATCAGGTGCTCGGACCATTCGGGATTCGCGACTTCATAGGCCTGGCTGGTGTCGTAGATCACCCAGCTGCCGCTGCGCGCGCTGGCCTCGCGGCCCTGCTGGCTCACGGCCGCCAGGCCCTGCCAGGGGGCAACGATCTTCACATGGTCGGGGTCGTGCGAGCGCCGGCCCTGCACGCTGCGCATCACGCGGTGGCGTGCGGCCTCGAGCCGGGTCATGACCACCGCACCGGCCTGCGAGCGCTGCAGATGGCCTTCGAACACCGTGTCGCCATAGAGGTCGGTGCCTAGGCCGGAGAACAGCGTGGACATCCAGTCCTGCCAGGCGGGCACGGCTTCGCGGGCCGACAGGCCATCGGTGCTCAAGCTGTTTGCGGTGTTCATAGGCGCTACCTCCCGGGATGTGCGGCCGATTATCCAGGGATGCGCGCGCGCACTGGAAAACCCTGAGCGCCGTGCATGCTCAGTCAAGCACTTTGTGCAGGCTCAGTACAGCCGCGGCGCGGGCCTCGCCCTAGCATGCTTGCACGCTCAGCAAAAGAGCGACCAAGGAGACAAGCATGAAGACAGCAGGCAAACGTTTCTGGCTCAAGCAGGTGACTGCCGCGGCCGCCACCATCACCGGTTTCGCCACCCTGGCGCCGCTGGCCCTGGCCCAGGAAGCGCCGAAATCGGTGCGCATAGGCTGGGCCATCGCCAAGACCGGCCACAACGCGGGCGGCACCGCGGCCACCGTGACGCCCAACTACCAGCTGTGGGTCAAGGAGGTCAATGCCGCCGGCGGCATCCTGCTCAAGGCCTATGGCAAGCGCGTGCCCATCGAAGTCGTCGAGTACGACGACCGCTCCAGCACCGAGGAAGCGGTGCGCGCCACCGAGCGCCTGATGACCCAGGACAAGGTCGACTTCGTGCTGCCGCCATGGAGCACGGGCAGCAATCTGGCCGTGGGCCCGACCTATGAAAAGCACAAGTACCCGCTGCTGGCCGCGACCGCAGTGACCGACAAGGCGCCCGAACTGGCCAAGCGCTGGAAGCATGCATTCTTCTTCCTGGGAACGGGCGCGGGCTATGCCGAGTCGCTGGTGAGCTACCTCGAGAGCGCGAAGAAGGAAGGCAAGATAGGCAACAAGATCGCGATGATCAACATCGCCGACGGCTTCGGCGTGGAACTCGCCAACGCCACGCGCAAGGCTGCCAAGCAGCATGGCTTCGAGCTGGTCTACGACAAGAGCTATCCCATCGGCACGCAGGACATGACCCCGCTGCTGACCGAGATCAAGAGCAAGAACGCCGATGTGTTCATTGCCTACTCCTACCCGCCCGACACCATGCTGATCACCGAGCAGTCGCGCATCAACGCTCTCAACCCCAAGGTGATGTTCACCGGCGTGGGCACGCAGTTCCCGATGTTCAAGGCTAAGTTCGGCGTGGCCACGGAAGGCATCATGGCGCCGGGCGGCGTCGACTTCGACGCGCCGGCCATCAAGGACTACTTCAAGCGCCACAAGGAGTCGGCCGGCTACGAGCCCGACCGCTTCGCCAGCACCATCCAGTACACCACGCTGCAGGTGCTGCAGCAGGCGATAGAGCGCGTGGGCAAGATAGACCGCGCCGCCGTGACGCAGGAAATCAGGACCGGCACCTTCGACACCATCATCGGACCGGTCAAGCTCGAGAACCAGATGCTGACCAAGCTCTGGTACGTGGGCCAATGGCAAAACGGCGAGTTCTACGGCATTGCGCCGGCCAACCGCGCGGGCGCCAAACCGGCGATCATCCCGAAACCGGCCTGGAAGAACTGAAGTCCAGGCCCCATGAACCTGCTCGACATCCTGCTCGCAGGCAGCACCCTGGGCGGCCTCTACGGGCTGATCGCCATGGGGCTGACCGTGCAATACGGCGTGGCGCGCATCATGAATCTCTCCTATGGCGAGTTCCTGATCGCGCCGGCCTTTCTGGCCTACCTGGGCGTGACCGCCTGGGGGCTGTCCCCCATTCTGATGCTGCTGCTGGTGCTGCCCCTGGGCTTCATCGTGCAGTGGCTGGTCTATCAATTGCTGCTGACGCCGCTGGTGCGCCGCACGGGCGCGGGCCCGGCGCTCGAAGTCGACTCCATCCTCGCGACCTTCGGCCTGATGTTTGTCGTGCAGGGCGTGATGATGGTCGCGTTTGGCGGCAACTACCACAGCTACACCTATCTTTCGACGCCGGTGCAGATCCTGGGCAGCACGGTCGCCGCCAACCGGCTGCTGGTGCTGGGCGTGGCGATCGCGCTGGGCCTGGGCCTGTACCTGCTGCTGACGCGCACCCGCATGGGCACGGTGGTGCGCGCGGTCTCGGTCGCGCCGCGCTTCGCGCCACTGGTCGGCATCGACGTGCGCTTCACCGCGGCGCTGGCCTTCGGCATGGGCGGGGCGATGGTCGCGGCCTCGGGCGTGCTGGTCAGCATGTTCCTGCCGTTTTCCGCGGCCATGGGCACCATGTTCGCCATGAAGGCGCTGATCGTGGTGATCATGGGCGGCGTGGGCAATCTGATGGGCTGCCTGCTCGCGGGAATGATGCTGGGATTTGCCGAGACGCTGGTCGCGACCTTCATCGACCCCGGCCTCACGCTGGCCGTGAACTACGCGCTGTTTCTCGGCGTGCTGCTGCTGCGCCCCACGGGCCTGTTTGGAAAGGGCGCACGATGAGCCGCCGCGATGCAATGGCATGGGGCGCGGGCGCCCTCGCCCTGGCCGGACTGGCCACGGTGCCCCAGTGGATGCACAACGACTACTACCTGTCGCTGCTGATCAGCGTGCTGATGTACAGCGTGCTGGCCTCGGCCTGGGCGCTGTTCTCCGGCCCCACGCGCTATGTCTCTCTGGCCACGGTGGCGTTCTTTGGCGTGGGCGCATACACCACGGCGGTGTTTGGCGAGACCTTGCCCTGGGCCGCGGTGCTGCTGATCGCCCTGGGCCTGGGCGTGGCCATGGCGCTGGTCGTCGGGCTGGCGACGCTGCGGCTGTCGGGCGTGTACTTCGTGATCTTCAGCTTCGGCCTGGCCGAGCTGGTCAAGCAGCTCGTGACCTGGTACGAAGTCAACATCACCAAGGACCTGGGCCGCTATGTGTTTGTCGACATCACGGCCCAGGACATCTACTGGCAGCTGCTGGTGCTGCTGGCGCTGGTGCTGGGCCTGCGCGCCTGGATAGCGCGCACCCGGCTGGGCCTGGCGCTGCGCGTGATCGGCGAGGACGAGACCGTGGCCGTGCACGTGGGCATCAACACCACGCGCGTCAAGGTGCTGCTGTTCACGCTGAGCGCGGCCTTCATGACCGTGGCCGGCGCCATCATGGCGCCGCGCTGGACCTACCTCGATCCGACGATTGCATTTGCGCCCGCGATCTCGTTCCAGACGCTGATCATGGCCTTGCTCGGCGGCGCAGGCAGCCTGTTCGGGCCGCTGCTGGGCGCGGTGCCGCTGGTGCTGCTGTTCGAGTTCCTGTCGGCGAATTTTCCCAACCATTTCGCCATCCTTGTCGGGCTGGTGTTCATGGTGATCGTCTATGCGGTGCCCAACGGCATCTCGGGCTGGCTGCGCCGGCGCAAGCACCACGGAGGTGGAAAATGAAGCCGCTGCTGGAACTCAAGGGCCTCACCAAGCGCTTTGGCGGCCTGGTCGCGGTCAACGATCTGTCGTTCGACGTGCATGCGGGCGAAGTCGTGGGCCTGCTGGGGCCCAATGGCTCGGGCAAGACCACGGCCATGAACCTGGTCTCGGGCGCGCTGCCGCTGACGGCGGGCGAAGTGCGCTTTGACGGCCGCACCATCAGCGGCCTGGCCAGCCACCAGATCGCGCGCCTGGGCGTGGCGCGCACCTTTCAGCTGGTGCGCGTGCTCGGCGGAATGCACTGCCGCGACAACGTCGCCGCGGGCCTGGCGTTTCGCCCCGGCGGCCTGCATGGCCGGGCCGCGGAGCGCGCCGCGCAGCAGTTGCTCGAACGCGTGGGCCTGGGCGCCCAGGCCGAGCTGCCCGCAGCTGAGCTGACCTACATCGATCAGAAGCGCCTGGAACTTGCACGCGCGCTGGCGCTCGCACCCAGGCTGCTGCTGCTCGATGAATGGCTGGCCGGGCTCAACCCCACGGAGCTGCAGCAGGGCATCGCGCTGATTGCCGCGCTGCGCGATGAAGGCATGACGGTGCTGATGGTCGAACATGTGATGGACGCGGTGCATGCGCTGTGCAGCCGCTGCGTGGTGATGAACACCGGCAGCCGCATTGCCGACGGGCCCACGCGCGAAGTGCTCAGCGATGCGCGCGTGATCGAGGCCTATCTGGGCAGCGACGATGTCGAGGAGACCGCCCATGCTTGAAGTCCAGAACCTGTCCCTGGCCTACGGCAAGCACCAGGCGCTGCGCGGCGTGTCGCTGCAGGTCGCCAAGGGCGAGCTGGTGGTGATGCTGGGCGCGAATGGCGCGGGCAAGTCCTCGCTGCTCAAGGCGATGGGCGCGATGGTGCGGCCCCAGGATGGCGCCAGCGTGCGGCTTGCGGGCCAGGAACTGCTGCGCCTGCCCGCCCACCAGGTGGTTGAAGCCGGACTGGCGCTGGTACCCGAGGGCCGCGGCGTGTTCGGTGATCTGACGGTGCGCGAAAACCTGCAGCTGGGCGCCCAGCCGCGGCGCGCGCGCGCGCTCGAAGCGCAAAGCCTGACGCGCGTGCTCGACCTGTTCCCCAAGCTCGCACAGCGCCTGCAGCAGACCGTGCGCACCATGAGCGGCGGCGAGCAGCAGATGGTGGCCGTGGGCCGGGCGCTGATGTCGGCGCCCGACATCCTGCTGCTGGACGAGCCGTCTCTCGGCCTGTCGCCGCTGATGTGCAAGGAGCTGTTCGCGGCGCTGGCGCGCATTCGCACGCTGGGCGTGGGCGTGCTGCTGGTCGAGCAGAATGCCAGGCAGAGCCTGGCGATTGCGGACCGCGGCTATCTACTGGAAACCGGGCTTGTCGTGGGCCAGGGCACGGCAGCAGAACTGCAAGCCAGCCCGGCCGTGCGAAAAGCATATCTGGGCGCAGCCCATTGATTTTTTTGTGAAGGAAGTTCCATGATCGAACAACAGATGCTGATCGGCGGCCAACAGGTGGGCGCCACCGGAGGCGCCACATTCGAGCGCCGCAACCCGCTGGACGGCGAGGTCGCCACGCGTGCCCCGGCGGCCACCGCCGACGATGCGCGCGCTGCCGTCGATGCCGCCGCCAAGGCGTTTCCCGCCTGGGCCGCGATGGGCCCGGGCGAGCGCCGCGGCCTGTTGATGAAAGCGGCCGCGGCCATCGAAGCCAAGGGCGAAGCCTTTGCCGCGGCCATGGCCGCCGAGACCGGTGCCTCGGGCATCTGGGCCGGCTTCAACGTGCACCTCGCGGCCGACATGTTTCTCGAAGCCGCATCGTTGACCACGCAGATCAGCGGCCAGGTCATTCCCTCCAACGTTCCGGGCAGCCTGGCCATGGCCGTGCGCCAGCCCGCGGGCGTGGTCGTGGGCATCGCGCCCTGGAATGCGCCCATCATCCTGGCGGTGCGCGCCATCGCCACGCCGCTGGCCTGCGGCAACACCGTGGTGCTCAAGGGCTCGGAGCTGTGCCCCGCGACCCATGGCCTGATCATCGAGGCGCTGCAGGAAGGCGGCCTGCCGCCGGGCGTGGTGAACTTCGTGACCAATGCGCCCGCCGATGCCGGCACGGTGGTCGAAGCGCTGATCGCCCACCCGGCCGTGCGCCGCGTGAACTTCACGGGCTCGACGCGCGTGGGCCGAATCATCGGCCAGACCGCGGCCAAGCACCTCAAGCCGGCGATTCTCGAACTCGGCGGCAAGGCGCCGTTCCTGGTGCTTGACGATGCCGACATCGACGCCGCCGTGGCCGGCGCGACCTTTGGCGCATTCGCCAACTCGGGCCAGATCTGCATGTCGACCGAACGCATCATCGTCGACGAAAAGATAGCCGATGAATTCATTGCCAAGCTGGTGGCGCGCGCCACATCGCTGCCGCTGGGCGATCCGCGCCAGGGTCCGGTGGTGCTGGGCTCGGTCGTCGACCAGACCACGGTGGAGCGTGTCAATGCGCTGCTCGACGACGCGCTGGCCAAGGGTGCCAAGCTGCTGTGCGGCGGCAAGGCGGACAACACCTTGATGCCTGCGACGCTGCTCGACCATGTGACTTCGGAGATGAAGATCTTCTACGAGGAGACCTTTGCGCCCGTGAAGGCCATCGTGCGCGTGGCCGGTGTCGAGCAGGCGATTGCCGTGGCCAATGACAATGAATTCGGCCTGGCCGCAGCCGTCTATGGCCGCGACACGGCGCGCGCCTGGCAGGTCGCGGCGCGCATCGAATCGGGCATCTGCCATATCAATGGCCCCACGGTGCATGACGAAGCGCAGATGCCGTTTGGCGGCGTCAAGAGCTCGGGCTATGGCCACTTTGGCGGCCAGGCGGGCATCGATGCGTTCACCGATACGCGCTGGATCACGATGCAGACCACGCCCAGGCACTACCCGTTCTGATGCATGTGGCGGGCCAAAACCCGCCGCAACCTGCCGGCCTTGACAGGCATGGGAAAATCAACGCCATACAGGCCCTGCGCGCTGCGCCGGGCCTTTTTCCCTTTACAAGGCTGCAAACCATGGAAATCAAAGAACAATGCGTGGTCGCTCTGACCTGGACGCTCAAGGACACCCTGGGCGAGGAACTCGATGTGCTCGAAGAGCCGGTGGATTTCCTGGTCGGCGGCGATGATCTGCTGCCCGCCATCGAGCGTGCGCTGCAAGGCCACAGCCCCGGCGCCACGCTGGACCTGCATCTCGAACCCGAGGATGCGTTTGGCGACTACAACGAAAAGCTGATCTACCTGGAGCCGCGCGCGCTGTTCCCGGCCGAGATCGAGGAAGGCATGAGCTTCGAAGGCCATGCCCTGCCTGCCGGCACGAATGCCGAAGCCCCCAAGGACGCGCTGTACACCATCACGGACATCTACCCCGAGCATGTGGTGCTCGACGGCAACCATCCGCTGGCCGGCATCGCGCTGCGCCTGCACCTCAAGGTCGAAGGCGTGCGCGAGGCCACGGAAGAGGAAATCGGCCGCGGCAGTTCGGGCACGGGCTTCTTCCGCATTCAGCCGCAGGTGCCGGGCAACGACACCCTGCACTGAAATGGAAAGGGGGCCAATGGCCCCCTTTGATCTTCCCGGTCAGCGCACCAGCTGGTCGCCCTCGATGCGCACACGGTCACCGATGTTCAGCTGCGGCGGATTCGGATAGTCGAATGCACGCAGGCTGCCGTCGCGCGTTTCTACCGTCACGCGGTAGATGTCGCGCACGGCGCCGCCGCCGACGTGGTTCTGCACGGCATTGCCGGCCAACGCACCGCCGACCACGCCGGCTGCCGTGGCCACGTTACGGCCCGAACCACCGCCAATCTGGCGGCCAAGCACGCCACCCACCACGCCACCGATGATGGCGCCGCCGATGCCAGCGCCGCCCGAATCCTGCACGCGCACGGTTTCAATATTCACCACCCGGCCTTGCTGCACCTGGACGGGATAGCTCTGCGGGTAGCCTGCCGACGGGTAGGTCCCCGCCGGGTAGGTCTGGGACGGATAGGTGGCTTGCCCAGTCACGGGGTAGTTGGGCTGGTTGTAGCCCCCGCCTTGCGGATAGCCGGCACAGGCCGTGAGCGCGGCGACAATGACACCCGCACCTGTGACACGGCTGAAACGTTGAATGTTCTTCATGCAAACCTCCTGTTAGGGCATGCCGACGCGACCTGGGATCGATGGATACCTGTCCTCGGCATGGACCAGTCCATTTTGACCAGCCTGTCAACCTATAACGGTAGGCCGGCATCCAATGCCGACAGGTTTGACACTTACTCACAGAAAGTGCTTTCGGATACGTTCACCGCGCGCGCCACGGGCGCTGTGCAATGCTTCCCTCAGGCCTTGCCGGTAGAGCCGTAGCCGCCTTCGCCGCGTTCCGAGACCGCGCCGAATTCCTCCACCACGCGGAAGCTGGGCTGGACCACGGGCACGATCACCAGCTGGGCCAGGCGGTCCATGGGCTGGAGCGTGAATGCCGTGGGCGAGCGGTTCCAGGCGCTGACCATCAACTGGCCCTGGTAGTCGCTGTCGATCAGGCCGACCAGGTTGCCCAGCACGATGCCGTGCTTGTGGCCCAGGCCCGAGCGCGGCAGGATCATCGCGGCATAGCCCGGATCTTCGAGGTGGATGGCCATGCCCGTGGGCACGAGCTGCCATTCGCCGGGCGCCAGCGTCAGCGGCGCGTCGAGGCAGGCGCGCAGGTCCAGGCCGGCGCTGCCGGGCGTGGCGTAGGCGGGCATGTTGTCGCGCAGGCGCGCGTCGAGAATCTTGAGGTCAACGTTCATGGGATGGCAGAAATACGGAGTCTGAAACGAAACAGCCCCCGGGCGGCGCAGGCGCAGCCGGGGCAGCAAGGCCGCCATCATCGCCGAAATTGCGGCGTGGGCCCGCGACAGGCCGCGGCGTCAGCCCTTTTTGCCGCCCAGCAGCGTGCGCACGAAATTGAAGATCAGCCCGGCCACCAGCACCATGCCCACCAGCGAAATCGCCGCACCCTGCCAGAATAACAGGGCCACCACCACCGGCAGCCATATCAGCAACGGCAGCAGCTTCATGCCGACCTTGACGGCCGGCTTGCTGGCGGCGTCCTCGGCCTGGGCACGCAGCCGCGCCAGGCTGTCGGCGCCGGGCTTGAGCGCGTCCTGCGCCGGCTTGCGGCGCAGATCGGTCTGCTGGCTGGCCGCGGACGCTTTCGGCACGCGCGCGTCATGCACCGGCGTAGGCGCGCGGGTCTGTGCGCGGCGCTGGCTTTCGGCGTTCGACAGCAGCTGGTCGACATAGCGCGCGAAGTCGCCATCGGCCGGGCCGGCATAGCCCACTTCATTGCCGCGGTCCGACACATCGCGCCCGAAGCGCGTGGCATCGTGGCCTGGCCGCGACCGGCCACGCAAGGCATCTGTCCAGGCTGTCATGCAAGCACCTGTGAAGTAGTGGCGGGCGCGCGCGGCAGGCGCTGCGCGATTTCAGTGATGAGCTGCTGGGCCAGCACCCGCTTGGAGGCCTGCGGCAGTTCGCGGTGGCCGTCGGCATCGACCAGCAGCAGCGCATTGTCATCCTGGCCAAAGGTGGCCGGGCCGATGTTGCCCACCAGCAGCGGCACCTGCTTGCGCAGGCGCTTGGCGGTGGCATGGGCCAGCAGGTCATGGCTTTCGGCGGCAAAGCCCACGCAGTACAGCTGCCCGGCGCGCGCGCGCGGCGACTGGGCGACGCGCGCCAGGATGTCGGCGTTCTCGACAAAGGCCAGCGTGGGCACCTCGCCCGAGCCGTCCTTCTTGATCTTCTGCTCCGAGGCCAGCGCCGGGCGCCAGTCGGCGACCGCGGCGGTGGCAATGAACAGCGTGGCCGCATCGACCGACCGCTCGACGGCCAGCAGCATCTGCGCCGCCGACTGCACATCGATGCGGCGCACGCCGCGCGGCGTGGCCAGCGCCACCGGCCCGGCCACCAGCGTGACTTCGGCGCCGGCCTCGCGCGCCGCGCGCGCAATGGCAAAGCCCATCTTGCCGCTGGAGCGGTTGGTGATGCCACGCACCGGGTCTATGGCCTCGAACGTCGGCCCGGCGGTGATCAGCAGATGCTGGCCCGCCAGTTTCTTGGGCGTGAAGAAGGCGCTGAGCTCTTGCATCAGTTCCGCCGGCTCGAGCATGCGGCCGTCGCCGGTCTCGCCGCAGGCCTGCTCGCCCGTGCCCACGCCCAGCACCGTGGCGCCATCGCGCGCGACCTGGGCAAAATTGCGCTGAGTCGCGGGGTGGACCCACATTTCGCGGTTCATCGCCGGCGCCAGCAGCAGCGGCACACGCTCCATCGGCCGCGCCAGGCACAGCAGGCTCAGCAATTCGTCCGAACGGCCCTGGACCAGGCGCGCGGCGAAATCGGCGCTGCACGGCGCGATCAGGATGGCATCGGCCGCGCGCGATAGATTGATGTGCGGCATGTTGTTGGGCTCGCGCGTGTCCCACTGCGAGCCATAGACCGTGCGGCCCGACAACGCCTGCATGGTCACGGGCGTGATGAATTGCTCCGCGGCTTCGGTCATCACGACCTGCACGGTCGCGCCCGCCTTGATCAGCAGCCGGCACAGCTCCGCCGACTTGTAACAAGCTACGCCCCCACTGAGGCCCAGAACCAGATGTTTGCCGGCAAAGTCTTTCATACGGCGAATTTAGCAGACAAGGCTGCGCTTGACAGGGTATATCGCTGCCCGATCCGGCGGGTGAAATGGGCACGCATCTATAATCCTTCTTTACCAACACCTATACGGAAGCTCTGCGCAGATCATCGCGCCGTGTGCATCTGCGGCCTCAGGCGGTCTGCGTCGTTGCAAATCCTCGCGATAGCGATCGCTATCGCTGCGGTTTGCGCCTAGCAGCCCATCCTGATCCGCAGCGCCCACTTGCCGCTCGATATGCGCAAAGCTTCCTTAAAGACATGACCAAATTTGTCTTCGTCACCGGCGGTGTGGTGTCTTCCCTGGGCAAGGGAATCGCCTCCGCCTCCCTTGCTGCGATCCTCGAATCGCGCGGCCTCAAAGTCACTCTGATCAAGCTCGATCCCTACATCAACGTGGATCCGGGCACCATGTCGCCGTTCCAGCACGGTGAAGTGTTCGTGACGGACGACGGCGCCGAAACCGATCTCGACCTGGGTCATTACGAGCGTTTCATTGAAACGCGCATGAAAAAGACCAACAACTTCACGACCGGCCGCATCTACCAAAGCGTGCTCGAGAAGGAACGTCGCGGCGACTACCTCGGCAAGACCGTGCAGGTCATTCCGCACATCACCAATGAAATCCAGGACTACATCAAGCGCGGCGCCGGCATCGGCACCCCGGATGCAGTGGATGTGGCGATCTGCGAAATCGGCGGCACCGTGGGTGACATCGAGTCCCTGCCCTTCCTCGAAGCCGTGCGCCAGCTGAGCCTCAAGCTGGGCCCGAACAATTCCGCCTTCGTGCACCTGACCTACCTGCCGTGGATTGCCGCGGCCGGCGAGCTCAAGACCAAGCCCACCCAGCACACCGTGCAGAAGCTGCGCGAGATCGGCATCCAGCCCGACGCGCTGCTGTGCCGCGCGCTGCACCCCGTGCCCGCCGAAGAGCGCGAAAAGATTTCGCTGTTCACCAACGTGCCCGAGTGGGGTGTGATCTCCATGTGGGACGTGGACACCATCTACAAGGTGCCGCGCATGCTGCACGAGCAGGGCCTGGATGGCCTGGTCTGCGACAAGCTGCGCCTGAACACGCCGCCCACCAGCCTCAAGCGCTGGGACGAGCTGGTCCATGAGACCGAGCATCCCCAGGGCGAAGTCAAGATCGCCATGGTCGGCAAGTATGTCGACCTGTCGGACAGCTACAAGTCGGTCAACGAGGCCCTGCGCCACGCCGGCATGCGCAACCATGTGCGCGTCAAGATCGATCACCTCGACTCCGAGACCATCGAAGGCCATGCGCCCGAGAAGCTCGCGCAGTACGACGCCATCCTGGTGCCCGGCGGCTTTGGCTCGCGTGGCGTCGAAGGCAAGATCTGCACCGCGCGTTTCGCGCGCGAGAACAAGGTGCCCTACCTGGGCATCTGCCTGGGCATGCAGGTGGCAACCATCGAGTACGCGCGCCACGTGGCCGGTCTCGACAAGGCCAACTCGACCGAGTTCGATGCCTCGACCCCCCACCCCGTGATCGCGCTGATCAACGAGTGGAAGGATGAGGACGGCACGATCAAGAAACGCGACGAGAACTCCGACCTGGGCGGCACCATGCGCCTGGGCGCGCAAAGCTCCGACGTGCAGGCCGATACACTGGCGCACAGCATCTATGGCCCGGTCGTGACCGAGCGCCATCGCCACCGCTATGAAGCCAACGTGAACTATCTGGACCAGCTGCGCAAGGCCGGCCTGGTGATCTCGGCGCTGACCCAGCGCGAGAACCTGACCGAGATCGTCGAGCTGCCCAAGGCCGTCCACCCTTGGTACATCGGCGTGCAGTTCCACCCCGAGTTCAAGTCGACGCCGTGGAACGGCCACCCGCTGTTCAATGCCTTCGTCAAGGCCGCGCTCGAGCACCAGCAGCAACGCGCTGGCGCCGCCACGGCCTGAGCCAGGTCCGTCAAAAGGAAAACCCATGAAACTCTGCGGCTTCGACATCGGTCTGGACCAACGCTTCTTTCTCATTGCCGGACCCTGCGTGGTCGAGTCCGAACAGCTGCAGATGGATGTGGCCGGCCAGCTCAAGGAAATCACCTCGAGCCTGGGCATCAACTTCATCTTCAAGAGCAGCTTCGACAAGGCCAACCGCTCCTCGGGCGCGAGCTTTCGCGGCCCGGGCATGGAAAAAGGCCTGGAGATCCTTGCCAAGGTGAAGAAGGAACTCAACGTTCCCATCCTCACCGATGTGCACACCGTCGAGGAAGTGCCCTATGTGGCCAGCATCGTCGACATGCTGCAGACACCGGCCTTCCTGTGCCGCCAGACGGATTTCATCCGCGCCGTGGCCCAGTCGGGCAAGCCGGTCAACATCAAGAAGGGCCAGTTCCTTGCGCCCCATGACATGAAGCATGTCATCGCCAAGGCGCGTGCCGCAGCCCTCGAAGTGGGCCTGCCCGAAGATTCGTTCACCGCCTGCGAGCGCGGCGCGAGCTTCGGCTACAACAACCTGGTCAGCGACATGCGTTCGCTGGCCATCATGCGCGAGACCAACGCGCCGGTGGTGTTCGACGCCACGCACAGCGTGCAGCTGCCTGGCGGCAATGGCGAGACCAGCGGCGGCATGCGCGAGATGGTGCCGGTGCTGTCGCGCGCGGCCGTGGCCGTGGGCGTGTCCGGACTGTTCATGGAAACCCATCCCGATCCGTGCAATGCCCTGTCCGACGGCCCCAACGCCGTGCCGCTCAAGCACATGCGCGCGCTGCTCGAAACGCTGGTCGCCCTGGACGACGTGACCAAGCGCAACGGCTTTCTCGAAAACCAGTTCGGAGCCTGAACATGGCCAGCGGCTACATCATTGCATCGGTCGACGTCACCCACCCCGAGCAGTACGCGCAGTACCGCGAATGGAGCACCAAGGCCATGCAGGCCCATGGCGCCGAGGTCTGCGTGCGCGGCGGCCAGGTGAAAGTGCTCGAGGGCGACTGGAATCCCGGCCGCGTCGTGGTGCTCAAGTTCCCGAGCTTCGAAGCCGCCCAGGCCTTTTATGATTCGCCCGAATACCGCGTGGCGCGCGAAGCGCGCGCCGGCGCGGCCATCATGCGCATGGTCTGCGTCGAAGGCGTCTGACGCCTGGCGCAACCCGGCCCGTTCCCGTGCGGGCACACCAGATTCAAAAACTTCCTAAGGAAAAACATGAGTGCGATTGTTGATATCGTTGGCCGCGAAGTGCTGGACAGCCGCGGCAACCCTACCGTCGAATGCGACGTGCTGCTGGAATCGGGTGTGATGGGCCGTGCGGCCGTGCCCTCGGGCGCGTCCACCGGTTCGCGCGAAGCCATCGAACTGCGTGACGGCGACAAGAGCCGCTACCTGGGCAAGGGCGTGCTCAAGGCCGTGGAACACATCAACACCGAAATCTCCGAAGCCGTGCTGGGCCTGGATGCGTCGGAACAGGCCTTTCTGGACAAGACCCTGATCGACCTCGACGGCACCGACAACAAGGGCCGCCTGGGCGCCAACGCCATGCTGGCCGTGTCCATGGCCGTGGCCCGCGCCGCGGCCGAAGAAGCCGGCCTGCCGCTGTACCGCTACCTCGGCGGCATGGGCGGCATGCAGCTGCCCGTGCCGATGATGAACGTCATCAACGGCGGCGCGCACGCCAACAATTCGCTCGACCTGCAAGAGCTGATGATCATCCCCGTGGGCGCACCGACCTTCCGCGAAGCCGTGCGCTGGGGCGCCGAAGTGTTCCACGCGCTCAAGAAGATCATCCATGACAAGGGCATGAGCACGGCCGTGGGCGACGAAGGCGGTTTCGCGCCTTCCGTGGAAAACCACGAAGCCGCGATCCAGCTGATCCTCGACGCGATCGAAGCCGCGGGCTACAAGGCCGGCGAACAGATCGCCCTGGGCCTGGACTGCGCTGCCAGCGAGTTCTACAAGGACGGCATGTATGTGCTGGCCGGTGAAGGCAACCTGACGTTGACGGCCACCCAGTGGACCGACATGCTGGCCGGCTGGTGCGACAAGTACCCAATCATCTCCATCGAAGACGGCATGGCCGAAGGCGACTGGGATGGCTGGAAGATCCTGACCGACCGTCTGACCGCCAAGGTGCAGCTGGTGGGCGACGACCTGTTCGTCACCAACACCAAGATCCTGAAGGAAGGCATCGACAAGAAGATCGCCAATTCCATCCTGATCAAGATCAACCAGATCGGTACGCTGACCGAAACCTTTGCCGCCATCGAGATGGCCAAGCGCGCCGGCTACACCGCCGTGATCTCGCACCGTTCGGGCGAGACCGAGGACTCGACCATTGCCGACATCGCGGTGGGCACCAATGCCGGCCAGATCAAGACCGGCTCGCTGTCGCGCTCGGACCGCATGGCCAAGTACAACCAGCTGCTGCGCATAGAGGAAGACCTGGGCGAAATCGCTGTCTACCCTGGCCGCGACGCGTTCTACAACCTGCGCTAAGCCCCAGGACTGCGCCCGGGCCCGGCCCTGGCGCAGTCCGCGCAACGCTTTCGTTCCCCGAACATGGTCAATCGCATCGTCCCGCTGGTTCTGTTGCTGCTGCTGGCAGCCGTGCATGCGCAGCTATGGCTGGGCCACGGCAGCGTGGCCTATGTGCAGGAGCTGCACCAGCAGATTGCCGAGCAGAACGCCGCCAATGCACTGGTGCGCCATGAAAACGAGCGGCTGCTGGTCGAGGTGAACGATCTCAAGCATGGTCTTGAAATGGTCGAAGCCAAGGCCCGCAGCGAATTGGGCATGCTCAAGTCCAACGAAATCTTCGTGCAGGTTCTGCACCGCTGACCTGCCGCCATGGCGCACGACCCGCTTGCCGCCATGGTGCATGTGCTGGGCGCGCGCCACAGCGGCGCCCAGGCCCTGTGCGCCGACCTGAGCCAGGCGCTGCCGCAATACCAGATACGGAATGCCAGCCCCGAGTGGCTGACGGCTGCACCGCCGCATATACAGGCGGCAGCTGCACCGCCGCATGCACAGGCGGCAGCTGCACCGCCGCATGCACAGGCGGCGCCTGTGCCCCACTGCTGGCTGCTGTGCGGCCTGGATCTCGCGTGTCCCGCGCCGGAGCAGGCGCTGCAGCAGCGCGAGGATGCCGCGTTACGCGCCCGACTGGCAAGCGCCGGACTGGTGTTTCGCATGGTCTATGGAATGACGCCGCAGCAGCGGCTGTCCCAGGCCTTGCAGGCCATCGACGCCGTCGCCCCCTGCGCCGCCACGGCCGCGCACCGCGCCAGCGCCGCGAGCCAGCGGCTGCGGGCTATGTGCGAGCAGTGCAGCGACCCGGATTGCGAGCGGCGGCTGTTCAGCGCGCTGAAATAGCCCGCCCCCATGCGCTTGCCCTGCGCCCCTTCAAGGCTCGCCTTGAGCCACCGACCGTTCGCCCTGAGCCCGTCGAAGGGCGTTTCCAGGGCGAACAGCGCGCAACCCGCTTACTGCACCGACTCCGAGCTCGGCGGCTGCTTGCCGGCTTCGGTGAACAGCTGCGCCGCATCGATGGGATCGAACCGGTACTGCTGGCCGCAGTACTCGCAGCCGACTTCGATCTGGCCCTGCTCCTGGACGATGCCCTCGATTTCATCCAGGCCCAGGGTGCGCAGCATGCCGGCCACGCGCTCGCGGCTGCAGTTGCAGGCAAAGCGCGGCGCGGTGTCGCCTTCCTGGGCTTCGAAGCGCACCAGCTTCTCTTCCCAGAACAGCCGGCGCAAGATGGTGTCGACGTCGAGCGTCAGCAGCTCATCGCGCGTCAGGCTCGAAGCCAGCGTCGCGATGCGGTTGTACTCTTCGTTCAGACCATTCTGGTCAAGAACCGCCTCGGCGCTTTCGGTCGCGGCGGCGAGATTCGCTTCGCCCTTGACCGGCATGCGCTGCACCAGCAGTCCGGCGGCGATCTTGTCGTTCGCGGCCAGCACCAGCACCGTGTCGAGCTGCTCGGACTGCAGCATGTAGAACTGCAGCGCATCGGACAGGCGCTCGAAGCGCCGGCCCTTGGCATCTTCGAGCGGCACCACGCCCTGGTAGGGCTGCTGGCCGGGCTGACGGTCCTTGGGGTCGAGCGTGATCGCACAGCGTGCGCCGCCGGCGACGTTGAGCAGGTCTGCCAGATGCGCATCGTCCGCCACCGGGTGCTCGCTGCGCACGGTTGCCGTGGCGCGCACGCTCAGATCCGGCTGGACTTCGGTCACGGCCAGCTTGACCGGGCCGTCGCCAAACACCTGCATGACCAAGGCCCCATTGAACTTGATGTTCGACTGCATCAGCACGCCGGCCGCAGCCATCTCGCCCAGCAGCGCCTGCACCGGCGGCGCGTAGGCACCGGTGTCGCTGTTGCTGGCGCGGCGCGCGAGGATTTCGGTCCAGGCATCGGTCAGGCGCACGATCATGCCGCGCACCGGCAGGCCATCGAAAAGGAATTTATGGAGTTCAGACACGCAGGAGTTCCTGAAAAAAGGCCCGGGTTTCAGCCGAGCTTGCGCAAGCCGTTCTTGTAGCGGCGCGCGTTGTCAATGTAATGCTGCGCACTTTGACGCAGCCCTTCTATCTGTTGCGCGCTGAGCTCGCGCACCGCCTTGGCGGGGCTGCCGATGATCATCGAGCCGTCGGGAAATTCCTTGCCCTCGGTGACCAGGGCGCCCGCGCCAACCAGGCAGTTCCTGCCGATCTTCGCGCCATTGAGGACCACCGCGCCGATGCCGATCAGGGACTCGTCGCCAATGGTGCAGCCATGCAGCATCACCTGGTGGCCCACGGTGACGCGCTCGCCCACGACCAGCGGCTTGCCCGGATCGGCATGCAGCACGCTGCCATCCTGGATGTTGGTGCCGGCGCCGATCTGCAGGTTCGAGGTATCGCCGCGCAGCACGCTGCCAAACCAGATGCTCACGTCCTCGGCCAGTGTCACATCGCCTATCACCTGGGCGCTGTCGGCGACCCAGGCCGAAGCGGCGATTTGCGGCGCGCGGCCGTCGAGTTCATAAATTGCCATCGGGTTTGTCTCCACTTGTTATGCGAACCTAGAATTGTAGGGATGGAGTTACGTTACCGCGCCCTTGAGGCTTTATGCCTTGCCGATCCCGAGCACAAAACCCGCCAGACGCTGCATATGTATGCGCAGCAGGATTTTTCAATAGACCCGGAGGTGGAACTTGTGCCCGCGCCGGGCACCACCTTGCCCGGCCACCCGCAGCGGCCAGAACTGCGCGTGCACACCGAGATGGCGCGGCGCTCGCCGGCAACGCCGCTGGGCCGCGCGGTGCTGATGCATGCCATTGCGCATATCGAGTACAACGCCATCAATCTCGCGCTGGACGCGATCTGGCGCTTTCCCGGCATGCCCGAGGACTTCTACCGCGACTGGCTGCAGGTCGCGGCCGAGGAAGCCAAGCATTTCAACCTGCTGCGCGCCCATCTGCGCGGCCAGGGCCATGACTATGGCGACTTCCCCGCGCACCAGGGCCAGTGGACCATGTGCGAGAAGACCCAGCACGACATCGTGGCGCGCATGGCGCTGGTGCCGCGCACCATGGAGGCGCGCGGCCTCGACGCCACGCCGCAGATCCAGGCCAAGCTGCGCCAGGTCGGCACCGCGGACGCGCTGGCCGCGGTCGAGATCCTCGACGTGATACTGCGCGAGGAAGTCGGCCATGTGGCCATAGGCAACCATTGGTACCGCTGGCTTTGCGCGCGCGACGGGCTGGAGCCCGAAAGCCATTTCGTCGAATTGATGCAGCGCTACGCGGCGCCGCGCCTGCGCCCACCCTTCAATACCGCGGCACGCCGCGCCGCGGGCTTCAGCGAAAGCGAATTGCGCTGGCTGGAACAAAGCTGACGACCACGCCACCAATGCTTACAGGCGCCGCACTTGTTTCTACAATCGATGCGCTCGGGCACCGGCCCGCGCTGGCCTTGTTAGATTGCGATTCATGAACCCACCGACGACCGTTCCCGCCTCCGCGACGCCGCTGATTGCACGCCAGTCCATCGTCAACCACCTGCAGCAGGTGATTGGCTACGAGCTGTTCAACCGCTCGCGCACGGCCGCGCTGCACACCGCCGCCTCCGACGTGCTGCTGGTGTTCACCGCGCTGTCGCATGTGGGCAGCGAAGACATCGTCGGCACCAAGCTGCTGTTCGTCAACTGCACCCATGAAAGCCTGGCCGGCGGCCATCTGGACCTGCTGAACCCGGCGCAGATCGTGCTCGAGATCCCGCCGCTGGGCCATACCGCCAACGACGAGGTCGGCGCGCGCCTGCCCATCCTGGCCCAGCTGCGCGCCCAGGGCTTTCGCCTGGCGTTCGACCACAGCGTGCTCAACACCGAATACGCGCCCTGGCTGCAACTGGCCGACTACATCAAGCTGGACCTGTCGGTGCTGCCGCTCGACCAGCTGGCGGTGCTGATTCCCTATGCACGCCGCCTGACCCAGGCGCAGCTGATTGCCGCCAAGGTCGAAACCCCGCAGCACTACGAGACCGCGCTGCGCCAGGGCGTGCAGCTGTTCCAGGGCTACCTGTTCGCGCGCCCGGCCGAAGTCCACACCCAGTTGCTGGCGCCAGGGCAGGCCCATATCATCGAGCTGATCAACCTGCTGCGCCAGCAGGCCAGCACCGAGGCCATCGAAGAGGTGCTCAAGAAGGATGCCGGACTGGCCTTCAACCTGATGCGCATGATCAACTCGGCCGGCTTCGGCCTGCGCCGTGAAGTCACGTCGTTTCGCGAGGCGGTCATGATACTGGGCCTGCGCAAGCTGTTTCGCTGGGCCGCGCTGCTGTTCACGGCCACGCGCGACGGCGGCCCACCACCGGCCATATGCCAGGCAGCCGTGGTCCGCGGGCGATTGATGGAGCTGTTGGCGCACGAGGCCGGCATGGGCGTGGAGCAAGCGGATCAGGCCTTCGTGACCGGGCTGTTTTCGCTGCTCGACGCCATGCTGCCCATGCCACTGGCCGCCGCCCTGGCGCTGATCAGCGTGCCCGAAACGGTTTCCAGCGCGCTGCTGCACGAAGAAGGCCCGCTGGCGATGCTGTTGATGCTGGCCAAGGCCTGTGAATCCAGCGACGATGCGGCTTTTGACCAGGCCGCGCGCAGCCTGTCGCTGAGCAGCACGCAGATCAATGGCGCCCACCTGCAGGCACTGGCCTGGACCGACCATCTCACAGACCCGCTTTAATAGCCCGATCTTTCTTCCAGATACAGATACCTACATAATCAAACAATGAGTTCCACTGCCTCTGACGCCCCTGCTGCTTCGACCATGCCCGAAGCCGTCGATGACGACAACCTCGCCATCATCGCGCGGCAAGCCATCGTGAACGAAAAGCGCGAAGTCTTCGGCTATGAGTTGTTTGACCGCTCCACGGCGCGCGATGCCCACACCGCCGCCAGCGACGCGGCGCTGCTGTTCAATGCGCTGTCCTATGCGGGCGCCGAGGCGCTGGTCGGGCAGAAAACGGTGTTCGTCAACTGCACGCAGGAGAGTCTGGCCGGCGGCCACCTCGAACTGATCCATCCCGACAAAGTGGTGCTGGAAGTGCCGACACTGGAAGAAGGCGCGACCCAGGCCGAAATCGAATCCCGACTGCCGGTCTTCAATGCGCTGCGCGAGCGCGGCTTCCGCCTGGCGTTCAACCAGCACCTGCTGCGCCGCGCCTATGCAAGCTGGCTGCCCATGGCGGCCTTCATCAAGCTCGACCTGCAGTCGTTCGCGCTCAAGGACGCGGGTGCGCTGGTGAAGTTCGCGCGCACCTATACCAATGCCCAGATCGTTGCCGAGAAGGTCGAGACCGCCGAGCAATTCGAGCACATGCGTGGCCTGGGCGTGCAGTACTTCCAGGGCTACTGGTTCGCCAAGCCCGATCTGGTGCGCGCCCAGACCATCAGGCCCTCCCAGGCCACCATCCTGCAGCTCATCAACCTGGTGCGCAAACAGGGCAGCACCGCCGAGATCGAAGACCTGCTCAAGAAGGACCCGACGCTGTCCTTCAACCTGCTGCGCTTCATCAACTCCTCGGGCTTCGGGCTGTCGTGCGAGATCACCTCGTTCCGCCACGCGGTGATGATCCTGGGACTGAAGAAGCTGTTCCGCTGGGCGGCGCTGCTGATGACCACCTCGCGCACCGGGGGCTCGCCGCCGGCCGTGGGCCAGACGGCCGTGGTCCGCGGGCGCCTGATGGAGCTGCTGGCAACCGAGCTGCTGCCGCCCGAGGAAGCCGACAATGCGTTTGTGGTCGGCGTGTTCTCGCTGCTCGATGTGATGCTGGGCGTGCCGCTGGCCAAGGCGCTGGAATCCGTGGCCCTGCCCCAGCCGGTGATCGATGCGCTGCTGCATGGCACGGGCGTGTTTGCACCGTTTCTCGAACTCACCAAGGCCTGCGAAAGCGGCGACGACGCGGCCTTTGCAAGCAGCGCGAATGCCCTGCACCTGACCAACCACCAGGTCAACTGGGCGCACCTGCAGGCACTGGCCTGGGCGGATGAACTGGAAACCGAAACCTAGCATCCCTTGTCGACCTGACAGGAAAAAAGGCCGGCTGCCCCCAGGGACAGCCGGCCTTTTGCGTCGGGCGCAGGACTTCAGTCCAGCTTGATATTGGCCGCGCGGATGATGCGCGCATTGCCTTCCGACTCCTGCGCGATCTGGCGTGCGAACTCGGACGCCTTGCCGCCCGTGGGCACGTTGTCCGTGGCCGCCAGCTTGGCCTGCAGGTCGGGCGTGGCCAGGGCCTTGTTGATCTCGGTGTTCAGGCGCTCGACGATGGCCGCGGGCGTGCCGGCCGGCGCGAAGATGCCGAACAGCGAGGACAGGTTGGCGGCGGGGTAGCCCAGCTCGCCGAGCGTCGGCACGCTGGGCAGCGATGCCAGGCGCTTGGGCGCGCCCACGGCCAGCGCGTGGAAGGAGCCCGACTTGATGTGCTGCAGCACGGCGGGAGCGGCGTTGGTCGAGAGCACCTCGAACTGCGCGCTCAGGCCGTCATTGAGCTGCTGGGCACCGCCCTTGTAGGGAATATGCGTGATCTCGGCCTTGGCGGTATAGGCAATCTGCTCGAGCATGATGTGGCCCAGCGATGCCAGACCGGCCGTGGCCCAGCGGATGCTGCCCGGGTCCTTCTTGGCCTGGGTGATCAACTGGCCGAAGTCTTGGGCCGTGGCGCGCTTGGTGCCCAGCAGCAGCACCGGCGAGTACATCACGCTGACCACGGGCACCAGGTCCTTGGTGGGGTCGAACGGCAGCTTGCCCAGGTGCGGGCTCAGCGCCAGCGGGCTGATCGCCGAGAAGCCCAGCGTATAGCCGTCGGGCTGGGCCTTGGCGACCTGGTCCAGGCCGATGGCGCCACCGGCGCCGGCCTTGTTTTCCACGATGATGGGCTGGCCCAGTTGCGCCGTCAGCTTGTCGCCCAGCGCGCGTGCGACCACGTCGCTCACGCCGCCCGCGGGATAGGACACCACCACGCGCACGGGACGCGCCGGCCAGGACTGGGGCTGGGCCCAGGCCACCATCGGCAATACGGCCAGCGCACCGGCTGCAAGCCAGCTGCGACGCAAAGAATCAGTCATTACCACTCCGAACAAGAAAATAAAGAAGGCCGGTGCCGCGGGAACGACTTCCCTCGGCGGCGCAATGGGCGGCATTTTGCCTTAAGCCGCATTAGGACGGCTAACGCATGCCATAAAGTCACGCATCACGGCATTGATTGAAACCCTTAGTCAGCCGCGCGGATGGTGCTCGGCATGCAGCGTCTTGAGCCTCTCGCGCGCGACATGGGTATAGATGGTCGTGGTCGAGATATCGACATGGCCCAGCAGCATCTGCACCACGCGCAGGTCGGCGCCATGGTTGAGCAAATGGGTCGCAAACGCGTGGCGCAACGTGTGCGGCGACAGCGGCGCGGTGATGCCGGCCTGCTGCGCATGCTTTTTCACCAGCATCCAGAACATCACGCGCGACATGCCGCTGCCGCGCTGGGTCACGAACAGATCGTCGCTGTGCTGGCCGCCGAGAATGGCCGCGCGCGCTTCCTGCAGATAGCGCTGCAGCCACCAGGCGGCTTCGTCGCCAAACGGCACCAGGCGCTCGCGCTGGCCCTTGCCCGTGACGCGCACCACGCCCGCGCGCAGATCCACCTGGTGGTTCTGCAGGCCCACCAACTCGCTCACGCGCAGGCCGCTGGCATACATCAGCTCCAGCATGCTGCGGTCGCGCAGTCCCAGCGGCGTGGCGTCGTCGGGCGCATTGAGCAGTGCCTCGACCTGGGCCTGGGTCAGCGTGTGCGGCAGGCGCGGCGGCTGGCGCGCGGCCAGCAGCCGCACCGTGGGGTCGCAGGCCAGGCGTTTTTCGCGCAGCGCCCAATGAAAGTAGCGCCGCAGCACCGTCAGCCGGCGGTTGGCGCTGGTGGCCTTGGTCTGCTCGACGCGGGCCGCGAAATAGGCCTGCAGCTGCGCCTCGCCGGTGCCTTCCAGCGCCAGCGGCTCGGGCAACTGCGCCAGCCACTGCGCATAGAGCGTGAGGTCGCGCCGGTAAGCGGCCAGCGTATTGCGCGACAAGCCGTCCTCGAGGAACAGCGCATCGATGAAAGCGTCGATGGCGGCCTGGCTTTGCGCCAGCGCTGGCAGCGTGGAGGAAGGGGGCATGGGAGTCGGCATGGGCCAAGCCTACACTGGTTGGCCGCCATGAAAAAAACCGCAGCGCGGACGCTGCGGTTTTCGGGGAGTGGCAGAAGCGAAGGCTTATTCCAGCGTCAGCTTCTGCTTGACGACCACGTCCTTGTAGACGGCCAGTTCGTTCTTCAGTTCGGCGGCGAACTCTTCGGGCGAATTGGCGACCACCAGCGAACCGGTGTCCTCGATGCGCTTGCGCACCGCGGGGTCCTGCAGCACCTTGCGGGTCGCCGCGTTGATCTTGTCGACCAGCTCCTTGGGCATGCCCTTGGGGCCCAGGATGCCGTAGAACGCCATGCGGTTGACCTGCTCGAGGCCGACTTCCTTGAAGGTCGGCACGTCGGGCAGCACGGCCAGGCGCTGGGGCGCGGCGACGGCGATCGCGACCAGGCGCTTGTCCTTGATGAACGGCAGGGCCGAAGGCAGGTTGTCGAGCACCATGGGGATCTGACCGGCAACGGCGTCATTGAGCGCCGGGCCCGCGCCGCGGTAAGGCACGTGGACCATCTCGATCTGCGTCAGGCTCTTGTACAGCTCCATCAGCATGTGCTGCACGCCGCCCGTGCCCGAGGAACCGTAGGAGTACTTGCCGGGGTTCTTCTTCAGATAGGCTTCGAACGCCTTGTAGTCCGTGGCGGGAAACTTGGGGTTCACGGCAATCACATTCGGCGTGGCCGCGATGTTGATGATGGGCGTGAAGTCCTTGATCGGGTCGTAAGGCGTCTTCGGGTTGATGGCCGGGTTGGTGGCCATGCTCGACAGCGTGGCGATGCCCAGGTTGTAGCCATCGGGTTTCTGGCGCGAGGTCTCGAGCGCACCGATCGCACCGCCGCCACCGCCGCGGTTGTCGACCACGACGACCTGGCCCAGTTCCTTGCCCAGGGGATCGGCAATCACGCGCGCAATGATGTCGGTCGTGCCGCCGGCCGCAAACGGCACCAGCAGCTTGATGGGCTTGGTCGGATAGGCCTGGGCCATGACAACCGAGCTGGCGAGTGCCAGGGTAAGGCCGAGCCAGCGATTGCGTTGAGACATATAAGTCACCTTTTAGGGTTTTTTGGACTCTCGAATGCTAAGCGTTGGACCCGCATAGGCAAAGTGGATGGAAGCACTAATTTCCTAGTGTTTACCCTAGATGTTCATGGCACAGCCAGCGCCTCGGAGCGCTGCGCCAGCGCCCACAGCACATGCTCGCGCACCAGCGCGTCGGGATGGTCGCTGCGGCCCAGCAGCGCCTGCTGCAGCCCGTGGTCACCGGTTTCGCGCCAGGCGTTGCCCAGCGCCACGGCAATGTTGCGCAGCCAGCGCAGATGGCCGATGCGGCGGATAGGACTGCCTTCGGTGCAGCGCAAAAAGGTGGCTTCGTCCCAGGCAAACAGCTGTACCAGTTGCGCGCCGACCAGCCCGGCGCGCGCATCGAAGTCCGGCAGGCTGCTGAACTGGGCAAACTTGTTCCAGGGACAGGCCAGCTGGCAGTCGTCGCAGCCGTAGATGCGGTTGGCCATCAAGGTCCGCAGTTCCACGGGAATGGCGCCCGCATGTTCGATGGTCAGGTAGGAGATGCAGCGGCGCGCGTCGACGCGCTGCGGCGCGATGATCGCGCCCGTGGGACAGGCATCGCTGCAGGCCTGGCAGCTGCCGCAATGCTCGGTCACCGGCGCCGTGGGTTCAAGCGCCAGATCGACATAGATCTCGCCGAGGAAAAACATCGAGCCCGCATCGCGGCTGAGCACCAGCGTGTGCTTGCCGCGCCAGCCCTGGCCGCTGCGCCGCGCGAGTTCGGCCTCGAGCACCGGCGCGGAGTCGGTGAACACGCGGTGGCCAAACGGGCCGACTTCGGCGGCAATCAGATCGCTGAGCTTTTGCAGCCGCGCGCGCAGCACCTTGTGATAATCACGGCCACGGGCATAGACCGAGACAATGGCCTCGCCAGGGCGCTCGAGGCGCGACCATTCCACGGCCTGCCAGCCGTCGGGCGTATCGCGCGGCAGATAGTCCATGCGCACGGTGATCACGCTCACCGTGCCGGGCACCAGTTCAGCCGGGCGCGCGCGCTTGAGACCATGGGCTTGCATGTAATGCATGTCACCATGGAACCCTTGGGCCAGCCATTGGATCAACCCAGGCTCGGATGAGGACAAATCGACGCCTGCGACCCCGATTTGGGAAAATCCCAGGCCACGGGCCCAATCTTGCATCAAAGGAAAGAGTTGACTGCTGCACACCATACCCCTGCGATTGTAGGAAGCGACGAAAACCCCCTGGGCGCGACGCTCGCCCTGCGCTGGCAGTCCGAAGACGACACCGCCGGCTTTGCCGCGCAGCTCGCGCGCTGGCCTGGCCTGCACAATGCCTATGTGACCTTGCATGGCGACCTGGGCGCGGGCAAGACCACGCTGGTGCGCCACCTGCTGCGCGCGCTGGGCGTGCAGGGCCGCATCAAGAGCCCGACCTATGCCGTGGTCGAGCCGCACGAGGCGCCGGGCCTGGCCATCTGGCACTTCGACTTCTACCGCCTGGAGGACCCGCGCGAGTGGGAAGACGCAGGTTTTCGCGACATTTTCGCCAGCCCCGGTCTCAAGCTGGCAGAATGGCCGCAGAAAGCAGCCGCCATGACGCCGCCTGCCGACCTCGCTATCCATATCGACGCAATCGACGAAACGCAACGCAGCGTGACACTGGTGGCCCACACCCCTGCCGGCCGCGAGCTGCTAGCCCACTGGCCCGCATGAACGACGTTCTTCCCCCTTCCTCTTCCCGGCGCACTCTCTTGCAGGCCGGCACGCTGGCCCTGCTGCTGGGCACGCAGCAGATCGCGCGCGGCGCGTCCATCATGGCCGTACGGGTCTGGCCCGCGCCCGAGTATTCGCGCGTCACGCTGGAATCCGACACCCCGCTGGTCGCCAAGCAGTTCTTCATTGCCTCGCCGCCGCGCCTGGCGGTCGACATCGAAGGCATAGAGCTCAATCCCGCGCTGCGCGAACTGGTGGCCAAGGTGCGTCCCGATGACCCCAACATCGAGGCCATCCGCGTCGGGCAGTATTCGCCCAACGTCGTGCGGCTGGTGATCGATCTCAAGCAAAAGGCCAGTCCCCAGGTGTTCACGTTGGCGCCTGTCGCTGCCTACAAGCACCGGCTGGTGTTCGATCTCTACCCCGAAAAGGCCGTCGATCCACTCGAAGAGCTGATCACCGAACGGCTGCGCGATGCGGGTGGTGCCACGGCCGTGGCCGCAGCACCGGCACCGGCACCGGCGGCTATGCCACCGACGGCCGCAGCGCCGGCCCCCGACCTGATCGGCGACCTGATTGCCAAGCACAGCGAGAAGCCCGCCACCGCCGTGCTCGCACCCGCACCCGCGCCGCCAACCCTCATTGCCAAGCTGCCGCGGCCGGCCCCCGCGCCCCCGGCGCCGGTGCGCGCCACCGCGAGCCAGACCGACCGCATCATCATCGTCGCCCTCGACCCCGGCCATGGCGGCGAGGACCCGGGCGCGATCGGCCCGGCCGGCACGCGTGAAAAGGACGTGGTGCTCAAGGTGGCCCACCTGCTGCGCGACCGCATCAACGGCTCGGAGATCAATGGCAGCCCGATGCGCGCGTTTCTCACGCGCGACGGCGACTACTTCGTGCCCCTGGGCACGCGCGTGGAAAAGGCGCGGCGCGTGCAGGCCGATCTGTTTGTCAGCATCCATGCCGATGCCTTCACCACCCCCAAGGCCAGCGGCGCCAGCGTGTTCGCGCTGAGCCAGAGCGGCGCTTCGAGCACCGCCGCGCGCTGGCTCGCCAACAAGGAAAACCAGGCCGATCTGGTCGGCGGGCTCAACGTCGGCAAACAGGACCGCGAACTGCAACGCGCGCTGCTCGACATGAGCACCACCGCGCAGATCAACGACAGCCTCAAGCTGGGCAGCGCGCTGCTGGGCGAAATCGGCGGTTTTGCCAAGCTGCACAAGCCGCGCGTCGAGCAGGCGGGGTTTGCCGTGCTCAAGGCGCCCGACATTCCCAGCGTGCTGGTCGAGACGGCGTTCATCAGCAACCCGGGCGAAGAGGCCAAGCTGCGCAGCGCCGCCTACCAGAACCAGTTGGCGGACGCGCTGATGCGCGGCATCCGCGGCTATTTCGCCAAGAATCCGCCGCTCGCACGCAGCCGCGCGGTCTGAGCTCAGCCTTGGGCCATGGTCCTACAGGCCATGCCGGACAAGGCCCGCACCCGGACCATCCAGGATTGGGCATGCTTGAAGGCAAGACCCGCAAGGGCTTGCTTTCGGCAACTGCATCAAGAGGATTGATTATGAAAACTCGTACATATGTTCTGGCTGCGGCCACTGCCGCAGTATTGGCCCTGAGCGGCTGCGCCAACAATGCCCAGCTGGGCACCGGCGCCGGCGCCGTGGCGGGTGGTGTCGTGGGCGATGCCGTGTTCGGCAGCACGCTGGGCGTCGTGGGCGGGGCCGCTGCAGGCGCACTGCTGGGCAATGAGGTCGGCAAGCGCAGCGACCAACGCCGTTAAGCGTTTCGCCAGAATGCAAAAAAGCCAGCAGCTGCTGGCTTTTTTCATGGGCAGATGCGATCAGACTGGCGTCTGCGCCTTGTTGTTGCGGCCCGCGCGCCAGGCGCCAAAGATCGCTATCAGGCCCGGCACCAGGATCAGCGCCCAGATGATCTTTTCCAGGTTCTCGCGCACCCAGGGCAGATTGCCGAACAGGTAGCCGGCCGTGACCAGGCTGCCGACCCACAGCAGCGCGCCGCCCACGTTGAAGGCCGTGAACTTGCGGCGATCCATCTGTGCCACGCCCGCCACGAAAGGCGCAAAGGTGCGAATGAACGGCATGAAGCGCGCCAGCACGATGGTGATGCCGCCATAACGCTCGTAGAAGGCATGGGCCTGGTCAAACGCCTTGCGGTTGAACCAGCGCGAGTTCTCCCACTGGAAGACCTTGGGGCCTATGGCCCGACCGATCTGGTAGTTGCATTGGTCGCCCAGAATCGCGGCCACCAGCAGCACACCGCAGGCCAGCGGATAGTCCATCAGGCCGATGCCGCACAGCGCACCAATGATGAACAGCAGTGAGTCGCCAGGCAGGAAGGGCATGACCACCACGCCGGTCTCGACAAAGACGATGGCAAAGATCAGCGCGTAGACCCAGGGCCCGTAGGCCACGACAAAGGCTTCGAGGTGCTTGTCGATGTTCAGGATGAAATCCAGCAGGAACGCGGCGGCGTCGGCGAAAAACGAGAAGATTTCCAAAACAGTGCTTTCAAAAACCAGGAAACATGCGGCCAGGCGCCGGCGAAGACGACACTTTAGCGCCAGCGCGCGGCCCCCGGTGAACGGCCCCGCCTTTTTTGCACGTAAAGCGCGCGATAACGCTGCGCGCTGTGGATGCGCTGACAGCTGTTACATCTTCAGCACAGTTCTACGCTTATTTGCAAAATAGACCAACAACGAGCGCATGGGCTTTACAAACCGCTGTCAAAGTCGAGTCCATGGTGCACAGGCACCTCCTGCAACAGAATTAACGGAGTCATCCATGATCTATACCCTCAAGAAAATCACCTGCGCTGGCGTCACGGCCCTGGCTGTCATGACCATGGCCGGCTGTGCCCATGGCCCCAGCCGTTCGCAACTCGGCACCGGCGCGGGCGCCGTGGTCGGCGGCGTGGCGGGCAGCGCGCTGTTTGGCTCGACGCTGGGCACCGTGGGCGGCGCGGCCGCGGGCGCGCTGATCGGCAATGAAATGAGCAAGGGCGGCGGCCGCGGAAGACGTTAATCACCCCCTGAGCCGCTCACGCGGCTTCCCCCTCTCAACCTTCGGTGGAGGGGGACGGCACCCTCGGTGCGGGGCGGCCCTTCCTCGGTGCCCCTCGCCCAACTGCATCAGTTATGCCTCTTGTCTGCAGTGGATATCGGCTGCGCCGCCCAGCCCCTAGAATCATCGGGGTGAACGCCCCTACTTCCCCTTCCTCCTCCCACACCTCTTCCCGTCGTCCGATCCGCGACCTGCCCGACGAGCTCATCAGCCAGATAGCGGCCGGTGAAGTGGTCGAGCGCCCCGCTTCGGTGGTGCGCGAACTGGTGGACAACGCGCTCGACGCGGGCGCCACACAGATCACCGTGCGCCTGCTGGCCGGCGGCGTGCGCTTGATCACCGTGGAAGACGATGGCGGCGGCATTCCGCGCGATGAATTGCCCGTGGCCCTGCGCCGCCATGCGACCAGCAAGATCGCCGATCTGCACGATCTCGAGACCGTGGTCACGATGGGCTTTCGCGGCGAGGCGCTGGCGGCCATTGCCTCGGTATCCGAAGCCTCCATCGTTTCGCGCCCTGCAGGCCAGGACAGCGCCTATCTGCTCGATGCGCGCAGCGGCGAGCTGCGGCCCGCGGCGCGCAACCAGGGCACGAGCGTCGAGATCAAGGAGCTGTTCTTCTCCACGCCCGCGCGGCGCAAGTTTCTCAAGACAGATGCCACCGAGCTCGCGCATTGCGTGGAAGCCGTGCGCCGCCATGCACTCGCGCGCCCCGAAGTCGGCTTTGCCATCTGGCATGAAGGCAAGCTGGTGGAGCAGTGGCGCGCGGTCGCCGCCACCGATCCCGAGGAAGCGCTGGCGCGCCGCCTGGCCGATGTGCTGGGCGAGGATTTCGTCGCCCAGTCCGTGGCCGTGCACCGCAGCAGCGGCATCACCGTGACCGGCCGCGCCGGCGTGCCCGATGCCGCGCGTTCGCGGCCCGACCACCAGTACTGCTATGTCAACGGCCGCTTCGTGCGCGACAAGGTGATCACGCATGCCGCGCGCAGCGCCTATGAAGACGTGCTGCATGGCCAGAAACAGCCGATCTATGCGCTCTATATCACCATCGATCCGGCGCGCATCGACGTCAATGTCCACCCCACCAAGATCGAGGTGCGCTTTCGCGACAGCCGCGAGGTGCACCAGGCCGTGAAGCATGCGATCGAGGACGCGCTGGCCGTGCCACGGGCGCAGGCAGCGGCCGATGCCGCAGCGGCCACGGCGGCCGAAACGGCCGGCGCCGCAGCACTGCCCGCGGCCGCGTCCACACCGGCCTTCAGCCTCGCGCCGCGCCCTCAGCAAACCCACATGCCGTTTGGCAACAGCCTGCCCGGCCAGCGCGTGAGCGACATGGGTGCGCTCTGGGCCCCCATGCGGGAACAGTCGGCGCCCGCGCCGTCGCCCGCGTTGTTGCCCGCGTTGTTGCCCGCTTTCGCCCCGGTCGCCGGCATGGATGCGGCGGCTGCGTATCTGCCCGCTGGCGACACGCCACTCGTCGACGCGGCTGCGCCAGCCCAAGGCCCCCGGCCGGCAACGGCCACCGCCCCGGCCGACAACGCGCCACACTGGCCCCTGGGCCGGGCCGTGGCGCAGATCCATGGCGTCTATATCCTGGCGGAAAACGCCCAGGGGCTGGTGCTGGTCGACATGCACGCGGCGCACGAGCGCATCGTCTACGAACGGCTCAAGGCCTCGATCACCGAGGACGAGCGCATTCCCAGCCAGCCCTTGCTGATTCCCGCGACCTTTGCCGCGACCCTGCAGGAAGTGGCCACGGCCGAAGCCCATGCCGACACCCTGAGCCAGCTGGGCCTGGAAATCTCGCCGTTCTCGCCCAAGACGCTGGCGGTGCGCGCCGTGCCCGCGTCGCTGGCCCAGGGCAATGCGGTCGAGCTCGCGCGCAGCGTGCTGGGCGAGCTGGGCGAACACGACGCCAGCACCGTGGTGCAGCGCGCGCGCAATGAAATCCTGGCCACCATGGCCTGCCACGGCGCGGTGCGCGCCAACCGCAAGCTCACGCTCGATGAAATGAACGGCCTGCTGCGGCAGATGGAAGTCACCGAGCGCTCCGACCAGTGCAACCATGGCCGTCCCACCTGGCGGCAGATGTCGATGCGCGAGCTCGACGCACTGTTCCTGCGCGGCCGCTGAGCGGGCTGCATCCCACCATGTCCGAGTCCTTCATCACCCGCGTGCGCGATGCGCTCGCGCAGCTGCCGCCCACCGAGCGCCGTCTCGCCGACTTCATGCTCGACTTTCCAGGCAATCTGGCGAGCTACAGCGCCTCCGAGATCTCCCAGCTCACGGGCGTGTCCAACGCCACCGTGACGCGGCTGGTCCAGCGCCTGGGCTATGAAACCTATGAAGAGGCGCGCCGCCATGCGCGCCTGCAGGGCGGCACGGGCTCGCCGCTGTTCACCGCGCCGGCATCGCTGTCGGGCACGGCCACGGCCATGGCCTTGCAGCTGCAGCAGGCCCAGGAGAATCTCGCCACCACACTGTCGGGCATTCCGCAGACGCTGATCGACACCATTGCCCGCGCCCTGCTGGACGCGCGCCAGGTGTACTTTCTCGGTTACCGGCAAAACCGCAATTTCGCCGCCTATCTGCGCTGGCAGCTGACGCAAGTGCTGGCCCTGCCGCCACAGGCAATTCCGGGCCCGGGCGAAACCCTGGCCGAGTACGGCGGCTCACTGTCCAACCAGGACATGCTGGTGGTGTTTGCGCTGCGCCGCAGCGTGCCGGTGGTGGCGCGCTTTGCCGAACAGGCGCAGCGCGCCGGCGTGCGCGTGCTGTGCATCACCGACCATGCCAGCGAGGCCTTGCCCGCCGACTGGCTGCTGCGCTGCCACACGCAGGCGCCGGGGCCGCTTGACAATCACATGGCGCTGATCATGCTGTGCCACCTGATCGCCAGCCAGACCCTGCACTTCGCGGGCGCGGCCGGGCGTCGGCGCCTGGGCACGATAGAGACCTGGCACGACAGACTCGAAGAGCTATAACCGGCCGCCCGCTAGAGGCCCAGCAAGGCCAGCGCCTCATCGACGGCCGCGTCCACTGCGGAAATCACCGGCTGCGCAAAGCGCGGCGCCAGTTCCTGCGCGGCCTTGGCCAGCGGCCCGCCGCCGATCACCACCGCCTCGGCGCCATCGAGCGTCACACACTGCTGCACCGCCTGGGCCAGGCTTTCGCGCAGCAGCGCCGGGTCGGCCGCGATGGCCCCGGGCTCGCCCGGCGGAATGCGCGTGCCCGAAAACTGTGCCGTCAGCCCCAGCTCGGCCACCGACTGCGCAATCGACGCCTCCAGGCCCGGCGTGATGGTCGCGATGCCAAAGCGCCGCCCGCCGCGCGCACCCGCGCGCATCGCGGCCTCGCCCAGGCCCAGCACCGGCAGCGAAACGCGCGCGCGCAACTCCTTCAGGCCGGGGTTGCCAAACGCCGCCACCACGATCACCCCCGGAGTCTGATCGCCTGCGGCCGCGCGCCGGTGCGCGAATTGCTCCCCGGCCTGCACCACCTGCCGCACCGCAATCGCCAATGCCGCTTCGTCGGTGATCAGCGCCGCCCCTTCCTGGGCGGTTGCGCCCAGCAGTTGCACCTGGGCCGGCAGCCGTCGGCGCGCCAGCTGCGCCATCAGCGCCGTCGTGGCCTCGGAAGTGTTCGGGTTGATCAGCAGCAGCTGCGCCGCAGGCGTTGCACGCTCGGTCATGCCTGCTCCTCCTCGATGGAACGGCCAAAGGTTTCGGGCGCGAACTGCACGGCAATGGCGAACAGCAGATACATGGCCGCGATCATTCCAAACATGCCGGCCACGCCATACAGATCGAACATCTTCCCGGCCAGCACCTGCGACATCGCGCCGCCGATGGTGCCCAGCGCCAGCAGAAACGAGGTCCCCAGACCACGGATGCGCGTCGGATACAGCTCGGGTGCATAGATCCAGATCGAGGTGTTGAGCGTCAGCACGCAGAACTGGAACAAGGCGCCGCACAGCAGCACCACCGCCACGCTGCTGGTGAAATTGCCAAAGGCCAGGCCGGCAAGGCAGGCGGCCAGCGCACCCACCGTGAGCACGCGCTTGCGCGGAAAGTAGTAGCCCATGGTGGACGCGGCCAGCGCACCCAGCAGGCTGCCGCTTTGCATGATGATGGTGAAGGTGAAGCTCTTGGTGATCGAGTAGCCCTGGGCCACCAGGATGGTCGGCATCAGTGTCAGCACCGAGAGCTGCGCGCCAAACGTCATCCATGAGGCAATGCCCACGGCAATCGTGCGGCGCGCATAGCCGGCGCGAAAGATATCGGCAAACGACTGGCGCGGGCCTGCGGCCTGTGCAGCCGCATCGGCGTCCGCGGTGATATAGGCATGCACCGGGAACTGGGCATTGGCCAGCTTGCCGCTGGCCAGCATCGACAGCACGCGGTTGGCTTCATCGACCCGGCCCTTGGCCAGCAGATAGCGCGGCGTCTCGGGGATATAGCGCCGGTAGAAAACGATGAACAGCGCCGGCAGCACCAGGCAGCCAAACAGCCAGCGCCAGGCGTTGTCACCGGGAAACAGGGCAAACACGCCCAGTGCGAACGCGGGCGCGAGCATATTGCCCAGCCCGCCGCCGCCCACATTGATCAGGCCCACGGCCGTGCCGCGGAACTTGGCCGAGCAGAACTCGGCCAGCATGGTCACCGCGGTGGTGATTTCCCCGCCGAGGCCGAAACCGACGACAAAGCGCGCAATCGCCAGCACGGTGTAGCCCGGCGCCAGCGCGCAGCCGATGGCACCCAGCGTGAACAGCGCGAGATTCACATTCAGCATGGTGCGCCGGCCAAAGCGGTCGGCCATATAGCCCGACAACAGCCGGCCCATGGCCGCGGCGATGAAAGTGATGGTGTTGAGAAAGCCGATATCCGTGGCGCTCAGACCCCACTGCTCGCGCAGCAGCGGACCGACCAGGCCCACGGCGTTCTGCTCGAACACATCGAACAGCACGCCGCAGACGACCAGAAAGATGATGCTCTTGTGCGAGCGCGTGACGCCGATCTGGTTGAGCGCGTTTTCCAGTTGCTGCATCTGCGCGCCCGTGGCACCGGCTGGCGTTGGGGGGGACAGGGGAATTTCACCGGCCATGAGGAATCTCCAAGGGATCCGGCAGTGGCTGCCGGAAAGGGACTGAATGGACACCGCGGCGCATGAAAAATTATTTTCATCTACCTTATTAAGAAAAGCAAATTTCAGACCCGATCAAAAATTGGCCAAAGCGCCCCATTCAGGGGCAGATCCGCCATGAAAGTGCACCAAAAAGACCAGCAATGCACCAGTCATGCACAAGACCTCCCCAAAAAGATGCATAAGTACATACATTTTTGGCATAATCTTTTTTCACGTTTTCACGCAGTCGTTTTTTAGTCAGAAAGTTCTTTTCATGAAGTACGAGTCCGTCCACCATTTCCTTGAACAAGTGGCACAGCGCAACCCCGGTCAACCCGAGTTCCTGCAAGCCGTCACCGAAGTGATGGAAAGCCTCTGGCCTTTCATTCAAAAGAACCCCAAGTACGCGGAAATGGGCCTGCTGGAGCGCCTGGTAGAACCCGAGCGCACCGTCATGTTCCGCGTGAGCTGGATAGACGACAAGGGCCAGGTCCAGGTCAACCGCGGCTATCGCATCCAGCACAGCATGGCCATCGGCCCCTACAAGGGCGGCCTGCGTCTGCACCCCTCGGTCAACCTGTCGGTGCTCAAGTTCCTGGCATTCGAGCAGACCTTCAAGAACGCGCTGACCACGCTGCCCATGGGCGGCGGCAAGGGCGGCTCGGACTTCGACCCCAAGGGCAAGAGCCCGCTGGAAGTCATGCGCTTTTGCCAGGCTTTCATCACCGAGCTGTTCCGCCATGTCGGCCCCGACACCGATGTACCTGCGGGCGACATCGGCGTGGGCGGCCGTGAAGTCGGCTTCATGGCCGGCATGTACAAGAAGCTGTCGAACAGCGCCGCCTGCGTGTTCACCGGCAAGGGTCTGTCGTTTGGCGGCTCGCTGATCCGCCCCGAAGCCACGGGCTATGGCACGGTCTACTTCGCGCAGGAAATGCTCAAGACCCGCGGCAAGTCGTTTGACGGCCTCACCGTGTCGGTCTCGGGTTCGGGCAACGTGGCCCAGTACGCGGTGGAAAAGGCCATGGCGCTGGGCGCCAAGGTGGTGTCGGTGTCCGACTCGTCGGGCACGGTCTACGACGCGGCCGGTTTCGACAGCGCCAAGCTGGCCCTGCTGATGGACGTCAAGAACCACCGCTATGGCCGCGTCAGCGACTACGCGGCGCAAGTGCCCGGCGTGGAATTCATCGCCGGCAAGACCCCCTGGCATCTCAAGGTCGACGTGGCCCTGCCCTGCGCGACGCAAAACGAGCTGAACCTGGACGACGCCCAGACCCTGATCGCCAACGGCGTGCTGTGCGTGGCCGAAGGCGCCAACATGCCGTCGACCATCGACGCCGCCAAGGCTTTCGAAGCCGCCGGCGTGCTGTACGCACCGGGCAAGGCCTCGAACGCCGGTGGCGTGGCGACCTCGGGCCTGGAAATGTGCCAGAACTCGGCGCGCCTGTCGTGGCCCGCCGAGGAAGTCGATGCGCGCCTGCTGCAGATCATGCAAGGCATCCATGCCGCCTGTATCAAGTACGGCCAGCGCGCCGACGGCACGGTGAGCTACATCGATGGCGCCAACGTCGCCGGTTTCGTCAAGGTGGCGGACGCGATGATTGCCCAGGGCGTCGTGTAATCACACTGCGCAGGCCAAAAGAAAGGGACCGCAAGGTCCCTTTTTCATGCCCGTTTGTCTAGGCTCATTTGCTGCGCAGCACGGCGGCATCGCACCAGCGTTGCGCCACCTGTGGCGTGGTCATGCAGACCGTCTCGTGCGTCGCCGTGGTCACGGCGCGCTCCAGCAGCTGGATATCGGCTTCGTGCTGGCGCGCGACATGCGGGTCTTCAAAGAAGATCACGCGCTGGCAGCGGCGCTCGAGCACCAGATCCGCAATCTGCGCGTCGCCGCCCAGCGGCCCGCTCTGGTAGCGGTCGACCCAGGGCTGATCCGCGGGCCAGCCCTTGCTCCAGGCCATCTCGTTGAGCTTCTGGCCGGTGGTGCCCGTGCCCACGCGGCGCGCGAAGCGCGACAGCAGCGCGAAGTTGCGCTCGGCAAACTCCAGCATCGCCGGCTTGAGCGCATCGTGGGCAATCAGCGCCAGCGTCTGCGACTCGAGCGCGTAGAAGCGCCTGGCCTGGGCGTCGGGCGCCAAGCCGCGGTGCAGGCGTTCCACTTCGATCCAGTCGCGCGCCGAGGCCACCGTCGACAGGAAAGGCTTGCCGTGGATCACGCACTGGCGCTTGAGGGCCAGCGCTTCGGGAAAGATCGACGAGGGATCGACGGGATCGATGAAGTAGATCGCGCCGTCCAGCCGGCGATCCTCCTCCTCCAGTCCCACGACTTCGGCCACCAGCTTCATCAGCCCGCCTTCGCGGCCATAGGGATAGCGGCGGATGCCGGCATAGCCTTGCAGCATGTGCGCGGCCCGGATCGCATCGTAGGTGCGGCCCACGGCATGCAGGCCCAGCTCCAGTTCGCGGATGCCGGATTCGCAGGCGCGCAGCCAGGAAAACAGGGCCGCGTCCTCGGCCTGGTGGTGAAGACGGTTGGCAGCTAAACCCAAGCGCATAGATCTGTCTCGCAAAGAATCACACAAAGCATGTTCGGGCCCCCGATCCGGGTCGGAGGATGGCCCCAAGCATATCCGCGAAATCCCTGGCGCTGCGGCTGGGCTGCCGACTTCAGGGCGCGGGGGACGCGGCCAGCGTGCTGCAGCCGGCCGAGGTCTGCGGCGGTGGCTGCTGCGGATAGGTATCGGGCAGCACATACACCTGCGAGGTCGTCACCATGCCATCGGCGAAAGTGGCCTCGACAAAGCTCGCCGACCAGCCCTGTGCCGGCGCGCTCAGTGGCAGCTGGACCGCGTCGGCACCGTTCCAGGCAATGTCCTGGGCGACATACTGGATCGCGCAGGGCTGGCGGAAATCGCGCGCCTGCGGATTGACCGCGGTCCACTGCGTCAGCTTGACCGGCTTTTCCGCAAACTGCAGCGACAACACGCTGCGCCCGTTCACCGGCTTCAGTGCCGCTGGAAGATGGGGCCACGCGATACCGGCCTGCCAACGACCGACCAGGCCTGCGAGTATCTCTTCGGCCGCGGGGCGGACACCGCCATGCCCGGCGTTGGGAACCATGCGCAGGCTGTTGGCGCCGGGCAGCTGGTCGTAGTAGAAACGGCTGTTGTCGGGCAGGAAGAATTCATCGTTGGCGGCATTGACGAGGTATTTCGGCACGGCCAGTCGCGGGGCCTGGCGGCTGCCCAGATAGCGCAGCGGGTCGCTGATTCTTTCCAGCTGGTCGAATGCCGCGGAATCGAGCTGCGCCAGCACGCCTTCGCGCTGGTAGTCGGCCAACGCCGGCGGCCAGTTTCCGCCATAGGCCTGACGGGTATGGGCCAGCACGGCGCGCTGGTTCAGAAAGTCCAGCACCATTGGCGCCAGGGCGCTGATGCGGGGGTCCGCAATGGCGGCCAGCCAGGCGGCCCAGGCGCGCTTGGACGCTCCGGTCGCAAGGAACTGCTGGACGTTCCAGGGCTGCAGTTCGCGCTCGGCCAGATCCATGGTCTTGACCACTGCCTGCATCATGGGCACGTGCAGTGGCGTGAATGCATGTTGTTGCGGCTCGCCGAGGAACAGGGCCCAGCTGCGCGCGACGATGCTGTCCTCGCGGCGCGCCAGCTGGTCGTCGTTGAAGGTCAGGTATTGATTGGGCACATCGCTGACCGACACCACGATGGTGCGCGTCCGGCGCGCGATGCCCAGGATGGCTTCCTCGGAAAAATCGCTGGCGGGCACCAGCTTCCCATCGCCCCCCGGAATGTTGGTGCCGTTGTTGACAATCAGCAGTGCCTTGCCGTGCATGGCGTTGTCCGGAATATAGATTTCCACGGCATGCTGCCAGGGCGCCTGCCGCACGAGGTCCTGAGGCGACCAGTCCTGCGAATGCAATGAAAACCGGCGCTGCTCGACGCCCGCAAACGGCCGCGACGGCAGCTGCGTGTACTCCAGCGGCTGGGCGGCATGCTCACGCGTGTAGCACTCCAGCACCGCACCAAAGTCATTGCCTTTGGCAGCCAGGCAGCTTTGGGCAGAACTTTCGTTGACGTTGGCCGCACAGCCGCCCAGCGCCAGCAGGCAGACGCTGAACCAGATCGAGAGAACAGGCCGAAGCAGAAACATTTAACACTCCTCTGTAGGATGAAACCAAAAAGCAAAACGGGAAAATGATATACAAAAACTATCAACTCAACAAATACATTGATAATTTGATTCACTGAAAAGATCACGTGCTGAAGTGACGAGCCGGTCGCATGCATGCCATCGCGGGCCAAACTGCCCCAACGCTGCAGAAATCCGCTGACAGGTGGGCAAATGCACAAGGACCTATCCTTGAAGGCCTGCGCCACAGCCCCATCTCATTCCTTGTATGCGCCCTGCACGTCTGGTCATTGCCTCCCTTTGCTGCGCCCTGCTGGCGACCAGCGGCTGCGCGCTGCTCGATGCCAAGCAGCGTGAATGGATCTTCCAGCCCACCGAGCGCAGCTGGCAGGGTGCCGATACCTCGGGCATGGAAGATGTGTGGATAAACTTCGACTCGCGCCTGAGCAGCGAGTCCGTGCGCCTGCATGCGCTGTGGCTGCCCGCGCCCGATGCCAACGCCCCCGTGCTGCTCTATCTGCATGGCGCGCGCTGGAACGTATCGGGCTCCTCGCAGCGCATACGGCGCATGCAGTCGCTGGGCTTTTCGGTGTTGGCCATCGACTACCGCGGCTTTGGCCAGAGCAGCGCCGGCCTGCCATCGGAAAAGCTGGCGATCGAGGATGCGCGCGCCGCCTGGGACTGGCTGGCGCAGCGCTACCCGCAGCAGCCGCGCTACATTTTCGGCCACTCGCTCGGCGGCGCCATCGCCATCGCGCTGGCCAGTGAAGTCGATGACGAGCGCGGCACGCTGGTCGAGGGCACGTTCAGCCGCATGACCGATGTGATCGGCAGCATGCGCTGGGGCTGGCTGCCCATAGGGCCGTTCCTGACCCAGACCTTCGACTCCACGCAGCGTGTGGCCCACATCGGCTCGCCGCTGCTGGTGGTGCATGGCAGCGGCGACCGGCTGATTCCGCCGGCGCTGGGCCAGCAGCTGTATGCCGCGGCACAAGGCCCCAAGCGCTGGGTGCTGGTCGAGGGCGGCAGCCACCACAACACCAATGCCGTGGGCCTGCCGCAGTACCGCATGGCGCTCGAGGAGTTGTTTGACTGGCCCGCAGCGCCGGCCGCGGCGCGCTGAAAACGCGGCCATTGGCGCGCGCTGGCAGGCTTGCGCTCTGCTACGCTCGCCGCCTGCGGTCTTTGCGTTCCGGCGCTACTGCTTTACCAATGATCCTTTAGGCCCGGCCCCTTGCGGCCAGGCCGCTGTTTTGTGACTATGAGCGACATGACCGCCTCCCCTCCCTTGCCCTGCATTGCCATTGCCGGCCCCACTGCCTCGGGCAAGACCGCGGGCGCGATGACGCTGGCCGCCGTGCTGGGCGCACGCGGCCAGGCCGTGGAAATCATCAGCGTCGACTCGGCGCTGGTCTACCGCGGCATGGACATCGGCACGGCCAAGCCCTCGCTGGCCGAGCAGGCCATGGTGCCCCATCATCTGATCGATATCCGCGACCCGCAGCAAGCGTACAGCGCGGCCGAATTCGTGCAGGATGCCCAGCGCCTGATCGCTGAAATCCGCGCGCGCGGCGCGCTGCCGTTGCTGGTCGGCGGCACGATGCTGTATTTCAAGGCCTTGTTCGACGGCATCGACGACATGCCCGCGGCCGATGCCGCGGTGCGCGCGCAGATCGAGGAGCGCGCGGCGGTCATCGGCTGGCATGGCATGCATGCCGAGCTGGCCAAGGTCGATGCCGAAACCGCGGCGCGGCTGGCGCCCGGCGACAGCCAGCGCATCCAGCGCGCGCTCGAAGTCTTCATGATTTCGGGCCAGCCGCTGTCGCACTTCCATACCCGCGCGCGCGCCGAGCGCAGCGACAACGCCGGCATCGATGCGCCCGTCGCGGCGCTGTTCTCGCTGGAGCCGAACGAGCGCAGCTGGCTGCATGCGCGCATTGCCCAGCGCTTTGACGCCATGCTCGATGCCGGACTGATCGAAGAAGTTGCCGCCCTGCGCGCGCGCGATGATCTGCATGCCGATCTGCCGTCGATGCGCTGCGTAGGCTATCGCCAGGTCTGGGAAGAGATGGACTGGCAGACACGCCGCGGCGGGGAGCTGAACCGCCATCTGCTGCGCGAAAAAGGCATTGCCGCGACGCGCCAGCTGGCCAAGCGCCAGATCACCTGGCTGCGCAGCATGCCGCAGCGCCAGGTGATTGCCTGCGACGCGCCCGAAGCGACGGCGGCGTTGGTGCAGGCGGTGCTGGACCATCTGGCGTTGCAGCCCGGCTGAAACCATGGCCGCCATAGCCAACGCTCCCGTGCCGGCCATCGCGGTCCAGGGCCTGGCCAAGCTGTACGCCGGCGCCAGCGTCTTCAGCGCGGTGTCGTTTGACATCGCGCCCGGCGAATTCGTGGCCATCGTCGGCGAATCCGGCGTGGGCAAGTCGACGCTGCTCAATTGCCTGGCCGGGCTGGACCACTGGGATGCCGGCCGCATCGTGCACGACGGCACGGATCTGGGCACGCTGGACGACGACCAGCGCGCGCTCTGGCGCCGCGCCCATCTGGGCTTTGTGTTCCAGGCCTTCCATGTGCTGCCGCATCTCGATGTGGCGCAGAACATCGGCCTGCCCTTGATGCTGCTGGGCCGCCAGCCTGAAGCCGATGAGCGCGTCGCCGCCATGCTCGACGCCGTGGGCCTGGCCGGCCTGGGCCCGCGACTGCCGCAGCAGCTCAGCGGCGGCCAGCTGCAGCGCGTGGCGATTGCGCGCGCGCTGGTGCACCACCCGCGGCTGCTGCTGGCCGACGAACCCACGGGCAATCTCGACCCGGCCACGGCCACGCGCATTCTCGATCTGCTCTGCGCCCAGGCGCGCGAAGCCGGCGCCGCGTTGATACTCGCCACCCACTCGCGTGAAGCCGCGCTGCGCGCCGACCGGGTGCTGCAATTGCGGGCAGATGGCATAGTCGCGGACGACATGGTCGCAGGCAGCACAGTGGTGCATGGCTTGCCCAGGGACTGACTTCGCTCTTCTACCCGTAAATATCGCGCCTTATTCGTGCCCTGCTTACTGGACACGGTCAGTCACAGGCCTCCTTTCGCACCAGGTAAAACACCCGTCCCAAATCACGCACCAGTCCGAGATCCTCATCGCAGGCCAGCATCTCCACGTTGCTCAAGCGAACGGCGGCAAGCGCGTGCCGAATCGCGGCGTCGGAGTGCATATATTCATGAACCAGCGCATCCGCGCGTGTCCACGCGCCTTCACCATTCGATTCCATTGCGGTGATCCGGTACTCTCCGGCGCGGGTTTCGGTGTCATAGGAGGCGCGCGCGACGCACACCAGATCATCACGGACTTCAGCCGAGGTGCCATGCCATCGCTGACGAAACCCGAAATCGGTGTTGATGTCAAACACCAGCAGCCCGCCTGGCGCGGTCACACGGGCAAGATCCGCGATAGCGCCAGCGATCTGCGCATGACCGACATGGTTGAGACTGTCGAACAGACACAATGTGGCGGCAAAGGCGTGGTCTGCGAAAGGCAGGCAGCCAAGCTGTGCCACGGCGAACTCAGCGCACGAATGACGGCGTGCAATCGCGACCATTGCAGGCGCTATATCTACCCCGGTAACCCGATAGCCATGATCTGCCAGCGACGCGGCCATCTGGCCGGTGCCGCAGGCAACATCAAGCACGCGGGCGCCAGGAACGATGCTTTCGGAGAGCCAACCGACAATGGCAGGCAAATAGCGTGTAACCGATACAGCTCCCCACAAGACGTCATACGCGCGGGCAATAGGATCATATGCATTTGTGGTCACCGGTATCTCCAGGATGAGTAGATGACGTGATGGGCGTGATGCAATCCACCATGCGCATGCGCCACCTGCGAACATGTGAGCGAGACGCACGAAAACCCAAAAGCGATAAGCTGCTCGACAACGACGTCCGCCGGAGGAAAATACGCCTCGATGTGAACAGCAGTCGACGGCGATGCATCGACGAGCCAGCTCACCAGAGCTAACCCACCCGGGGCGGTCCAACCGCCAATCCTACGGATTGCTTGTTCAACCCGGTGACGATCGCCAAGGCTGTGCAGCAGGCCTAGCGCAAGCACGACATCGAAGCGTTCTTCCAATGCGATGTCCAGACCATCTGCCTTGATCAGTGCAACACTACCCACCGTGATATCGCTGATATCGAACCGAATGCCGTGTGGCAGCGGCAGCGCCAGGTCAATCCCAAGGACGCTGCAGCCCCGTGCCGCCAACGCAAAGCCGACAGATCCATCCCCACATCCAACATCAAGACAACGCGCTCGCGTCGGTACTCGGCTCAGCAACTGTTCCAGCAGGAAATTCACATCTCCCCCCGTGGCCATGACAGCCACAGGCGCCGGATGGTGCGCTTACCGACGAATGCTGCACGCCGATGCAGCACACGCCAGTTGTCTGCGACGAGGCAGCTTGATTGCGACAGTTCACCAACCAGCGTTGATGACCGCGCCGCATGTCGCGCGACCTGGGAATGAACCCGGTCCAGCAGCGAAAAATCATGGTATGGGCGCATGTAGTCGGCCCGATAACGGATGCAGACACGTCCATTGATATCGCTTGCTACCGGCGCGACAATGCCCGCTAACTCGGTGCCGTACCAGATCTCTCCAGCATCGAATTGCCTTATCAGAGGCGATGCGTCAAGTAGATGCAGCGCACCGCCGCTCTCCGCCTGCAAAACTTCAATAATCATCCAGCGTGGCGGTTTCGCAAGGAAACTACCGTCAGTGTGATACCAAAAGTCATCTGGATGCGACAATAGATCACCGCCGCCAGCCGCACCGACGATAACGTCACGATCCACACGGGAGCCAATCCCCACTAGCACGTCGACAATCGACGAGCAAGCACCGGGTCCGTGTACAACATCATAACCACGGTCGAAGAGCATTTTTGGTTCCCAAGCCATATCAAACTGATCCTATGGGGCCAGCCTTGAAGAAATACATGGCATCCTCATTGCACACGTTCAACTGCAGCAGTTTCGCGGCATTGCTTTCGTGCACCGCAGGTGTGGGCCATGCCGCCAAGCCATGCGTGTATACGGCTTGCAGGAGTTCCTGGCCAATCTCCCCCAACTGAATCAACAGGTTCACATACGCCCGCGCGTGTCGATACAGCCATTGATAGCGATCCCACTGAACCACGAAAAATGCACAAAAACCTCCACCCCCTATCCAATTCTGATACTGGATACATTTAATAATCTCGTCATCACTGGTATCTACAGCTATGCAGCGAAGCTGGTGTGCTTCAGGATCATATTGATATGTGCCACGGCGCAGCCCTTCAACGCCTTGCACTACCACGTAAACCTGAAGCCATGAATAAAAAGAATTCAGCAGATAATAGGGATCACCTGATATTTTTGAATCGCTTGCAATTCTTGAATTCCGAGTCGCACCATAAATTATCTGAGAAAAGGCTTCCAATGAAATTGAAACTTCTTTAAACCTACGCGCACTGCGACGCAGAAACAACGCATCCATCCCCAAAGCCATATCGCCATATTCGCAAGATCGCGGCAAACTGATCAGCCTGTCATCACATACATTAGCAAGACGGATAGGCGGATACCCTTCTTTATCGAGATAGCTGCGTATAATCTGGCGCCGCTCCATAACCAGCGCCGATTGATTCCCATTCATGTCAGATGCTTCGAGATACATTAGATCCTGTTGAGAAAACAAGAGATACGCTGCTCGGGACCACCGATTATCCTCCCAGCGACGAGAGTTCTCAACAGATCCTCCGAGCGTATGGTCTTCAACGACCAAAATTCCAGCTTCCACTGCCGCGGCAATGGCAGCCGACCCGTGTCCGGCATCCACGGCATCGCCTACAGACGACGAATTCAGAAAAAATGAGGAAAGCGCAAAAACCTCTGGAGCGATTTTTTTAAAACGTTGGTTATGAAGCAAATCAAGAGCAATCACACCGTTTCTTGCTGGTTGGACGAAAAACAGCGGAGAAGTTATCAGACGCTGATCAGGGCTCATACCATGGTTCCTACAAACAACGGGGGTTGATTCTTAGCATCTATTTTCAATAACGAACACAATAAGGAGTCGCGTATTTTCTGATATGTATACACGCGGATCCCCAATGCCGAGGCGATGCTGCGGTAAGCCATCAGCGCATGCCCTACATCGATAAAAATAGCCCGTGCTGACCTTGCATCGCGGTAACGCCACATGGCACGCTCCACCAACGATGTGAATACCATCAACCCGAAAGGTGGCTGTATATATTTTTTAAAAAGATCGAACGTTGCTTCCTCAAATGCAGCATAGTGCTCTCCGGGATTGACACAATCTAGACGATGGTGCTCCACGTTATAGTGATAAACACCGGGAGCGACCGGCGCACCGGAAAAAGCGACAAAAAACACTTCGGTAGGATGTCGCGCTCCGCCGGATGGAATGGACTTCCGCAAAAATTTTCCTTGCACATCAAACGGCTCGATACCGCGCCGCCCATAGCAAAAATCAAACAAGAAGCCAAGTCCTTCCATACCACGTCGCTGATATGCGTCCAGCGATCTGAGGTGCTCGCAAGGAGATCCATTCATTCCCGTCGCGCGCTCGAGCTCAATTTCCATCGTATGCGGCCGGGTCTGATAGATGTTCGGGGGGCCTTTTTCCGCAACATACTGAACCATGCGAGCCTCGTCTATCGCAAATGCATCAGGCTCATCCATTTTTACAAATGGGTAGTCACGGGTAGCCTCATGATAAGCACTTGCCTCCGCCCATCCAAAGCGTCCCCATAAGTCTGGAATTTTCGTCATCGATTCATCACTCACAGAGAGTAAAATCCCCTCACTCTCCATGACATGCCAGAAGACGTAGGCATATTCAAAGAATTCAGCATCAATGCGCCAGCGTTCGATGGCATCATCCATCGTGAAACGTTCGGGAAGAACCGATAACGCCCATGAAATCCCGGGATGACGAAGAATCAACGGAGGCATGGATGCGGAGACCTCCGCGACCAACACCCGCTCCCCGGTCATTGGTGCGGGATAGATCAACAGACCAGGGTGCAATCGATATTGCATAGGCATGCTGCATCACTCTTTTTCTTTGGCATGACCAATGAAATCAACGGGTGTGCTGCCATTCTGAATGAGGGCAGCTTGTACCGCCCCCTCTCCAGCATGCTCAATCAAATGCTCAAGCTGTGCTCGCGACAAATTGAATTCTGTAGGCTGACTGCCATTTTGGATCAACGCCGCCTTTACAGCATCTTCTCCAGCATGCGAAATGAGTTTCTCAAGCTGCTTTCTTGAGATTTTGAAGTTCTGTTTGGCAATGCGCTTCATTTTCATAAGCTACCACTTCGTAAATGACGCTCACATCATACGAATCGCAATCCAAAAAATAGAAATATCCGGATGCATAGCAAGCGCATTTTTAAATATAAAACTTCAGGCGCAGCCCCCGAGCCCGCATGCGCCCCAGGCCAGCCGCATTCAAACATATTAATTGACCTGCGAATCGACTCGTCCACCCCATACTCAGGAGCCGATAAGAACTAGACTGAGGGATACTCAGCACAGATCCCTGCAGCCATTGGCAGCACGGCTCGGGCGGTTCATGCAGAGACTCCTTAGGGCCAACTTTCATTGACAACCCTCTTCATATCCCGGCCCCTGGCAATGCTTGTCATGCCTGCCGCCCACCTCTTCGACAGTCCATCCATGTTCGCCCTGCTGCGCACCTTTTCCCTGCAGGAACTGCTGCACCACCCCTGGCGCACGGCCAGCGCGCTGATTGCCGTGGTACTGGGCGTGGCCCTGGGCTTTGCCGTGCATGTGATCAATGCCTCGGCGCTCGACGAGTTCTCGCGTGCCGTGCGCAGCGTGCAGGGCCAGCCCGATCTGGAGCTGCGCGCCATGCAGGGCGCGCTGCCTGAGCAGCTCTATGCGCTGGTCGCGCGCCAGGCCGCGGTGGCCCATGCCGCCCCCTGGCTCGAGGCCTCGGTACAGGCGCAGCGCGGATCGGCCGATCCGGTCACGTTGCGGCTGCTGGGCGGCGATGCGCTACAGCTGGCGCCCATGGCGCCGGCATTGATGCCGCGGCTTTTCGCCGGCCAGGGCCGCCTCGATCTGTTTGCGCCCGATGCGGTGTTTCTCAACGCCGCGGCGCTGCAGGCGCTGAACTTGAACGAAGCCCAGGCGCCGGGCGCGCAACTGCTGTGGCGGCTGCCCGCCACCAGCGGCGCGCCAGCCCCCGCGCCGGTGACGGTGCGCATTGCCGGCACCGTTGCGGCCAGTGGACCGCCGCTGGCGCTGATGGATATCGGGGCGGCGCAGGATCTGCTGCAGCGCTGGGGCGAGATCAGCCGCATCGATCTGTTGCTGGCCCCTGGTGCCGATACCGACGGCCTGCTCACGCAGCTGCGCGGCGCGCCCGGTTGGCCCCAGGGCGTGCTGGCCAGCGTGCCCGGCAACGAGCAGCAGCGCGTGGCGCAGATGTCGCGCGCCTACCGCGTCAATCTCACGGTGCTGGCGCTGGTGGCGCTGTTCACGGGCGCCTTCCTGGTGTATTCGGTGCTGTCGCTGAGCGTGGCGCGGCGCGCGCCGCAGTTTGCCTTGCTGGCGGTGCTGGGCCTGACGGCGCGCGAGCGCCTGGCGCTGGTGCTGGCCGAGTCGGCGCTGCTGGGCGTGCTGGGCAGCGCGGGCGGCATCGCGCTGGGCCTGGGTCTCGCGGCACTCGCGCTGCGGCTGCTGGGCGGCGATCTGGGCGGTGGCTATTTCGGCGATGTGCAGCCGGCGCTGCAGTGGAGCGGCACTGGGGCGCTGGTATTCGCCGGCCTGGGTCTGGGCGCGACGCTGGCCGGCGGCTGGTGGCCGGCGCGCAGCGCGCAGCAGCTGCCCGCAGCCGCCACGCTCAAGGGCCTGGGCGCGCTGCAGCTTCCCCAGGCCGGCGCGCGCCTGCCCCTGCTGCTGCTGGCGGCCAGCGCGGCACTGGCCTGGCTGCCGCCGATTGCCGGCATTCCGCTGGCGGCCTACGTCTCGGTGGCCTTGCTGCTGCTCGGGGGCATGGCCGCCCTGCCCTGGCTGCTGGGCCGGCTGTTGCAGCGCCTGCCGGAGTTCGCGCGCCGCCGTCCGCTGTGGCTGCTGGCTTTCGAGCGCGCGCGGCGCATGCGCGCCAGCGCCAGCGTGGCCGTCGGCGGCGTGGTCGCCAGCCTGAGCCTGGCGGTGGCGCTCACCGTGATGGTCAACAGCTTTCGCGGCTCCATGCTCGAGTGGCTCGATACCGCGCTGCCCGCGCCGGCCTATGTGCGTGCGCCGGGCGGCTCGGGCCAGGGCGATGCGGGCTTGCGCGAAGCCAGCCTGGTCGAGGCGCTGCGTGCGCTGCCCGGCGTGGCACGCGCCCAGGGCCAGCGCAATGCCAGCCTGGCGCTGGACAGCGCCCAGCCGGCCATGGCCTTGCTGGTGCGCCCTTTGCTGGGTGCGCAGGCCCAGGCCCTGCCCTGGCTGGCGCCACCGCTGGCCGTGCCGCCAGACCTGATCGGCGTGCATGTGAGCGAAGCCGCGGCCCAGTTGTACGGGTTGCAGCCCGGCCAGCGCTGGCCCGCGCTGCAACCCGCATTTGCAGGCACCGCCGAATTCTTCGTGGCCGGCATCTGGCGCGACTATGTGCGCCAGTTTGGCGCCGTGGCCATCGACAGCGGCGACTACCTGCGCCTCACGGGCGATACCCGTATCTCGGAGATCGCGCTATGGCCCGCGGCCGATGCCGATCTGGCCGCGCTGCAGGCGCAGATCCAGGCACTCGCGCCCATGCATGGCCCGCTGGAATGGGTCAGCAGCGCGGGCCTGCGCGAACGCTCGATGCGCATCTTCGACCGCAGCTTTGCCGTCACCTACTGGCTGCAGGCCGTGACCATAGGCATAGGCCTGTTCGGCATTGCCGCGAGCTTCAGCGCCCAGGTGCTGGCGCGGCGCAAGGAGTTCGGCCTGCTCAGTCACCTGGGCCTCACGCGGCGGCAGATCCTGGGCGTCGTCGCCGGCGAAGGCGCGGTCTGGAGCGCGCTGGGCGCGGTGGCCGGTACGCTGCTGGGCCTGGGGGTGGCGGTGATCCTGGTGCATGTCGTCAACCCGCAGAGCTTTCACTGGACCATGGAGCTGCGCCTGCCCTGGCTGCGGCTGGCGCTGCTGGCACTGGCCGTGACGGCGGCAGGCACGCTGGCCGCCTGGCTTGCGGGCCGGGCCGCGGCCGGGCGCGATGCGGTGCTCGCGGTGAAGGAAGACTGGTAGCGGCGCGCAGTCACGGCAGTGTCATGCAGGCCGGCTACAACCCAGGCTTCGACATTCCACCCGCTCCTACCCAACATGGCTTCTTCCCTGCGTCTGCTGCCCCGTGCCCACACCCGTCTGTTCGCGCTGAGCGTTCTTGCCACAGCCCTGCTTGCTGCCTGTGGCGGCAGCGACAATACGCCCGCCGAAGTCACGCCCCCGCCGGTGGTGGTGGTTCCCCCGGTGGTCGATCCGGTGCCTGAAGTCGAAGCCACGCCGCTGACCGTGACGCTGGAGAAGATCGGCACCTTTGAAACCGGCGAATTCGTCAAGAGCGCCGCGGAAATCACGGCCTACGATGCCGCCAGCAAGCGCAGCTTCGTGGTCAACGCACTCGCCGGTGCCGTCGACGTGCTGGACCTGAGCAACCCGACAGCGCCCGTCAAGGTGGGCCGCATCGAAGGCACGGCCGTGCTGGCCGGCGCGGAAATCAACAGCGTCGCGGTGCGGGGCGGCCTGGTTGCCGTGGCCATGCAGGCCAAGGTGAAGACCGACAACGGCCGCATGGCGCTGTACAGCGCCAGCACGCTGGAGTTGATCAGCCAGGTTGAAATCGGTGCCCAGCCCGACATGGTCACCTTCACGCCCGATGGCCGCTATGTGCTGGTGGCCAACGAAGGCGAGCCCAGCGACGACTACCAGATCGATCCCGAAGGCTCGATCAGCGTGATCGACGTCAGCGACGCCAAGAAGCCCGTGGCGCGCACCGCCGGTTTCACCCAGTTCAACGGCCAGGAAGCCGCATTGCGCGCGCGCGGCGTGCGCATCTTCGGCCCCAAGGCCACGGCCGCCAAGGACTTCGAGCCCGAGTACATCGCCGTGTCGGCCGACAGCCGCACCGCCTGGGTCACGCTGCAGGAAAACAATGCACTGGCGCGCGTCGACCTGGCCTCGGCCAAGGTGATTTCGGTGACCGGACTGGGCTACAAGGACAACAGCCTCGCCGCCAACGCGCTCGACATCCAGGACGAAGATGGCAAGATCAACATCACGACCTATGCCGGCCTGCGCAGCCTCTACATGCCCGACAGCATCGCGGCCTACGAAGCCGGCGGCAAGACCTATCTGGTCACGGCCAACGAAGGCGACGCACGCGCCTGGGGCGAAGACAACCCGGCCTATGTGAACGGCGACACCACCAAGGGCTTCATGGAGGAGTTCCGTGTCAAGCACCTGACGAACGCCAAGGGCTGGAGCGGCCGCATGGGCGACGACCTGCCGGCCCACCTGAACGCGCTGGCCAAGGGTGGCCTGCTCAACCCCGCGACCTTTGCCTACTGCGGCGCCACCGCCGGCGCACCGGGCAAGTGCCGCGACGACGACGTGCTGGGCCGACTCAAGGTCACCTGGACCCAGGGCTACCAGCAGAACCCCGACGGCACGCCCGTGCTGTACACCAGCGCCGGCCTGCCCAGCGCCACCGGTGATCGCCTCATGTACGACAACCTGTATGCCTTTGGCGGCCGCTCGTTCTCGATCTGGGACGAGAACGGTGCCCAGGTCTGGGATTCGGGCGCGGCCATTGAGAAGTTCCTTGCCAGCGATGCCTGCAAGCTGGGCAAAGCGCGCAATATTCCCTGCAAGACCTACTTCAACACCGGCCACGACGAACTGGCCACGATGGATGCGCGCAGCAGCGCCAAGGGCCCCGAGCCTGAAGGCCTGACCGTGGGCAAGGTCGGCAACAAGACGTTTGCGTTTGTCGGTCTGGAACGCATGGGCGGCGTGCTGGTGTATGACATCACCAACCCCAAGGCGCCGGTGCAGATGGACTACATCAACACCCGTGAAGGCTGGGATCTCGACCCCGAGACCAACCTGGCCAAGGTCGGTGACCTGGGCCCCGAAGGCCTGCACTTCGTGCCCGCGGCCAAGTCGCCCAACGGCAAGCCGCTGCTGATCGTGGGCAACGAAGTCAGCGGCACCACCGCCATCTTCGAACTGAAGATGACGTACTAAAAAAACACCCCCTGAGCGGCTCACGCGGCAGGCGCCGAGCCCGCTTCCCCCTCTCATCCTTCGGTGGAGGGGGACGACACCATCGCTGCGGGGCGGCCCTTGCTCGGTGTCCCCTTGTTAAGACACGCCCTCTGCATAAGCATGAAAAGGTTCAAGCGTTACAGTCACAGACGCCATGTCTGCTCCACGCCCGCCGCTTCTTGACTCCCGCCGCCGCTGGCTGACCCGGGCCGCGGCCGGCGTCGGCGGGCTGGTCCTGCCCGCCAGCGCCAGCGCCTTGCCGGCGCGCACATTGATGTTCCCGCGCGACTTCGGCAGCCACCCCGATCTCGGCACCGAATGGTGGTACATCACCGGCCAGGTACAGGCCCAGGGCCGGCTGCTGGGTTTCCAGCTGACCTTCTTCCGCTCCCGCGTTCCCGCGACCCAGAACCTGCGCTCGGCGTTTGCCGCGCGCCAGCTGCTCTTTGCGCACGCCGCGCTGACCGATGTCGCCGCCAAGCGCCAGCTGCACGCGCAGCGCAGCGCGCGCGAAGGCATGGGCCTGGCGCATGCGCGAGAACACGATACGGATGTGCAGCTGGGCAACTGGCACCTTAGGCGCATGGCAGCGCCAGCAGGCACGGCCGCGCAAGCCAGCCGCTACGACGCGCATATCGCGGGCGACGGCTTTGATCTCGATCTGCAACTGGCCACCACCCAGCCCGTGCTGCTGCAAGGCCAGCAAGGCCTGTCGCGCAAAGGCCCGGACGCTGCCCAGGCCAGCTACTACTACAGCCAGCCGCAGTTGGCGGTATCCGGCCACATCACCGTCGACGGCCAGAAACTCGCCATAGACAACAGCGCCAGCCACCGCGCCTGGCTGGACCACGAAGTCAGCGACGCCCTGCTCCACCCCCAAGCCCAGGGCTGGGACTGGATAGGCATGAACCTGGACGACGGCAGCGCCCTCACCGCCTTCCACCTGCGCCGCCCCAACGGCAGCGCCCTCTGGGCCGGCGGCTCCTGGCGCGCCCCCGGGCAGGCAGCGCGCATCTTCGGCCCCAACGAAGTGGAGTTCACCCCCAGACGCTGGTGGACCAGCCCCGACAGCAACGCCCGCTACCCCGTCGAATGGCATGTCGCCACCCCCGCAGGCAACTGGCATGTCGAAACCCTGCTGGACGCCCAGGAGCTGGACAGCCGCGCATCAACGGGAACGATCTACTGGGAAGGCCTGTGCAACCTGCGAGAGGCCGAAAGCGGAAAGCTGCGCGGCCGCGGGTATCTGGAGATGACTGGCTATGCGCAGAGGCTGAAGCTCTGACCCTTGGGCAGACCCAGGCGGATCAGCGGCCCTTCGACAAGCTCAGGGCGAACGGCATTTTGAACGTCGCCCTCCGGGGCGAACCGTGTTTGAATGTCGCCCTTTAGGGCGAACGGTATTCTGGGCTCTCCCGCCCTTCTGGCTGCGCCTGGCGCGCGCAGGGCCCGGGCTGAGCCGGAGTGCCGAAGGACACGGAGGCCACGTAAACTGACTCACCGCGGTTGTCCGAGCGAAGCGCTGCAAGCGCGCAGCGAGTTCCGCGGTGCAGCCCGGGACCGAGCACGGCAGGTTGCCCGGAGCGAAGCGGAGGGACGCAGACAGCAGGGCCGCTTTCTTTTGGTTCGTTTTCTTGTGCGTACAAGAAAATGAACTCGGCCGCCGGGCCGAGACCCGGCCTCTGCCCTAAGCCAATAGCATGCCGCTAAAAAGACTCACGCCTTCTTGCGAGCCAGCCAAGCATTGATCTCCCCCATGATGCCCCGACGGAACGCCAGCACACAGACCACAAAGATCAAGCCAGTAACGATAGTCACCGACTCCCCCAGCGAATTGAACCATTCAAAGCCCGTCATCCGCCCCAGGAACGTCCCCAGCTCGCCAATCTTGTTCTCGATCAGCACCACCACGGCCGAGCCAACGAGCGGCCCGGACAGCGTGCCCAGCCCGCCCATCAGCGTCATAAGCACGACATGCCCCGACGTGGTCCAGTGCGCATCCGACAGCGTGGCAAAACCCAGCACCACGGTCTTCAAGGAACCGGCCAGCCCCGTCAGCGCCGCCGACAGGACAAACGCCAGCAGCTTGAAGCGCGTGGTGTCGTACCCCAGAGAAATCGCACGCGGCTCGTTCTCCTTGATGGCCTTGAGCACCTGGCCAAACGGCGAATGCACGGTGCGCACGATCAGCAAAAAGGCCGCCACCACGATCACCAGCGCCACGTAATACATGGTCAGGTCATCGGCCAGATCGATCAGGCCAAACAGCTTGCCGCGCGGCACGGCCTGCAAGCCGTCTTCGCCGCCGGTGTAAGGCACCTGCAGGCAGACGAAGAACACCATCTGCGCCAGCGCCAGCGTGATCATTGAAAAGTAGATGCCCTGGCGGCGAATTGCGAGCCAGCCAAACAGCAGACCCAGCAAGGCGCCGCCCAGCGTGCCGGCCAGCATGCCCAGCTCCGGCGACAGGCCCCAGACCTTCATGCCGTGGCCGGTGATGTAAGCCGCCGAGCCCAGGAAGGCCGCATGGCCGAAGGACAGCAGGCCGGTATAGCCCAGCAGCAGATTGAAGGCTGCGGCAAACAGTGCGAAGCACATCAGCTTCATCACGAATACCGGGTAGGCGCCCGCAAACGGCGCGATGATCAGGCCCAGCAGCAGCAGGCCATAGCCAATTCTTGCAAGAAGCTTGGTGTTCATGTTCGTGGCCCCTTATTTTTCTTTGCCGAACAGGCCGGCGGGGCGAATCAGGAGAACGATGACCATGATGACGAACACCACGGTCGAGGAAGCCTGGGGATAGAAGACCTTGGTCAGGCCCTCGATCACGCCCAGACCCAGGCCGGTCAGGATGGCGCCCATGATCGAGCCCATGCCGCCAATCACCACCACGGCAAACACCACGATGATCAGGTTCTGGCCCATCAGCGGCGTGACCTGATAGACCGGCGCCGCGAGCACGCCGGCAAAGGCCGCCAGGCCCGCGCCAAACGCGTAGGTCAGCGTGATCATCACCGGCACATTGACACCGAAGGCTTCGACCAGGCGCGGGTTCTCGGTGCCGGCACGCAGGTAGGCGCCCAGACGCGTCTTCTCGATCACGAACCAGGTCGCCAGGCACACCGTCACCGAAGCCAGCACCACCCAGGCGCGGTAGTTGGGCAGCATCATGAAGCCCAGATCGGTCGCGCCTTCGAGCAGCTCGGGCGTGTCATAGCCCAGGCCCGACACGCCATAGACCGAGCGGAACAGGCCTTCGATCAGCAGCGACAGGCCCAGCGTCAGCAGCAGGCCGTACAGGTGATCGAGCCGGTAGATCCAGCGCAGCAAAAAGCGCTCGATCAACACCCCCAGCAGCCCCACCAGCAGCGGCGACACCAGCAGCATCACCCAGTAGTTGATGCCGAAGTAGTTCATCGCCATCCAGGTGCAGACCGCCCCCAGCATGAACAGCGCCCCATGTGCAAAATTGATCACATTGAGCAGGCCGAAAATCACGGCCAGGCCCAGGCTCAAGATCGCATAGAACGAGCCGTTGACCAGCCCCAGCAGGAGCTGGCTCATCAGGCCCGGCAAAGAAACACCAAGAATTTCCATGGGGTATACGCGAAAGGGTGAAGGGAATCAGGCCGGGGAAGTGGCTGTTACTTCCAGGCGGAGCACTTGGTTTCGGCCTTGGTGGTCCAGACCTGGTCGGCCGGCAGCGTGGCCAGCACCTTCAGGTAGTCCCAGGGCTTCTTCGACTCGGCGGGCGACTTGACTTCGACCAGGTACATGTCGTGCGCGTAGGTGCCGTCGGGGCGGATGCTGCCCTTGGCGTAGAAGTCCGACAGCGGCGTGCTCTTGAGATAGGCCATGACCTTCTCGGCATTGGTGGTCTTGGTTGCCTGCACGGCCTTGAGGTACTGCGTCACGGCCGAGTAGTCGGCGGCATGGATGTCGGTGGGCATGCGCTTGGTCTTGGCGTAGAACTTGTTGGCAAACGCGCGCGTCTGGTCGTTCATGTCCCAGTACCAGCTGGTGGTGTGCAGCAGGCCTTCGGTGTTCTTCAGGCCCAGGCTGTGGATGTCGGTGAGGAACACCAGCAGGCCCGCGGTCTTCATCGACTTGTTGATGCCGAATTCCTTGGCCGCCTTGATCGCGTTGATGGTGTCGCCGCCGGCGTTGGCCAGGCCCAGGACCTGCGCCTTCGAGGCCTGCGCCTGCAGCAGGAAGGAGGAGAAGTCCGAGGCGTTGAGCGGGTGCTTGACGCTGCCGTTGACCTTGCCGCCCTTGGCCTTGATCACCGCCGTCGTGTCGGTCTCGAGCGCCTGGCCAAACGCATAGTCGGCCGTCAGGAAGAACCAGTCCTTGCCGCCGCGCTCCACCACCGCGCCGCCCGTGCCCTTGGCCAGCGCCACGGTGTCGTAGGCATAGTGCACCGTGTAGGGGTTGCACTGCTCGTTGGTCAGCGCCGACGAGCCCGCGCCGCTGTTGAAGTGCACGCGCTTTTTCTCGTTGGCCACCTGCGATACCGCCAGCGCCGTGCCGGAATTGGTGCCGCTGAACACCATCGTCACGCCCTGGGTGTCGATCCATTCGCGCGCCTTGCTGGCGGCGATGTCGGCCTTGTTCTGGTGGTCGGCGGAAACCAGCTCGATGTTCTGGCCCAGCACCTTGCCGCCGAAGTCGTCGATGGCCATCTGCATGGCCAGCGCGCCGTTCTTGCCTTCGACGTCGGCATACAGGCCCGACATGTCGGTGATGAAACCGATCTTCACCTTTTCCTGGGCCTGGGCCAGCGGGGTCACCAAGCCTGCCGCAGCCAATACGCAAGCCAGCGTCGTCAACGAATTCTTCATGGAATATCTCCTGGATGGATAAGGCTCAAACAGACAATTGCGGCCCGCCCGGCGCGGTCGCCGCGAAGAAAACCGGGCTATACGCCCAGCAGTTCATTCAACACGGGCATCTTCGACTGCAGCTCGGCGGCGCCGAAGCGCTCGACGATGCGGCCATGCTCCATGACATAGAAACGGTCGGCCAGCGGCGCGGCGAAATGGAAGTTCTGCTCGACCATGACCACCGTGTAGCCCTTCTCGCGCAGCGCGGTGATCATGCGCGCGAGCGCCTGCACGATGACCGGCGCCAGGCCTTCGGAAATCTCGTCGAGCAGCAGCAGCCGCGCGCCGGTGCGCAGGATGCGCGCCACGGCCAGCATCTGCTGCTCGCCGCCCGACAGCCGCGTGCCCTGGCTGTGGCGCCGCTCCGCCAGATTGGGGAACATGTCGTAGATTTCCTCGACCGACATGCCCTTCTCTCCGGTCTTGAGCGCCGGCGGCAGCAGCAGGTTCTCCTCGCAGCTCAGGCTCGAGAAGATGCCGCGCTCCTCGGGGCAGTAACCCAGCCCCAGGTGTGCGATGCGGTGCGTGGGCATGCCGATGGTCTCGACGCCATTGATCCTGACCGAGCCCTTGCGCGCACCCGTCAGGCCCATGACGGCGCGCAGCGTCGAGGTGCGCCCCGCGCCGTTGCGCCCGAGCAGCGTCACGACTTCGCCGGGCTGCACCGTCATGTCGACGCCATGCAGCACATGCGATTCGCCATACCAGGCCTGAAGGCCCTTGATTTCCAGCGCCGGCTGGCCGGCGTTATTGTTCTGCACTGTCATCTCAGTTCCCCACGACGCTGTGAACTACCCATAGCCCATGAAACTGGCGTGTCTCAGGCCAGGGGCAGCGAGCAAGGGCCGCCCCGCAGCGAGGCTGCCGTCCCCCTCCACCGAAGGATGAGAGGGGGAAGCCGCGTAAGCGGCTCAGGGGGTGCTTCATTAATGCGCTCCCTGGAGTTGGCCATCAGTGGTGCCCATATAGGCTTCCATGACCTTGGGGTTGCTCGAGACTTCGCCGTAGGGCCCTTCGGCCAGCACCGCGCCGCGCTGCAGCACCGTGATGCAGTCGGCAATGCTCGATACGACCTTCATGTTGTGCTCGACCATCAGGATGGTGCGCCCGGCCGAGACCTTCTTGATCAGCTGGGTCACGCGGTCCACGTCCTCGTGGCCCATGCCCTGGGTGGGCTCGTCCAGCAGCATCAGTTCGGGCTCCATCGCCAGCGTGGTCGCGATCTCGAGCGCGCGCTTGCGGCCATAGGGCAGGTTCACCGTCAGCTCATCGGCCAGATGCTCGAGGTTGACTTCGGCCAGCAGCGCCATCGCGCGCTCGTTGAGCTGGTCGAGGCTTTTCTCGCTGCGCCAGAAATGAAAGGCCGTGCCGAGCTTGCGCTGCAAGCCCACGCGCACGTTCTCGAGCAGCGTGAGGTGCGAGAACACCGCCGAGATCTGGAACGAGCGGATCACCCCGCGGCGCGCGATCTGCGAGGGCTGGGCGCGCGTGATGTCCTCGCCGTTGAAACGGATGCTGCCCGAGGTCGGTTCGAGGAACTTCGTCAGCAGGTTGAAACAGGTGGTCTTGCCGGCGCCGTTCGGCCCGATCAGCGCATGGATGGCGCCGCGGCGGACCGACAGGTTCACATCGCTGACCGCGGTGAAACCCTTGAACTGCTTGGTCAGGTGGCTGGTCTCGAGAATGACGTCGCTCATGTGCGCTCTGGTCGCTCCGGTGGATGCTGCAAAACCATGAGGGACTGCCTCGCGGCGGTCCCCGGGGGGATATGCGTTGCATCGTATGCCGCGACCTCGAACGCGACACTGGGGCAACTACCTTGGTACAAACGCTAGAGCGAGCTTGCGCGGCAGTACCTTCCATCCGACCTGCAAGCAAAGACCGGCCTTTGCAGCGAAGTGGCTGCAAACATGGTGCGCGTGAGCGCCAGAAAAAATGTTGTCGAAAATGTCCGCAACCAACATTTCAACCGGTGCCTGGGCGTTTTTCACCCGGTTTTCCGGAGCGCGGTGGGCCGGGCAGCGCCCCCTACTGCAGCGTGTCCTTGGCCCCGTCGGCAAGTGCCAGCGGCAGCACGCCGATGCCCTCCTCGACCAGCGCCGCGGCCTCCTTGATGCTGGCCTGCCCGCGGATGCCGCGCGCCTCGATCTCGCCATGGTGCATGCGCCGCGCCTCGTCGGCAAAACGCGCGCCCACATCCTCGGTCGACCTCGCGCGACGCGCGCAGCCAGGCCGCCTGCAGGGCCTGGCGCGAGGGCACGGAAGCGGTGGTGGACGGGAGAGCCGTGGAAGGGGCAGCGGGCGCGGCGGCGCCCAGGTTAAGACGCGGCGCACTCAGGCGCTTTTCGATCTCCACATCGCCGCACAGCGGGCATTGCACCAGCGCGCGCGCGTTCTGCGACTGGAAGTCATCTTCCGAAGCAAACCAGCCTTCGAACAAATGGCCATGCCGGCAGGCGAGATCAAGGACCTTCATGGCAATTCACGGGGCGGCCCATGCCATTCAGTGGCGATGACGGAGCAGATAACGGTAAACGAAGCCAGGAAAACCCAGCGTCAGGAACAGTGTAGCGGTCACCGCATAGAACTCCCAGCCCTGCGGCGCCACCTGCCCCACGCGCTGCTCGAGCAGCCGCGCCAGGCCGCCGACCAGCAGATACAGCAGCAGCATCTCGAGCAGCCGCATCGCCAGCGGCTTGCGCACGCGCGCCACCGGCCCGGCAATGAACCAGCGGTGGTTGATGAATGGCAAATTGGCGGCCACCAGGGCCGCCAATATCACCAGCCAGATGGAGGCTGTCTGAGTCATGAAATTGAAAACCCCTGGACCGGGTGATGCCCATATCCAGGGGTTGTGCGGTTTAACGCGCCATTTTACGACGCAAGCGCGCGGACGATCGCATCGGCACACAGCGACATCAGGCCGCCCGGGAACAGGCCCAGCACCAGGATCAGCGCGCCATTGACGGTCAGCACCATGCGCACATCGAGCGGCGCCGACACGCTGGTCGCGGTGATCGGGGCATCGAAGTACATGACCTTGACGACGCGCAGGTAGTAGAAGGCGCCGATCAGCGACATCACCACCGCGAACACCGCCAGCGCGATGTAGAGCGTCTCGCCCGAGGCGACCAGCGACTGCAGCACGGCGAGCTTGGCGTAGAAGCCCACCAGCGGCGGGATACCGGCCATCGAGAACATGCAGATCGCCATGATGCCGGCGTACAGCGGGCTGCGCTGGTTCAGGCCGGACAGATCGGAGATCTCCTCGCTCTCGAAGCCTTCGCGCGCCAGCAGCAGCACGACGCCAAAGGTCGCGAGCGTGGTCAGCACGTAGGTGATGACGTAGAACATCGCCGAGCTGTAGGCGTTCTCGACGGTGGCGGGATCGACATTGCCGTTGATCACGCCCGACAGCAGGCCCAGCAGCACGAAGCCCATCTGCGAGATCGTCGAATAGGCCAGCATCCGCTTGAGGTTGGTCTGCCCGATGGCCGCGAGGTTACCGATCAGCAGCGAGCCGATCGCCAGCACCGCGAGCATCTGCTGCCAGTCGATGGCCAGCGGCAGCAATCCGTCCACCAGCAGGCGGATGGTCATGGCAAACGCGGCCAGCTGGGGCGCGCCGCCGATCAGCAGCGTCACCGCCGTGGGTGCGCCTTGGTAGACGTCGGGCAGCCACATGTGGAAAGGCACCGCGCCCATCTTGAACGCCAGGCCGGCAACGACGAACACCAGGCCGAACACCAGCACCTGATGGCGGATCTCGCCCGAGTTGATCGCGCGGAACACCTGGCCGATATCGAGCGAACCGGTCGCGCCGTAGATCATCGACATGCCGTAGAGCAGGAAACCGCTGGCCATCGCGCCGAGCACGAAGTACTTCATCGCGGCTTCGACGGCCACTTCGTTGTCGCGGCGCAGCGCCACCAGCGCGTAGCTGGCCAGCGTCATCAGTTCCAGGCCGAGGTACAGCACCAGGAAGTTGTTGCCCGAGATCATGATGAACATGCCCAGCAGCGCGAACAGCGACAGCGTGAACAGCTCGCCGCCGCGCAGCATGTCGCGGTCGGCGGAGTACGGACGTGCATAGACCAGCGTCACCATCAAGGCAATGGTGGCAAAGCACTTGAGCCAGTTGCCCATGGCGTCACTGACCACCATGTTGCCCCAGCCGTAGAAGGTGCTGCCGCTCGAGGCATAGAAGCCCTGGAGCACGGCCACGACCGCAAGGGTCAGCAGCGTCAGCACATAGGTAGCGGTACGGCGCGGGCTGTGCACGCCCAGGTCGACCAGGGCAATCACGCATGCCATGACCAGGAGCAGAATCTCCGGGTAGATCGCAAGCCAGCTGATGTTGTCAATCATCTCGAGTCTCTCAGTTCAGTCTGGTCATTCAAGGCAGTTTGGACACGGCGACCTGCTGCAACAGCTGGGCCACGGATACGTCCATCACGTCCGTGAAGGGCTTGGGGTACACGCCCATGTAGAGCACGGCTGCCGCAAGCACCGCCATCACGAAGAATTCGCGGGCGTTGATGTCGGTCAGGCCACGCACGTTGTCGTTGGCGATCGGGCCCAGGTACACGCGCTTGTACATCCACAGCGTGTAGCTCGCGCCGAAGATCAGCGCCGTGGCTGCGCCCAGGCCGACCCAGAAGTTGAACTTCACCGCGCCCAGGATCACCATCCACTCGCCGACGAAGCCGGCCGTCGCGGGCAGGCCGCAGTTGGCCATCGCGAAGAACAGCGCGAAGGCCGCGAACTTGGGCATGGTGTTCACCACGCCGCCGTAGGCTGCGATCTCCCGCGAATGCACGCGGTCGTAGAGCACGCCGATCGACAGGAACATCGCGCCCGACACGAAGCCGTGGGCAATCATCTGCACCAGGCCGCCGGAGACGCCCAGGTCGTTGAAGATGAAGAAGCCCAGCGTCACGAAGCCCATGTGCGCGACGGACGAATAAGCCACGAGCTTCTTCATGTCGCGCTGCACCAGCGCCACCATGGCCACGTAGATCACGGCAATCAGCGACAGCGCGATCATCAGCCAGGCCCATTCGCGCGACGCGTCGGGGGCGATGGGCATCGAGAAGCGCAGGAAACCGTAGGCGCCGAGCTTGAGCATGATGGCCGCCAGCACGGCAGAACCGCCCGTGGGCGCCTCGACGTGCACGTCGGGCAGCCAGGTATGCACCGGCCACATCGGCACCTTGACTGCGAACGCCGCGAAGAACGCGAAGAACAGGAAGGTCTGGGCCGTGCCCGACAGCGGCATCGCGTGCCAGGTCGCGATGTCGAAGCTGCCGCCCGACTGGACGTACAGGTAGATCAGCGCGATCAGCATCAGCAGCGAGCCGAGCAGCGTGTAGAGGAAGAACTTGAACGCCGCGTAGATCTTGTTCGGGCCGCCCCAGATGCCGATGATCAGGTACATCGGGATCAGCGTGGCTTCGAAGAACACGTAGAACAGCATGCCGTCCAGCGCGCTGAACACGCCGATCATCAGACCGGACAGGATCAGGAACGCGGCCATGTACTGGTTCACGCGCTCGGTGATCGATTCCCACGACGCAATCACCACGATCACGGTGATGAAAGCCGTCAGCGGCACGAACCAGAACGACAGGCCGTCAAGCCCGAGGTGGTAGTTGATGTTGAAGCGCTCGATCCAGAGCACTTTTTCGACGAACTGCGCGGCGGCCGTGCCGTTGTCGAAACCCATGTACAGCGGCAGCGTGACGGCCAGGCCGGCGAGCGCGCCGATCAGCGCCAGCCAGCGCACCGCACGTGCGTGCTCTTCGCGGCCCAGGGCCAGCAGCAGGACACCGAAAACGATCGGGGTCCAGATGGCAAGACTCAACAATCCCATTTTTGTTCTTCCCTTACTTGTTGAGCCACACGAAGTAGGTCATGAGCAGGAAGATGCCCAGGATCATGACCAATGCGTAGTGGTAGATATAGCCGGTCTGCAGCGCGCGGGCCCAGGCAGCGATGCGCGCGACGAGCTTCCAGGAGCCATTGACGACGGCGCCATCGATGATCGCCTGGTCGCCATACTTCCACAGGCTCGTGCCCAGGCCGCGGGTGCCGCGCGCGAGCACGTTCTCGTTGAACCAGTCGAGGTAGTACTTGTTCTCGAGCAGGTTGAAGATCGGCATGCTGCGGCGCTTGATGGCCGCCGGCAGCGCCGGGTTGACCATGTACATGTAGTAGGCCAGCGCCACGCCCGACAGGGCCAGCCAGAACGGCGCGGTCTGCAGGCCGTGGATGGCCATCGCGAACGCACCGTGGAAGATGCCTTCGATGCCGGCCATCGCGCCGTGCTTGGTGCCGTCGACGGTGATCACACCGTCGAAGAACGAGCCGAACAGCATGTGCTCGACGGCGAAGTAGCCGATGAACACCGAGGGAATCGCCAGCAGCACCAGCGGCACCGTCACGACCCAGGGCGACTCGTGCGGCTTGGCATCATGGCCATGGCCGTGGTGGTCGTCATGCGCAGCGTGGTGGTCATCGTGGTGTGCATCGGGGTTCTGGTCGTAGCGTTCCTTGCCGTGGAAAACCAGGAAGTACATGCGGAACGAGTAGAACGCCGTGACGAACACGCCGGCGAGCACCGCGAAGTGCGCGAAACCGGCCGCGGGCAGCTGGCTGAAGTGCACCGCCTCGATGATCATGTCCTTCGAGTAGAAGCCCGAGAACAGCGGCGTGCCGATCAGCGCGAGCGAGCCCAGCAGCGAGGTGATCCAGGTGATCGGCATGTACTTGCGCACGCCGCCCATCCAGCGCATGTCCTGGTTGTGGTGCAGGCCCATGATGACCGAGCCGGCGCCCAGGAACAGCAGCGCCTTGAAGAACGCGTGCGTCATCAGGTGGAACACCGCGACCGAGTAGGCCGAGGCGCCCAGCGCCACCGTCATGTAGCCCAGCTGCGACAGCGTCGAGTAGGCGACGACACGCTTGATGTCGGTCTGGATGATGCCCAGGAAGCCCATGAACAGCGCGGTGATCGCACCGATGATCAGGATGAAGTTCAGCGCCGTGTCGGACAGCTCGAACAGCGGCGACATGCGCGACACCATGAAGATGCCGGCCGTCACCATCGTCGCGGCGTGGATCAGCGCGGAAATGGGGGTGGGACCCTCCATCGAATCGGGCAGCCACACATGCAGCGGGAACTGCGCCGACTTGCCCATCGCGCCGATGAACAGGCAGATGCAGATCACGGTGATCAGCATCCAGTCGGTGCCGGGGAAGCTCAGCGCGCCGAGTTCCTGCGACTTCGCGAAGATCTCGGTGTAGTTGAGCGTGCCCGCGTAGGCGCCGATCAGGCCGATGCCCAGGATGAAGCCGAAGTCACCGATGCGGTTGACCAGGAAGGCCTTCATGTTGGCGAAGATCGCCGTCGGCTTGTTGTACCAGAAGCCGATCAAGAGGTACGACACTAGGCCCACCGCTTCCCAGCCGAAGAACAGCTGCAGCAGGTTGTTGCTCATCACGAGCATCAGCATGGAGAAGGTGAACAGCGAGATGTACGAGAAGAAGCGGTTGTAGCCCGCGTCTTCCTTCATGTAGCCCATGGTGTAGATGTGCACCATCAGCGAGACGAAGGTCACGACGACCATCATCATCGCGGTGATGCTGTCGACCATGAAGCCGACTTCCATCTTCAGGCTGCCGACCTGCATCCAGGTGTAGAGCGTCTGATTGAAGGTGGCGCCGTCCATCATCACGCTCTTGAGCGTGAAGGCGGAAATGACGAAGGCGATGAACACGCCGAGGATGGTCAGCGTGTGGCTGGCGGCGCGGCCGATGCGGTTGCCGCCAAAGGCCGTGCCGAACAGGCCGGCGAGCGCCGAGCCCACCAGCGGTGCGAGGGGCACGGCCAGCAGGGTGGATGCGGAGAGGGTTTGACTCATTTAGGGAGACCTTGCAAGTTGCGGCTGCTCAACCCTTGAGGGTGTTGAGATCTTCCGCGTTGATGCTGGCCTTGTTACGGAACAGCAACACCAGGATGGCCAAGCCGATCGCCGATTCCGCAGCCGCCACCGTAAGGATGAAAAACACGAACACCTGGCCGTGCATGTCACCCAGATAGTGCGAGAAGGCGACGAAGTTCATGTTCACGGCCAGCAGCATCAGCTCGATGGCCATGAGCAGAACGATCAGGTTCCTGCGGTTCAGAAAGATGCCGATGACAGCGATGGCGAACAGCATCGCCCCCAGTGTCAGGAAATGCCCGAGTGTGAGCCTTGGTCTCCTGCGCAGCGGCGTTGCCTGCGTCTTCTTCTTGCACTTGCGGCGCGCGCGTGGCCGCCACCTTCACCAGGCGCACGCGGTCCTGGGCGCGCACCCGGATCTGCTCGGATGGGTTGATCGCCTTGCTGTCCTTGCGCCGGCGCAGCGTCAGGGCAATCGCGGCGATCATCGCCACCAGCAGGATCGTGGCCGCGATCTCCACCGGGTACAGGTACTCGGTGTAGAGCAGGCGTCCCAGCTCCTTGGTGTTCGAATAGGGCTCGGGCTGGCCGGCGGCGTTGAGCACCATGGCCGGAATGGCCTTGGGCTCCTCGATGCTGCTGAAGCCGCCCATGAGCACCATGCCCATCTCAAACACGATCAGCACGCCGATGAAGGCGGCCAGCGGGAAATGCCGCCAGAAGCCCTGGCGCAGCGCGTCGATGCGGATGTCCAGCATCATCACCACGAACAGGAACAGCACCATCACCGCGCCTAGGTAGACCAGCACCAGGGCGATGGCCAGGAACTCGGCCTTGAGCAGCAGCCAGATCGCGGCGGCCTGCGAGAAGGCCAGGATCAGGTTGAGCACGGCGTGCACGGGGTTGCGCGCCGTCACCACGCGGAACGAGGCTACCAGCAGCACCACCGCGAACAGATAGAAAAAAGCAGTTTTGGCGTCCATGAATCGAATCTTCTTGGGTGTTCAGGCGCCGCTTCAGCGGTACTTGGCATCGGCCGCGCGCGCGGCGGCGATGTCGGCTTCGTAGCGGTCGCCAACGGCCAGCAACATGTCCTTGGTGAAGTACAGGTCGCCGCGTTTCTCGCCGTGGTATTCGAAGATGTGCGTCTCGACGATCGAGTCGACCGGGCAGCTCTCTTCGCAGAAACCGCAGAAGATGCACTTCGTGAGGTCGATGTCGTAGCGGTTGGTGCGGCGCGAGCCGTCGTCACGCACTTCCGACTCGATGGTGATCGCCATCGCGGGGCACACGGCCTCGCACAGCTTGCACGCGATGCAGCGCTCTTCGCCGTTGTCGTAACGGCGCAGCGCATGCAGGCCGCGAAAACGCGGCGACAGGGGCGTCTTCTCTTCGGGGAACTGCACCGTCACCTTGCGGCGAAAAGCATAGCGACCCGTGAGCGACATGCCCTTGACCAGCTCCCAGAGCATGAAGCTCTTGAAGAAGTCCTTGATCGAAAAAGATTGAGCAGCAACAGCAGCCATAGGTGTCCCCGCTTATTTCCAGATGTTCCAAGGCGAGTGCAACCATGCACCCACGATGACCAGCCACACCAGGGTGACCGGGATAAAGATCTTCCAGCCCAGACGCATGATCTGGTCGTAACGGAAGCGCGGGAAGGTGGCGCGAATCCAGATGAACATCGACACGACGACGAAGGTCTTGAGTCCGAGCCAGATCCAGCCTGGAATGAACGACAGGAAGTCGAACGGTGGCAGCCAGCCGCCCAGGAACATCAGCACGGCCAGGATCGACAC
>Ga0308163_10000305_pt1 | contig 110118 bp, 89 predicted proteins | sample PhyTR1_FD_201037 | JGI IMG/M metagenome (GOLD analysis project Ga0308163, IMG submission 201037) | Phyllosphere microbial communities from UC Gill Tract Community Farm, Albany, California, United States - DLSLT.R1 | ecosystem: Host-associated > Plants > Phyllosphere > Unclassified | place... | reverse complement strand
TAGAGCATCACAGAAGAAAGGATGGAGATGATAATTCAAATTTCATTCTTGAATGAAATAAGAAGAGGGACTTTCAGTCCCTCGTAAAACAAACCTCTGCACTTTCAGTGCAGAGTGGTTTAGTTATAAATTTATTTATACGAATATGATTCTGTCTGTTGAAATATTTATATCATAAAAGGTTGTAATTTCATTTTGGTTAATTATAACCACTGTTAAAATAATTCATTTTTTATATTTTCGCTTTGCTATATTTGTAATTCCTTTATATTAAAATCGCTTTGAAAAAATATTATTTATTTCTCCTTCTTATCCTAAACTTCCCTCTTTTTGCATCGGAAAGTACAGATATTATTTTAAAAGAATTAAACGAAGCGATTAAAAACAAACAGCATTACGTAAAGATTAAAGAAGAACGAATTGCGAACTTCAAGAAAATAAAATCGGATAATCTTACGAAAGAGCAGGAATATAATTATAATAAAACATTGTATTTTGAGTATCAGAAATTAAATTCAGATTCGGCTATTCAATATGTAAAAAAGAACCTCAAGATTGCTGAAGAACTTCAGAACAAAGAGCTTTTTAATTTAGCGCAATTACAATTGGTAACGCTCTATTCTTCATCAGGAAAATATCGCGAATCTGAAGCTCTTTTAAAAAGTATTCATAAAAAAGATCTAGCTCCTTCTCTTATTCCCAATTATTATTTTTCCTATCGCGAATTTTTTGAGCATTATGCGGCAAACAGTTACAGTATAGAATACAGAAAACAAATTGGTAAATACCGAGATTCGTTATTAAGTGTTTTAAATCCGAATACTTTAGAGTATCAGATTAATAGAATTCAGCAAGATATCTTCAATAAAAAATTTGATAAACCTAAAAAGCAATTACTGACTTTGTTAGGAAAAACAAAAGAAGATAATCCTCAGTACGCCATGATTACTTATTTGCTGGGGAAAATTGCAGAGGCAACACACGATTTAGAATCAAGAAAGAAATATTACGCGCTCTCCGCGACTTCAGATATTAGAAACGCCAATAAAGACAATGCTTCACTGCAGGAACTAGCATTGGTTTTTTATGAAATGGGCGATGTCGATATGGCGTACAAACTCACGCAATCTGCAATTGAAGATGCATTGTACTGCAATGTACAGTTTAGAACTTTATTGATGTCAGAAGTGTATTCTATTATCAATACCGTTTATCAGGAGCGTGAGGCGCAGAGAAAAAGTGAATTGCAGATTTATCTCCTTTGTATTAGTCTGCTTTCTCTGTTTTTGCTGGTTGCAATTATCTACGTTTACAAGCAGATGAAAAAGGTTTCGAGAATTAGAAGTGAACTTTATGAAACTAGCCAGAAATTAGCAGAATTAAACAAAGATATTAGCGAAACAAACAGTCAGCTTCAGGAGAGCAATTTGCAATTGTCTGAATCTAATTTAGTTAAAGAAGAATACATTGCGCACTTCTTCAATCTTTGTTCTACATATATCAATAAGTTGGAGAATTATCGCATTATTTTAAACAAGAAAGCAACGGCAAAACAATTCGATGAAGTTTATAAAATTCTCAAGTCAACTACTTTAGTTGATAATGAGTTAGAAGAATTATACAAGAATTTTGATATTATTTTTCTGAATTTATATCCAACATTCGTTAAAGATTTTAATGCATTATTAATTCCAGAAGAACAGATCGTTTTAAAACAAAATGAATTGTTAAACACAGAACTTCGAATCTTTGCCTTAATCAGACTTGGTATTACTGACAGTGTTAAAATAGCAGCATTTTTACGTTATTCTTTAAGCACAATTTACAACTATCGCACAAGAGCTCGAAATAAGGCTGCAGTTTCGAGAAATGATTTCGAAGAAATGGTAATCAAAATTGGTTCGATGGCTTTGAAAGCGTAAAAAAACATTTTAAAACCACTACTTTTTTTGATATTTTTTTTGTTTTAAGTGTTTGTAAATCAATACTTTGGTTTTTTAAACCACTACTTTTTTCTATCTAAAAATGTAACTTGTACTATAACGTTTTAGTTTTACAATATGATAGAAAAAGTTTTTATAATAGACTATCTAACTAATGCTTAATTATTATTGTTATGTTAAAAAACGTTAAAACAATTGTTGTTTTACTTTTACTGAGTTCTTTCGGTGCAAATGCCCAGAACAAAGTTCCAGTTTATCTAGATGATAAAAAACCGATTGAAGAGCGTGTAGAAGATGCGCTTAAACGAATGACTACCGAAGAGAAAATTGCCATGATTCATGCGCAGTCTAAATTTAGTTCTCCTGGTGTAAAACGTCTTGGGATTCCAGAAAACTGGATGACCGATGGGCCACACGGAATTCGTGCAGAGGTAAAATGGGACGAATGGGATCAGGCAGGATGGACAAACGATTCTTGTATTGCTTTCCCAGCGCTTACAGCACTTTCATCTACTTGGAACAAAGAATTGGCTTCTTTATATGGTAAATCTATTGGAGAAGAAGCACGTTACCGCAACAAAAACGTATTATTAGGGCCAGGTGTAAACATTTACAGAAGTCCATTAAACGGGCGTAACTTCGAATATATGGGAGAAGATCCGTTTTTAGCTTCAAAAATGGTTGTTCCTTATATTAAGGGAGTTCAGTCAAATGGAGTTGCTGCCTGCGTAAAACACTTCGCATTAAACAATCAAGAAACCAATCGTAACTCGGTTGACGTAATTGTTGACGATCGTGCATTGTACGAAATTTATCTTCCAGCTTTTAAAGCTGCGGTTCAAGAAGGTGATGTTTGGTCAATTATGGGAGCTTACAATAAGTATAAAGGGCAGCAATGCTGTCATAACGAATATTTGTTAAACGATATTCTTCGAGGAGAATGGGGTTTCAAAGGAGTTGTAGTTTCTGACTGGGGCGGTGTTAACGATACTAAACAAGCTATTCACAATGGTTTGGACATGGAATTTGGTTCTTGGACAAACGGACTTTCTTGGGGAACAAGTAATGCTTATGATAACTATTATTTAGCAAAACCATATTCTGAAATGATCAGAAAAGGAGAAATTGGAACAAAAGAATTAGATGAAAAAGTACGTCGTATTCTGCGTTTATCTTTCTTGACAACAATGGATAGAAATCGTCCTTTCGGATCTTTCGGAACAGAAGAACACGCTATCGCTGGACGCAAAATTGCCGAAGAGGGAATTGTTTTATTGCAAAACAACAACAACATTCTGCCAATCAATCTTTCTAAAACCAAAAAGATTGCTGTTATTGGAGAAAATGCAATTAAAATGATGACTGTAGGTGGAGGAAGTTCTTCGCTTAAAGCAAGATACGAAATCACTCCGCTAGAGGGTTTAAAGAAAAGAATTGGGAATCAAGCTGAAATTGTATACGCAAGAGGTTATGTAGGAGATCCTACAAGTAACTATAACGGAGTTGTTGCTAAAGTAAGTTTAGAAGATAAACGTTCTCCAGCTGAATTGACTGCAGAAGCTTTAAAAGTGGCTAAAGATGCAGATATTGTTCTTTTTATTGGTGGATTGAACAAAAGCCCAAATCAGGATGACGAAGGACATGATCGTAAAGATTTGAACTTATCTTATGGTCAGGATAAACTTATCAGCGATTTAGCGAAAGTAAACAAGAATATTGTTTTCGTAAATATTTCTGGAAATGCAATCGCAATGCCTTGGATTAAAGAAGTTCCAGGAATTGTTCAAGGATGGTTTTTAGGAACTGAAGCAGGAAATGCTTTAGCAAATGTGTTAGTTGGAGATGTGAATCCGTCAGGAAAATTGTCTTTTACTTTCCCAGTAAAATTGGCTGATAATGGAGCTCACGCTTTAGGCGAATTTCCAGGAGGCGATTCAGTAAAATACAATGAAGGAATTTTTGTAGGTTACCGTTGGGCTGATAAAAACAAAATCAAACCATTGTTCTCTTTTGGACACGGTTTAAGCTACACGACTTTTGCTTACGGAAAAGTAACGGCAGACAAGAAACAAATGAGCGCTGGAGATAAAATAACATTCTCAGTTAATGTAAAAAATACAGGAAGCAGAGAAGGATCTGAAGTAGTGCAATTGTACATCACAGATGTTAAATCTTCATTGCCTCGTCCGGTAAAAGAATTAAAAGGTTTTGAGAAAGTAGCTCTTAAAGCTGGAGAAGAAAAAACAGTAACGTTTACAATTGACAAAACGGCTTTAAGTTTCTTCGACGATAAAAAACATGACTGGGTTGCAGAACCTGGTGATTTCGAAGCAATTATTGGTGCTTCATCTACAGATATAAAATCTAAAGTGAATTTCTCACTTAAATAAGTTTTTTATTTCTAAAATTGGTTGGTTTGTAAAGCTGCAAGTGTAAAAATTTGCAGCTTTGCTTTTGTCTTAAAAAGTTAGATGAAAATATGTTAAATGTGAGACTTTTGAAGTTTTGCTTTTATTAAATAAAGAATCAAATTAAAATGAAAAGAATATTATTATTTACAATGGGACTTTTTCTGTTCCAAAATCTTTCGGCACAGAGCCTTAATAAAATGCAATGGTTTAATGAACCTGAAAAATGGGAAATTAAAAATAATGCTTTAATTATGAATGTGACTGCAAATAGCGATTATTGGAGAATTTCTCACTACGGATTCACAGTTGATGATGCACCTTTTTATTATGCTAATTATGGGGGCGAATTTGAAGCAAAAGTAAAATTGACGGGAAACTATATCGCTCGTTTTGACCAAATGGGATTAATGATTCGTATTGACGAAAAAAATTATATTAAAACTGGGGTAGAGTTTGTTGACGGAAAATTTAATGTAAGTACCGTTGTAACACACGATAAAAGTGATTGGAGTGTAACAACTTTAGAAAAAGTGCCTCCTTTTATCTGGATAAAAGCTGTGAGAAGATTAGATGCTGTTGAGATATTTTATTCTTTTGATGATAAAAATTATATCATGACTCGAAATGCACCTTTGCAAGATAACACGCCAGTTATGGTTGGTTTAATGGCAGCTTCGCCAGACGGAAAAGGTTTTGAAGCCAAATTTGAGAACTTTACGGTAAAACATTTACCAGATCAAAGAAGAGCGGAATGGCTGAAAAACCACCAATAAATTAAATTTCAATTTAAAAAATCCAAACTTAATTTTCGAATTTTAAGAGTGCAGAAAATCTAAAATCTTCAATCTAAAATCTACAATTAAAACCTAACCTAACTTAAACCAAAAATAAATGAGTTCAATTTCATCTGATATTAAACCAAAAAAACATTACGAAATTCTTGACGGACTGCGTGGAGTTGCGGCTATTTTAGTGGTTGCTTTTCATATTTTTGAAGCTTTCGCAGGCGGAAATCGTTTTGTACAAATTATAAATCACGGATATCTTGCTGTTGATTTCTTCTTCCTTTTATCTGGATTTGTTGTGGCATATGCGTATGATGACCGCTGGGGTAAAATGGGACAATGGGAGTTTTACAAACGCCGATTAATCCGTTTGCAGCCAATGGTGATTATAGGAATGATCATTGGTGCTATATTTTACTATTTTCAAGCTTCAGATATATTGTTTCCAATGATTGGAGCTATGGAAGTCTGGAAAGTTATTTTGACAATGGTAATAGGGTTTACATTATTGCCAATTCCGCCTTCATTAGAAATTAGAGGCTGGGGAGAAATGCATCCTTTAAATGGTCCGGCATGGTCGCTTTTTTTCGAATATATTGCAAACATCTTGTACGCCTTAATCTTTCGTAAATTTTCGAATAAAGTAATGTCAGTTTTTGTATTGATATTTGCCGGACTGTTAATTAACTATACTGTTTTTGGACCAAAAGGAGATGTAATCGGTGGATGGTCATTGAATTGGGAACAAATGAATGTTGGTTTCACAAGATTGCTGTATCCATTTTTTGCTGGAGTTTTATTGTGCCGTTTAGGAAAGTTAATCCACGTAAAAAATGCTTTCTGGGTTTGCAGTATTTTAATTACGATCGTTTTAGCCTTGCCAAGATTTGGAGACGAGAATAGTCTTTGGATCAACGGTTTGTATGAATCAATCTGTATTATTTTAATTTTCCCAGTTATTGTGGCAATCGGAGCAGGAGGAGAGATTAAAAATGAATTTTCGCTTAAAATATGCAAACTTTTAGGAGATATTTCTTATCCAATTTACATCACACATTATCCGTTAATTTACTGGTTTACAGCATGGGTTGTAGATAATAAAGTTTCGATGGAAAATGGATATTTAGAGGGAATCGGCGTATTAATTGTTAGTATCCTTTTAGCTTTTGTATGCTTGAAATTATACGACGAACCGGTTAGAAATTGGCTGATGAAAAAATTTCAAAAAAGAAAAGTTACTTTTTAAAGGAACAAAGGTTTAAAGTTGCAAAGGGACAAAGATATAGAGGTAAAGAACTTTGTCCCTTTGAACCTTTGCAACTCTGAACCTTAAAAAAAGCATTGAATTTCTAAATTTTGTTAGTTATAGATATTCAAAAAGGGATGAAGTTTTAAATTTCATCCCTTTCTTATTTCAGTATGGTTCGATTGTTAATAAGAAGCAACAAAAGAAGCCTTTGTTTCTTTGAAACTCTGAACCTTTCAAAAAAAAACTTATTCTAACACCAATTGCCCTAAAGCTTCTTTAGTAAAGCCTTTTAATTCATCCGTTTTTCCAGCTTTGATTTTAGCAACCCAGTTTGGATCTGATAAAAGAGGTCTTCCGACAGCAACCAAATCAAAATCGCCTCTATCGAAACGTCTGTTTAATTCTTCTAAAGAAGTTGGCTGAGAACTTTCTCCCGCAAAAGCGCCAAAGAAATCACCAGAAAGACCAACAGAACCAACAGTAATCGTTGGAGCGCCAGTTACTTTTTTAGCCCATCCTGCAAAGTTCAAATCAGAATCTTCAAATTCAGGTTCCCAGAAACGGCGTTGTGAAGCGTGAATAATATCAACACCAGCATCAACAAGAGGAGTAAGCCAAGCTTCTAATTCCTGCGGATTTTTAGCTAATTTATAATTATAATCAGAAGGTTTAAACTGAGAAAAACGCATAATCACAGCAAAGTCGTTTCCAACTTGTTTTCTCACTTCTTTTACAACTTCAATCGCAAAACGGTTACGTTCAGGAAGTGTTTTTCCTCCATAAATATCTTCACGTAAGTTCGTTTCAGCCCTAAAGAATTGGTCAATTAAATAACCATGTGCACCGTGAATTTCCACAGTATCAAACCCCAGTCTTTTAGCGTCAGCAGCAGCTTTACCAAAAGCAAGAATAGTATCTTCAATATCTTTTTCAGTCATGGCAACACCATTTCTAAAATCAGGACGGTTTAATCCAGACGGACCTTCAAACGGAACTGGTGGAACCCATCCAGAATGGTGATTGTCCATAATTCCCATGTGCCAGATTTGCGGACCCATTTTTCCACCCGCAGCATGAACTTCGTCAATCACTTTTTTCCACCCGTTTAAGGCTAAATCACCATAAAAATGAGGAACATTGGCATCATTAGAAGAAGATTTTCTGTCAATAACAGTTCCTTCAGACAGAATTAATCCAACTTCACCTTCAGCTCTTTTTTGGTAGTAAGCTGCGACTTCATCAGTTGGAACTCCGTTTGGAGAAAAAGAGCGCGTCATTGGCGCCATTACGATTCGGTTTTTCAGATTTAACGACTTTAAGTTAAATTCTGAAAATAGGTTGTTTGTACTCATAGTAATTTTACAAATTAGATTGAATTAATTTACTGAGTGCTTCAAAGGCACCTTCGTTACGTTTATAATAAGTCCATTGTCCAACACGCTTGGCTTCGATAAAACCAGCGCGCTGTAAAATAGACAGGTATTCTGATACAGTTGATTGTGTTAAACCAGCCTTGGCCTGAATCTGTCCAACACACACACCATGCTCAAATCCAGCATGTTCAAGCTGGCCAGGAAAGTTAATTTCGGGTTCTTTCAGCCATTCCAGCATTTGCAGCCTAGATTTGTTAGATAATGCTTTAAAAATTTCTATCGTTTCCATGATGCAAATATATCGACTTTTCCCGATATGCCAATTTTCCGATATGCTTTTGTGATAATTTTATGATTGGAGTAGGAGAAAGTTTTGTTTTGGCTAAGGATTTTTAGACAAGAAAATTTATATTTGTTTTTGATTTAATCTCGCAAATTTTTTTATTTCATGCAGATTTTACAGATTGTAGCAGATCTGATTTGATTTTATTTATCTGCAACTTTTCGAGATTAAAAAAAGCTCCAAACAAATAAACTTAATCCAATTATGAAAAAAATCTACTTAGTTTTAATCTTTACATTCTTCAATTTGTTTATAAGCAACGCGCAAGTCGTAGGAACTGATATTGGAGATATTGCTCCAGAAATTGATCTTCCAGACACAAAAGGAGAAAAAGTAGCACTTTCTTCTTTACGAGGTTCTTTGGTTTTAGTAGACTTTTGGGCTTCTTGGTGCGGGCCTTGCATTAAAGAACAGCCTTTATTGATAAAACTACATAATGCTTATCCAGACAAATTATCGATTTATGGAGTTTCTATGGATACCAAAAAGCCATTGTGGACAGGAGCGATCGCAAAAGCAAAATTGCCTTGGACAAACGTTAGTGATTTAAAATACTGGCAATCTCCAGTTATTGGAGATTATATGTTGCAATCTATTCCATTGAATTTTTTAATTGATAAAAACGGAATTATTGTCGCAAAAAACATTCACGGACAGGCTTTAGAAGATAAAATCAAAACCTTGTTTGTAGAGTAATTGCCTAACCAAAAAAGCAGTAAGAAATTATAACTTTTCGTAACAATAAAAAAAGCCTAATCTTCTTAAGATTAGGCTTTAATTTTTTCTAAGACTCTTTAATCACTTTCTTGACACCTCCAAAACTGGTTTTCAGCATTTCTCTAATCTGAAACTGCGTTTTGTTTCCCGATGCGTTTTTCCAATCTTTGAGATCAAAAATATGGATTTGATCTGCGTAAGGATTTGTTAAGAATGAAATTCTTGAAATGGTATATTTATAGTATTTCAGTTCGTGAGAAACATGTCGATTGGGAACAACAATTAATATGTTTTCCCAGTTCAAAAAGTCTTTCGGAACGTCTTTTCTTTCTAATAATCCTAAAGATTCAAAAAAAGCCACAATCTTTTGATCATTAAGTTTGTTAATCTTATGATCAAGGTTTTTGAAAGTCATTTGGAGTCTATTTTCATTCATAATAGTACTCATAGTAAAATTGCTTTTTAAGATTTCAATATAAAATTACATTAAAAGAAAATATTTTTTGAATCTGAAGCCATTAGATTCATTCTAAATTTTGAAAGCCATTCTAGAAACATTTGTTATGAATGAGTTATCATATTTTGATAAAATACTATTAATGTTTTTTCTCTAAAAACTTTATTTTTATCGCTATTTGATTTTACTAACAAACCAAACTTATGAAAACCACTTTTGTTCAAAAAAAAATTCTCTGTTTTTTTCTTGTATGTTCATTCCATTTATTGGCTCAAAATAAATCGGGGAGAGCGCTTGTTTTAATCGATAAAGATTGGAGCTTTTCATTTGGTCATCAATACGATACAAAAAAAGATTTCGGTCATGCAGAAGGCTATTTTTCGTATTTAACCAAAACAGGGTTTGGCGATGGGCCAGCAGCTTCTGGATTTGACGATCGTGCTTGGAGAAGACTGAATTTGCCACATGACTGGGCAGTAGAGCAACCCTTTAGCGAAAATGCAAGTTTTAGTCACGGATTCAAATCAGCAGGCAAAAATTTCCCAGAGAAAAGTATTGGCTGGTATAGAAAAAAGATAAATATTCCGAATGAAGATTTAGGGAAAATTATTTCTCTAAAATTTGATGGAGTTTTTAGGAACTCTAAAGTCTTTTTCAACGGATTCTATTTAGGAACCGAAGAAAGCGGTTATAATGGTTTTGAATATGATGTGTCGGCTTATGTAAATTATGGAGGTGAAAATACAATTGTAGTGCGTGTAGATGCTTCGATGGAAGAAGGTTGGTTTTATGAAGGTGCTGGAATTTATAGGCATGTCTATTTGCAAAAAACGAATCCGATTCACGTAATTCAAAATGGAACTTATGTTACTTCTGAATTGATAGGAAATGATGCAGCAGTTACTGCAGATGTAAAAATTAAAAACAATGGAAAATTTAAAGGTTCGATTGAAGTTATTCAGACCATTTTAAATAACCAAAACAAGCAAGTTGCAATCTCTTCTGAAAATGTATTAGCACCAGAATTTTATCAAACCATAAATTATAATTCAAAATTACGAGTAGAAAATCCGCTTTTGTGGGATATTGATTCGCCTAATTTATATCAGTTAATTACTGAAATAAAAAAGGATGGAGAAGTAATAGACAGTTATAAAACCTCTTTTGGAATTAGAACGATTGAATTTAATCCAGAAGAAGGTTTTTTTCTTAACGGAAAACATCTAAAATTGAAAGGAACAAACAATCATCAAGACCACGCGGGAATTGGAACAGCACTTTCAGATGAAATTCAGTATTATAGAATTGCAAAACTGAAAGAAATGGGGTCAAATGCATACCGCTGTTCGCATCATCCGCCAACGCCAGAATTGCTAGATGCTTGCGATAAATTGGGAATGCTGGTTATTGATGAAACTCGTTTAATGGGAATTAATGATTATCATTTGAATGATTTACAACGAATGATGGAGCGTGACAGAAATCATCCGAGTATTTTTTGTTGGTCAGTTGGAAATGAAGAATGGCAGATAGAAGGCGGAATTACAGGTGAAAGAATTACCAATATCATGCAGGATTTCAGTAAAAGTATCGATCCGACAAGACCTGTAACAGTAGGGATCAGCAGCGGATTTAAAAGTGGAATTTCTTCTGTGGTTGAAATTATGGGATATAATTATCTCGGAAATGGAGATATTGATGCACATAGAAGTCAGTTTAAGCAACAGCCGGGAATGGGAACAGAGGAAGGTTCGACATTTGCGACCCGAGGCATTTATTTTACAGATGACGCCAAACATTATCAAAGTGCTTACGATAAAAAGCCTCGACCAACTTTTTACAGTATTGAAGAAGGCTGGAAGTTTTATGCTGAACGACCTTATTTGGCAGGAATGTTTATCTGGACAGGTTTTGATTACCGTGGAGAGCCAACGCCTTATGGCTGGCCGTCTGTAACTTCTTATTTCGGGATGATGGATGTTTGCGGTTTCCCGAAAGACAATGTTTTCTATTTAAAATCTTGGTGGGGAAAAGAACCCGTTTTACATGTACTGCCACATTGGAATTGGAGCGGAATGGAAGGCAAAGAAATAGATGTTTGGGCATATTCAAATTGCGATGAAGTAGAGCTTTTTCTTAACAAAAAGAGCTTGGGGAAAAAGAAAATGGAGCAAAACGGCCATTTAGAATGGAAAGTAAATTATATTCCAGGAACTTTGGAAGTTGTTGGTTATAAAAATGGAAAAAAAGTACTTTTTGATGTTCAGAAAACTACAGGAAAAGCAGAAAATATCAAGCTTTCTTTAGATAAAGAAAATGTATTAAAAGGAAATATTTCTGTTTTAACGGTTGAAACCACAGATAAAAATGGCTTGCACATTCCGACAGCAAACGATGAAATTATGTTTTCGATTAAAGGCGGTAAAATTTTAGGTGTAGGAAACGGGGATCCAACTTCATTAGAAAACGATCAATTTATTGATGATATTGCGTTGGTTGCTATAAATAATTTTATGGAGCAAAAAGCAACCACTGCATCTCTGCCTCAGCAATTGCCTAATTTTTCAGAAAACGAATGGACAGAAGCTTTTAAAGACCGAGATTACAAAAAACAAGCGCCATCGTATATTTATAAAGGAGAATTTGATTTGAAGAATAACTCAGCTTCTAAGAATGTGAGTTTCTTTTACAAAAAGATAGGAGTTGAAACAGTGGTTTTCGTGAATGGACATAAAGTGGAACCAAGCAAAGACGATTCTCAAAAATATATTTTGAATTCTGCTATTTTACAAGAAGGGAAAAATACAATTCTTATTGCAGCAACGCCCTTGCAAAAAGTAAAAGACTGGGATGTTATGAATACTGATCCAGGAATTATTCAAGTAATAACACCAGCAGAATCTTGGAAAAGAAAGCTCTTTAATGGTTACGCTCAAATCATTATCCAAAAAGATGAAAATGCAAAAGAAGTTGTTTTGTCTGCTTCTGCGAAAGGATTACGCACAGGAACTTTAGCTGTTAAATAGTTTCAAGTTTCAAGTTTCAAGTTTTTACGTCTCGTTAAACCTGAAACCTGAAACCTGAAACCTAAAACAAAAAATTAACAAAAGAATAATGTTTGATTTTCATAACTTTGCAAAATGAATAATCAAACAGAAACACAGAATTGCGATTTCACTTCAGATTTGAAGATGAAAGGTTTTAAAGTTTATCCTATAAATGGAGATTTCAGTAAAGTTCCCGTTTACAGTCGAAGAGACTTTTATAAAATCTGTATTAATACTAGTAAAAGTATCATACAATATGCTGACCGCGGAATAGAAACCGACGGAACGATTCTGTTTTTTGGTAATCCGATTATTCCGTATTCATGGGAGACTATTTCTGAAAAATTTGAAGGTTATGCTTGCGTTTTTACCGAAGAATTTTTTAAAACCAAAGACCGTTCTGAAACCCTTCAGGAATCGCCTTTGTTTAAAATAGGAGGAACTCCAATTTTTACTTTAACTGCTGAACAAAAGGTATTTATCGATTCGTTGTTCCAAAAAATGATTGAAGAGTACGAAACCGATTATGCCTTCAAAGACGATTTAATGCGCAGTTATGTTAATTTGATTATTCATGAATCGATGAAAATGCAGCCTTCGGAGAACTTCTTTAAACATAAAAATGCTTCTTCGAGAATTACTTCTTTGTTTTTAGAATTATTAGAAAGACAATTTCCAATAGAAACCAAAGATCAGCCATTGGTTTTAAAAACACCTCAAGATTACGCGCAGAGCCTTTCTGTTCACGTAAATCATTTAAACCGTTCTGTAAAAGAAGTTACAGGAAGACCCACTACAGCACATATTACAGAAAGAGTCATTAACGAAGCAAAAGCTTTATTGCAGCACACAGACTGGAGTATTTCTGATATTGGTTATTCACTTGGATTTGAATATCCGAGCTATTTCAATAATTATTTTAAAAGACTTACAGGAACGGTTCCAAAATCGCTTCGAATGTAAATTGTTTCAATTTCTTAATTTTTTGTTTGAATATTGTTATTTCGACATTGTAGTATTGCACTACATTTGCCCTGAAATAAACAACGAATCTTTGCATCAGTTTTTTTAATGACTAAATAACACTTCACAAAAGCATGCTCCGCTTTGCATTTAGTTTTAAATTTTGATAATAGAAAAATATAAATTTTTTTTAAAGTATTAATTAAAATCAAAATCTCCTTCTATCATGAGATTCGATGTACTGATTATTTCATTCAAATAAGCTTATAAGAATTTAAAAATTAATTATTAACCTAAAAACAACGAAATTATGTCGACACATTTCACTGCCGTAACCGAAGAAGGTAAAATTCCAAATACTTATATGACAGGCGAAGTGTCATATAAAAAGCAGACAAGCGAAATTCATCCTGAAAATACTGTTATCAAAGATATTTCTTTTGAACCTGGAGCAAGAAGTAATTGGCACAGTAACGCTAGTCTGCAGTTGATCATTGTAACAGATGGAGTTGGCTATTACCAAGAAAGAGGCGGACAAATTAATCTTATCGAAAAAGGGAAAGTAATCACGGTTTTACCTGGAATTGAGCATTGGTACGGAGCAACGCCAACGACAAAATATTCTCATATTACCATTGTGACAGAAGTAGACAAAGGCTCGGGAACTTGGCTGGATAGCGTTACTGATGAAGAGTATTATTCTTTTGAAAGATGCTAAGGTTTTATCCCGATAGCGATCGGGACTGAAATTCTAAGTTTTTTTTACGCAGATTTTATTGATTGACTAAAAAATATTTTTTGATTAAAATAAAATAATCGAAATTTATATAACTATTTGTAAATCAGTATAAATTGGTGGATTTTCTATGTCTTTATTTCAACAGCTTTAAAACCTGATACCGGAAATAAAAAACAAATAACAACAAACTATAAAAAATTATGGAAACAAAAAATATTAAAGCCTTTGGTGCAGAAGCTGCCGAAGCACCGTTAAAGACCCTAGATATTAAAAGAAGAGCGGTACAGGCACACGACGTAGAAATCGAAATTTTGTATTGCGGAATCTGTCATTCTGATTTACACTCAGCTAGAAATGAATGGCATGGTACAATTTATCCGATTGTTCCTGGACATGAAATTGTAGGACGCGTAACAAAAGTTGGAGATCATGTAAAAGGTTTCAAAGTTGGCGATTTAGCAGGAGTAGGCTGTTTGGTTGATTCTTGCAGAGAATGCGAACACTGCAAAAACGATTTAGAGCAATTTTGTGATGAAGGAAATGTCCAAACATTTAATTCGCCAGACAAACACTTAGGAGGACAAACTTATGGAGGTTACTCTCAAAGCATTGTAGTTGATGAGGGCTTTGTACTGCATATTTCAGATAAACTAGAACTTTCTGCTGTTGCACCATTATTGTGTGCAGGAATTACAACTTATTCACCATTAAAACATTGGAAAGTGGGTCCTGGTCAAAAAGTTGGTATTGTAGGTATTGGCGGTCTTGGTCATATGGGAATAAAAATAGCGAAAGCTATGGGGGCTCATGTAGTTGTTTTTACTACATCTTTATCTAAAACGGAAGATGCAAAACGCCTTGGAGCAGATGAGGTTGTATTGTCTACAGATGAAGCGCAGATGGCACAGCACGCCAGAAGTTTAAATTTTATCTTAGACTGCGTTTCTGCTGAGCACAGTATTGATTCGTATTTAAATTTATTGAAAGTAGACGGAACATTAACTTTGGTTGGAGCGCCAATGGATCCGCTTCCTGTAACTTCTTTCAGTCTTATTTTAGGAAGAAGAAGTTTTTCAGGTTCTCTTATCGGTGGAATTGCAGAAACTCAAGAAATGCTTGATTTCTGTGCCGAACATAATATCACATCAGATGTAGAAGTAATCGGTGTGAATGATGTTAATGATGCCTATGAAAGATTGCTAAAAGGAGATGTTAAATACCGTTTTGTAATTGATATGGCTTCTTTGAAATAAAGTTCAAAGTAGCTAAAGTTCTAAGATGCTAAGAAATTGGAATCTTTAAACTTTGGCAATTTTAAAAATTAAATAAAATAGGTGCTGAGATTTAAATACAAAGAAAAAACTCAGAATCTTAGACTCTCAGCATCTTAGAAACTCAAAAAAAATGCAAACAAGAAAACTAGGAAATAGCAGCTTAGAAGTCTCAGCGATGGGACTTGGCTGTATGGGAATGAGTTTTGGCTACGGGCCAGCTCATGATAAAAAAGAAATGATAAGTTTGTTGCGTTCTGCTTACGAAAAAGGAATTACTTTTTTTGATACTGCAGAATGTTACGGACCATTTTTGAACGAAGAGTTATTGGGAGAAGCATTATCGCCATTTCGCGATAAAGTGGTAATTGCAACGAAATTCGGCTTTCTGGAAGGCGATTCTAAAAAAGGATTAGATAGTCGTCCAGAATGGATTAGAAAAAGCATTGAAGGCTCATTAAAAAGATTAAACACAGAGGTAATTGATTTGTATTATCAGCATCGTGTTGATCCAAATGTTCCCATGGAAGACGTTGCAGGAACTATTAAGGACTTAATTCAGGAAGGAAAAGTAAAACATTTTGGACTTTCAGAAGCGGGCGTAGAAAGTATTCGACGTGCACACGAGGTTCAGCGTGTAACAGCACTTCAAAGCGAGTATTCTCTTTGGTGGAGAACTCCTGAAGAAGAAATTTTTCCAGTATTAGAAGAATTAGGAATTGGTTTCGTTCCTTTTAGTCCGCTAGGAAGAGGTTTTCTAACAGCTAAAATTGATGAAAATACGCAATTTGATAGTACTGATTTTAGAAATACACTTCCGCGTTTCACACCAGAAGCTAGAAAAGTAAATCAAGCTTTAGTAGATTTATTATCTAAAATCGCTTCTAATAAAGGAGCTACAAACGCACAAGTAGCGCTTGCATGGATTTTGGCTCAAAAGCCTTGGATTGCGCCAATTCCAGGAACAACTAAACTGCATCGTTTGGAAGAAAACCTTGGCGCAACTAATTTGGTTCTTTCTGCACAAGATCTAGCAGAAATTGAAGATGCGGCTTCAAAAATTAAAATTGAAGGATCAAGATATCCCGAACATCTGCAGAAGATAGCAGGAAAGTAAGATTCAAAGTTGCAAAGGTTCAAAGGTACAAAGAAAAGAACTCTGAACCTTTGTATCTCTGAAACCTAAAAAAAACAAACCCCTCAAGCAATTCAACTCTTGAGGGGTTTTTTTAGCAAAGATTTGAGGTTCTTAGATACTTTATACTTAGAATCTCAGAACCTTAGAATCTTAGCGTCTTAATTACTTTTTATCTAGGTTTTGTTTCAGCATTTTAGCATGCTCTAAATGTGCTGTTAAACCTGCAATATTGTTAGAAGCCCAAGTTCTTACTTCCTGATCGTTAGCATCTTTTGCTGCTTTGTCTAATTTTTTAATCGCTTTTTCGTGACCATCAATCATCATGTCTGCGAATTTTTTATCGAAATCAACACCAGTTTTTTCGTTTAGTTTATTGTATTCCTCTTGACCTTCTTCAGTTAGAGAAGTTGGTAGAGTAAAGTTTTTCGCTTTTGCTAAAGCACTAACTTCAGAAGCCGATTTAGTGTGCTCATCAACAAGCATTTTACCAAATTTTTTCACTTCAGGGTTTGTACTTTTTGTTTGTGCCAGTTTACCAATTTCGATTTCAGCTAAATTAATTTCAGCTTGATCTACTAAAAATTCAGAATCATCCTCTTTGCTGTCAATAGAATCAAATTTAGCTTCATTTGCATCTTCTGCAACTTCTTTTGGATCTTCTTGTTTGGTTTCGTTTTTACAAGATTGAAGGAATAATATAATAAGTCCTGCTCCTAAAATGGCTTTTCCGGCTAATAATAACTTTTTCATGATTTTAATAGTTTAAATGTTATGATGTAAAATTATTAAGAAGCTGTAAGAAAATTTTACAGGATTTTTAGGGATTGTTATAGGATTTGGATGTAAAAAAAATCTAAAACTTTTATACCATTATTGGATATTATATATTTGTTTTAAGAAAAGTATTATAAAATAAAGTATTAATGAACATTCAATCAGAGTTTAGAAAAGCATTGCCGATAAGAATATTAATAGGTTTTTTATTTTTTTTAATAGCCTTATTTTATGTTTTGGATATTTTTTTTATGGGCTTAGATCTTAATCCTTTATTTGTAATGGCATGTATGCTTCTTTTGTTTTTAATTTATTGTTCTCTGGATTTGGTTGAAATTTTTAAACTTACAATTACAGAAGTAGGAATTGAAAAAATCACTATAATTACTGGTAGAAAAGAGTTTATTCCTTTTGAGGATATTGTTACGATTAAAAGAGGAAAAATTAAAATCCGAAATAGAAGAGGAGATATATCTGATGGATTTCATTTTAGTACATTGGTACTTAAAAATAACAAGAGTATAATAATTTCTCCAGATCATTTTAGTAATTACAATATTCTGATGGGGAATATTCGTGAAAATTTTTAATAAAAAGTATTAGTTTCAATGAAACAAAAAATTACAATCCTATTTCTTTTAGCGACAGCTTTTGTATCTGCCCAAATCAATTATAAAGGTTTCATTGATAAATATCCAATTGAGTTTATAACCGATATTTATTCTGATGGCCAAGGATCAGCAATTTATGCTTATTCGAATTATGATACTCCAATTGTTGTAAATGCTAATCTTAATGGTAAAACTTTGGCATTCACAGAAAAAGATAAAAGCGGTAAAGAAACGGCAAAATTGAGTTTCGAAAATTACAATGCAGAAAGCGATAAACTAAACGGAATTTGGAAAGATTTAAATTCAGGAAAAGAACTTACAATTAGTTTAACAAAAGAATTTGATCTTAATTCTAATACAAATGAAGAATGGATAGAAAGAGAAATTCTACAACCCGTTTCTTTAACGGGCAAGTATTTTAAATTGGTTATTTCAAAAGGGAAAGACAATTCTTTTGGAGTTTCGGCAGTAAAAATTATTGAAAAAAAGACTGATAAATTAATCCAGAAAGTTGATGTAGAGTCACCGCTTTGGGGATTGTTTAATATAAATGTCGGAGATTATAATTTTGATGGATTTGATGACTTTTCTGTTTTTGAAGCTAGTTATGCGGGACCAAATACTTCAAGAATCTATTTTCTTTTTAATCCGAAAACTGGTAAATACTTCGAAAGCACTTTTAGCGGAACTTCTTTAGAATTTGATAGTAAAACAAAAAGAATAGTTGAACACAATCAGTGTTGTGCAGGCAGAAGCATTGAAAGAACCGAATATAAAGTTGTAAATAATAAAATGATTCTAGTAAAAAAGAATTGCCTAGAATATGACGATAAAACACAAGATTATAAGAGAATTAAATGTGATTAGTTATTTATTTAAAAACTTCTTTACTTATAAAATCCCAACTCCAAAGAGTTGGGATTTTTTGTATCTCACATTTCACATTTCACAAAAAAACATTTTACATTTCGAGTTTCACAATTCCCATGCTACAAATATGAAATTTCCAGTAAAAATTCTATAACAGAATCACCTTACTTTTTGAAGAACTTTGACTTATCAGATTTTTAGAATAATATTAAAAATTAAAGTCATGCCAAATCCAAGAATTAAGAATGAAGAGCAATATGAAGCATTGGTGAAAAAAGGATACAGCAAAGAAAAATCGGCTCGTATTGCCAATACTCCAGATGCAGGAAAGAAAGGCGGGAAAGCGAAGCCTTATGACGAATGGACAAAAGAAGATCTTCTAAAACAAGCTAGCAAAGTAGGTATAAAAGGAAGATCTTATATGAATAAAAAAGCCTTGATTGAGTCTTTAAGAAATAATTAAAATTTAAAACAAAATATTAATGCGATAAAAATATAAATATCATGAATGCCACAGCCAAAAAAGAAATCTTAATGAATCAGCTGATAAAAGCACCACATTTAGTAATTGAAAAACTAGATTTGGAATACATCAATGATTATCAATTGACAATTGTACGCTGTCGCGAAGGGGAAAATTTCGTTTACAAAAAGAACGGAAAGAATGTAAAAAGCAAACATGAAATTAAACGCATTAATAGTCTGGTGCTTCCGCCAGCTTGGGAAAATGTTCGTATCACCGATATTACAAATGGACATTTACAAGCCGTAGGAACCGATCTTAAAAATAGGAAACAATACCGTTATCATCCAAAATGGAATTTGCTTCGAAATCAGACCAAGTTTTATAAAATTGCTGAATTTGGATCTAAACTCCCAGCTATTAGAAAGCAAGTTGATCTTGATCTAGAGCAGAAAGAATGGTCTAAAGAAAAAGTAACTGCTTTGGTCATTCGATTAATGGAAGAAACGCATATTCGAATCGGAAATGAGAAATATGCCAAAGACAACAAATCGTATGGACTTTCGACTCTTAGAAAACGTCATATTAATATCAATAAGAATTCGCTTCGATTTGAATTTGTTGGCAAAAAAGGAAAACAGCATACCATTACGACCCGAAACAAACAATTGATAAAACTGGTAAGCCGTTGCGAAGAAATTCCAGGCTGGGAAGTTTTTAAATACTATGATAAAAACGGCGAGAAAAAAGTATTGGATAGCCATATGGTCAATGAATATCTGCACAACATATCGGGCGAATATTTCAGCGCGAAAGATTTCAGAACTTGGGCAGCCTCTATTATTTTCTTTGAAAGCCTGATGGAAATGGGAGTGACTTCAGATGAAAAAGAAATTAAACAAAATATCATAACTGCTTTTGATCTGACAGCTGAAGCGCTCGGTAACACCAGAAAAGTGTGCAAAGATTATTATGTTCATCCGCTTTTGATTTCGACTTACGAAGACGGTTCTATCCAGGAATATTTTGATAGGGTCAAAAAAAGCAGAAGCACGAAAAAATATTTTACAAAAACAGAAAGTGCATTTTCTGAATTGATTAAAAATTATGAGATCAATTTAGAAGCATCTTGTCAATAAAGGAGTTGGAGCATCTCTCATAAAAGCTTGAAAGTTTGGAATACAAACAAAATCATTATTAACTAAAAAACTATTATTATGTTACGTTGGACAGTCACTTTTATTATTCTAGCCATAGTGGCGGGAATATTTGGTTTCGGTGGAATTGCCGCTGGAGCCGCTAGTATAGCAAAAATTTTATTCTTTATATTTTTAGTTCTTTTTGTTATTTCTTTAATAAGCGGAAGATCAACAAGAGTATAGAAGAAGTATCAGTAAATACAAACAAATCAAAAACGACACATTTCATTTAGTAAATGTGTCGTTTGTGGTTTCATTAAAAAAAGCCAAGTCATGGGAACAAAAAGCGGTGCTTATCAGGATGTTTATATAAAAAGAGAAGATGAAATGGTAAGCCTAAAGAATGATGTGACAGATTTTTGTGAAAAGTATATAAAACCTGTTCATCCTAAAAATTGGGATTGGTCGGTACGTGATTTTGAAAATCCTGAAAATGATCCGACAACTGCAGAAGCACGAGCTATTGCAAATATAGTTTTTAAGGATTTAAATGATAAAAAACACACCGATGTTGATCTTTCTACAATGAATAATGTTCATGCAATAAAAGCTTATCTGGATCCAAGAAGCAAGCATGAAGCTTTTAATATGGAAGAATTTGCTTTTGCATTAAAAGTAGAGTTGGAACACGGAAGGGTAAAAGACGTAAATGTGACCAATAACCATCCGTTTTTGACCGCTATGATTGCGCTTGCACACATGACCGAAAGTCTGACTTATTATAAAAGACTAGAAGTAATGGAAGCGGAGGGTGAGATTTATGAAATTATCAGGAAAATAGAGTCATCGCCAGTCGGTAAAGAAAAATGGTATATAGAATTAGGGAAAGCTGAACAAGAGCTTAATGAAGCCAGAGCGGGATTAGCGAAGCGTTTAGCAAGAATGGACGATATTCCAGTATTGAAAATTATTGGAGATTAAGTAGTTAGATTTTAGACTCAAAAAAAACCGTCCCGATACATCGGGACGGTTTTTCTTTTTTGAAGAATGGAGTATTACAATCTTCGTGGATCATTTTCAGGATAACTTTCATCATCCTTATCTTCTTGAACATCATCTTCGATATAATCAGTATCGTCGTCTTCATCAATATCCTCTTCGATGTACTCGTCTTCATCATCATCGTCATCGTCTTCATCATCAATGTCTTCCAAAACATCTTCGGTTTCGTTGAAGTCGTATTCGTCTTCTTTCAAATCGGAAGGATTATCAAATTCGTCATTTTCTTCGGTATAATTATCATCTTCTAGCTCAACTTCATAAACATCGTCGTTGTTGTCCTCTAGATCTCTGTCAGTATGAAAATCATCGTTTAGATCGTCCAAATCATCATCACTTACAAAATCGTCTTGATCTGGGTTTGGTCTGTTTGGATTGTAGCCGTTTCTTACCGTATAACCTCGCTCTGCAATTTCACGGTTATCATTGTCAGGTTTTTTAATGTCATCTTTAAGATCTTCTGCTAGGTTTCGATCATTTGAGAAATGATTTTTGAGATCCTTATTTGTGCTGTTGTTTTTATCTATAGTATTCATGATCGTTGTTTTTTAATGATTATATATACAAAGCTAGCATGAAGTTGACGGAATATATTATAAAATTGTGAAGTGTAATTCTATAATTAACAGATGTTTAGAATGAAATTTTAATCGGTAATCATATAACCAGTCTGATACTGCAGGACGTAATTTTACCAACATATTAATCATAAAAACTATTACCATGAAAACTACAGATAGTAAAAATGCAACTGCTGCAAAAGAAACTACACCTAGAGGAGTTACGAAGCCGAAGTCTAACGCCGCTTCAGGATTAACAGAATTATTTGAAGACGGGTTAAAAGACATTTATTGGGCAGAAAAAGCACTCCTAAAAGCCTTGCCTGTAATGGTTAAAAATGCTTCTTCTGTTGAATTGAAAGATGCAATCGATAATCATTTAACCGAAACAGAAGAACAAATTGTCCGTTTGGAAGAGGTATTTAAAATTATTGGCAAAAAAGCAACGGCAAAAAAATGCGATGCGATGGAAGGTTTAATTGAAGAAGCCAAAGGAATGTTGGAAGAAACGGAGCTTGGTGTAGTGCGTGACGCAGGAATTATTGCGGCAAGTCAGAAAATTGAGCATTACGAAATTGCCACTTACGGTACTTTAAGACAGTTTGCAGAAACGCTTGCACTGCCAGAAGCAGCAACTTTATTGGAACAAACACTCGATGAAGAAAAAGGAGCCGATAAAACCCTTACGGAAGTCGCTGTAAATGCAGTGAATCTTGAAGCTGCCGAAATTGAATAGGAGGTTTAGAAATGAAATAAAAGTGCAGTTTTAAAACTGCACTTTTTTAGTTGAATAAAAACTACAGTATATGCCCGAAGGTCCGTCTATATTAATCTTAAGAGAAGAAGTGCAGCAATTTACTGGACAGAAAATAATTTCTGTATCTGGAAATACGCATATTGATATTTCTCGACTAAAGGATAAAACCATTATTGCCTTTAAAACCTGGGGAAAGCATTTTTTAATCTGTTTTGATTCTTTTACGGTAAAAATTCACATGCTAATGTTCGGAACCTATCGAATTAACGAACGCAAAATTTCAAAACCCAGACTGAGTTTAGTTTTTGAAAAGGGCGAAATTAATTTCTACACCTGCTCCGTTAAAATTTTAGAAGGCGATATCAATTCTCATTATGATTGGAGCGTTGATGTAATGAATGAGAATTGGAATCCGAAGAAGGCAAAAACCAGCGTGGACAAGATGGAAAGCAAAATGATCTGCGATGTACTATTAGATCAGGATGTTTTTTCTGGAGTGGGCAATATCATAAAAAATGAGGTTTTGTACCGCTGTTATGTTCATCCAGAGTCGATTGTAGAGAAGATTCCGCCTCATGTTATAAGCCAGCTCATTGCCGAATGTTCTATTTACAGTTTTGAATTTTTATACTGGAAAAAGAAATTCGAACTGAAACAACATTGGGAAGCTTATACCAAAAGTATTTGCTTGCGATGTAATCTGCCGTTTGAAAAAAAACAGACGGGAGAACGAAAACGCAGAAGCTTTTTCTGCACCAATTGTCAACAACTATACAAATGAAAAATCAAGTAATAATAGGATGTTCAAGTTTTTACAACAGTTTTTGGAAAAATATTTTTTATCCTCAAAATCTGCCTTCAAAGCAATGGTTTGACTTTTATTGCCATCATTTTGATACGTATGAGTTTAATGGAAGCTTTTATAAATTTCCAACCGTTCGTATTTTTCAAAATTGGTATAATAAAACGCCTGAATCTTTCAAGTTTTCGGTTAAAGTGCCGAAAGAAATTACCCATATTAAAAAATTGCAAGAATGTGAACGACTGCTCAATGACTTTTATGAAATCTGTAAAGTAGGTATGAAAGAAAAACTTGCAGCGGTTTTATTTCAATTTCCTCCGAGTTATGTTTTTAGCCAAAAAAAATTAGATACTATAATCAATAGTCTGGATTATAATTTTAAAAATGTAGTCGAATTTCGTCATGAAAGCTGGTGGAACGATGAGGTTTGGACTGTTTTCAAAGAAAACGATATTACATTTTGCAGTGTAAGCCATCCTAATCTTCCTAAAACCATTTTTAAAGATTTTCCATTGCTTTATATGCGATTTCATGGAGTTCCGAAATTATTCTATTCCAGTTATTCTACAGAAGAATTAGCTAGTATAAACAATGAAATTAATTCTAAAAAAGGATTTATCTATTTTAATAATACAGCAAGTGAAGCTGGTATTCTGAATGCTTTGGAATTAAAAAGAATGAATGCCTAGAATCTTTGTAACAAAAAAATAACCGTAAAGAGCGCAAAGTATACTTTGCGCTCTTTACGGTAAAAAAACTTTGTGGCTAAATAAAAGAATTACAGTTTCAAGCTTCCTTCAATTCCGTCATCCATCGTTTTCCCTGTTACAAAAGCCGCTGTCATTTTGGCAATGGCGACCATTTTTCCGTTTTTGTTATTCCAATAGTAACCATCTTCAGGAACTACTTTTATAACACTTAGATTCGGATCGTCTACACCGCCAGGCATCCAGATTTTTACTATAGGATTCCATAATTTTTCGATAGTTTCTCGATCGTATGAAATACTTGCGGTTCCGTGAAGCGTTAGAAATTTATCATGCGGTTCAGAAAAGAATATTTCAACCATCGGATTTAATGTAATTTCTGCATTCTGACTGCTGTTTCGGTCAGATAAAAACCAAAGCTGTCCTAAATCATCAATTTTCTGAACAGACATCGGTCGTGACTGTAATCTATATTCATTGTATGTACAAAACATACATGTTTTAATATGCTCAGCAAGATCTTTTATCTTATCTACTGCAAATTCATCTGTAAGGTCTTTATGATCGCCCATAATATTATATTTTTAAGTTATATTTTATAGTTAATTGCTTGACAAATAATATTTTGTTTGTCATTGACAATAGCTAGAAGTAAAGTTGGCTCTTTTTGTCCTTTTTTAGATTATATAATTAAACTTATAAATTATGAGATTTCAATTTGCTGTTTTTGTAAGAAATTAGTTTAAAATCTGTTTGTTACATAAAATTACATTATATTTGGGAGATTAAAATTCTAAGCCAAAAGACACCATGAGTGATTTTACTATATTCTATACCGATGACGACGAAGATGATTTGTGTATTTTTGCTGATGCCGTAGAATCTATACCTCAGAACATTACACTTCAAACTTATTCTGGGGGGCAGAATTTTTTAAATGCAATTTTTGATCCCCCTGCTACACCTTATGTAGTTTTTTTAGATTTAAACATGCCTGGAAAAAATGGATTTGATGTTCTAGAAGAACTTCGCAATTCAGATTATAAAAAAGATATTCCTGTTGTAATTTATTCTACTTCAAGCGAACCTGGAATTATAGAAAAATGCCGTAAACTTGGCGCCAATTGCTTTATTACAAAGCCAGTTTTAATGAATGACATTATAAAATCTATAGAACACGCAATGCAGATTGATTGGAAAAAATTTATTCCAAATCAATCCAATTTTGTGTTTAAATATTAATTTCAGACAAATCGGGAATGTAAATATTAAAAGTAGAGCCTTTACCTTTTTCGCTAGAAACAGTGATGAAACCTCTATGATTTTCAACGATTTTTTTCACGATTGCAAGACCAATTCCAGTTCCTTTGTATTCGCTGTCGGTATTTAAGCGCTGAAAAACTTCAAAGATTTTTTCTTTATAAATAAGTTCAAAACCAATTCCGTTATCTTGAACTTGGAGATGGAGATAAGTTTTGTCCTTAAATTCAGCCTTAGGAAGAGATTTTCCTTCAATTTGCGTAGCAGAAATTTTTACTTTTGGAGGAACACCAGGAATAGAAAATTTTAAAGCATTTTCCACCAAATTATGCAGTAACTGTCTAAACTGAAACTGAATAAGATTTGCTTCTCCTAAATCGTGATATTCTACAACAGCATTTTTTTCTTCAATTCGATCAGAGAAATCACTTATTACTTCTTCTGCAATTTCGTCTATTTTAACCGTTGTAAAAATGCGATCGGCAGAATTAGTACGGGAATAGGTTAATAAATCCTGAATGAGATTTTGCATTTTCTTTGCCGAAAACTCAATTCTAGCTAAATAAGATTTGGCATTTGCCGAAATATTCTGCTCGTCCAAAGTAGCCAATCGACTTGCGAAAGTCTGAATTTTTCGCAGAGGTTCCTGCAAATCATGGCTTGAGATGTAAGCAAATGACTGCAGTTCTATATTCATGTTAATCAAATCCCTGTTTTTGAGTTCCAATTGTGTGGTGCGTTCTATAATTTGATCTTCTAGCTTATTGGTAAAGTTCTTTTGCTCTTCTATATCAGTGCTTGTTCCAACCCACATTTGAATCTTTCCCGATTCATCGAATTGGGCTATTGCACGGCTAAGCTGCCATCTGTATTCGCCATCATAGCGCTTAAAACGGTGAATAAACAGAAAATCATTTCCTGTTTTTACAGATTCCATCCATAGTTTTACATTTTCCTCGCGGTCGTCGGGATGCACAATTTGGAGCCAGCCGTTTTTCTCAATTTCTTCTTTAGACAATCCAGAATAGTTGTAAACCGTTTCATTAAAATAATTGAGATTTCCCAACGTATCACTCGTCCAGATAAACTGAGGTATAGAATCGGCGAGAAGTCTAAATTTTTTTTCGCTTTTCATTAAAACGTGCTGAATTTCTTTTTCGATGGTAAAATCCATTACAGTTCCCAACATTTTAGTAGGTTCTTTATTTTCATCAAAAAAGATTTTACCCTGAACTTTTATCCATGCAATCGAATGGTCTAGTTTTAAAATACGAGCTTCATATTTGTAAATTCCTGTTTTTAATGCTTTCGCGAAAGCGTCTAGAACAATATGCTCGTCTTGTGGAAGTACTCGACTTCGAATGTCCTGATGCACAATCTTTGTGTTTTTCTCAAATCCGAAAATGTCTAGAATAGTATCGCTGTAGATTAGTTTCTTTGTTTTAAGATTCAAATCCCACATGGCAATTTCGGCAATTTCAGTAGCCAAACGTGTTCTTGCTTCGGCAGTTTCCACTTTTTTTCTGGCTTTAACTTTAGAAGTTACATCATAAACCGTACACATTACACCAGATGCTTTTCCGTTTTTTTCGTATAGCGCAGTATATTCGTAATCCAGATAGAATTTTTTTAGATTTCCTTTAATATCCACATAAGCGACAGCTTCATTCTCACGAATAGTTTTTCCATTAGTCAAAACATCAAGTAATAATTCGGGATATTTTTGGTTTTTCAATTCAGGGAAAACGTCTAGTAACGGAATGCCAATACATTCTTTTTCTTCCTTTTGCCAAATGTTATGCATCATGGTTTTATTGGCCATTTCGATAATAAAATCATTTCCTCTAAAGATGGCCATTGCAATGGGAGAATCTATTACAATATTTCGAAAAGCTTTTTCATTTTCTGCTAAAAGATATCTGCCCTTTACTTCTTCGGTCACTTCATACGCAACAACAATAACTCCGGTAATTTCGTTTTCTTCCTTTAAAGGGTAAAAAACGAGATTGAAATAAGCTAATTCTTCTTTGTTATAACGATTTAAAGTGACAGCAAATTCATCAGCATAGTAAGGTTCGCCAGTTTCGAAAACATTTTTTAGAATAGGATATGCAGTTTCTTTAGTTTCAGGAACAGAATCAAAAATAGACTTGTTTAATATTGCACTTTCTTCTCTATCAATGATGTGCAGATAATTTGTATTGGCCATCTCGACAATTAGATCGGCTCCTTTTAGAACACAAATTCCGAGAGGTAATTGTTTAACTGTATTTCTAAAACGTCTTTCGCTTTCTTCGAGTTTTTTGCGAGTAATTATCTGTTTGGTGGTTTCATTACAAATTACCAAAACGCCATTTGTTTTTCCGTTTTCATCATTTACAGGACTGTAACTGAACGTCCAGTAGACATCTTCCAATTTTCCGTTTCTATAAATCGGTAATAATTGGTCTTCGTGCCATGTAGCTTCACCATTCTGAAGTACTTGGTCGATTAAAGGCTTAATAAAATCCCAGATTTCAGGCCAGTAATCGGCTCCTTTTTGGCCTAGAATAGAAGGATGTTTTCCGTTATTTCCTAGACTTGGGCGATAGGCATCATTGTAAAAACAAATATGATCTGGTCCCCAAAATAAAAACATTGGAAATTTTGAGTTTAGAAGAATTCCTAAAGTAGTCCGAAGACTTTGAGGCCATGATTGTGCAGGTCCAAGTGTTGTTTTGCTCCAATCTTTGGCACGAGTAAGATCACCCATTTCTCCTCCGTTTGCGAGAAAATCAAAATTGTTGCTATTCATTAAAATCTTATTTTTTGTCTTGTTAAGAAGCTTAATTTTCTTACTATTAAAGCTAGTTAATACTTGTTTTTAATTATGTTTTATTAAAATTAGTGAAAATAAATATTCGCAGAAAAGCGATTTTTAAATGAGGCAAGATTAAAATCGTTAGAGTTAATATTATCTCTTTCCTATGCGGAAATTTGAATAACAGTTAAAAATAAAAAACAATGAAAAGGGAAGATTCAAAACACGAAACCGATAATATAAAGAGATATCAAGAGGAAGGGTACACGGTAAATTATTTATTCGAAAACGACCATTTGATAGATTCAGAAAGCAAAGTAGCTTATAAACCAGAAGATGTTTTTATTGTGGCGCATCATCGTTATGAAGGAATGAGTGATCCCGATGATATGTCAATTTTATATATAATAGAAACTAAAGATGGAGGCAAAGGGACTCATTTATTAGGATATGGTCCAACGGCAGATTTGGAAGAAGCCGAATTTTTTAAAGACATTCCGAAAGCGAATTATTCCAAAAATGCAGACATAAACGAATTAACATAAAAGAATAAAAATAGATTGGTATTTTTATTTTGCTGATGAGCAGTTGTTTCAAATTTATTTGAGGCAGCTGCTTTTTTTTTTGGAGGTTCAAAGGCTCAAAGGCTCAAAGGTTCAAAGGTTCAAAGGTTTTTCTTTATAAACTTTTGAATTTTTGCCTCTCAGAATCTTTGCCACTCAACATAAACATTATGATTTTTTTAGGTATAAATGCTCAAAGTGACAAAGATTTCTCTTTATCAAAGGTTTAAGACAAAGAGTATAAACCTTTGAACCTTTGACCCTCAGAACCTTTGTCCCTCCCCAAATATAAATTATGAAATATCTGCACAAAATTGTGTAAAGAATTGACTGACAATATAAACGAAATTTGGATTATAGAAATTTAGCAACCAAGGTTGGTTTTTATACGTAAATATAGTACCAATCCCGCTTTGATAAACCAAACCATATAATGAAAAAACTTTACATAAATACTGGAAGCTTTGATGCTATTTTTAATAATCTGAAAGAAAGTTTTGGAGGAAAATTAAAAGTTACTGCCAATGAATACAATTTGGCAATTAAATCAAAATGGGCAAAGGGAAGCATTTCTGGCGTACGTTTTGAAAAAGAGATGTCATACCTCAGTTTTGATTTAACTTTTAATCAAGAAATTAGTTTAAGTATCGAATCTAATCGGTTTTCACCTGTATTTTTTGCGTATTGCGAGAAAGGAAACGTTTTGCATAGTTTTGGTGCTGATGGGGCTACTCATTGCCTTAAAAAACAACAATCGGGTATTATGAGTAATTCTTCTACTATTAACAGTGTATTGTATTTTCAAAGCCACCAACAGATTCAATTCTCGATAATTGGAATGCCCACAACAATAGAAAATAAAGAAAGTGACTTTGTTTCTCAAGTAAAAAAAATATTTACGAGCAATTCTGGAAATTACATTTATGTAGGAGATGAAAATCACAAAATAGGAGAGAAGTTTCAAGAACTTAAAAGAATTCCGAGTCAAGGATTAGTTCGTTATATACTAATGAAAGGTATTCTTCGTGAAGTTTTAGAACTTGAGATAGCGCAACACAGTTATAATTATTTTACTGCGTTTGAGCCTATTTTGAATTTTGCAGTAAAACAATTAAGTGAGATCAAAAAATTGTCTCATATGAAATTAACTGCAATTACAGCACCTGTACAGTTTTTAAAGCGAAACTTACAACCTCGAAAATACCAATTAGAATTAAAAGCATATAACCAAAAATTAGCTAGCTAGTAAGCATACCATATTCTTCACTTTCAAAAAAACAGCTTCGATCGAGCTGTTTTTTTATTTTATTACTTATTCTTTTTCATAGTAAATAATGAAATAAACCATGATGAGATTTAAAATGAAAGAAATACTATTGGTCAGAATAATGGGAAGATCTTTTTTAAGAATTCCGTAAACAATCCACACCGCGATTCCAAAGGTCAAAATGCTGAACATCCGTAGCGAAATTTCTTTTACTTTCTTGGTCTTCCAGACCTTTATAATTTGCGGAATGGTAGATAGCGTAATACACGCTCCTGCAAAAAGTCCTATGATATCTATAAAGTCCATTTTGTAAAATTTGTTAAGTTGGTTTAGTTATCGAAATAAAACTTCGGGACTGAACGCCTTTGCGAGATAAAATCAACGATAGCGTTATTAGCTGAAAAAACTTAGCATCTCAGCAACTTTTCTACCCCACCAATTCGCCGCCATTTATATGAATAAACTGGCCAGTAATATAACTGCTGTCTTCACAGGCTAGAAAGACATAAGCAGGCGCCACTTCCGAAGGCTGACCGGCTCTCTCCATTGGATTGTCTTTTCCAAAATCAGATAATTTGTCGAAACTAGCTACGATTAAAGGCGTCCAGATTGGTCCAGGTGCAACGCCATTTACGCGTATTTTTCTTTTTGCCAGCATAGTCGAGAGCGAACGGGTAAAGCTTACAATCGCCCCTTTGGTACTCGCATAATCTGCTAAGTGTTCGCTTCCGCGAAAAGCCGTAACAGAGGTGGTGTTTATGATGCTATCACCTTCTTTCAAGAAAGCAAGTGCTGCTTTGGTGATATAAAAGAAGGGGTAAATATTAGTTTCAAAAGTTTTATGAAGCTGCGCTGAAGTTATTTTTTCCATTTCTGTTTGCGGAAACTGAGTTGCAGCATTATTTACCAAAACATCCAGACTTTTAAAAGTGGTATGGCATTTTTTAATGGCACTTTGGCAAAATTTTTCATCTTTCAAATCACCGTTTATCAATAAACATTGCTGACCTTCTTTTTCGATCATTGCTTTGGTTTCTTTAGCATCTTTATCTTCTTTTAAATATACAATTGCGATATTGGCACCTTCTCTCGCAAAATGTACCGCAACACTTCGGCCAATTCCGCTGTCACCACCGGTAATGAAAGCTGTTTTTCCGAATAATTTACCGCTTCCAACATAATTCTCCCTTATAATTTCAGGCTCTGGATTCATCCTGTGCTCATTGCCAGGAAGATTTTGTTTTTGCTCGGGAAATGTTTGTTTCTTTTTCATGATTTACTCTTTTTAAGCTTGTATTGTCATTTAAAATTACCCGATAACTGCAATTTTACTTGCCCTAAAAGATATTTTATTTGCCTCAATAAACTCAAAAAGGAAAAACTTGTATGAAAATACATCTAATAGAAGATAAAGTTTAAATAACAAGAAATTTCTAATAAGTTAAGAATCATGCAATATATTTAATTTGATAGTCAAAGATGGGAATTTTATAACTATTTTCGATTTAGATAAAAAACCAGCTCGTTATTTTTTTTATACATTTGAGAATTTCCACATAATTTTTAAGAGTTACTTCGGTGATTCTTTAAAAAAATAAGAAAATTTTTAAATTTCACTTTAAATTCAAGAGTTTTGATTTACAACCGATTTAGCATCAATATGGCATGGTATTAATTGTAGACGATATAAGGGCCAATATTATTGCCTTAAAGAAAACATTAGAGCTGCATAATATCGATGTCGATAGTGCCGAATCTGGAGAAGAAGCTTTAAAGAAAATCCTGAAAACAGATTATTGTCTGATTATTATGGATGTTCAAATGCCGGGACTCGATGGTTTTGAGGTGGTAAAAATTCTTTCTGGAAATATCCGTACAAAAGATATTCCCGTTATTTTTCTTTCGGCACTTAATACCGAGAAAAAATACATCTTTAAGGGGTACGAAACAGGTGCTGTTGAGTACATTACCAAACCTGTAGATAGCGATTTACTGATTTTAAAAGTAAAAACCTTCATTAAAATCTACGAACAGCAAAATGAACTTAAAGTGATGAAAGACCTTCTTTCTAAAGAAATAAAAATTAGAAAAGAAGCGCAGGACAATCTTGAAATAAAAATCGCGGAAAGAACAAAAGAACTGGTTCAGAAAAATGAAGAACTCGAACTTCGAAATCACGAGTTGCAACAGTTTTCTTGGGTGGTATCGCACGATTTAAATGAGCCAATCAGAAAGATTCAAATCTTTATCAAAATAATAAAAGACCTTTACTTAAAGGCAGATGACAAAGCGATCGATTATGTTGACCGAACAATAAAATCGGCAGAAAGAATGCAAACTTTAATTACCGATCTTTTGGCATATTCAAGGCTTTCTGCTCAGGTAAAACCTGAAAAAACAGATTTGAATGTTGTTCTTCAGGAAGTGTTGGGAGATTTTGATTATTTAATTGAGCGTAAAAATGCCACAATAAAAACCAACGAACTTCCAACAATAGATAGTATTCCGAGTCAAATGCGTCAGGTTTTTCAGAATCTAATTGGAAACGCTTTGAAATTCTCAGGAAATGAAGAAAAAGCGGTAATTGAAATTACTTCGGAAACTATTTTAGAAAAATCAATCGAAAGTCCGACTTCGCCAGAAGGAAAATTTTGCAGAATTACAGTAAAAGATAACGGAATTGGTTTTGATGAGATTTATCTTGATCGTATTTTTATTATCTTTCAAAGCTTAAACGATCGTCAATCCTACGAAGGAACAGGAATTGGGTTGGCAATTGCTAAGAAAATAATCGAAAAACATAACGGATTAATTACAGCTAAAAGTAAAGTGGGAGAAGGTGCAAGCTTTATCATTGTTCTTCCTTTAAAATACGAATAAAAATAATTTAGAATATATGAATGGTAATTTTAAAAGAAATTTATTAATCAGTTCACTAGTTTCACTGCTTGTACTTACTATTAGTTCTGTTGCCTCTTTTATCAGTATTAAAAGTTTACTAAACAGTAACTTTTGGGTAAACCATACCCAGGATGTAATATATAACCTAAACGAAGGTTCCTCAATTATTACCGAAGCCCAGACCAGTATGAGAGGTTATCTGCTTACAGGCGATGAGCAGTTTGTGGATCGTTTTAATGATGCTGAAGCGAAATCAAATACTTATTTTGATAAGTTAGATGAACTTACGTCTGACAATCCTTCGCAAAAAAAATTACTAGAAGAATTACGCTATAAACGTTCCGGTTTCTTTAAATATCTAAACAATCAGATTGTCAAAAAACGTTTAAGCAAAGAAACGCTGATTTTTGATTTGAATGAAGGCAGAAATATGATGAACGAGATTAAGGCGATCGTCAGAAAAGTTGAAAATACAGAGCAAAAACTTTTAGAAGAACGTAACTCAAATTCAGAACGTTACGGAAATTATAGTTTGGCTTTAATTGTTGTTGCTTTCTTTATAGCTTTTCTTATTTCTATTGTTTTCTTAATCAGAATTCTGAAAGATTATAACGAGAGAACTTTATTGCAGCTGGAATTAGAGAGAAAAGATAAGGAAACAGCGGAAAGACTTGATGTAATAAGTGGTATCGCAACACAAATTTCTAAAGGAAATTATGATGTTCAGATCGATGATAGAAAAGCAGATACTTTAGGGGCTTTGGGAGCTTCCATTCATAATATGAAAGATTCATTAAAAGATTCTTTCGAATTATTATCTCAAAAAGAATGGCTTCAATCGGGGGTTGCGACTTTGAACGATAAAATGTTGGGAGAAAAAACAATCCAGAAATTATCTAAAGATATAATTGAGTTTTTATGCCAATATACTAATAGCAGTGCCGGAGTTTTGTATGTAATTGATGGAGAAGAATTGACGGTTACAGGAGGTTACAGTTATATACCAAGTAAAAACAGAGAAAGAATCAAAAAAGGCGAGGGGTTAATTGGCCAGTCTATTGTTTCTGGAAAAATGCTGGAACTCAAAGCCCTTTCTCCAGATGATATTCAGATCAATTATGCATTGGGAGAAATAAAACCTACGCATATTGTGGCATTGCCATTAATGGATTTCAAAGTTGAAGGTGCTGTTGAGCTGGCTAGCATTTACGGATTTTCTGTTTTGCAGCTTGAATTCCTGAATATGGTGGCAAATAATATCGGGATTGCGATTAAAGCGACCCAAAATCGCAAAAGGGTGATGGAACTTCTAGAAGAAACCAAATCTCAGTCAGAAGAATTACAGATTCAGCACAGCGAATTGGAAGCGATAAATGCCGAATTAGAAGCGCAAACTGAAAAATTACAGGCTTCGGAAGAAGAACTTCGCGTACAGCAGGAAGAATTGGAACAAACTAATGAAGAATTGTCTGAAAGAAGCGTTCTATTGGAAGAAAAAAACACCGAAATCCAAAAGAAATCAGAAGCTTTAGAATTGACTACGCGCTATAAATCGGAGTTTTTGGCCAACATGTCGCATGAGTTGAGAACACCGTTGAATTCGATTTTATTGCTGAGTCGCTTATTGTCTGAAAATAACAATAAAACAATGAACAATGAAGAAATTGAATTTGCAAAAGTAATTCAGAGTTCAGGAAATAGTTTGTTAGGCTTAATTGATGAAATCCTTGATTTATCTAAGATTGAAGCCGGAAAAATGGATCTGGAATTCTTGGATGTTTCCACTAAAGAGATTACAGATAACCTGTATAACTTGTTTTATCTGGTTGCAAAAGAAAAGGGAATTAATTTTGAAATTATTGCTAAAGATGCGCCTATTGTCATTAAAACAGACAAAATGCGTTTGGAGCAGATTTTGAAAAACCTGATTTCGAATGCTATAAAATTTACCGAAAAAGGAACCGTGTCTCTTGAAATAAAAGTAGATACAGACGATGACAAAATTATCTGTTTTATTGTAAAAGATACCGGAATCGGAATTCCGTTAGAAAAACAGCCCTTAATTTTTGAAGCTTTCCAGCAAGCTGACGGTTCAACTAAACGTAAATATGGCGGAACTGGTTTGGGATTGTCAATTAGCCGTGAGCTGGCAAAATTACTGAGAGGAGAAATTGTATTGCATAGTAAAGTAAATGAAGGAAGTACGTTTACATTGTGTCTTCCCGTTTTAGGATTTGCGATCAACAAAGTTTCGGTAAATAAAATTCCACATGCAGAAGAAATCGAAGTAACAACTGAAAGTGATGAGGAAAGACCGAAATACATCAGTGAAGTTATTCCGCAAGAAATTGAAGATGACAGAGATTCAATTGTAGAAGGGGATAAAGTCATTCTGATTGTAGAAGACGACATCAATTTTGCCAAATCATTATTGGCTTTCACTCAGAAAAAAGGGTATAAAGGAGTAGTGGCAGTAAGAGGTGATTATGCCTTGAATTTTGCTTTAATTTATAGACCAATCGGAATTTTATTGGATATCGAACTTCCTATAAAAAGCGGATGGCAAGTTTTAGAAGAACTAAAAAATCATACTCATACCAAACATATTTCGGTACACATTATGTCTTCGCATAAACTGAAACAAGAAAGTTTATTAAAAGGAGCGGTTGACTTCTTAGACAAACCTGTTGCTTTTGACCGAATTCCAGATGTTTTTAAACGTATTGAGCATATTATAAACAAAGAATCGCAAAAAGTTTTAATTATTGAGGATAATCCGAAACATGCAAAAGCACTGGCATTTTTCTTAGAAACTTATAATATTAACTCGGAGATTAAAAGCGAAGTTTCAGAAGGTTTATCGTCTTTGGGCAAAGAAGAAGTAGACTGTGTAATTCTCGATATGGGAATTCCAGACAAACAGGCTTACGAAATTCTAGATGGCGTTAAGAAAAGTCCAGGTTTAGAAAATCTGCCTGTAATTGTATTTACAGGAAAAAGTCTATCAATAAAAGAAGAACTGAAAATTAAGAAATATGCTGATTCTATTATCGTGAAAACAGCACATTCGTACCAGAGAATGCTCGATGAGGTTTCGCTTTTCCTTCACTTAGTAGAAAATAAGAAAGAAGGAAATGTAGGAAAAGAAAGCAATAAAAAACTGAATTCGTTAAACAATATTTTATTTGAGAAAAAAGTATTAATTGTAGATGATGATGTGCGAAACATCTATTCGCTTTCTAAGGCTTTAGAAGCATTTAAGATGACTGTTATTACGGCTTTTGATGGAAAAGAAGCGATTAAGATTTTGGATGAAAATCCAGATACAGATGTTGTGCTTTTAGATATGATGATGCCTAATATGGACGGTTACGAAACGGCAGAAAAAATTAGGAGCAATCCTAAATTTCTTAACTTAGCCGTAATCGCCGTAACAGCCAAAGCCATGACTGGCGATAGAGAAAAATGTATTAAGGCGGGAGCTTCAGATTATATTACAAAACCGGTCGATGTCGATCAGTTATTATCGCTGCTTCGAGTTTGGTTATACGATAAAATCTAATCTTAAAAATACTATACATGGAAAAGAAAAAAGTATTGATTGTAGATGACGATTCTAGAAATATTTTTGCTTTAGTAAATACCTTAAAGGCAAAATCTTTTGACTGTCTATCTTGTTTAAGTGCCGAAGAAGCTCTAAAAATATTAGAAAAAGACAATTCAATTGATGCCGTTTTGATGGATATGATGATGCCCGAAATGGACGGTTATGAGGCCATTCCGCTCATTAAAGCCATTCCATCACAAGAGAATACTTTTGTAGTTGCCGTAACAGCGCAAGCTATGGCAGGAGATAAAGAAAAATGTTTACAAGCCGGAGCAGATGCATACATCTCAAAACCTGTAGATGTAGATAAATTACTTCACATCTTGGGGGAAATTTAAATGAATTATGATTGAAGATATTGAATTAGAGACTCTCATTAATGAAGTTTACGAATATTATGGGTTTGATTTTGGAAGTTATTCAAGAGCCTCACTTAAAAGACGTGTAAGCAGGGTATTTACTTTGGATGGATTCAAGCATTTTCATGATTTTCTATCTAAAGTGCGTACCGATCCAGAATATTGCAAAAAAATGATTGATGAAATAACGGTTAACGTTACAGAAATGTTTCGTGATCCGTCATTTTATATGACACTTCGAAAAGAAATTCTTCCTTTATTAGGAACCAAACCTTTTATCAGAATCTGGCATGCGGGCTGTTCTACAGGAGAAGAAGTGTACTCGATGGCCATTATGCTCAAAGAAGAAGGTTTGCTGCACAAATCAATATTATACGCTACCGATATAAACGCGACAGTTTTGGAGACGGCAAAAAGCGGTATTTTCCCGCTGAGAATGATAAAAGATTATGCCGATAATTATCGTGAAGCAGGCGGGCAGGAAGATTTTTCAGATTATTATATCGCCAATTACGGGTTTGCAAAATTTAATGAAAATCTTTCAGAGAAAATGGTTTTCTCGCAGCACAATTTGGTTTCTGACACTTCATTTAATGAGTTTGATCTGATTTTGTGTCGCAATGTTTTAATTTATTTCGATAATAATCTGCAGAAAAGAGTGGTCAATTTATTTGATGACAGCTTAGCTGTTTTGGGTTTTTTGGCACTTGGAACAAAAGAAACTATAAAGTATTCTATATCTCAAACCAAATACAAACAATTTGATAAAGAGAAAATATGGAGAAAAATAAAAGAATAACAAATTGTAAAGTACTTATAATTGGCGGTTCGGCAGGAAGTTTACAGGCATTATTGCAGATTTTACCCTTTATAGAAAAAACGGTTTCTTTTGCAATTGTCATTGTTGTTCACAGAAAAAATTCAGACGAACAAACCTTAGAAGATTTAATCGCTTTAAAATCAAAAATAAAAGTAAAAGAGGTAGAAGATAAAGTAAAACTTGAAGCAGGATTTATTTATATCGCGCCTTCCAATTATCATTTATTATTTGAAAAAGAAGAAACGTTGTCTTTAGACACTTCAGAAAAAATAAACTACAGCAGGCCCAGTATAGATGTTTCTTTTGAAGCTGCCGCAGAAATATATGGTCAAAATTTAGTTGGAATTCTACTTTCGGGTTCCAATTCGGATGGTACAGTAGGTTTGAGGGCAATTCAGGCAGCTGGAGGAATAAGCGTTGTGCAGAATCCGCTTTCTGCAGATATGCCTTTTATGCCTAATAATGCGATTTTGCATACAGTGCCAGATTTTATTCTAAAAACCGAAGAGATTTTGGAGTTTATAAAAGATTTAAATCAGGAATAAGAAGTCTAAATATTAATTATAAGTATATAGTTTTATTTAGAATTAGTTCCAGAGGCAAGAAATATTTTTTTGCATAAAAAAGACATATTATTTTTCATCTTCTGGTAGAACCACTTTGTTAAGTTCGGCCTCTTTTTCAGCTCTTTTTTGCGCCGCTTTCCCTTTTCCGATCGGAATTCCTGCAGTAATATACAAAGATCGATTATATTGATTATTTGGACCATCACCTTTCATTACCGTAACAAGTCCATAGTAATATTGAACGGTAATATTTAAACCATTTCCAACATGCATATGATAACCAGCGCCAAATGCAAGTCCAGCATCAATAACATGAATCTGATCTCTGATGTTTTTCTTATAAACAACGTCATTATCGTTGATTTCGTTTTTAAACTCGTCAAATGCTTTGGCTAACAAACCAAATTGTGGTCCTGTTTTGAGGTAAATATTGTTTTTGAATTGGTATTTAATTAATATAGGAACGTTAAAATAACGTATTTCACGATTTACATGTCCGCCCGCAAAAGTATTGTCGAGATTTTCATCATTTAAAGAATACACCGGAATATCTTTTGCTCCCATTGGCGACTTAACAATAACTCCAGTATTGATCATCCACGCTGGATTTTTCTTAGATCTAAAGTCAAAATAAAAACCAAGATTAAAACCTGGATTTAAAGCAGAAGATCCCATGTTTGAAATGGTAGAAAAATTAGCACCGCCTTCCAGACCAAATTCTAAAAACTCTGAGTTGAGTTTATCTCCAAAAATTAAGGAAATCAAGACTTGTGACTGTGCCGTGGTAATACAAAAGAAAACAAAAACGATTAATAAAATCTTTTTCATATAATGGATGAATTACAGTCCAAAACGGTATTGCAAACTTCCCAATACCTGTGTGCGAGAACCTAAGAAACCGCACTCTGCACGAAACATTACATGTTTGCTGAATTGATATTGAGACCCGATAATAAAGTTCCACATGTCTTTTGGCCTTTTTTGAAGGGAATATTGAACAGATGAACCTGAGGCTGTGCTCAATGCTCCGTCAAGAGTCGCAAGGAATGTTCCCGCTCTTTCTAGAGCTCTGTCGGCAGTATTATGTTTGGCTACATTAACTGGATTTTTTTGTTCAGTTGGGCTCAAACCATCCCACCATTCATCTACTTTTGTCTGATTTTCAGATACTTTTTGAAGTCCGCTGTCCACTTTAGCTTGAGCGCTGCTTAAATCAATAAAATCAGATAAAGGCAAATCTCCATTCGTATCTCCAGAAATATGAACTCTGAAGGCTCCAACCCAAACCGCTATATTGGTGTCTGGTTTATTGAATTTAAATGTTTTTCCTAACCTTGGACCAAAAATATATGAAAAAGCAGGTTTATCTAACGAACTAATATCAGTCCAAGCCATGTTCATATCTAGTGCAAGCCAGCCACCGCCAATACCGATTGTTGGTGTCATACCTAGACCAAAAGTAGTAGCGTTAAAATTTGCTTTGGTGCTGAAATTGGCGACTTCAGACCAATTATTATCTGCATCTGGCACCCAAATGCCCGCATTAATTTTAGTTGCCGTATTAGCTTTACCGAAAATTCCATAAATATTTAAAAAAGGAAGCAGCCAAATATCAGGTCTAATGGTTAGTGCGCCAGCTTCAACTGTCGATTTATCAAATCGTACAATTTCATCTAGGTTATATTGCGGTCCATGATTAAAACCAATATTCAAATCATTAATAACAATTTCAGATTCCTGCCAAAAATAATTAACTGAAACTCCTGCAGAATAGGGAAGCTTATATCCTTTTTGAGCTACTTTCTCACCCCAGATTGGTAAAGCGTATGGGTATTTTTCGACTTTAAGACTGTCTTTTAATTCTTCATTTTTTTTTCCTACAATTTTATCGGTGTAAACCTGTCCGAAAATCTGCATGCTAAATAGTAATAAAAAGGCTGATATTAGTGTATTACATTTCATTGATTAGAGTGTTTTAATGTTAATTAATTAAACTGCGAAAAATAAATATGTACTAATGCTATTGTGAGAATCTTTTTATTGGTATGCTAAGGTTTTTACAATTAAAGATTAGGGCTTAAGAATGTGTTAATTAGTGTTAAAGTTAACGAAATTTTCTTACGTCTGACAAAAAAAGACAAGAAAATGATAAAGGGATTAAAATAATTTTCGCACTATTTTTTAAGTATGGTTGTTCTATGAAATTTATTGGCTTCAATTATCAATTAAAAAATAAATTGTATTTTTACAGCTGTGAAATGGATAACAATCATATTATCAATTTACCTAATGGCATTGTCTAATATGCCATGTGCCGATATGGAAGTAAACAGCGCTATGCATAAAACAGCTCAGTTTGCTTCAGAAGACAATCATTCGCACGACAAAGACAATGATTTATGTTCTCCGTTTTGTGCCTGCAATTGCTGTGGTGCGCAGGTTTTAAGTTACCATTCTGCTGTAAGTTTTGAATTTCCTAAACCTTACAATCAAATTTCAATCGCTTTACCAAGTTACAGTTCTGTTTTTATTTCCAATTTCTACGGAAGTATTTGGCAGCCCCCTCAAATAGCATAATGATTAGGCCCGTTCGATAAAGATCGAAAACGGGCGAGAGAGTTGTGGACTTTCCACACATTTACAGACAATTTAATTGTCTAATTTCTCACGTCATTATATATTCAAATGTTAGATAAAATCATTCAATTTAGTATACGAAACAAAATCGTCATACTATTATTTACTCTTGCACTCATTGCCTGGGGAAGCTATTCGCTTAAAAATTTACCACTAGATGCCCTACCAGATGTAACCAACAATCAGGTTCAGATTATTACTACTGCACCAACATTGGCAAGTCAGGAAGTAGAACAATTAATTACATATCCTTTAGAAAGAGCTGTAAAGACAGTTCCCAATATTATAGAACTCCGCAGTATTTCTCGTTTCGGATTATCGGTTGTAACCGTTGTTTTTGAAGACGATGTTGATATTTATTGGGCTCGTGAACAAATATTCCAGCGTTTAAAACAAGCTGAAGAAAATATTCCTGATTTTGTAAATTCTCCAGAATTGGCTCCAATTTCAACTGGTTTGGGAGAAATTTACCAATACGATGTTTATGCCAAAAAAGGTTATGAAAACAAGTATAGTGCTATTGAATTAAGAACAATTCAGGATTGGATTATTATTCCGCAATTGCAGGGAGTTCGTGGTGTTGCTGAAGTAAGCGCCTGGGGAGGCAAACTTAAACAATTTGAAATTGCCGTAAATCCAAATATGCTGAATAGCCTTGGAGTTACTATTACCGAAATTTTTGATGCTTTAGAAAAAAACAATCAAAATACGGGTGGAGCTTATATCGAAAAAGATCAATACACGTATTTTATCCGTGGTGTCGGAATGGCAAAAGGGATAAAAGACCTTGAAAATGTAGTAGTTAAAAACAGAAATGGTTCACCAGTTTTGGTTCGAAACGTTGCGCAAGTGCGTGAAGGCATTGCTTTACGTTACGGAGCTTCAACTAAAGACGGAAAAGGAGAAATTGTTTCTGGTTTGGTTTTAATGCTGAAAGGAGAAAATTCGAGCGCTGTTGTAGAACGAGTTCATGAAAAAATGGCTCAGATTAACAAAAGTCTTCCCGAAGGAGTTGTTGCAGAAGCTTTTATTGACAGAGGAAAATTGGTGGACAATTCTATTAGAACGGTAGCCAAAAACTTATTGGAAGGAGCTTTAATCGTGATTTTTGTCCTGATTTTATTCTTAGGAAATCTTCGTGCGGGATTGATTGTCGCTTCTGTGATTCCGCTCGCAATGCTGTTTGCCGTTATTTTAATGAATGCCTTTGGCGTAAGCGGAAACCTTATGAGCCTTGGCGCCATAGATTTCGGGATTATAGTCGACGGCGCTGTAATTATTGTCGAAGCCACGATGCATCACCTGCAGAAATTCAAAAACAAAAAAGAATTAACGCAGGAAGAAATGGACGAAGAAGTATATAATTCGGCTTCAAAAATTAGAAATAGTGCTGCTTTTGGTGAGATCATTATTCTGATCGTTTATCTGCCAATCTTGGCCTTGATTGGAACTGAGGGAAAAATGTTTAAACCAATGGCCATGACAGTTGGATTTGCCATTATTGGAGCATTTATTCTTTCATTGACGTATATTCCGATGATGAGTGCTTTGTTTCTTTCGAAAAAAACTGAACACAAAGAAAATTTTAGCGACCGCATGATTGCTTGGCTCGAGAGCCGTTATACGCCTTTATTGAAAAAAGCTTTACAATTTAAAAAAGTAGTGCTCTCTGTTGCTGTCGGACTCTTTGCTTTTGCCTTTATTGTTTTCCAAAATATGGGAGGCGAATTTATTCCTACTATAGAAGAAGGCGATTTGGCAATCAATGCTACGATTATGACAGGAAGTTCGCTGACGCAGATGGTAGAAACTACAACCAAATACGAACAGATTCTAAAAGCTAAATTCCCAGAAATTAAAACCATTGTAACCAAAATTGGAAGCGGTGAAATTCCAACCGATCCGATGCCGATTGAAAGCGGGGATTTGATCATTGTTTTAAAAGACAAAAAAGAATGGAAAGGCAAATATCGTAATTGGGAAGAACTCGCAAATGCCATGAAAAAAGAAATGGAGATTATTCCTGGAGCGAATATCGAAATTTCGCAGCCGATTCAGATGCGTTTTAACGAATTAATGACAGGAAGCCGTTCTGATATTGCGATTAAGATTTTTGGTGATGATTTAGAAATCCTAGATGCCAAAGCAACAGAATTGATTTCGAAAATAAAAGGAATCGAAGGAATCGGCGATTTAAAAGCTGATAAAGTAACCGGATTGCCACAAATCACAATTAAATACGATTATGATAAAATAGCCCTGTACGGACTAAATATTTCAGATATCAATCAAATCATTCGTTCCTCATTTGCAGGAGAAGTAGCCGGAAAGATTTATGATGAAAGCAAAAGGTTTGATGTGGTGGTGAGAATGGACGAGAATAATCGCGCCGATATTACCGATGTGAGCAATTTGTTTATTCCGCTTCCAAGTGGTCAGCAGGTTCCCCTTTCTCAGGTTGCTTCTGTTGAATATGAACAAGGTCCAGTTCAAGTTATCCGCGAAGACGGAAAACGAAGAATTACGGTAGGGCTAAACGTTCGCGGAAGAGATATCAAAAGCGTAGTAGAAGAAATTCAGGCAAAACTGGATAAAAGTTTTAAACTTCCCGCAGGTTATTATGTGACGTATGGCGGACAATTTGAAAATCTGATCGAAGCTTCAAAAAGACTTTCTGTAGCCTTGCCAATTGCTTTAGGACTTATTTTAGTCTTGTTGTATTTTACTTTTAAAAGTGCCAAACAAGCGTTGTTGATTTTTAGTGCGATTCCGTTATCAGCAATTGGAGGTGTTTTCGCGCTTTCGCTGAGAGGAATGCCGTTTAGTATTTCTGCTGGAATTGGTTTTATCGCCTTATTCGGAATTGCAGTTTTAAACGGAATTGTATTGATTTCTTATTTTAATCAATTAAAATCAGATGGAATTTTAGATCCGCTTCAAAGAGTTTTAATCGGAACCAAAACACGTTTGCGTCCCGTTTTAATGACCGCAGCCGTAGCTTCACTAGGATTTCTGCCAATGGCACTGTCTACAAGTGGAGGGGCAGAAGTGCAGAAACCTCTAGCAACCGTGGTAATTGGGGGATTAATCTCAGCAACTTTATTGACCTTAATCGTTTTACCGATTTTGTATTTAATGCTCGAACGTGGGTTTAACCGCAAAGAACGCTAAGGTTTACGCAAAGCACACAAAGAAATATTTGAAAAATGAAAAAATTACGATTCAATTCAAGAATAAAAAACTCCGCGAACTTCGCGCATCCCTTGCGATCTTTGCGGTTAATTGCATTTCTATTGGTAAGTACAGTAACATTTGCCCAGCAATCCATCAGTCTGGAAAAAGCAATAGAACTAGCCAAATCAAATAACATCGACTTAAAAATCGCTGACAAAGAGATCGAAAAACAAACCGTTCTAAAGAAAGCGGCTTTTCAACCTGATCCTTTGCAGGTACAATATCAGGGAGGTCAGTTTAATAGTGCCGATTACGATCATAACGTTTCGGTACAGCAGTTTTTTCCGTTAGGAAATATTACAAAAGCCAACAGACAATTGCAGGAAGAATTGGCGAAATTGGCTGAAAAACGAAAAGCTTTATCTTCTTATGAAATCGAAAAAGCAGTAACTCTTTCGTATTATCAATATTTGTATGGTGTTTCAATCCAGAAACTTAATTCGGAATTGAATGATATTTATACGAAATTCTTGAAGAATGCCGAACTGCGTTTTAAAACGGGAGAAAGCGGGAATATTGAGGTAATTAGCGCTAAAGCTAAAGTAAAGGAAATTGAAACCCAGAAAGCACAGTTAGAATACGATTTGGCAATTTATCAGAAGCAGCTGCAGTTTTTTATTCAGACCAATGAAAACATTATTCCCGATTCTAATACCGCTTTGCAGTACACGTATATAGAAAATCAGGAAAACTCGAAAGCAGAAACGCTGATGAACGATTTTTATCAGCAGCAGATTTCAGTTTACCAAAAAGAAGCGGGAACTTTTAAAGCATTGCGAACACCAAAAGTCGGATTAGGATATTTTGCACAAACCATCAACACCGAATCGCTGTTTCAAGGTTTTACAGCTGGATTACAGATTCCTTTATTTGGCGGTGTGAATACGACAAAAGCAAAAGCGGCTGAAATTAGTATTTCGCAATCGCAAATGGCTTTAGATAAAAACAAAATGATATTGAATTTGCAAAAAGAAGAATTGCAAAACAATTTCAAAAAACAGCAGAAAAACTTAGCTTATTTCCAAAATGAAGGGTTGCACTATGCCGATCAGATTATAGAAACGGCTCAGAAAAGTTATGCCAGTGGCGATATGAGTTACTGGTCGTATATCAGCTTTTTAAATCAGGCCATCGATATTAAAAAGCAGTTTGCAGAAGCCACGCACAGCTATAATCAGAGCGCAATAGAACTTCAATTTCCAACTATCAAAAACAATTAAAATGAAAATAAATTTAACCGCAAAGATCACAGAGATTTTATCGCAGAGTCTGCAAAGAAAGTTAGCCTATAGCTTACTGCTTATAGCTTACTGCGGAATTTTAAATTCTTGCAATGAAAAAAAGACCGAGGAAACACAAGAAGAAGAAAAAGAAACTACAGAAGTGGCTTTGACGGCTTCTCAGTACAAAACAGTCGGAATTGAAACGGGCTTTGTAGAAGATAGAAACCTTAACAAAGTCATCAAAGCCAATGGCTATACGACAGTTCCCCCGCAAAACTCAGCTGAGGTTTCAACTTTAATTGGCGGAACGGTAAAAGATATTTTTGTGTTGGAAGGAACCTATGTCAACAAAGGGAAAGTATTGGCAACGATTCAGAATCTGGAAGTTATAGAAATGCAGGAAGATTACCAGTCAGCGGTTGCGAATGTAGAATTCCTGCAGTTAGAGTATAACCGCCAGAAAACATTGAGTGAGGAAAATGTGAATCCGAGAAAAACTTTTCAGGAAGTAAAAGCCAAATTAGCAGCCGAAAGAGCCCGAGCGCAAGCCGCAAAAAACAAGTTGGACGCTTTGCATGTTACTAGTAAAGGAGTGACATCGGTTGTGCCAATTGTTTCGCCGATAAATGGTTTTGTTGGAAAAATCAATATTGCCAAAGGCGCTTTTGCCAACACAGGAGTTTCGCTTTTTGAAGTGGTTGACAACAGCCAGATGCATTTGGATTTGAATGTGTATGAAAAAGATTTAGGCTCGATTTCTGTTGGTCAGGTAATTGATTTTGTATTGACGAATCAGTCCAATAAATCCATAAAAGGAAAGATTTTCGGAATCAATAAGTCTTTTTCTAACGAAAGTAAAACGGTTGCCGTACATGCCAAAATCGACCCTGCCGATGCCAAAGGCCTGATTCCGGGAATGTACGTTTCGGCAAATATTAATATTACGAATGCAACTGTTCCAGCATTGCCAAAAGATGCTGTCGTTCGTAATGCCGATAAATATTTTGTCTTTGTTCGGGAAGAAAAACAGGCAGAAGAAAAACACGAACATAAAGAAGGTGAAAAAGAGGAAGCACACGAAGAAGAAATTCATTTTAAAGCCGTAGAAGTAATTCCGGGAACAACCGATTTGGGTTTTACAGAAGTAAAATTCGTTGATAAGATTGACTCGCAAGCAAAGATTGTTACAAAAGGTGCTTTTTATCTGCTTTCTGCAATGAAGGGCGGAGGGGAGCATGAGCATTGATCCTTTTAAGATTCTGAGGTGCTAAGATTCTAAGATGCTAAGTTTTTTTAATGCTGAGATTTGCTAGCAAAGTCGCAGAGTCGCCAAGTTTTCTTTTAATAATTAAACTGCCTACAGCTTTAGCTGGAGGTAATTCAAAATAAAAAACTTAGTGCCTTAGCGCCTTTGTGGCAACAAACAAAATGCTTAAATTTAGAACATTAATTTATACAAAGGTTGAACTTGCAACCTGAAACAAATAAAACTTGAAACTTTCCCATGATACATCAAGATAAAGAAACTAAAAGCATAAAAAATAAAGACAAACCTTCCTGCTGCTGTTCGCATGATGAACCTGTACATTCAGATAATGACGGACACGATCACGGAGGACATGATCATAACGTTGATGGAGGTTTGTTCAAATTGTTCTTACCATCAATTATATCCTTTGTTTTATTGCTCATCGGAATTGGTTTTGATAATTATTTTCCTCAAGATTGGTTTACAGGATATGTGAGAATTGTTTGGTATGCAATTGCCTATCTTCCAGTTGGACTTCCGGTTTTGAGAGAAGCTTATGAAAGCATTGTAAAAGGAGATGTATTCTCAGAATTTTTCCTGATGTGTATTGCGACAATCGGAGCCTTTGCTATTGGCGAATATCCAGAAGGTGTTGCTGTTATGCTATTTTATACGATTGGAGAAACCTTTCAGGGAATGGCGGTTAACAGAGCAAAATCGAGTATTAAAAGTCTGCTAGACCAGCGTCCAGACGAAGTTCATGTTTTAGAAAATAATGTGGCAGTAAAAGTCAAAGCCAAAGAAGTTCAGATTGGAGCAGTTATTCAGCTTAAAGCAGGAGAAAAACTAGGATTAGACGGCGAATTATTATCAGATTCGGCTTCGTTTAATACAGCAGCTTTAACAGGAGAAAGCAAACCTGACACGAAAAAGAAAGGCGAAACCGTTCTGGCAGGAATGATTAACGGAAATACAATTGCAGAGGTAAAAGTAACGACTGCTTATAATGACAGCAAATTGTCTAAAATTCTAGAATTGGTGCAGAATGCTACAACAAAGAAAGCTCCCGCAGAATTATTCATTAGGAAGTTTGCTAAAATCTACACGCCCATTGTGGTATATCTGGCAATCGCAATTTGTCTGCTTCCCATGCTTTTTGTAGATAATTATGTTTTTAGCGATTGGCTTTACAGAGCTTTGGTCTTTTTGGTAATTTCTTGTCCTTGTGCTCTAGTTATTAGCATTCCACTAGGTTATTTTGGCGGAATCGGCGCGGCCAGTAAAAACGGGATTCTCTTTAAAGGCAGTAATTTTCTAGATAGTATTTCGACGATTCAGAATGTTGTTGTTGATAAAACTGGCACGATGACCGAAGGCGTTTTTAAAGTTCAGGAAGTCATTATAAAACCTGAGTTTGATAAAAATGAAATTTTAAAACTAATAAATGCATTAGAAAGCCGAAGTACACATCCTGTTGCAACGGCCATTCACAATCATGTTGGGCCAATAGATTCTGCTGTAGAATTGAAAAATATCGAAGAAATTTCAGGTCACGGATTAAAAGCGTCTTACAACGAGAAAGAATTACTCGTAGGTAATTTTAAGCTCTTGGATAAGTTTTCTATTTCGTATGATATCGATCCGTCTTCGATTGTTTATACTACGATTGCAATTGCTTATGGAGGTCAATTTGCAGGTCTTCTTACCATTGCCGATGAAATTAAAGCAGATGCTAAAGAAACCGTTTCTAAACTAAAATCTTTAGGAGTTAAACTAACCATGCTGAGCGGCGATAAAACCAATGTCGTACAATTTGTCGCTGATAAACTCGGAATTGTAAAAGCTTTTGGAGATTTGCTTCCAGAAGATAAAGTCAATAAAGTAAACGAAATTAAAGCCAGAAACGAAACTATTGCTTTTGTCGGTGATGGAGTAAATGATGCACCCGTAATCGCTTTAAGCACAGTCGGAATTGCAATGGGAGGCTTAGGAAGCGATGCGGCAATCGAAACGGCAGACGTTGTCATTCAGGACGATAAACCGAGTAAAATTGCAATGGCAATTAACATCGGAAAACAAACCAAAAAGATTGTCTGGCAGAATATCACCTTGGCTTTCGTCGTAAAAGCTTTTGTCTTGATTCTTGGTGCAGGCGGACTTGCTACCATGTGGGAAGCTGTTTTTGCCGATGTTGGAGTAGCTTTACTGGCAATTTTAAATGCGGTTAGAATCCAGAAGATGAAGTTTTAAAATTTGATTTGCCAAAAACAATTATTCATCTCCTTCTTCTTCTGGAATTTCATCTTTTACGTTCCATAGGAATGTTTGATCATTTTGTATTTATCAAAATAACGAATAACACATTTCACAGGAACATTATTAGGTTAAGCCATATCAATCAAACCTCTTTTTACAACATAGTGGTCATCATTTTTGACCAAATAAAATTGTGCTGCAAATCCAGAAGGTTCGCCCATATAAGTTACGCTGACATCAAAATAGCGAGTATTATTTTCTCTCTCTTCTCCCCACATAAAATCATCTAAAATTCCTAGATTTCCCAGCCATTCTAAATTGTTCAAAAATTCTTTTCCTTCAAAAGATTCATCCTCGGCAATTTCATGGATAAGATAGTGATCACGCCAAATTACATGAATCGATTCTTCCCAGTCATTATACAGATGCTCAACGCTGTTTTTGGCATTGTCGAGTTCTCCTTTTTTTAAATAATCAAAAAAATCTTCAACTGCTTTTTGGGCTTCAAGTTCGGTTGGTTTTTCTTTCCAGGTTTTAAATGCAGGCATAAATTGGTAGTTTAAATTAATGATTTTCGGAATTTTAAAAGGTTTTTCTTTCAATACAAATAAACTAATTTTCTATTTAATGGGAATGCATTATACTTTAATTTGTAACTTTTTTTACTTAAATAAAAAGGAGATTAGTTTAAATAAAAAGCCCGTTTTCAATAAGAAACAGTTGGAGGTTTAGGACACGATACAGCAATTTAACGGCAGTTATCGTCATTCAAGACGATAAACCGGGCAAAATCGCAATAGCCTGAATATTGGCAGACAAACCAAAAAAATGTAAATTTATTACAAAGATTCTATCATTTCTTTCCATCTCTTTTCAGAATAAAAACTTCGGAATTCTTTATTCGACAACAAATCTTTTTTAATTAAGTCTCCTCTGAGATAATTTAAGCCTAAAAAATCCAGAGAAATGCTTCTGTATTGTTCTTCGGTAATTTGATTATAGATGTTAGCAAAAAGTGTGGCCGCTTCAAAATTTTGAGCACTTGTCATGCCTCCCAAAATCATAGAGGCACTATTGTAATTGTCGTATACTTTTTGAAATTCCTTTGTTTGATAATGATTTTTGGCTTCATTGATAAGATTAAATGTATTTTCTGTATCATTTTTAGCTCTTTTTAAAGCTTCAACAGCGGTTGGAAGAGTATACTCAAAACCATAATTCAAAGCATAAATAGCTAAAGGAAGAAGTTTGAGTGCCATTCTGCGTTTATCAACTTCATGTTCATTTACAATTCCTCTAAAACTCGAAGCTTCGCCGTTTTTTGTCCAGTTGACCTGAGTTCCGTAAAGTTGTTTGTAGTTAAGATTGCACTGCACGCGGTCATACAAAAAGGCGTAATTTTCCATATCCAGTTCGTTGGTGCCTTTTAGTTTTTCCATTTCATGTAAGGCCGATTTTTGAAATAAAATATCCTGATCGGCATGCTGTACAATAAGCCAGAAATTATGGGCGCCGTCTTTTCCTATTTCTGATATTTTGGGCCAGCCGTTTGATTTTAGAATTTCTTTTGCTGTCGAAAGATTTTTAAAATCCAATTCATTTATTTTCTGTTGTATTAAATTTAATTGTCCAGGATCAGAAGTTTGAATTTTTGAATATCTGATTTTTTGATCTTCAATTCCCATCGAATTGATTTTTTTTCTCAGTTCTGGAAGTTTTAATGTTTTTACATAGTGCTGCTCTTTTAAGTGGGCTTTGTTTTCAATTGCTTTCCATTCTTGAGAATAATTAGTACGAATCAAATCAAAATACGGATCGATTAGCAATTGATCTGCTTCTGTCCATCCTTTATCCAATGACAAATCTAAATACTGAAATGCTTTTGTTTTATTTTCGTCAAGCGAATACATTCCAGCCGCTTTGTACGCATTTAAAGCATCGGGATTTTCAATTAAAAATGCTTTTTCTAATTTCGGAATAGCATTTTTATAATCTTTTTGAAGATGTAATAAGGAAGCTTCAGCAATCAGCTTCTCATAAGTATAATTTGTTTGTGATTTTGAAGTAAAGCAGTTCAAAACCAGTAGCGTAATAAATATACATCGTTTCATTTGTATTGATTTTAACGGTATTATTTTGATATGCTTACCACGAAAATACAAATTTAAGATAAATCGAAAGCCAAATTTATTAATTTGAAAGACTTGATTTTAAGGCTGTTATTTCTTCAAATGCTTGGGTTCCTGAATTTCGCCATTGCCAAAAGACCAGTTTTCAAGTCCATTGTTTTCTAATAAAACAATGATCACATTATTAATTGTTATTTCTGTTGATGCAGCAATTCTGGATGCAATTTGATGGTACAACTTCTTCTTTTGTTCTAATGTTCTTCCTTGGCCTGCTGTAATTTGGATGTAGACGATATCTTCAGAATGTGAAATTCCCAGATAACTTTTAGGATATTTTATTTGATGAGGTTCTAATTCTTCAATTACATGAAAATAATCATCGTTCGGAATATGAAATTCGGCAATTAAAGATTCATGAATTGCTTGTGAAATACTATTTTTTGTTTCTAATGAAAGTTTTTTCGGTAGGCTGATTCGAACAAATGGCATTTTATGTTTTTTATATGTTACCATTACAAAGATAGAAGCTCTTTCTCAATATTAAGTAAGAGTGCAAAAAGAAACCCCGAAGATTTAGTTCGGGGTTTCTTTGTAAATAATTAGACTATTTCACTTCTTCAAAATCTCCAGGCTTCCAGCTTCCGTTAAAAGCAGGAGCTTCGGGACCGTAAATTCTAAAATAGGTGAACCAGCCTTTATCAGGAAGGGTCTGAATCCAGACATTTTCTTTTCCTTCGGGTACTTTTGGACCAAAATACAATTCAACAGAAGAACCTTTTTTATCCTTTAGTTCAAACATAGAACGCAAGGCGGCTTTATCCTGATTGGTCAAAATTTCACTTCGTGTTGCATTATCATAAATCGTAACCGACCAAAATAGTTTGGCGGGAACAGGCAGCGGAACGGTTAATTTGTATGTTTTGCTTCCGTCCAAATATTTCCCATTATTGTCTTTCATTCCGAGCCAATACAATGAACCTGCGCCGGGAGCACGATTAAACATGGCCGGAGATTCTACCTGTGCCTGATAAAACCATTTTTCACGAGCATAGAGATCCGTATAGTTTTCAGTGTCAAAAGTACCATTGGCGTAGCGTAAAACAGCCCATTCCCATTGACGGTCTTTCCATACAATGCGGTCTGGTCTTCGGTCAGCAAAAGATTGTACACGCATTATGGCATTTCCTTTTTGAGACGCTTTTTCTAATATGGCTTTCATTCGGGCATCTGGATTAAAAGGTTTTCCTTTTTCGATTCCAAGTTCAGCCAATTCTCCATACATGATGCGATACGCAGGATTTGCGGGTTCTTTTTGAATCAGATCATTCAGTTTTTCCCAATATTTAATGTTGTTTTCCCACGAAAGAGGAGTGAAATCAGCGCCTTTTTTATTCAAGCTGACCCATGTCGGCTCTTTCCAGTCTGCTGGTTTATTTAATGGATACACTTTTACTGATTTCATTAAAGCTTCTGCAGTTTCTGCTTTTCCATCAAGCGGAAGTGCTCTTAACATTAATATTAATCGATTAGTTGTAGGTTTTCCAACAAAATATCCTGCAGGAATTTTGGCCGTATATCCAGGCGGTACAATAATATGTTTGCCTCCTTTTCCTTTGTCTGGACCAGGAAGACCAATATCCATAATATACAATTGGTTCAAATCGTTTGCTACAGACATTAACGGTCCGGGCGGAACATCAACAACCATTGGACCATATTCCGAAAGGTCAAAAACAAGTCCTGCATATTTAGTGTCTGAGTTTGGCGTAAAAACAAGCTGATTTGGCGTTCCGTCCAATATGGCAAATGTTTTATTGGGAACAACGCCATTGTTTAAGTTTCCTTCCCAAGTACCTGCAAATGATACCGATGGATAAAAGAATCTGTAGGTTTGAATGGCTCGGTTTAAATCGGCTTCATCGTAGGCATTTTTAATAGTAGCTTCTGTCGGGTAACCTCCAACAAATTCAAATTCGGAATTAGCGGTTGAGTTTGATTCTGAATCTGAAGCCGTCACATTTTCCGTTTTCTTTTGGGTGCAGGAAGCAAATAAAAAGCACCACAAAAGTACCGAAAGATAGATTTTGGTTCTCATAATTTTAAGTATTTGATTAGCAATAGATGTTCTATCAAAATTATACTTTATATAAGAACACTTTTATAGAATTGAGGCTGTAAATGGTTGCAAATTATAATATGGAACATAAAAAAAGCCAAAATCTGGGAAGATTTGGCTTTCATTTAAAATATTGCATTATTGTTTAATCAAATTGTAAGGCTATTGATATTTCGTTGTTTTTTAATGTAATTCCTGTTTTATTGCTTTCAGACGGAGTTTGTGTTGGGTACCAGTTTCGATTTGGTTTTACCATAATCAATAAACCTTCGTCATCGCCAATAGCAGCAAAAAGTTCGCTGTTGGTATTTTTAGAAAAGAATTCCAGTCCATGTTTTGCTACTAATTGTTTCCCTAATTCTAGTGGATTTTCATTCACAATCCCGATTTCGCTGATATTTAAAATCGATTTTGAACTGAATGCTTCTGTTTGCGAATTATCGAGATCGTGTCGGGCAATAAATTCCAGTAAATTTCCATTATTGTCGTAGAAATAAACCGCGTTTGCATTCCAGTTTTCAAAATTGGTAATCACATTTTGATCTTCAATAACAATTAAATCTACTTTGTTTTTGCACCATTGAATGGCTTCGTCTAATTTATTATTCGCAATATTAAAAGCCAAATGATAAATTGATTTACTCGCTGGATTTTGAACAAATTCTAAAACGGAGTTCCCAGCTTGAATGGAAATTGAATTTGTCTTTTTTTCTATGATTGGAAGTTCTAAAACATCTTGATAAAATAATGCGGTCTGCTGAATATTATTGCTCTGAATTTGGATGTGTTCTAATTTCATGTTGGTATTTTTTATTGAAGAAGAAAAGCTTCTTCCGTTTCAAACAAATTTAAAGAATCGCTGGAGTTTTGTGGTTGGAGTGCTATTTTATACTTTGATGAAAGGATAGGAAATTAGTATTGAAAATTCTGCATTAGAAATAAAAAAAGCCCATTTTCATAAAAGAAAACAGGCTCAAGTAGATTTGCAGATTTGGGGCAATTTACAAACTAACTAAATTATTTCGGCATTTCTGGCACCATAATTCTTCTGGTTGGTGTACTCAAAGTTTCTATAAAAGCCAGAAGATCGCTTATTTCTTCTTTGCTTAAATTCAGTTTTTTAAGGGCAGGATCTACTTTCGGAATTAGCGAATCTCTTGGAGTTCCCAGATATTTTTTCTGAACTGGCGAAGGATTTCCTCCATTATACAACTCCACTACATCTAAAAGTGTTGGAAAATGACCGTGATGCATCCACGGTTTAGTGTTTACGACTTCACGCAATGTTGGTGTTCTGAATTTGCCAATATCTTTTACATCTTTCGTGACATTATAGCGTCCGAAATCTTCATTTTTAGTTCCGAATAAAGTCTGACCGTCGTTATGAAACTGATTATCGCTGAAATAAGGTGTATTATGACAATTGATACATTGCGCTTTGGTTCTGAATAAATGCATTCCTTTCACTTGAGAATCGGTAAAGGCCTCTGATTTTCCGCTCACAAAATGGTCAAATTTACTTTTCGGACTGTTGATTGATCTTTCGAAAGTCGCAATCGCATACTGAATTCGCTCTAAAGTCACTTTTTTGTCTCCAAAAGCAGCCGTAAATAAAGAATTATAACCCTTAATCTTCGCAATTTTATCAACGGCAATTGTCAGTTTCTCGTTCATTTCCAAAGGATCTGAAACAGGAAACTGCGCCTGATCTTCTAAACTCAATGCTCGTCCGTCCCAAAATAGAGAAGTGGCATATGCGGAGTTTAAAATCGTCATCGAATTACGTTTTCCCGTTTGGCGATCATGCCCGAAAGAACGCGTCAAATTATCCGTCCAGCCCAATTCAGGATTATGACAGGAAGCGCATGCAATTTGTTCGCTTTTTGATAATCTCGGATCAAAAAACAAGATCTTTCCCAAACTTTCTTTTTCCTTAGAATACGGATTGTAAGCAGGATAAGGTACCGCAGGAAGTACTCCAATATCCTCAAATTTAGTTTTATCGACACTTTCGTGCAATTCCGCAGCAGGCCATTTTGAAACATCACTGCCAGAATAAATTTTTCGTAATTCCTGGACATCTATATAATCTGGTTCTTCAACGCTTTTATAAGCCGACAAACCCAGCAGGAATAGGAGAGGGAAGATTAGTTTTTTCAATTTTTTTTGTTTTTTGTTTTTTTTGTTTCAGGTTTCAGGTTTCAAGTTGCTGTAGAACTTGAACCTGAAACTTTATTTTTTTGTTTTACCCGCCAAAAGTTTTGTCAAAATTTAAAACTTTGACAAAACTCAATAGCCATCAACATTATAAAGAAACTTCTTTAGGGCACGAAATGGTTAAAGCAGTCGGTTTTGGATACGTCCTGTTATTGTACATTCTGTATTGCGTCGAAACTGTTCCTCCAAACAGTTTGTCATTCGTCAGTTTTAATTCAAATGAAATTTCATATAAACCGTTGCTGATTTCTTTATATGTTCCTTCTCCTGAAATGGCAATACTATGCGTATTTGTTGCACTTGATCCAATTGTAATATCTTGTGGAATCACGAGTACAGTTCCTTCAGTTTTGCTGTTTCCATTTGCTGGAAAAAATTCCAAAGCCGAAGTAATATTAAATCCTGGCGAAATAGCAGCAGCGTTACTTTCGTTAGAAAACCATCTTTTTAAACCAAAAGAATTCACAGTATTGGTTCCGCTTGAGACGTTAAATCCTATTTTGAAAGCATCGTGATACACATCATCATTAGGATTTGTAGTTCCTTTATCGCTGTATAAAATAGCATTTGGATCGTCTTTTGTTACTATAACTGGAAAAGTCAAAGCATTGAAAGTCATCCATGCGCAGTTTCCATTGTTGTTAAACCAATGCTCACCGTATGTTAGAAAAAACGCATTGGTCGGATCTGTAAATTTCGAAGCTGGATATGCCTCAACATCTCTTGGCGTTTTTATTGGTTTTACAATGGTTAAGTTGATGTTTCCTGTTGCAGTATAGTTTGGAATATTTACAAGTGTTAGTTTGGACTCGTATCGAACATCATCATTTTGAAGATCTTCTAAAAGAGTTAAATGATAGGTTACAGAAGTTCTGTTGTCGCCATAATCATCATGGGTTAAGGAATATTCGAATCCGTTTTGGAATTTAAAAATAGAGGCATTTTCAATTTCTTCTGGGAAAAAACCATTCGGATAATTTACTTTAAAATCGATTTTTTCGCCTACTTCGCCTTTTATATTGTATTGCGTTACCGGAAAAGTGTAATTGGTAGCAATAGTTCCTAAATCAATCTTAAAAGTATTGTTTGGATATTCTGTATTCAAGCTTCCAATATGAATATCAGGATCAGAAACTGTTTCTAATTTTAATGTAATATTTTGGCTTTGAGTCCATCTTTTATCAAACGATACAAAAATAGTATCTGTTAATTTACTGCCTTGAAAAGAAAGCTGATTTACAGGATTTACACTAAAACTGTCACTTGCACCGTTTGTTTCGGCACTAAAATTTGCTGTAACAGTTCCTTTCAATTCGCGCGCTGTTAAAGCGACAGGAACTTTTAAGGTCTTTACAGATTTGTTTTCATAAGTAGACTGCGGAACTAAATTTCCGCTTACGGTTGGGTATTCAAGAGGCGTGTTGTCACTTTTTACTAAAAAATTAAATCTTAAAAAAGGATCAATGTCTGAGCCTAATTTGTAATCATCTTTAGAACATGAAATATATAATAGTGCTGTGAATAATATACTGAATATCTTAATACGAGTCATTTTGCTGCAAGTTTGGGTTAAGATTAGTGTTGAATGTAGGTATTGGCAGTACGTATTTTAAAGACGGATAAGTAAGACTGCAAACTGTAGCAATACAGCCATCATTTCTAGAAACATCTTTGTGCATTCTGGCAATATCAAAGAATAGGAAACCTTCAAAGCATAATTCTTTTCTTCGTTCTAAAAAGATATTTTCTTTAAGATTGTTTGTATTAGTCAATAGAGATGCATTGGCGCGGGCACGAATGATGTTAATATCTGCCATTGCCAAATCGGCTCTATTGGTTTCTAGTGCTGCTTCGGCACGAATTAAATACATTTCGCTAAGTCTAGAGGCCACATAACCCGCATTATTCTGGAATTTTTTGGTAAAATTGTAACTCAGGTAGGTCTGAACTCCGCTTACAATTGTATAAAGTGATTTTGTTAAGAACAGTTGTTTTCTTAAATCTGTGCTTTCGTAAAGATCAACTAAATCATTTGAAGCAGTATATTTTTCAAAGTTTGTATCTGAAGTATAGCCATAAGTCTGAGTCATTGAGGAAGAAACGTTTCCTTCGGTATCTTTTGGAATAGAAAATTCCAACAAAATTTCCGATACCGGAAGATCTGGTTTTTCCCATTCTGCAATTAAAGTTTCTTTACTGGTTAGCACAACACCAGAATTGGTAATTACATCATTTGCCATGTCGTAAGCATTGGCCCAATCTCCTTTTTGAAGATAAACTCTCGCCAATAATGCTTTTGTATTTTTTCTGTTAAAGAAAGAATAAGCAGGACCAGAAAGAAGCGAAGCGTCTGAATAACTATCGATAGCCGTTTGTAAATCATTAATAATTAAAGTATACGTTTTGGCAGCCGTTTTTCTTGCAGGATACTGTATGCCAGATTTAATAGATTCGGTGCTGTAAATTATTCCTAAATGGGATGCATCTGGAGTATATTTATAATCTTGGCTGTAAACAAGAGATAAAAGAAAATGTGCATACGCCCTTATTGCCAAAGCTTCTGCTTTTATTTGGTTTTTCTCTGCCTCAGTGGCGTCGGTTAGGGCGGGAGTAAATTCTAAAATTAAATTGGCCTGATTGATTATATCGTAACTGCTATCATAAAATGATTTGAAATTACTGGTTAGCGCTACATCTTCAAAAGAATAAACTTGCTGCAGATTTATTGCTGGAGAAATTTGACCTCTAAGACCTCCCGTTGCAGCTGGCGCAAATTTTATATTACCGCCCTGTAAATCAGCATAAGCAGCATAACGATCTGGTCTTACATTAGCTTCTACTTCAGTATAAAGTCCTGTAAGTGCCTGTAAAACGCCTGTTTTGTTCTGTAAAAGTTCGTCTATAGAAGTTTGTGTTCCAGGTTCTTGTTCTAAAAAGTCACTACAGCTTTGTAATGAAAGCATTAGAAAAAATATAGATACGTATTTTGAATATTTCATTTTCTTAAAATTTAGCATTTACTCCAAGCGAAATTGTTCTTGCCTGCGGATAGATATAACTGTACTCTCGAACTCCGTTCATTCCTTTCGGACTTTTTTCTTTGTACCAATACGCCACATTTGTAGCATCGGCAAAAACAGAAAGAGCGTCCAGAAAAGTGTTTTTCAACGGCACATTATAACTTAAATTAATATTACTGATTCTGATATAAGTGGCATCATAAACATATTTGCTTAAGTTGTTGAGAATTGGCGAAATTGTTACAGCTGACTGAGAAACGTTGTCGCCTGGATTTCTCCAATAATCGTATGCATTTACAGAAAGATTTCGGTTTGTTGTTACATTATATTGATCTATAAGTACGCTTGAGGCCAATAAGTCACCACCAATTTGATAATCTCCCCTAACAGATAAAGTAAGGTTGTTGTAGAAAGTAAAAGTATTGTAAAAACCTCCGTAAGCATCTGCTTGTTTATCTCCAATTGGTTCCCAATCGGCAATAGTGTGGAGTTCGTTATAGGTTTTTGCATCATAAATTTGACCATTTTTTTGAACAAGATCTCTTCCTGTTGCAGGATCTACACCAACCCACTTGATTCCCCATAATGTTGTTGTGCTGTAGCCTATTTTTTGCGCCAATGCAATATTAGCTTCAGAATAATCACTTCCTAGACCTTTTAAGTCGGTTACTTTGCTGTCTATTGTAGAAATATTAAATGCTGTAGTCCATTTAAAAGCATCACTTTTTATCCATTTAATTCTTGTAGTAAGCTCAAAACCTTTATTATACATACTTGCAGCATTCAATTGTACTGAACTATAACCATTTTCTGTCGGGATATCTCGTGCAGTAATTAAATTGCTTTTGTTATCATAATAATATTCTAACGTCAATTCGATTCTTTTGAAAATATTAAAATCAAATCCAGCATTGAATTTTGTGTTTTTTTCCCAGCTTAACCTTCCATTTGGTGCAGAACCTGTAGTTGCGCCAATCGAACCATTATATTCGTTTTGGCTGATATTATATAAACCTTTTGATCGGTAAGAGCCAATTTTAGAATTTCCTGTTGTACCATAACTCGCTTTTAATTTCAAGAAATCAATCCAAGAATTAGAGTTTAAAAAGTTTTCATTGCTAAGAATCCAACCAGCGCCTAAACCTCCATTATGAGCCACATCGGTATCATCTCCAAAAACAGAACTCTGATCGCGGCGGTAATTTGCCAACAAGAAATAGCGTTTTTTATAGTTATAATTTACTTGCGAGAATAAAGAAACTCTCGAATTGTAACTGATTTCATTTTTGTAGGTTTGGCCATCTTTAGATTCATCTTGAGGTGTGTTTGGATTGTCATCTCTTATAGCATCTGTCACAGCATTAATACGCTCTGGCTCTAAAAAACCTACACCAGATTTGTAATTGAAATCGGTTTTATCTTCAGCCAATTCAAAACCAACAACACCATCAATTTCATTGTTTTCATTCAGTTGTTTATTGAACAAAGCTTGTCCTTGCCAGTTCCATTTGGTCGAATTTCTTTCATTGATGAGACGGCGCCCCCAAGCTGCATGCGTAGTTCCGTCCAAAATAAAAGTTCCGTTAAACTGACCGCTTTCATTTGCTGCAGAAAAATAGCGATCTTGTTCTTTATCGGTATAATCCATACCAAAAAGAGTAGAAAATCGAATATTTTTATTGAGCTTATACGATAAATTGATACTTCCTAAAAGACCAAAAGTCTGTGCTTCATTTTTGTTTTGTTCAATTGCCGCCAACGGATTTCCTCTCGTAGCACCGCTTAAACCTAAATTGGCATACGATCCGTCTGCGTTATAAACGGGAAGAGTAGGAAGGTAGGCAAAACTGTAAAAAATGTTAGGCGCATCTTTTTGAACAAAACTCGGATTCAGCATTAAATTGATATCCCATTTGCCAGAACTGTAGCCTAGATTAATTCCCGCATTTAATTGCTTACTCTCATTTCCAACCTGAGGTTCGTCAATTTTGGTGTAACTAACGTTGGTTCGGTACGAAAATTTAGAAGTAGACCCCGAAACATTAAAATTATATTTGTTATAAATGCCAGATCTGTTTAAAATGTTAAACCAATCTGTATTTACTCCATTATAAGCAACAGGAACATAACCAGTTGTGGTGTTTTTCATGAACTCATTTCGAAGTTCTGTGTATTGTTCTCCATTTAAATATTTAATTTGATTAATGGCAGAAGAAACTCCTAACTGATTTGAAAATCCAAATTGCGTTTTACCCTTTTTTCCTTTTTTAGTTGTAATTAAAATTACCCCATTTGCTCCGTCGGCGCCATAAATACCTACAGCTGCGGCATCTTTTAAAACCGAAATGGTTTCAATATTTTCTGGAGCAATTTTCATTAGAGGATTAGCAATGTTTTCAGAAAAATCACCGCCTCCGTTAAACAAGCTGCTGTCAATTGCATATTCTTCGCTCATTACAACACCATCAATAATAATAAGCGGTTGCGACGAAGTTCCGGTAATTGCACCGCTTAAAGAAGATAATGTGCCTTGTCCACGAATATTAATTTTTACAGGACCACCTATACCAGAAGTATTTTCTACCATAACTCCGGCAATTTGCCCCGTGATCATTTTATCAAAACTCTCAGAAGCTTGCTCAACGGCAATATCTTTGGCTTGTAAAGTCGAAATACTTCCAACAATTTCTTCTTTTAGCTTTGTAGTGCCATAAGACGAAGTAACCACAACAGGATTGAGTTCATCTGTTGCTTCTTGAAGATAAAAAACAAAAACATTTTTGTCGTCTGCTTTTTGAGATTGGGTTTCCATTCCTAAAAAACCGGCTTCAAGAACCAGATTTGAAATAGTATTTCCTTTTAGCTGATAGACAAACTTTCCGTTAAAATCGGTAATAGCGCCCATTCCAGTTCCTTTTATGCGAATAGAAGCGCCTGGAAGCGGTTGTCTGTCTTTTGCACTATAGACCGTTCCGCTAATCATTCTTTGGGTTTCCTGAACCGCTGTGTTTGAAGTTTCAGGAATCGAAGGAGTCAATAAAACCTGTTTTTTCTGAATGTAAAACGAAATGTTTTTGTCTTTTAATAACTGTGTTAAAACCGTTTCTAGAGAGGCATTGCTGACATCTAAGTCGGCTAACTGATCGGTATCTATTTTTTTTGCATTATAAATAATTCTAAAATCACTTTGTTCTTCAATAGATTTGATAATTAGGCTTATAGGTTTATTCTTAGTATGTATTGTAATTAATTTATTCTGTGAAAATCCTTTAAAACCAGATATGAGTATGGCTAAGAAAAACAGAATTTTTCTTAAAACGGGTTGTATCGTAAATGTCATGTTTTTTATTTATCGCGGATTGGTGATTGTAATGGTTTTTTGTTGAATAGAATAATTAAATGGAGTGTCACGTTTTAGCAGTTCTAAAATGTTCTCGACACTAGATTCGCTAATTTTAATCGTACCAGTAAAATTCTGTCTGGCCAAATCAGAATTTTCGTTGATAATTTCAACATCATAAGTACGCTGAATAATTTTAGCGATTGTAGAAAATGGGGTGTCTTTAAAAGCAAGTTCGCCTTTTGTCCAGGCAGCATAAAAGGTTGGGTCGACTTCTTTTAAGACCATTTTTTTTGAATTATTTTGCCATGTTGCCATTTGGTTTGGCTCCAGCAAAATAGCATTAGAAGGATTAAGGGCTTCAGACATTCGAATACTTCCTTCAATTAATGTACTATTAACTGTAGGGTTTTCGGGATAAGCGCTCACATTAAAGGTTGTGCCAAGAACTTCAATGTCTGCTTGATTAGCATGAACAATAAACGGATGCATTTTGTCTTTGGCAACTTCAAAAAATGCCTCACCAGTTAAGTACACATTTCTGTTTCCGTTTAAGCCAAATTGTTCAGGATAACGCAAAGTGGTTCCAGAATTTAAACTCACAACAGTACCATCTGAAAGTTTAAGTTTGAAACGTTTTCCGTACGGAATAGAAAGCGTATTATAAATCACTTTGTGATCCTCAACTTTGCCAAAGTAAATAATCTCGGTAGGAAATTTTTTGGCAACCAAATCGCCTTTGTCATTTAAAAGAGTGGTCTGGGTTTTTCCAGAGAAATATTCCAGACGGCCGTCGCCTAATTCTAGAACAATTTCTTTTGGAGTTTCAGATTTACCTTTAAAAAAATAAATAGTTGCTCCTAAACCCAAAAACAATAAAAAAACCGCAGCATACTGTAAATATGTTCTGATTTTGTTTTTTGGCTGCATCTGGATTACCGAAACAGTCTCAATAGATAAGTCTGAAGAAAGTGTGGTTAATGCCCAAATCTTCTTAGCCTTTATAAATTGCTTTTTGTTTTCTTCTGACGCTTCAATCCAATCAAAAAGTGCCTGAACTTCTTGTTCTGAAGCTTCATTAGAAAGATATTTATTTATTATTTCCGATGTCATATATGCTTTTTAAAACTTCTCGCCATTATAAGTACACCTCAGAATTAAAATACCCTACTTTTTATTCTTAATTATTATAAATAAGGATAAAAATTAAGAACAAATAATCAGATAATCGGGTCTTTAAAATCTTCAAAGCCTTTGTCATGTGGGCTTCTACAGCTTTTAAGGAAACTCCTAGCTCTTCGGCGATTTCTGCATTTTTTTTGTTCTCAAAGCGTTTTTTAATAAAAACTTCTCTAGTTTTTGGAGGCAGATCGCTGATAGATTCCTGAATTATGCGTTCTAATTCGGTTAATTCTAAAGTGTCAAACTGAATCGAATTTAAAACTTCAATATCCAATTCTCTTTCTTTGTGGTTTAAGAGGTCATTTTTGAATTTATCCTTCACTTTATTATGACGGATTAAATTCAAGCATTTTGATTTAGCATAAGTAAATAAGAAAGCTTGGATTCCGTTGATAGATTCTATGTCTTCTCTACTTTGCCATAGGTGTAGTAAGGATTCCTGAGCAAGATTTTCAGCTTCGTCTTGATCGTAAATAAATTGAACGCTGAAAGATTGGATTCTCCTAAAATATTTATCGTAAAAAAACTTGAATGCAGTTTCGTCGCCTTCCTTAAAGGAATGGAAAAGATCTAGTTCTAAACTGGCATTTTTATTCATTAAACGAAATTTACTTTGGGTGAAGCAATATTAAGCAAATTTTAAAAACTACTCAATTTTGCTCAGAAAGCGGCAAATATAAAAGTTTATTTATATTAATTCTAAATAAAATAAAAATAAAGACCTTTCCTGAAAAAATTATTCAGAATAGCTTTAAAAAGATACTATTTTGTTTGAAACTCTTGCCATTTCGCGAAGGAGAAATCACACAAGAAACTAAACAGAGAAGATCAGCAAATCTAGGCCAATATGTTAGTGGAATTAATTGATTATTAAATCTATATTTTGAGATAACCTCTCGGCTAATTCAGGTGTAGTGTTGTTATTTAAAACCCATGGAACCAGTTTTCCCTTGTTTATGATTTCATTTTTAGAATAAACTAAACTGAAATATTCCTGTAATTCATTGTAATCAACTGGTATTGGAAGATGTTTTTTATCTTCCGGGATTTCTTCAAAATAATATCTCGATTGTAGTAAGGAAGGATATTTTTCTAATAAAAAATTATTCAAAGTATACGAAGGGCCAGCTTTATACAAATCCTCTTTTAAGATTCCGGTAATTTTTATACCGCCAATATTTTGTTTAAAATCTTTGTAAGCTTCTTTGGTAGTCGAAAAATCAGATTGCAGCAGTTTGTCTTTTTGCGATAACTGCCTAACAACCGAAAGTTTCACATAATCGCCATTTATTTCAATTACCTTAAAAATAAAGTATTTGCGCTCCATGCTTTGACTCCCGTTAGAGCCGCTTTGTTTACTAAAGATAAAACTTCCCAATTGCAATTTATGCTCAGGGCTGTTGATTGCTTTTTTCCATTGATAAGAATCATAAACTAATTTTTTGAAAGCATATAAAATGAATACAAAGACAACGCCGGCTATAAATATTTTTTTCATTAAATGGAAATTTCATTAAAAGTACTACTTTTTAACCGCAATACCGATACTTATTGAGCGCTAAGATTTGGTTATTGACCATCTTATTATAAAAACAAAGTCCGTAAAGCTTTGTCTAAAAACTTTGCGGACTTTGGGTAAACCTGTGTATTCTTTGCGGTTAAAAAAATCAAACAATAACTTTACGTTTAAAATTCCTCCATCCAAAACCGATCAAAAGTAAATTGAAAAATAATAATGGTAAAAATGCTTTCATAAAACTTGTTTTAGAGTTGTCTTTAAACGTTTCTACTTTAAAATCTTCCCATTTTTGTTGATTTACAGGCGCATTGTCGAATATTTTTGGATAAAAATGCAGACGTAATTTTTCGTGGAATTTAGTTGTTTCTTTTAAAAACAAAAGCTGATTACGTAAATCTGACTTTGCAATTTCGTTTAACTGAATCTGTGTATGAAGCGTTGGAATAAACAACGCTATTAATTCGCTTGCATGATTTCGCTGTTCTAATTTCGATTCTAATTCTTTTGACTGAATTGCCGATTCATCGTCGCCCATTTGCTGCATGGCATAATACCAAAGCCAGCTAAATTCTGTATCAGGAAGTGCATAATTTTTAAACTGCGGATAGTGTTTATAGAATTTATCCACCGTTTCCTGTTTATCCATATCCCACTTTTCGTGATAGGCATTTCGTTGAGTAAGGGTTAACTCTAAAGCTTCGGGAACTTTATATTGGTTGATGATATAAGTATTGATTCCGGCGGGAAGAATGATAAGGAGAAACAGCCAGATGCTTAACAGAATAACAGCATTGAAATTAGAATTTTTCTGCAATGAAACAATGAAAAAACAAACTGCAAACCAAAATAAAATGTACAAAATAGAAAGTCCGTAAAACACAAAGAAGGATTGATCAAGCGGAATCTGTAAAAAGACAATCGCCGCCAAAAGAATCAAAGTTAAAAGCGCCGTTAAACTTAAAATTCTAACATAAAATAGTTTCAAGATATAAAAAAAGGTATTCGGACTTTGTACTGCAACAATCTTCCAGGTTCCTGATTCTTTTTCTTCAGAAATAATATTATACGAAAAAGCAATAATCAAAAGCGGAAACAGGTACAAAAGGACAAAACTAAAATCAATATTTCCAGACAATAAATTACTCGGATTATTTAGTTCCGAATCGTATTTCTGACCTTCTAAACCACGAATTGTAACATTTTGGATAGATGGATTAACATCTCGTTGCCCAATTGCCAAACTGTTGATAGGCAAAGTATTGTTGACCAATGAAAATTTGATGTAGTAGAGTAGAAGCCCTATTTCGTCTTTATGAAAAGCGGCATTTCTAGCAATATGTTCTTTTTGATAAACTGCCGCTTCAGTAATATTATTTTGTTGTTTTTTCTGAAACTGGTGCCCAATTAAAAGGCTTATAAAACCAATGATTAATAAAAAAAGTAATCCAATTTTGGTACCTTTTGAACGTATGAAATTTTTAAATAAGAGTACTAACATATTAGATGGCTTTTAGATTTTTAGCAGCAATTCTGATTAAAATAAACAATAGAACTACCCATAAAATAATAGATACAATAGAAATGGTTTCGGTTTTTAAAACTTCGCTGATGCTTTTTGGCTCATAATGAAATTCTTCAAGATCTGCCCAGTGTTCTTTGCCAATTATTAACGGCTTATCATTTGGACCAGGTTTTTTATTGCTGATATATTTAACTTGCAAAGCATTCATTTTCTGGGCCATTCCGTAACGGTATTTCTCAGCTTGTTTCTGGAAATCGATGTAAGAATCATAATCCGTATTCGATAATCCCATCGATAAATTTTTTATGGCGATATACGGATTCAGAAAAGAAACTGCTTTAGAAAAACTGTTTTGTTTGGCATAAACCTTCAATAAATCTTCTAAATGTCTGTTGTAGATATTCGAGCTGATTCTCTCACCTTCGGTCATAATAAACCCCGAATAATTAAAAGGAAGTTTTTGTACCGAATCAACTTTGTACACTCTTAATAAAGAATCTTTTATTGCCTTATAATGTAAATCATTTGGATTGTGGCTGTCACCTTGCTTTAAAATATCTTTTTCAATATTGCTGGTAAACTGGATTTTAGATGGCGCTTCATACAAATAAGCTCCAATAGCCTGTGTTGTTCTTGGCAAGATAATCGTTAAAATCAGCCAGATTCCAATTAAAGAAACCAATGCTTTTTTTGAAGTTTTGCTTGACGCCGATACCAAAATGGCAACAACACAAAAGAACATTAGATAAATAAAATGGAATATAATAAACAGCAGCATTTTGATCGTGTCATCTGTCGAAATGGAAAAATTCTGAAGCATTAACCAGATTAAAACCAATACAAGAATGGTTGGAACAAAAAGAAGCATAACAACGCTAGCAACACCAAGGATTTTGCCCCATAAAAGCTGTTTCCAATTAATTCCTTGGCTTAAAAGTATTTTTAGAGTTCCGTTTTCTCTTTCGTAAGCAACAGAATTAAATCCGATAAAAAAGATTAATAAAGGCAGTAAAACTTGCAAAACCATAGCAATGCTGATCTCGCCAAAACGAAGCATGCTGTTTGAAAAGCCTGCCTCAGAGAAATTAGCAGTATTTTGTTTATGAGCTTCTAAGAAAATCGCATTTCCAAAAAAAGGTTCCATTCCGAATTCAAAAACGCTTAAAGAGGTGCTTTTTCTAAAGGCAAAATTGCCATAATGCGCCATTCTATGCGGATTTTTATCTGGATTTTTCAACCAGTCTTCGCGAGATTCATGCTGATATTTTTCACTGGTTTCGTTTTGGCTTTTGTAATTGTCCCAGCCCGAAAAAGCGGCAAATAAAAGTAATGCGCCAATAAAAAATGTAATAATATAAAGTGCCGGATTTTTAAAAACAGAATTTTTAAAATGTCTGGCTATAAGGAGTTCTGTATGTAATAATTTCATATAAATTAAAATTTATAAGTTACGGTAAGGCTTGCGTTTCTCGGACTTCCGGGAAATAAACGCAGGTAATTCTGTGCACCAAGCCAATAGGTTTTGTTTAATAAATTGCCAGCATTTAGAGCAATTTGGACATTGCTTTTGTTGGGTTTGTAAAATAAAGCGGCATCAAAAATCGTAAAATCAGGAAGTGTAAAGTCTCTTGTAAACCAAGGAACTTTACTGCTTTGGTATTGAACTCCAAATCCAATTCCGAAATCTTTTAAAGCAGAATCAGCAGCAAAGTTGTAGCGTGTCCATAAATTGGCGCTATTTTTTGGCGTATTTTGCTTTCGAGCACCAATTAGAGCAGGATTACTGTCTTGAATTATTTCGGCGTCGATATAACTGTATGAAGCATTAATCTGCCAGTCTGGCGTAATGTAACCTGCTAAATCACATTCAAAACCACGGCTTCGTTCAGCACCTCTCGTTACCAATAAATCTGGATTTGCCGGATCATTTGCATTCATTAAAATATTACGCTGATTGATTTCGTAAACAGCAGCATTAAAAGTCATGGTGTTGCTTAAGAAAGTGGTTTTTACCCCAACTTCTTTCAAATCACTTTCTAGAGGATCAAATAGGCTTCCGCCCGGCAAAGAACCCGTTTGAGGCATTAGAGTCACGGTATTAGATTGTGGCTGATAGCCTTCTAGATAAGTCGTATAAACATTTATTGCACTATTTACAGCATAAGTGATTCCGATTCTTGGCAATAAAGCTGTTTTTTTAACAGTCAGTTCGTTGCTGGTTTCATAATTCGTAATGTCTTCAAACCATTCGTTTCGCAAACCCAATAAAAAAATAAACTTTTCCCACTGAATCTGATCTTGGATGTAAACAGCATTTGTAGTTGTTAATGCCGATGGCAGTGCTGTTCTTACATTCAATGTATAATCTTCAGGACTTGTAATTTTGTATATCGGATTATTCAAATTAAAATAATCAACATTGGGTTTGGGCAAAACAATGCCATCAATCGTAACGGTTTGGTAATTGGAAGCATTCGCCAAAACAAATGTGCTGGCAACTGTTCCGTCTTTCAATAAATAGCCTCTACCTGCGTTTTGTCCGCCACCTTTGTTTTTATTCCAACTGCTTAAATCGTAACCTGTTAGTAATTTATGATTTAGTTTACCTGTTTTAAAATCGAAATTAAAATAAGCGCTTAAGTTGTCGACATCCCAGTTTTGCTGACGCTGTACAAATTGCATCATGGCAAGGTTGGTAACAGGCTGATTGTTCATGTCTACAGCAAAAGCATTTGTAGTTCTGTGTTCCTGCAGATCTTCTTTCCAGTTTTGCTTCATGTAAGAGGCATTAAAACCAATTTTAGAATTGAATTTATGTGCAAAATTGGTCATCAAAATCATTTCTTTTGACTTGAAAAAATCACCTGGCGCACCAAGATTTAAACTTATAGGTGTTTTATTCAGACTAGTTTTTCCCGCAACGGCACCAAAAATAGGTTGTCCGCGATCCAGAACTCCTGTCATATCGCTCAGAATTAATTCTGTATTGATTGCGGTTTTTTCATTTGGGACATAACTGAAAGAAGGCGAGATTAAAAACGATTTATTATTGACTAAATCTCGAAATGATTTTGCTTGCTGATAGGCGCCGTTTACACGATATAAAAGTGTTTTGGATTCGTTTAATGGTCCAGTAAAATCAAGTGTTCCGCGCAAAGTGCTAAAACTGCCTACGCTCATGCTAACTTCTTTTCGGTCAACTGCCAAAGGTTTTTTGGTAACCATGTTAATGCTTCCTCCTGGATCAACAGAAGAAAACGTAGCGCTCGACGGGCCTTTAATGACTTCAATACGCTCAATATTGCTTGTTAAAGGCTGCAGAAAATAATACTGGCGCGTTCGCATTCCGTTGATTATCTGTCCTTCTTCATTTTGACTAATACCGCGAATCGTGTATTGATTGTAATAACTTGCAGGAATTACACCGCTAGACATTTTTACTGCATCAGCGAGATAAAAAGCACCTTTGTCGGCAATTAATTCTTTGGTTATAGTCGAAATGGATTGCGGAATATCTTTGTTTAAAGCCGCAGTTTTAGTTGCAGCAAAAGAATAGTCGCTGTTGTATTTTTTGGTCGAACGTCCCACAATTTCAACAGTCTGCAATTCGTTTCGGTCAATTTCGAGCTGAATGGTCATAAAATCCAAGCTTGATTTCAACTGTATGGTTTTGTATCCAACTGCCGAAATTTCTATTGTTCCCTGACCTTCAAGATTAAAGTTTCCGTTAGTATCTGTACTGGTTTCTTTATTAGAATTTAATAATTGTACAGATGCACTAATAATAGTTTCTTTTGAATTGCTATCGATAACTTTTCCTTTGATTTCCTGAGATTGCATCTGATTTGCCAGTCCGATAAAAAAGAGGATTGAAAATATATTTTTCATCTTAAACCGTCTGTAAATACAAATCTTCCAACTCATTTGCAGAAATTTTAGCAGCTTCAATAACAGTAACTAAATTTCCTTGTCTCATTATCCCGATGTGCGAAGCCACTTCTCTCGCTCTGAAGATGTCGTGAGTTGCCATTAAAATCGCCGTTCCGTCTGCTGAAAGCTCTTTTAGAATCTGAGAAAATTCATTAGAAGCTTTTGGATCTAAGCCGCTTGTAGGCTCATCTAACAAAAGCACTTTTGCTTTTTTTGCAATCGCAATTGCAATTCCTACTTTTTGGCGCATTCCTTTAGAATAACCGCCTAAATTTTGATTATGTGCTTTAACTTGCAATCCTGCTTTGTCTAGAAAATAAGTTAATTCGCCATCGGAATAATTAAACCCGGCTAATGACGAAAAGAATTTAAGATTCTCTAAACCAGTAAGATTTGGGTACAGCATTACGGTTTCTGGAATATAGGCTACATGCTTTTTGGTTTCCTGATTGTTTGCTGTAACCGATATATTATTGATTTCTAATTCTCCCGATGTTGGTTCGATAAAACCTAAAAATAAATTGATTGTTGTTGTTTTTCCAGCGCCATTTTGCCCTAAAAGAGCAAAGATTTCGCCTTCTTTTATTGTTAAATTCAAGGCATTCAAAGCCGTATGATCGCCGTATTTTTTAGTTAGGTTTGTTGCTGTAAGCATAAGTTATGTTTGTTAATAAAAAATGATTTTTAAAAATAGATATAGAAATTTCAGGCTTTTAATGACTTTTAAAAGCTTTGATTATTAGTTTTTTATTGATTAATTACTGCAATAAAAGAAGAGGCCTTTAATTTGGAGCTAGAGTCCAAATTAAAAAACGGTAATGTGAATTTCTTTTACTCCATTAGAATAAATAGAGTCAAGGTTTTGAGTTTAAAAAAGTGCAGTAATTAAAAGAATGCAGGAGGCGCACGTAACGCAAAAAGACTGCCCTTAAAAAATGTTGAAATTCCCTCAAAATATAAGAATATGTAAGAGTTCTCGGCAACTGTTTTGTAAAATGCAAAGGTTTGGAATGCGTTGGGAATAAACGTACTGAAAGCAAAATGGCAAATATGGCAATTTGCATCGACCGAATGGCTGTGTGTTATCTCTTTTTGACCAGGAGTATATTTATGATCGCAATGTTTTTCTGCCGACTGCTTTAAAATATGCTCATAGGAGTGAACTGTCTGAAACAGCATGGCAAACAATACTGCAAAAGACATTAGGAAATTTACTGCTGTAATCTTCTTTTTCATTCCGTGGTATTTCTGCTGGATATTTAAAAGTTTAATTATCAAATAAATAAACGCAACAGCGTTGCAAATATAAATATCTTATTTAGAAATACAGTTAAGTAGGCCTTATTTTTGGAATAACCTGCAGATTTGCAAAGTGATTCTTACTTCTATAAATTGCTATACAATAACTGCAACGTATGAAAATCAGAAGAACCATCAAAATGCTTATGAAGCACTTCCTGAAAAACAGATTCTGTATTTTGAACGCTGGCAAACAAAGTCATACACGATTGAAGTTTTTCAACATCAAGACTTTCAAAAATATCAGAAACACTTTCTTCTTTTTTGACAAGTTCTGAAGTAATTTCTATAAGATGTTTTCCTAAAATTGGATGCTCAAGAAAAGCAATTGCCTCATCGGCATTTTTGATTTCGTAAAATTTGGAGTTATCGCTCGAACCCATTCCTTTTATCTGTGGAAAAATAAACCACATCCAAGGAGATTCTTTTTTACCCTTTTTGATTTCGTCTAGAGCTGTTAAATACAACTTGTTTTGAGCATCTAGAAACCGAAGTAATCCATTAGTATTGTAAGCCATTCTTTATGATATTAATTTGGGGATATCAGGCCATAAAACTAGGCAAAATATATTTACTTGTATGTAATCAAATCTTTTTTTTAAAGTGATTTTTTAACATTTTAAGGGGAATAATTTAAAAGAGCATTTACTTTTAAAATGTAGTGCTTAAAATTACTATTAACAGAAAAAATCTTACTAACGACTATTTTTATTGTTATAAAATGAAATTTTTGTTGGTAATTCTGTTATGATTTTTCTATTTTTATGAACAGGCGGTTTTGAAAACCATCTGAAAAAATAAAATTAGGATTGGTATTGGCCACTTTACAATATCAATATTTTCAACCGGGCAAGCTTCGCCCATAAAAATAATAAATGCTTATGAAAATAGGATTAATCGGATTTGGGAAAACTGGAAAATCAGTAGCTTCAATACTATTAGAAAATAAAAAATTCAGCCTTGAATGGGTTTTAAGACAAAGTAATGTTTTGGAGCACAGATCAGTTCCCGAGTTTTTTGGAATCCAGTCAGACGAACCGGGCTTAATCTATTCTAGTTCGCATACCTCTGTTGAAGAATTATTAGAAAAGCATCCAGTAGATGCCATAATCGATTTTTCGTCTAGTGAAGGAATTTATACTTATGGAGAAACAGCTGCGAGGCATAACGTGAAAATAATTTCAGCAATTTCTCATTACAAGGAAAAAGAATTGAATTTATTGAAGAAACTGGCAGATAAAACTACAGTTTTCTGGTCGCCAAATATCACATTGGGTGTTAATTATTTATTGTTTGCAGCAAAATTTTTAAAGAAAATTGCACCTTGGGTTGATATTGAAGTAAATGAAGAGCACTTTAAGGCTAAAGAAGGAACGTCTGGTACCGCAGTAAAAATTGCTGAAGCACTAGATGTTGACAAAGAAAATATTAATGTTGTTAGGGCAGGAGGAATCGTAGGAAAACATGAAGTTATTTTTGGTTTTCCTTTTCAAACCGTGCGCTTAATACATGAATCGATTTCAAGAGAAGCCTTTGGAAACGGAGTCATTTTTGTAGCCGAAAATCTAAAAGAAAAAGAAAAAGGACTTTATAATTTTGAAGATATCTTGACGCCTTATTTTACGGTTTAATTTTTTTTAGTACGCGAAGTTTTTTTGCCACAAAGACTCGAAGGCACAAAGTTTTTTATTGAAAAATGGTTCATGCTGTTTGTTTTCCTGAGCAAAGTTGAACGATAAATGCAAAATATTAAAAGTATATTTAATCTCGAAAAGTCGCGGAGTCGCAAAGTTTTTATTGAAAAAAGGTTACTGCTGCTTGTCTTCCTGAGCGAAGTCGAAGGATAAGTGCAATGTATTTAAAGTATTTTTTAATCTCGCAAAGTCGCAAAGTTTTAAAACTTAAAAATCTTAAAAAAAGAGAAACTTTGCGACTTTGTGTCTTTGCTGCAAATAAAAACTTATTTCCTAAAAGTCAAAGCCTTCATATATTCTAAATTCATTTTAGCAATTGAAAGGACAGAAATGCCTTGTGGACATTCGATTTCACAGGCTCTAGTATCAGAACAATTTCCAAAACCTTCTTCATCCATTTGTTTTACCATCGAAATTGCTCTTTTAGAAGCTTCAACTTTTCCTTGAGGAAGCAATGCCAAATGTGTTATTTTGGCACCCACAAATAAAGCGGCACTAGCATTTTTGCATGAAGCAACACAAGCCCCGCATCCAATGCAAGCAGCGGCATCAAAAGCCGCTTCGGCAGTTTCATAAGAAATTGGAATACTATTTGCTTCTGGCGCCTGACCAGTCGAAGCTCCGATAAATCCTCCTGAAGCGATAATGGAATCAAATGCTTTTCTGTCAATTTTTAAGTCTCTTAAAACAGGAAAAGCTTTCGCGCGAAAAGGTTCAATATAAATGGTATCTTCATCTTTAAAACTTCTCATATGAAGCTGGCAGGTTGTGGTATTTTTTAAAGGACCATGAGCTCGACCATTTATCATGACGCCACATTGCCCGCAGATTCCCTCGCGACAATCGTGATCAAATTCAATAACACGTTCTCCTTGCTGAATAAGCGATTCATTCAAAAGATCCAGCATTTCCAGAAACGACATATGTTCAGACACTCCGTCAATTTCATAATCTGTCATTTCCCCCTTTGCAGAAGAATTAAACTGCCGCCATATTTTAAGATAAAGTTTCATTTTTTGTTTTTTTTTAGTTTCAAGTTTCAAGTTCGCGTCATATCTTTCATCTTGCTTCTTTCTTCTTTCATTAAACTGCTTCATCAACTATTTATAACTTCTAACAGCCAATTCCACAGATTCAAATGTTAAAGGCTCTTTATGTAATTCAGGTTCGTTATTTAAACCTTTCCATTCCCAAGCCGATACGTAACAGAATTCATCGTCATTGCGAACAGCTTCTCCGTCGGCGGTTTGGTATTCTTCTCTAAAATGAGCGCCACAGGATTCTTCACGCTGCAAGGCATCGTAACACATTAATTCTGCCAATTCGATATAATCGGCTATTCTACCAGCTTTTTCTAATTCGCTATTTAAAGTATTATCACCAGTAATTCTGAGATCTTTTTCGAAAGAAGTCTTAAGTTCCCGAATTTCGATAATCGCTTCTTCCAGTTTTTTTCTGCTTCGTGAGAGACCGCATTTTTCATACAAAAGGCGTCCGATTTTTTTATGAAAATAATCTGCTGAAAGTGTTCCGTTAGTATGTAGAAAACGATCTAACTGTCTTCTTACCGTATTTTCAGCTTCTTCAAAAGCAGGATGGGAGGTATCAGGTTTATTTAAATTTAATTCGCCTGCCAAATAGTTCGGAATAGTGTAAGGCGCAATAAAATAGCCATCCACACAAGCCTGAAGCAACGAATTTGCTCCGAGTCGGTTTGCGCCATGATCTGCAAAATTAGCTTCGCCTAAAGCAAATAAGCCAGGAATCGTAGTCATAAGTTCATAATCGACCCAAAGCCCGCCCATTGTAAAGTGTGCCGAAGGCGAAATCAGCATAGGTTCTTTATAAGCATTTATACCCGTAATCTTTTCATACATTGCAAAAAGATTGCTGTATTTGGCTTCAATTTTATCTTTTCCCTGCGCTTTAATGGCATCCGAGAAATCGAGATAAATGGCATTTTTCATTGGTCCAACGCCATGGCCAGCGTCGATTCTTTCTTTTGCCGCTCGTGACGAAATATCTCTTGGCGCTAGATTTCCAAAAGATGGATAACGCCGTTCTAGGTAATAATCGCGTTCTTCTTCGGGAATAGCATTTGCATTTCGATCATCAGCTGCTTTTTTCGGAACCCAGATTCGGCCATCATTTCGAAGTGATTCCGACATTAAAGTCAGTTTAGATTGGTTTTCACCATGTTGAGGAAGAGAAGTGGGATGAAACTGAATCCAGCTGACACCAGCCATAAAAGCACCTTTTTTATGCGCTCTCCAAATTGCAGAACTATTGCAGCCCATGGCCAAAGTAGACAAATAATATACTTTTCCATAACCTCCAGAAGCCAGTACAACAGCATCAGCAGCGTGGCGTTCTAGAATTCCTGTTTCAAGATTTCGTGCAATTATTCCTTTGGCTTTGCCATCAATGACCACGAGTTCAAGCATTTCGTGACGAGTGTATAATTGTACTTTTCCTAAGGATGCCTGCCGCTCTAGAGCTTGATAAGCGCCTAATAAAAGTTGCTGTCCAGTTTGTCCTCTAGCATAAAAAGTTCTAGAAACCTGAACGCCACCAAAAGATCTATTATTTAGGTAACCCGCATATTCCCTTGCAAAAGGAACACCCTGCGCAACAGCATGATCGATAAGATGAGCCGAACATTCTGCTAAGCGATAAACATTTGCTTCACGAGATCTAAAATCGCCGCCTTTTATAGTGTCATAGAACATTCTAAAAGTACTGTCGCCATCATTTTTGTAGTTTTTGGCAGCGTTTACTCCACCTTGAGCGGCAACAGAATGTGCACGTCTAGGAGAATCCTGAAAACAAAAAGATTTTATATTATAGCCTTGTTCCGCAAGAGAAGCCGCACAAGAAGCGCCAGCAAGACCGGTTCCAACCACTATTATATTTAGTTTTTTTCGGTTTGCTGGATTGACCAGCTTGGCTTTAGATTTGTAAAGACTCCATTTGTCAGCAAGAGGGCCGTCGGGTATTTTTGATTCCATCATTTTTAGTGGTTTAAAATGAATTCATGCAAAAGCTTAAAAGAAAACTAAATTTAGTATAAAATATTGATATTTAGCTGTTTTTTGTATGAATATATTTAAATAAAAAATGGATTTTGAGTAGAAGGTGGCTGTTTTTTCTCTTGAGTTTAAACCCTAAAGATTTTTAAAATCTGTAGGGTTTGGTTGATAAGTATTAAAAAAAAAAATCTGCTATCTGCGAGCAAAAATTACTCGCAGATAGCAGATTCAGCAGATTTATAAAATTAAATTGAAATGTTCTCCAAAAATGGAGAAAGTTATTTTTCGATTATCATAGTAACTCCTTGACCTCCTGCGGCACAGATAGAGATTAATCCTTTTCCTGAGCCCTTTTCATTTAGTAATTTTGCCATTACTCCAATAATTCTTCCTCCAGTTGCCGCAAAAGGGTGAGCGGCTGCTAGACTGCTTCCTTTTACATTCAGTTTATTTCGATCTATTGCGCCTAGTGGTTTCTTTAAGCCAATTTCGGCGCTTAATGCTGGGCTTTCCCAGATTTTTAAAGTGGCCAAAGTTTGTGCAGCAAAAGCTTCGTGAATTTCATAATAATCAAAATCCTGAAGGTTTAATTCTGCTTTTTCGAGCATTCTTGAAGCAGCAAACAAAGGCGCTAATAAAAGATTCTGCTGATTTTTAACATATTCAATTGCGGCAATTTCAGCAAAAGTGATGTAGGCTAAAATAGGAAGTCCTTGTTCTTTTGCCCATTCTTCGCTAGCTAGAAGAATGCAAGATGCGCCATCTGTTAATGGAGTCGAATTTCCTGCAGTCAGCGTACCGTTTACTTTATCAAAAGCTGGTTTTAATTTGGCTAATTTTTCAATTGTACTGTCTCTTCTTAAATTATTGTCTTTTTCTAATCCGTTAAAAGGTGAAATCATATCATCAAAAAAACCTTCGTCATACGCTTTTGCCATGTTTAAATGGCTTTTCAAAGCAAATTGATCTTGTTCTTCACGAGATATTTTATAGTATTTCGCTGTGATTTCGGTATGTCCACCCATTGAAAGCCCAGTCTGCGATTCTTCATTTCTAGGAACTAAAGGAGACAAATCCTTTGGACGAAGCTTTAAAAATGTTTTGATTTTTCCGCCTAATGATTTTGCTTGTCTGGCTTCTAATAATATTTTTCGAAGTTTCTCACTAACCGCGATTGGCATATCGCTAATAGAATCTACGCCGCCAGCAATTCCAGAATCAATTTGCCCAAGTGCAATTTTGTTAGCAATGTAAATAGCGCTTTCAATTCCGGTATCACACGCTTGTTGCAAGTCGCAAGCAGGGGTAGAAGGGTCAAGGCTTGTTTGCATAACACATTCGCGAATTAGATTGTTGTCGTAGGTATGTTTAATTACGGCACCTCCAGCAACTTCGCCTAATAATTTTCCTTTTAGATTGTATTTGTCAATAAGACCATTAAGTGCAGCGATCATCATTTCTTTGTTTCCTACATTAGAATAGGCTGTGTTTGCTCTCGCAAAAGGAATTCTATTATAGCCCACAATGGCCACTTTTCTTATTGTATTTGATTTCATATCAGGAAGTTATTGGTTTTGGTTCATTGAAATTTATAAATATAAAGATAGAAATAGATTTTGGTTTCAAACTTAATGTAGGTTAATATTATCAGGAAATAACTTAGAAATGGCCATTTTTCAAATTTATTCTTACTGATTTAGTATAATTTGTTTTATTTATTTAGAATGAATTAAAATAATTTGGAAAAGTTGAGATTTGCATCTACTTTTGTCGCTCAATTTAAAATCAAAACCAAATGAAAATAATCATTAATGCAAAAGTTTATCTTTTCGTGCTGTTTTTGAGCTCATTAAATATAATGGCACAACAGCTTGGGACTGTAAACGGAAAAGTTTCTTTGAGTGGCAATAAACCAGCAGAAAATATAGCTGTAGCGTTAAAAGGAACAAAATATTCAGATATTACAACTGTTTCAGGACATTATGAAATTAAAAATGTAAAACCTGGAACATATACAATCGTATTAAATGGAGTAGGAATTCAACCTGTTGAGGATAAAATTGTAGTCAATTCAAAACAAACGACGACTAAGAATTTTTCTCTTTCAGAAAGTCAAGAAGATCTTGAAGAAGTGGTAATTACAAAGAATAAATACAAGCAAGATAACCCTTCATTGTCATTACGTCTTCAAACTCCTGTTTTAGAAATTCCTCAAAATATACAAATTGTAAGCGGTCAGACCTTAAAAGATCAGCAAATTACGAGTATGAGCGATGGGGTAATTCGTAACGTGAGTGGAGCTGTACGTTTGGAGCACTGGGGAGATTTGTATACCAATATTACTATGAGAGGTTCTCAAATTCAGGCTTTTAGAAACGGATTTAATGTAGTTTCTTCTTTCTGGGGGCCATTAACAGAAGATATGAGTTTTGTAGATCATATTGAGTTTGTAAAAGGACCTGCAGGATTCATGCTTTCAAGCGGAGATCCAAGCGGATTGTATAATGTGGTGACTAAAAAACCAACGGGAGTTACAAAAGGCGAGGTGAGTGTACTTGGCGGAAGCTATGATTTTTATAGAGTAAGCGTTGATTTTGACGGGAAATTAGATAAAAAAGGAAAATTGCTTTATAGATTTAACGGAGCTGCCCAAAACAAAGGATCTCACCGTCCGTTTGAGCGCAATAACCGCTATGTAATTGCTCCTGTAATTTCATATCAGATTGATGATAAAACAAAAATTACGGCCGAATATAATTTTCAGTATGCCAATATGACCGAAGTGGGTTCATATTATGTTTTTGGACCTCAAGCAGGTGGTTATGCAACTTTGCCAGTAGGTTTTACCATGACACAGCCAGGATTGCCTGATACTAATATTCAGGATCATAGCGGATATCTTCAGTTTGAGCACAAGTTTGATGAAAACTGGAAACTTACGGCACAGACTTCTTATTTTAAATATATTCAGCAAGGATATAGTTCATGGCCAGGAGTTGTTGGTCCAGGACCTGCTGATAGAGATTTTGATGGCGTTCCTGAAGGAAATCTTGCTTATGGAGAAATCATTAGAAATGTTGGTATCTGGGATGCTGAAAGTAATATGTATTTAGGGCAGATTTTCGTGAACGGAAAATTCAATACAGGAAATGTTTCTCATAAAATATTGGGTGGAGTAGACTTAGGAAGCAAAGATTATATGGCAGACTGGGGACAATCACATGATTTAGATACAGTTGATAATCCGTTTAATGTTTATAATCCGAATTACGGAACGCCTTCAAATGGTTTTCCGCAGTTTGATCACGATACTCCTTTAAGCCAAAGAGCTGGAGGACTTTATGGTTCAGAATATGCGGCTGGTTATATTCAGGACGAACTTGGTTTTTTGGAGAATAAATTAAGATTGACTCTTGCTGCAAGATATACCTGGATTAGCCAGACTAGCAGCTATGAGGCAGAACCAATTGCGGATAGTCATATAACACCTCGCGCCGGTTTAAGTTATTCTATTACTGATGATTTTGCAGTTTACGGGTTATACGATCAAGCCTTTACACCTCAATCAGGTGTTTTAAGAAGTGGCGATATAAAGCCTCTTACGGGAAATAATGTTGAATTTGGAATTAAGAAAGATTGGTTTGACGGTTCCTGGAATACCAGTTTATCTGTTTACAATATCTTAAAGAAAAATGAGTTAACGGCAGATCCTAATAATCAGCCAAACGAACAATATAAAATAGTTCTAGGTGAAAAGAGAGCTCGTGGTGTTGAATTTGATTTGAGAGGAAAAATCTTTGATGGCTTAAATCTTATTGCAAATTATGCCTTTACAGAGTCAACTGTAACTAAAATTGATCCAGATGTTTCTGAAGCTAATGGTATTAAGGTGGGTGATATTGTTCCAGGTTATGCTAAACATACCGCAAATGCTTGGTTAAATTACACGCTTCAGCATGGAAAATTAAAAGGTTTTGGTGCTTCAATTGGAGGAACTTTCCTTGACGGACGCCAGACAGATACTTGGAGCGAAGGCCTTCAAAAATTACCTTCTTACTTTAAATTGGATGGAGGTTTATCTTATGAAACTGGTAAATTTAAAGTTACTGCAAACGTATTCAATATTTTAGATAAATATCTATATAGCGGTTCATACTATAGCTGGTTAAATGCTTATTACTGGCAGACAGAAGCGCCAAGAAATTTTAGAGTTGGTGTAACTTATAAGTTATAAATTGGTTTGTTGTCGTTGAAAAATTGCAAATCACATAAAAAGCATCGTCTTAATTGGCGATGCTTTTTCTTTTAAGGGGCAAAGGTTCAGAGGTTTTTAGTTACAGACAATTAAAGTAATAAAGGGAAAAAGGTTTTATGAGTTGTCTCCAGTTTTAACTGGAGTTTATAAATTATGGATTAAAAAAGGCTTTAGCCAAACTTATCGATAGTTTGGCTAAAGCCTTTCTGAATTCTTTTATATTTTCATCCAGCTAAAGCTGGACGTTATTCATTTTTTGGGATATTATCCTTTTTTAATCAACGGAATCAGTTTTGTTCCAATTAATTCTATAGCATTCATTAATTGTTTGTGTGTTAATCCAGCGTTATCCATCTGAAAAGTAAATCGGTCAACGCCACCAAGAGCCTCGCTGTGTTTTAGGATTTTCTCTGCTGCTCTTTCTGGACTACCAACAATTAAAACACCTAAATCATCGATTAAGCCATCAAATTTGCCTTTTGTGACAGGAGGCCAACCTCTTTCATATCCTAATTTTGTCCATAATTCGGCATAACCGGGATAGTATTCTTCAATTGCTTTTTCTGTTGTGGTGCCAACATATCCAGGCGAATGCAACCCGACTTTTAATTCATTTGGTTTGTAACCTGCTACCTTTCCTGCTTCACGATATAAATCGATTAAAGGTTTAAAACGATGTGTCTGTCCGCCAATAACTGCAACCATTAACGGAAGTCCAAGGGAACCTGCTCTAATAAAAGATTCTGGCGTTCCGCCAACTCCAAGCCAAATCGGCAGCTTTTCTTGTAAAGCTCTCGGATAAACAGGCAAATTATTTAGAGCGGGACGAAATTTTCCTTCCCAGCTTACAAATTCATTATCTCTAATTTGAAGAAGCAGTTCAAGTTTTTCTTTAAAAAGAGCATCATAATCTCTCAAATCATATCCAAAGAGGGGATAAGCTTCAATGGCAGATCCTCTTCCGACAACTATTTCAGTCCTTCCTTTTGAAATTAAATCTAAAGTTGCAAAACTCTGATAAACCCTCACCGGATCTGCAGCACTTAAAACGGTCACGGCACTTGCCAGTCGGATATTTTTTGTTCTTGCCGCCGCTGCACTCAAAATAACAGCCGTAGCAGAATCTAAAAACTCTTTTTTATGATGTTCTCCAATTCCGAAAGCATCAAGACCAGCCTGATCTGCAAATTCAATTCGCTGCAGAAGCTGTTCCATAGCATCAACACTGCTCAGAGTATTGTTGTCACCATACATTGCCGAAGCAAAACTGTCTATTCCTATTTCCATATATTTATTTTTAGCTATAAGCTTTAAGCATTTTAGGAAGGCCTACAGCCTATAGCTTACAGCCTATTGCGAATATTAATGTGAGAAACCAAATGAAATACTGATAATTATAATCATGATTACAATCAATGTAATCCCAACGTACAGATAATCTTTTTCCAATAAAAATGAAAATAACGAAAGCAGTACACGTAAAACAGGTGTCATGAACAAGAAAATAATTCCTGTAAATATTAGCGATTCTCCGTTTCCTTGAATTGCGCCATTGTAAATAGCGGTAATTACTTCAAATATATTTCGGTCATTTTCTTTAAAAACAGAATAATCTTCAATCTGGCTGCCGTTATGAATTAAATATACAATTCCGCCAATAAAAGCAACCGATAACGAAATCCAAACCCCGTAACGAAGCAAGTTTCCTATAATAGTTTGAAAATCTTTTTCTCCAAATTTTTCTTCCTGTACCATATTAGATTTTTCCATTTAGTCCGTTATAAATCATGTTGATTGCCAAAACAAAAATCAGGCAGGCAAAAAATATTCTCAATTTCTTCGGATTCGTTCTTACTAAGATTTTAGCGCCAGCCATTGCACCAAACAAAACTCCAATTACAACCGGCATACAAATTCCAGGTTCGATATATCCTTTTTGAATATAGATAACAGAACTTGCCATTGCCGTAACCCCCATCATGAAATTACTGGTTGTTGTAGAAACTTTAAACGGAACACGCATAATATTGTCCATCGCGATTACTTTAAAAGCGCCAGAACCAATTCCGAGAAGCCCAGACATCATTCCCGCAACTCCCATCATACTGAAACCGCCAATTACATTTTTGGTTCCGTACTTTACAACTTCGCCATCATGTGTAGGGTATGTTCCTTCTAGTTTCAATTTTTTAGCCAGCGGACTAGATTCTAAAACAATATGTTCTTCTTTTTTTCGAAGCGAATTAATTGCAGAAAAAATCAGCGTTAAACCGAATAAAACCGCAATAAAAGAAGTAGGAGCGATAGTAGAAAGTAAAGCACCGCAAACTGCTCCAATAGTAGTAGCGATTTCGAGAAAAATTCCCATTCGCATATTGGTAATTCCTTCTTTTACATAAGCGGCGGCAGAGCCTGAAGAAGTGGCGATTACAGAGACTAAAGCAGCTCCAATGGCATAATGAATATCGACACCAAGAATAATCGTAAGAAGCGGAATGATGATAATTCCTCCGCCCAAGCCTGATAATGAACCAATAAAGCCTGCTAAAAAGGCACCTAGAATCATTATAAGCGTAAAGGTAAGTATTGTCATTTAAGATATGTTTTTGTAATTGCTAATTTACGAATACAAATTTGTTCAAGGAAAAATAAGGGGCTTAATAATACCTTAAAAATTTTTCAGTCTTATTTTACTTTAGATCGAGAAGCTTTGTCAAAGTTTCATTTTAACAGAGCTGTCAATTCTTAACGCAAAGATCGAAAACTAAAAAAGTGCTTATATTTGGAAATACAATTAAAAGAGCAGTCTTGAAGAATAAAATCCTCACGTATTCCTTAACGTATCACAAGAGCTTGTTTTCTCATGGAGATCAGAAAGAATATTTCTATATACAGACCAATGAGCATCCTTATATTAGCGAGCCTTATCGTGCAGAAAGTTATGCGATTGAGTTTCTAAGAAAAGGAAGCATAATAATGCATACTGGACTTGAAAAAAAAGTGGTTCATGCTCCAGCTATTATTGCTTTAGGGCCATCGGTAATTAGAAGTTTTTCTAAAAATGAGAACGAAATTCTAATCGATATTATATTTTTTAAACCGCAGTTTTTCTTAGAAAATCAAGCAAATGTATTTTTTCTAACACAATATGGTTTTTTTGAAAATACTGATAGCCATATCTCTCCACTCACCAAAACTGATGAAAGCAAGTTTGAACGTATTTTTAGTTTAATCAAAGAAGTATCGGAAGCTCAGTCGAAACATCAAGCTTCTATTTTGAGAAGTTATTTGTACATTTTAATTTATGAAATTGATGGTATTCAAAAAGAAAAAATTCCCACGGAAGCACAAAACCCTTTATATGAAAAGTTTAAAGAGCTTCTTTTTAAAGATTTTCTGAATTTTAGAACTGTCCAGCATTATGCAGATGAATTAAATGTAAGCCGAAAATATTTGTCTGAAGTCATTAAAAAATATAGCGGAAAAACGGCCAGTGATTGGATTAGTGAAATGGTAATTTTGGAAGCTAAAGTTTTGTTGCAGAATAAAAAAATGTCAATCAATCAGATAAGCGATTTACTGCATTTTTCTGATCAATCTGTTTTTGGAAGGTTTTTTAAAAATTATGAAGGTATTTCGCCTTTAGAATATCGAAAAAAACAGATCGATTAAAATTATTCTGCCGACATTTTGCACAATACAGAAGCCGTTTCGCTCTTTTTTTAGACCAACATTTGGTGCAATTTTGTTTTTTATTTTTTAAAGAAAAGAAATGAGTAAAGTTGCAAAATTTGTTGTCATAATCAACGATAATGTCTTTTGGATGGAAGACAAAGCCGTTCAATTCTATACCAATTTATTTAAGGAAAAAGATTTAGGAGAAAAATATGCTGAACAGTATCTTTCTCAAAAAGAGTTGTTCCGAATTCAGAATGATTTTTCGATCGAAATTCTGATGGCTTATCTTGGAGAAACTCCGCAATCGTATTTAAAATTAGATTCGTCGAGAATATTAAACGAAAATCTTGGAGCATCAAAAGCAATTAATCTGAGTGAGATTATTTATTTTGATGAAGAAGATTTAAAAGCACTTATTAAACGCGCTGAAGAAATTGCCTCCCAACGAAAACACGATTTAATTTGGGTAAAAGCTTTTGCAGTAGATACTGCTTTGATCGATATTTTACGATCATTAAATTACGAAGAATTTGAAAGGAAAGAAGGGATTGAAGATCAATTTCCCAAACGAATTTATTTCCGAAAAAATGTGAACTGATTTATTTTTGGGTTGATAGTTGATGGTTTTTGGTTGTTAGCTAAAAGTTTTTAACCCATCAACTATCAACCAAAAACCATCAAAAAAACTAGATCCTATTATCAACTGCATAAGATGTTTTTCCAATATTCGCGAGCAGTAAGGCTGCCGCACAACTTGTCCAAACCGAATAATCAAGAGGTGCTTTTACAGAAACTGAAACCGACATAGCAAACGCAAAAAAGAACATTAAAAAGGTAGTTCCTAAAGCGGCAAGTCTGGTTTTGAAACCGAATAACAATAGTAGACTTAATAAAACTTCAAAAAAAGTGGCAATTCCTGCAAGAATTTCTGCTGTGGCTTTGTTGGCAAAAGAATTTAAAGATTGGGTGTAGATTACGAAATTTTCCCAATTTCCCCAGGCAACTGCGTGAGATCCTGGTGCGCCCCAAACTCCAAATCGGTCTGCTACGGCCGAAAGCATTGTGATTCCTAAAACTATTCTTAAAATTAGACCTGCTTCTAATATTGTGATATTTTTCATTCTTTAATTAATTTTTGATTTGAAGATGTTCCAGGTTCTTCTTAACCAAAGTTTTGTTTCCAACTACTTTAAAACCAAGTTTTAAATACAGTTTTTTAGCACTCGGATTGTCTTCTTCAACCAGGAGACCTAAAACCTCTTTATTTTTATGAACGTATTTATCAATCAAAAATTGCAATAATTGAGAACCAATTCCTTTTCCCTGATATTTCGGATTCACACCTAAAGAATCAATGTAATATTCTCCAGCGCGGGTTTCAAACTCTGGATCGAATTCAGGATTGTGGTGTTTTCGAACATATTCAATTATTGGAGCACGCAGTTTTTCAATGTCAGCACCGTTATAGATGTTTACTGCGCCAATGATTTCGTCGTTCTCTTCGGCCACAAAACAATTTTGATACGAATATTGATTGTTTTCACTTTCGATGAAATACTGCAGAAAGTCTTTCGCTAAAGCGTAATCTTCCTTAGCTATAAATTTATAGATGATGTCTTCCATTGCTAATAATAATATAGGAGCAATATATTTTGAGTCTGATTTTTCGGCTTTTCTGATATTCATAGTGAAGTGTTTTTTAGCAAATTTAAGGCTTTATTTAAATACAAAGAAACATAGCTTTTCTTTGTACTAAAAGGCATTTCATTTGTTTGAGCGCACATAGCTTTGTATATTAAACTTTGACAAAGTTTTAAACCAATGGCATAAGGAACTTTAGTATTACACAAAATAACCACAATCATTGTCATTTCGACGAAGGAGAAATCTTCGCAAGAAACTCGACAAAGATTGGCCTTTGTAAATCTCCATGAAGCAAAAAAATGTATGGTGCTTAATATGTACAAATATACGCTCAATATATACCAATCATGAGATTTAAACTCCTCTTATCTTTGTAGTATAGTTTTTAATTAGAAAATTAAATAATCATGAAAGCAATAGGATTTAAAACATCATTACCCATAGAAAATCCAGAAAGTTTTATCGAATTTGAAGCGGTAAAGCCAATTCCTGGACCACACGATTTATTAGTCAAAATTGATGCGATTTCAGTAAACCCAGTCGATTTTAAGATTCGCCAGAATAGCGCAAAAGATACCGTTTTAGAAACGCCAAAAATTATTGGCTGGGATGCCGTCGGAATTGTGCAGGCAGTTGGACAGGACGTTACTTTATTCGAAGTAGGAGATCCTGTTTATTATGCTGGAGATATTACCAAACAAGGAAGCAATGCCGAATATCAGATTATTGATGAAAGAATTGTGGGCAGAAAACCCAAATCATTGAGTATTGAAGAGGCTGCAGTAATTCCGCTAACAGCTTTAACGGCTTGGGAAATTCTATTTGACAGAATCAGAATTAGTGCTGATAAAGACAAAGGGAAATCAATTTTAATCATTGGTGGAGCAGGAGGAGTAGGTTCGATTGCCATTCAGATAGCCAAGAAAATTGCTGGCTTAACGGTTATCGCAACAGCGTCGCGTCCAGAAACGATTGCTTGGTGCAAACAGCAGGGAGCTGATTTTGTTGTAGATCATAAAGATTTGGTTTCTTCAGTTCGAGAAGCTGGTTTTGAGTACGTTGACTTTATTTTAGATTTTGTAGACACCAATACTTATTGGGATATAATGGTAGAATTGATTAAACCGCAAGGACACATTGCTTCCATTACAGGAAGTAGCGATCCAGTTGCATTAACCAAACTGAAAAGCAAAAGTGTTTCTTTTTCTTGGGAATTGATGTACACTCGTTCTATGTATCAAACGGAAGATATGATCGAGCAGCATAATATCTTAAATATGGTATCAGATTTGCTAGACGACGGCATTCTGAAGACGACTTTAAACACTACTTTGAACGGACTTACGGCTGAAAATCTAAAAAAGGCGCACGAACTTTTGGAATCAGGAAAAACAATTGGAAAAATTGCGTTAAAGTTCTAAGGTAAAATCATGTTTGTGATAGTCTAAAAGTGGTTATTTGGAATCGTTTTAAATAATGTTGTTTTTAAATAAGAAATTTTTGTATTTTAGTCGGCTTATAAACCCAATTTTGATATAAATTTTTAACCTAAACAAAATTTTTTATGATTTCAAAAAACACAGACCTTGGATTATTGCTGTTGCGTATTAGTACTGGTGGATTAATGCTTTTTCACGGTGTTTCTAAATTGATTCACGGAATTTCTTTCCTAGTAGAAAACATGGGCGTATTTGGATATGCAGTTTACATTGGTGAAGTTTTAGCTCCAATTGCTATCTTATTAGGATTCAGAACTAGAATTGCTGCAGTTCTTTTGGCTATTACTTGTGTGGTAGCAGTTGCAACAGCCCACGCTCAAGATATTTTTTCAATCAGTGATCACGGAGGTTATGCTTTAGAATTATTAATGCTTTACCTTTTTGGAGCTGTTGCCTTATTTTTTACTGGAGCAGGTAAATTTGCCCTTTCTAAAAACAAGCAATGGGACTAATTTATTAGGTCGCTTATAAATATGAGAAAGCTCTAAATTTCGGTTTAGGGCTTTTTTATTTAAATCCCTTTCATTTTGAAAATCAGCGTATCATTTTGATAAGCTTTTACAAATTGATTAAATCCGATTTTTTATTATTTGTTTTATAATGAGTGGTTTATTGTATTTTGAGATGCTATGGCATGCCTTTTGTTTTTGGATGATGCGGATCATTTTAATAAAAAAGCGCCTTAATATAAAAACATTTAAAAACATGAAAACAAATAAAAGCAGAAGCAAACAAATTACAAAAACATATTCTTCAAGTAAATCTAGACGAAATAAAGATCGATTCGTTAATTTAATGGTTTTTACAGTAGTTCTTTTTATCACCGTTATGCTGATTGCTAAAATAGTTTAGGTATCATGAAAACTATTGAGTATAGAAAAGAGGGAACTGTTTTTTCTTCCAATGAAAAAACTGCCGAATCTTATGATTTTATTTTAGAAGAAACAAAAGCCGAACATGTTTTTTATCTAAATGAAATCTGCCAAGAAACATTATTATCTGCGAAAGCCCGCGGAACAGGAATCTCAAGCAGACCACCCGAACTTCTTGAAAAAAAGATGAGAGAAGGTGAAGCCATTATCGCAATTACAGGAGATGGAAGATGGGCAGGTTTTGCTTTTATATCTTCGTGGGAAAATGGCAAATATGTTTCTAATTCTGGATTAATTGTCGCACCAGAGTTTAGACACACCGGACTGGCAAAAAAAATTAAAAGAAAGATTTTTGAACTCAGCCGTAAAAAATACTCAGAAGCACTTATTTTCAGCCTAACGACAGGTCTTGCTGTTATGAAAATGAATCACGAACTTGGCTTTGAACCCGTTACTTACTCTGAATTACCAAATGATGAACTTTTTTGGGAAAACTGTAAAAGCTGTATTAACTGTCCAATTTTATTAAGTAAAGGCAGAAAAAACTGTTTGTGTACCGCTATGCTTTATGATCCGAAGAAAAAGGGCTCTACTGTTTCAGATTTTCGACAATAAGCTGAAAAATCCTTTTTTATGCTATTTTTGCGCTCAAATTATCAAATTAGTTACCAAAATAGCAATGAAATCTTTATCAGCCCTTTTCTTTTTTATTCTTTCTGTTTCTATCTATGCACAATCTGTCAACGGTATTGTAAATGACGGAAGCGGAAAATCTTTATCAGAAGTATTAATTCGTGATTTAACCTCAAAAACACACGCACATACTGATGCCAATGGGAAATTTACATTAGAAGGAGTTGAGGTAAATGATAGTTTGCTGATTACAAAAAAAGGATTTTCTCCTCAAAAAATTAAACTTGCTTCTTTTGATTTTTTAACGATTTCAATAAATGAAAAGCCTTTTTTGCTAGAAGAAGTTAAGATTAGTAATAATTTAAAATACCTAAATACCATTTCTAAAATTGATTTTGAAATCCAGCCAATTTCAAATTCTCAGGATCTGCTGCGAAAAGTTCCAGGACTTTTTATCGGTCAGCATGCAGGAGGAGGAAAAGCAGAACAGATTTTCTTAAGAGGTTTTGACTGTGATCACGGAACCGATATTAATATCACAGTTGATGGAATGCCAGTAAACATGGTTTCGCACGCCCACGGGCAAGGTTATTCTGATCTGCATTTTGTGATTCCAGAAACAGTAGATAATATTGATTTTGATAAAGGAGCCTATTTTGTAGATAAAGGCGATTTTACAACTGCCGGATATGTTGGCTTTAATACCAAAAATGCTTTACAAAACAGCTCTATTTCTTTTGAAGGCGGGCAGTTTGATACCTTTCGTACTGTTGCTATGTTTAATTTATTGAACAAAGAAAACCAGTCGGCTTATTTTGCGGGAGAATACATGATGACCGATGGCTATTTTGATGCTCCACAGAACTTTAACCGAATTAATTTGTTTGGAAAATACAATGCTAAAATGGAGAACGGAGATCGTCTGGCTATTTCGGTTTCACATTTTAAAAGCCAATGGGATGCCAGCGGACAAATTCCAGACCGTGCGGTAAATGACGGAACAATTTCGCATTACGGAGCAATTGATTCTAATGAAGGAGGGAACACCGACAGAACCAATTTCAATCTACAATACGATGCAAAAATTGACGAAAATACGCATATTAAAAGCAGTGCTTATTTAAGCAAATATGACTTTGAACTGTATTCTAATTTTACTTTTTTCTTAAACGATCCTGTTAACGGTGATCAGATTAAACAAAAAGAAAACAGAACTATTGTAGGTTTTCAGTCTGAATACGATCAGAAATTAAACCATAATTGGCGTTTTAAATTAGGGACAGGGCTTCGAAATGATCATAATAAAGATGTAGAGTTATCTCATACATTAAACAGAAAAACAGTTTTAGAGTATTTGAGTTTAGGAACTGTAAACCAGACCAATTTATTTAGTTATTCAAGTCTTGATTTTACAGCAGGAAAGTGGTTAGTGAATGGAGGATTGCGTTTAGATTATTTCAAATTTGGGTACGAAGATCAATTGTCTGCAACTTATACCAATCAGACGCAAACCAAAGCAATTGTGAGTCCGAAATTGAACTTTTTGTATACTCAGAATGATAAATTAAACTATTTCCTGAAATTAGGAAAAGGATTTCACAGCAACGATACTCGTGTAGTAGTAGCGCAAAGTGGCCAAAAAATCCTTCCAGAAACGTATGGAGCAGATTTAGGGATCAATTGGAAACCATTTCCACGCATGATTGTTAATTCAGCAGTTTGGTATTTGTATTTAGCACAGGAATTTGTTTATGTGGGAGATGAAGCTGTAGTTGAACCAAGCGGAAAAACAGAAAGAAAAGGTTTCGATTTTGGTTTCAGATATCAATTGACTAATTGGTTATTCTGGAATACCGATTACACGTACACGCACGCAAGAGCAATTGATGAGCCTAAAGGAAATGATTATCTTCCATTAGCTCCAAAAAATACTTTAATGAACGGAATTTCGGTAAAAGATCTAAAAGGATTTTCAGGAAGTTTAAGAACCCGTTTCTTAGGCGACAGACCAGCAAACGAAGACAATTCGGTTGTAGCAAAAGGTTATTGCATTACCGATTTTTCTGTGAATTATCAGATCAGAAAAGTTTCAATCGGTGTAAACATCGACAATATTTTCAATACCAAGTGGAAAGAAACGCAATTTTTAACCGAATCAAGACTCGCAAATGAAACCGATCCTGTTGAAGAAATTCATTTTACAGCGGGAACTCCGTTTAATGCACGTTTGATTTTGAAATACACATGGTAGAGAATTCAGGCAATTAGAAAATGGGCCAATTAGATATGAGAGTAATTATCTAATTGGCCCATTTTCTAATTATCTAATTCTATTACCGTCTAAAATAACATTTTCACCGAGCAGATTGTGTGTTCTACCGATCACAATTTTAATTGATATACTCGCGATATACTTTTGATCAAAATTAAAACCTTAAAAATCAAAATTATGTCATTATTTACACCTCTTCTTTGGATTTTGTTAATCGCTCCGATTATTGTGATCGCATGTTTCAAATCGGAAAAACCGAATTTAAAATATTTAGGATTCTTTATTTTATATTTTCTTGCAGATGTATTTTTACAGACTTCAGGAAAACAACTCATAAATCTTGATTTAAAGTTCAATTGGGCAGGAAAATTTCTGAGTTTAGTTTTAGGATTGCTTATAATCTTTTCGGTATCAAAAGAAGAAAGAATTAAAATCGGATTTACTTCTAAAACCAATTCAAAAGCAAGCTTGAAATTCGGATTATTGGTTTTCTTCGGATTCACTTTGTTCGACATTATTTTTAAGCTCATTTTATTTCCAAAAGGAAATCCCTTCAATCTAGAAACTTTTCTTTTTCAAGCCACAATGCCTGGATTAACAGAAGAAATTCTTTTTAGAGGAATATCTTTATGGCTTTTAGACAAAGCTTTTGCGCCAACATGGAACTATCGAGGCATTAAATTTGGCTGGGCGTTTGTTATCGTAACGGTTTTATTTGGAGTTTCTCACGGAGCAATTCTGGATCAGGATTTACATTTAAAATTGGATATTATTACAATGGTATACTTAACCTTAATTTCTTCTTTGAGCGTTGGTATTTTAAGACAGTTTTCTGGAAATCTTATTTATTCTATTCTAGGGCATAATACGATTAATTTGATCAATGCGGTTATTAGAATTTTATAAAACCTGCCAAATTAAAGTTATATTTGAAACTGCTTTACAAATCTTTTACATGCCAAATACCACATCGACTTCGGGATTTTTTTTAGATAAAATAGCGCCGCTGAATTTTGATCACTTTTTCACTAAAAGAAATCGAATTTTATTGCACGTTTTTATGTGGCTTGGGTTTGCGGTATTACTCTTTCTAAGTTATGTTATTGGCTATCATTTAATGTACTTTGATGCCGTTCTGCTTACATTGAGAATGGCCGCGGTAAATATGATTGTGTTTTATATGTTGTTCTATTTACTGTTGCCAAAGATATTTTCAGGAAGTAAAACCCGAATTATAATGCTGCTTTTATTGGTTTTTCCAGTTTCCATATTTGTCTGGATGGCAGCAACGTATTTTATTTCACTGTTTTATTATGCTTTAGGTCTTGAAATTACTTTTGGAGAACTGAAAGATGTCATTAAAAAGAGTGCAAATCAAACTTTTCTAGAAGCAGTTTCTCCCAAAAGAATGCTTTCGCAGACCATAATTATTATCTCATTGCTTTCGCCTTTTTGTTTTGCTAAAATATTGGTCGAAATCACGAAATTGTATAACAAGAAATTTCAAATTGAAAGAGAAAAAACAGCTTTGGAAATTCAGAATATTCAAATTGAGAAAGACTTTCTGAAAGCACAGTTAAATCCTCATTTTTTATTTAATACCTTAAATAATCTGTACGGATTGACGGTTAGAAAAGACAATCTGGCTCCAGAATTAATCTTGAATCTTTCTGATATTATGAGCTACACGCTCTACGAATCGAATACCGAAATTGTCCGTTTGGAAAAAGAATTGGATTTCATCAAAAATTATATCGCTTTAGAAAAAATGCGTTATGCCGATGATGCCAATATTCAAGTTACTATTGAAGGACAAACTGCAGGACTTTTTGTTGCACCGCTTCTAACCTTTACCTTTATAGAAAATGCTTTTAAATATGGTTTAAAAAGCAAAAATGCTTTTGTAAAACTCCACGTTAAGATGGAAAACAATACTTTTTGGTTTAGCTTAGAGAACGATTCGGAAGCATCGGAAAACGATTCTGATTTTGGCGGAATAGGAGTAGAGAATGCCCGTAAACGTTTAGAATTGCTGTATCCTGATCAATATAAATTAGAAATTAGAAGACTGGAAAACTCGTTTAAAGTCGATTTAAAAATAGTTTTAAGAAAATAATGGAAAAACTAAAATGCATTGTTGTAGACGATGAGCCAATTGCAAGAGATATTATCGAATCTTTTATTGCTGAAATTCCGTTTCTGGAACTAAAGGACTCGTTTGCAGAAGCTTCTAAAGCATTATTGTTTCTGCAGGAAAATGAAGTTGATATTGTTTTCAGCGACATCGAAATGCCTAAATTTAATGGTTTAGAATTGGCGCAGTCGCTTACGAATGCTCCAGTTATTATTTTCATCACGGCACATCGCAATTTTGCTTTGGAAGGTTTTGAAACCGGAGCAGTCGATTATCTGTTAAAACCTGTTCGTTTTGATCGTTTCTTGAAGGCGGTAAATCGCGCCAAAGAATATCTTTCGCTAAAGAAAACAACTTCGGTTCATCAAATCAATTCCGATCGTATTTTTATTAAATCAGATGGAAAACTGATTAAAATTCTTTTAAGCGAAATTCTTTATGTCGAAGCGCAGGGCGATTATCTGAAATTTGTTATTAATGGCGGCTCGTACACGACTTTAGGAACATTAAAGTCAATGGAAGAAGTTTTGAAACTGCCCATGTTCTTTCGGGTGCAGCGTTCTTTTATTCTAAATCTCGAAGCGGTGAGAAGTCTCAATGGAAATATGATTGAACTGATCGATGGAAAAACCATTTCTGCGGCGTTGAATAAAAAAGAGGAATTGTATTCGTTGCTAGGCATTAAATAATGTGCCAATGAGTCAATGTGCCAATTAGATAAAGAGAGAAATTAACTAATTATCTAATTGACACATTTTCTAATCATCTATTCGCATTGATATAATCCGTTGGTGACATATTAAAATGCTTTTGGAAATTTCGCCCAAAACTAGTTTGCGATTTATAGCCTACCATTTCTGCGATTTCGTACATTTTATAGTTTTCGTTTAATAATAGTTCTGCAGCTCTTTTTAGTCTTACGATATTGATTAATTCATTCGGACTGAGATTTGTAATGTCTTTAATTTTTCGGTATAAAGTCGAACGACTCATATTCATGATTTCGGCAAGCGATTCTACACTTAAATCCTGATCGGTAATGTTTTTAAGAATTTCGTCGTCGAGTTTTTTCAGGAACTTTTCGTCGGTTTTATTATGAGCAATGCTTTTAATGTGAGAAAGTGGAGAACTTGCATAATAATTCATAATCTGTCTGCGGTTTTCAATCAGATTATTGGCTTGCACCTTCAGATAATCCATTGAAAAAGGCTTTGCTACATAGGCATCGGCGCCGACTTCAAGTCCGTCGATTTGCGATTTCAGCGAATTTTTAGCTGTTAAAAGAATCACAGGAATATGACTCGTTTCCAGATTGGTTTTAATCTTTTTACACATTTCAATTCCGTCCATAATTGGCATTGTAACATCAGAAATGACCAGTTGGATGTTTTGATTATGAATGATTTTGATCGCTTCTTCACCATTTTCTGCTTTTAGAACAGTATAAGTTCCAGCCAATTCAGTAGTAATAAAACTTAGAAGATCTTCATTGTCTTCCACCACCAAAATCTGAGCTTTTTCGTTTCTAATTTCAACAGTTTCTTTTGGAGTTTCACTTTCCAGCTGTTCTTTTTCAGCATCGGCATAAAGCATAAATTCTTCTTCCTGATGTAAAGGAACAACCAATTCGAAGATATTGTAATTCGTGTCTTCAATCAATTCTAAACTTCCGTTGTGTAACTGCGCTAGAGAATGCGCTAACGAAAGTCCGATACCAGTCCCTGAAGCGATACTGTTGTTGTCAACTCTAAAAAACGGTTCAAAAATCTTGTGTTTTAAATGAATTGGAATCACATTTCCGTCATTTTTTACAATTAAATGGAGTTTCTTTTCATCTCTGAATAAAGAAATGAAAACCTTTTTATTCGAATATTTAATAGCGTTGTTGATCAAATTGCTCAAAATCTTTTTGAAAGCTTCTTTATCAACAAAAGCATGTATGTCTTTTTCGCCTAACTCCAATTGAAATTCCAGTTCGCGTTCTTCAATTAGCTGGCTGAATCTCAAATGGAAATTTCGAACCATCGAAGAGATATTCGCTTCGACGAAAGTCAACTTCAAACCTCCAATTTCAGATTTTCTAAAATCCAGTAATTCATTTACCAGCTTCAATAAACGTGAAGTGTTTTTCTTCATGATCGAAAGATGCTGAGGCACTTCTTCCGATTCGTATTTCATGCCTAAAAGCTTTTCCAGCGGACCTTTAATCAAAGTCAAAGGCGTTCTGATTTCGTGTGCTACATTCGTAAAAAAATCAATTTTTGCCTGATAGATTTCTTTCTCTTTTTCGTCGTTTAAATGCTTTATTTTACGGTTATTCTTAATCTGAGTCAGATTTTGAGAATAACGGATAATATAATACAATCCAGCGCAGAATAAGATAAAATACAATATATATGCATAAGTGCTGGCATAAAATGGAGGCAGAATGGTAATTTTGAGTTTTATCTCTTTACTCCAAACCCCAAAACTATTCAAGGATTTTACTTTAAAAACATAATCGCCCGGCGCCAGTTCGGTAAAGAAAACTTTGTTGTTTCTTCCTAAATAAACCCAGTCATTATTGACGTTTTCGAGCTGAAACCAATATTCGGTCAATTCTGGTGCGGTATAATTTAAAGAAGCAAACTCCAAATTAAAAGTCGACTGGCTGTTGTTGAGTTCCAGTTCGTCCAAAAACGAAATAGATTGCGAAATAGGAGAGTCTGGGCTATTTACCTCAATATCCTTATTATTAATCTGAAGATTGGTAATGTAAATAAAAGGCGTGTATTTATTTTTGCTGAAATGCTTCGGATTGAAACTGATCATTCCGTTTAGATTTCCAAAATACATATCGCCGTTTGCATCTTTAAAAGCCGAATTGTAATTGAACTGATCGCTCAATAATCCGTTTGCGGTGGTAAAAATCTTGATTGCTTTATGATCTGGACCAAATTTTACCAGACCTTTGGAAGTTGTCAACCACAGATTTTTCGAATCATCTTCCAAAATAGAATAGAAAACATTGCTTGGCATTCCGTTTTTGGTTGTGAATTTGGTAAAAGTGTGGTTCTGTCTGTTTACGAGGTTCAGTCCGTTTTCGGTGGCAATCCATAGGTTTTTAGAACTGTCTTCAAAAATGGCATTTATTGTGTTGTTGCTTATTCCTTTTGGATTTTTATAATCATACGTAAAAACCTCTTTTTTCTTTGTTTTCGGATTATAAAATAGCAATCCGTCGCGGTAACTTCCAGCCCAGAGATTGCCATCGCTGTCTTCTTTCATATTCGTATAATGATACGTTTCTGGAAAGAATTTCAGTATTTCAAAATTATCGGCTTGTTCATTGTAACGGTAAAGTCCCGATGTTGTTACAACAATCAGGTCATTGTTTTTCATTTCATAAAAAGAAAAAATAAAATTGCTATGCAATCCGCTTCGGCCGTCATTTGCGCTGTAATGTTTGATAATTGCGCCAGAATTTCTGTCTAGAACATCCAAACCATGCTCAAAAGTTCCGACCCAGATTTTATCTTTTCGAGGCATTAAAGCATGAATATTATAATAAGAAACCGGATAAGTAGTGAACTTTTGTGTTTTCGGATTAAAACGATTTACGCCCGCATCTTCGGTTCCGATCCACAAATCGCCGTGATCGTCTTTGTGAATTTCTCTAACTGCGCTTCCGCTGATGGAGTTCTGATTGTTCTGCGGAAAATATTTTTTAAACTGTGTATACTGTTTCTGATGGTAATTGACACCTCCAAAATACGTTCCAATCCAGATTCCGTTTTCTTTATCGATAGTGATCGAGTAGGCCGCATTGTCTGAAATCGCATAGGGATCGTTGTATTTTTTTTTAAGATTTATAGCCGTTTTGGTTTTCAGATTATAAACATAAACGCCCGATTCGCTTGCAATCCAAAGTTCATCATTTCCTTTTTTTCTGAATTGACGCACGAAAACCGGTTCCTTGATTCCAAATTTAAGTTCACTTGTCGTTTTGTCTTTTCTATTATATAGCAGTACACCGTGATCGAGTGTGCCGATTATGATATTTTCGTGATCAACGGCATAAATAACCGTAATTCTAAAATTAGCTTTATCTGCTGGAGGATTTAATGGAATATTCTCAAAAGAAAGGTTTTCTTCCGAATAATGATAAATTTTATTTAAAGAAGAAGCCCAGATTTCGCCTTTATAATCCTTTGTAATCGAAGTTGTGATAAAATATTTGCTCGGATTAAAAGTGGTTGTTTCTCTCTTTTTTGGTGCATACTTATACAAAATGTTGCCCGAAACAAACCAAATGTTGTCTTTCTGGTCGTGATTGATGTCATTAATACGATCATTTATGGCTTCATTCAAAATCGTAAAGTTGTCGTGCTTTTTGTCGTAATGATACAAACCTTTATCGGTTCCAACCCAGATCGTACCGTTATGTTCGTGCAGCGACTGTATATAATTGCTTCCTAAACTATGTATCGGATCTCCGTTGCTTCTATAGGTTTTAAAACGATAGCCATCAAAGCGGTTCAAACCATCTTTGGTTCCAAACCACATAAAGCCATCATTATCCTGAATTGAGGTTAAAACGGTGTTGTTCGAAAGTCCTTCTTCAACCTGAAAATGTTTAAAATAATAATCTTGCGCATTCGAAAAATTTATCGAAAAAAAGCTGAAACATAAAAAAAGAAAGAATTTACGCATAGGTCTGTTTTTAAGGCTAAAATCAATATTTCTGCATATCGTCTCAATATTCTACAAAATGTTGCATCTGAATGAAAACGGACTGTTTTTAATACAATTTGAATCATTTGAGAGAGATATTGACACAAATGAAGCATTTTATTTTGAATAAAAAGCGTCTACTTTGAATTTTCAAATAAGCGATATTGATAATTTTTTAAGGATAAAAATATACTATCAATAAAATAAAGTTTGAAAAATCTAACCATTAATAATTTTGAAACAAAATGAACAATTTTTTACAACCAAAGAATATTAGTTCTTTTTTTGCCCGTATTCCAGACGATTAAAAAAAGAGCAATATTTCATTAAACCAAACCACAAAAGAAATAAAACTATCTAAAATGCAAAAATCAATGAAAACAAAGTTCACTCACTTTTTAACGAAGAGATATTACCTCTTGGTTTTCTTTAGTTTATTACTGCAGTCTGCTTTTGCCCAGCAAATCAATGTTACGGGAAAAGTAACCACCGCAGACGGACAAGCGGTTCCTTTTGCGAATGTTTTGATAAAAGGAACTCAAAATGGTGCTGTTACTGATTTTGACGGAAGTTATAAAATTTCAGCCAATGGAAATCAGACACTAGTTTTTAGTTCGCAGGGCTATAAAACAATCGAAATTGCAATCAATAACAAAACTTCTATAAATGTTACAATGGCAGAAGATGCCATGAAACTCGAGGAGATAGTGGTTGTAGGTTACGGATCGCAGCAGAAGAAAGACCTAACGGGAGCTGTTGCGTTAGTTAAACCAGACGAAATTCAGAAAAGACAGGTTACGACAGTTGCTGACGGACTTCAAGGCTTGGTTACTGGAGTTAAAGTTCGCGGAGGCGGACGCCCAGGACAAGAAGCCAATGTTGAAATTCGCGGACTTAAAAATCTTCAAAATACAAACCCACTATACGTAATTGACGGTTTGGTAACTTCTGCAAACAGAGACTTTAACCCGAATGACATTGAATCGATTCAGGTTTTAAAAGATGCTTCTGCAGCAGCGATTTACGGTTCTCGAGCTGCAAATGGCGTAATTATCATTACGACGAAAAAAGGTAAAAAAGGACCGCTTCAGGTTGAAGTATCAGCAAAAAGCAGTCTTCAGGTTATGCCTCGCTACGATTTGATGGGAACTGAGGAATTTGCCAAATACAACAACATGGCTTATGATAATGCTGGATTTCCGAGACAAAACTTAAATATGGCTGTTAATACAGACTGGCAGGATGCAACTTTTCAAACGGGAATGATTCAGGATTACAATGCAAGTTTTTCTGGCGGAAATGAGAATTCGACTTTTTTTATGTCTGGAAATTATTTTGGAAATGAAGGAACAGTTATCGGAACCGATTTTGACAGAATTTCATTCCGTGTCAATTCAAGCGGTACAAAAGGAATTTTCAGTATTGGAGAAAATTTAGCCATAAGTAACGCGAAAACAGATGAAATGTCTGGAAATCCAATTATAGATGTTTACAGAATGACGCCAACAATTCCGCTTTACGATCCATCTAATCCTGGCGGATATGGCTACGGAAAACAAGGTGTTGCCGATACTTTTGGAACAAACCCTCTAGCGTTGGCTGATTTTTCTAACGTGACTAATCAAAATTTTAGAATTAGAGGAAACATTTGGTCAGAATTAAAGTTTGTGCCTTGGCTGAAATACCGTTTCAATTTTGGGTATGAAACGAGTTTCGATTCTTATAAATACATGAGAAAAAAAGGAAGCTGGACATTAAACCAACCTCAAGATCCTTCTCAAACCGATCAAAATAAAGGAAGATCAGAAACTTTATTATTTGAAAACACGCTGACTTTTAAAAAAGAATTTGGCAAACATGACATTACGCTTTTAGTGGGTCAGACGTATCAAAAAGACAATTACGATCAGATTTACGGAACTAAAAGAAATCTGCCAATGAACTCTGGAACTGGACAGTATTATGAGGTTTTAAACCAAGGAGATTCACCAGTTGTTGGAGGTTTCATTAACGAAGCGGCTTTAACTTCATATTTAGGAAGGTTAGAATACAATTATGATAACCGCTATTTGTTTAATGCTGTAATTAGACGTGACGGATCTTCAAGATTCAGCGATGGTAATAAATGGGGTAATTTTCCTTCTATTTCTGCAGGATGGAGAATTAGCAATGAATCTTTCTTTAAATCGGAATTTATTAAAGATTTGAAATTAAGAGCGAGTTATGGTGAATTAGGTTCTGGAAATATTAGAGAATACGAATCTAAAAGCTTTATTAATAATTTCGGACAGGTGGTTTTAGGTAAAGACCAAACTTTATATCCTTCTGCAACTCAGGTAAAGCTATCAAACTCACAATTGCGTTGGGAGAAATTAAAACAAACCAACTTTGGATTGGATTTAGGGGTTTTAAATAACGATTTACGCCTTACAGCAGATTATTTCATTGCACGTACAGAAGATGTATTATTTGGTTTTCCAATCTTATTGACTACAGGAAACGATGGCGGAAATCCGATTTCTAATGCTGCAACGGTAGAAAATAAAGGTTTTGAGCTTGAATTGGCTTACAGCAAAAAAATCAATGAGTTTTCTTTTAACGCTTCTGTAAACTTTACAAAAGTAAATAATAAGCTGGTTTCTTTAGGTAACGGACAAAACGAAAACATTATTGGAAACACCATGACTCGCAGCGGAAGTCCAGTAGGAATGTGGTATGTTTTGGAAACGGATGGATTATTTCAAAATCAGCAGGAAATTGACAATTACAAAAATGCTGATGGGAAAGTTATTATGCCAAACGCTGTGCCTGGAGACATTCGTTTTAAAGACAATAATGGAGACGGGCAAATTACAAACGAAGACAAAGCGATTGTTGGAAGTCCGTGGCCAGAATTTGAAATGGGGTTAAATGCTGGAGCTGAATATAAAAACTTTGATTTTTCGATGAACTGGATTGCTTCAAACGGCGCTACAGTTTACAACGGATTTAGAAGTGTTGTCGATCGTTTTGATGACAATAGCAACTACAGAAAAGGTATTCAGCCATGGACACCTGAAAATCCAAATACTGATTTTCCTAGAGTTACAAAAGGTTCAACTTTAAATTCAAGAGGAGATAGTGACCGTTTCTTAGAAAGCGGCAATTTCATCAGACTAAAATACATTGGTTTTGGATATAATCTTCCAAGCAGTGTTTTAGAAAAATCAGGAATTACAAGAGCAAGATTGACTTTATCTGCACAAAACATTCTAACAATCACGAAATACAAAGGTTTAGATCCTGAGTTTAGCAATACGGGTGATAATAGAATTTTTGAAAGAGGTGTTGATAATGGTTCTTTCCCGAATCTTCAGACTTATTCTTTTGGTGTAGAATTTAGCTTTTAATTAAAAAAATAGCGTAATGAAAAAAATAATCATAATAACCGCAGCTTTTTTGGGTCTTGTTTTTACCGCTTGTGAAAACGAATTAGACTTAAACAGCCCAAATGATATTACAGTAGACCAATATTGGAAAACGGAGAGCGATGCACAAGCCGGTGTAAACTCTATTTATGCCATGTTTTACAAAGACGGTCTGTGGGCCAGATGGGTTTATTTTCGTCTGGATCTTACTTCTGACGAAGGTTATAGCGTAAGTCCGTGGACAGAATTGGCAGATTGGACAAGATTCAATTATATCAATTATAATTTTTGGGAAGGAAATGCCGTAACGTGGAGAGATACTTACAAAGCCATTTTTAGATGCAATCAGGTTTTGGCCAATGTTCCAAATATCACTTTTCAGAATGAAGATGATAAAAAGAAAATTATTGCACAGGCAAAATTCTTTAGAGCCTTGCATTATTACTACGCAGCTGTAATTTGGGAAGATGTGCCGTTGGTTTTAGATCCGTCTACACCAGCAGATTTACCAAAACAAGTAAAAGTAGCCGAAATCTGGGCGCAAGTAGAAAAAGATTTGAATGAAGCCTTTGAAGATTTACCAAGAGATTGGGCAGCTGATCAGTTAGGAAGACCAGACAAAGGTGCGGCAAAAGCTTTTCTTGCAAAAGTGTATATGCAGCAGCACAAATGGCCGGAAGCAAAAGGAGCACTTGAGTTTTTAATTTCTGGAGCAGGAGCGAAGTACAGTTTGGTATCTAACTACAGAGATAATTTTACGGATACAAATGAAAACAACGGAGAATCTGTTTTTGAAATTCAATTTGGAGACCAAAGAAAAGGCGGAACTGATGAGGCGCAAAATGCAGCAGTTTCTAGCAACCGTTCTCAGTTTTTTGCGCCAAGAGGAATTGGATGGTCAGACGGGCAAGCGCGTATCTGGTTAGTAGATGCTTTTAAACAAGAAAACAATAAAGACGGAAAATTGGATGAAAGGTTAAGATGGACTTTATTCTATCCTCAGTTATTAGCTGATTTTGGAGACAAAACATACGGAAGAAACTGGGAGTGGAATAATAATGAAGCTTGGTTTAGAAAAGGAAGCCGTGATTATTACAGAAATAACGAAGATTATTACAGTCAGGTAAACTACAGATTGGTTCGTTATGCTGATATTTTATTGCGCTACGCGGAAGTTTTAAACGAATTGGGAAGCACTGCTGAAGCGTATCAGTATGTAGATTTAGTAAGAGCTCGTGCAAATATGAATACATTGGCAACAGCACATCCTGAAATTGGAACCGATCATGACAAATTCTTAGAGCGTTTGAAAACGGAAAGAGTTTTGGAATTGTGTGGAGAAAGTGTTCGATGGGAAGATTTAAAACGTTGGGGAGATTTAGACACTCAGGCTTCTGTTGACAAAATTGCACTTCGTGATTCAGATTTTAAAAACTTCACAGTTGGTAAAAATCATAGAATGCCAATTCCGCAAAGTGATGTAGATAATAATCCAAATCTAGAGCAGAACTCTGGATATTAACAATATGTATTTGGTGAAATTGAGCAGAATTTAATTTTAACACATAGAAACATAGTTTTTATTGCTTCTGCTTAAGGTTGTAGAAAAAGCAAGCTTTAACACATAATCTATGTTTATTATTCTAAGTGAAACGCCTTTATGCGTAAAGAAGAGCTATGTATCTATGTGTTAAAAACAATTTCATCCAATGGTTAAAAACTGATTTTATGGGAATCAGATTTACAAGTCTGATTCCCTTATTATAAAGAACAATCGTTCAAAAAAATAAAATTGAAATGAAGAAAGTAAAATTGTGTCTGACATTTATGTTAGCAGGACTCGTATTGCTTAGCTGCAACAATAAAAAAAGTAATCCTGAAGAAAATAAAAGCGAAACCGCATCAATAGAAAAAAGAGAAATCTGGACAAAAGATCAGGCCAATGAATGGTATGCAGAACAGCCGTGGCTAGTAGGCGCAAATTATTCTCCTAGCACCGCTATAAATCAGTTAGAGATGTGGCAGGAAGATACTTTCGATCCGAAGAGAATTGATCAGGAATTGGGTTGGGCAGAAAATTTAGGCATGAACGTTATGCGAGTGTATTTGCATGATTTATTACATCAGCAAGATGCTGAAGGTCTTTACAAGCGCATGAACACTTTTTTAGAGATCGCAGACAAACACCATATTAAAACTCTTTTTGTTTTGTTTGATTCTTGTTGGGATCCGTTTCCTGCTTTAGGAAAACAGCGTGCGCCAAAACCGCATACGCACAATTCAGGATGGGTACAGGCTCCGGGACAAAAAGCGCTTCAGGATAAAACGCAATATCCTCGTCTGGAAAAATATGTAAAAGAAACTGTTGCAAAGTTCAAAGACGACAAACGTATTTTAGGCTGGGATGTTTGGAACGAACCAGATAATATGACGGGACCGTCTTACGAAAAAGTAGAAATTAAAAACAAAGTAGATTTGATTCTGCCACTTTTAAAAGATGTTTTTGTATGGGCGAGAGAAAGCAATCCTTCACAACCCTTGACTTCAGGAGTTTGGGTTGGAGATTGGAGCGATGAAGCAAAAATGAAACCAATGCACAAAATGCAGATTGAACAATCTGATATTGTTTCTTTCCATAACTATAACACGCCTCAGGATTTTGAGAAAGTCATCAAACAATTACAGCGTTACGGGAAACCATTAATCTGTACAGAATACATGGCAAGACCAAACGGAAGCACTTTTGAAGGCTTTTTACCTCTTGCGAGAAAATACAACGTAGGAATGATCAACTGGGGATTTGTAGATGGAAAAACACAAACTAAATACGCTTGGGACAGCTGGACTAAAACTTACACTGCAGAGCCAAAATTTTGGTTTCACGATGTATTGCATACAGATGGAACGCCATATATAAAAGCTGAAACCGATTTGATTAAGAAAATGACGTCTGAGGCGAACAAGAAGAATTAGATAGTGTGTCAATTTGATAATTAGGTAATGAGATGATGTGGCAATTAAAAAAGCCAATTAACACATTCTAAGAAATTATCAAATTATCAAATTATCAAATTGACTAATTGACACATTAAAAAAAACAGCTTATGAAAACAATAAAGAACTTATTTTTTCTAATGATGATTCTGGTCGGTTTTTCTGCGAAAGCACAGCAGCCAGATCCTCCTGGACATATAAAAGGAAACGAAAAAGCAAAAAACGAAGCCTATCTTTTTGCGCACATGACGCACAGCGATTATGGCAGATTGTATTATTCTGTTAGCTTGGACGGACTTCATTGGGAAAAATTAAACAATGGAAAACGCGTTTTTGAAGATTACAAAGGACATCCCGATATCTGCAAAGGGCCAGACGGGAAATATTATATTGCAGGAAATACAGGAGACGATGCCAAAAGCATCAATATCTGGGTTTCGGATGATTTGATTAATTGGAAAAAACACTCCGATTATACGCCAGATTTAAAAAGCACGCCAGATTATTCAAACGCTTTACAGCGAATTGGAGCTCCAAAATTATATTATGATGAGCCTTCTCAAAAGTTTATCATGACTTGGCACACGCCACATTTGGAAGGAACAAAAGAAGATGGCGAACGTTATTGGGCAAGTCAGCGTACCTTGTATGTTTTGTCTAAAGACTTAAAAATTTTCGAAGGAACTCCAAAACGTTTATTCGATTGGGATATGGGAACGATTGATGTTTTTATTCGTAAAGTCGGCGATTCTTATTATGCCGTTATTAAAGACGAAACCTATCCGACTTTGTATTGGACCACCGGAAAAACCATCCGAATTGCCAAATCAAAATCCCTTTTAGGACCTTATTCTTTGCCCCAGCAATCTATCAGTCCAAACTTTAGAGAAGCGCCCATGCTCATTCCTTCTCCAGATGATAAAATATGGTATATGTACTACGAACAATATCCGGGTGTTTCGTACGGATTATCAATCGCTGATAATCTCAACGGACCTTGGTTTCAAGCCTCTGGCTACACTTTTTTCTCAGATTGGGACAAATACAGTCTCCCAGAAAAAGTACGCCACGGCTGTATGATTACAATCTCTAAAAATGAATACGACAGTTTGGTGAAGAAATTTGGAATTGTGAAAGGTGTTAAAAAGTAAAAAGTAAAAAGTAAAAAGTAAAAAGTAAAAAGTAAAAAGTGAAAAGTGAAAAGTGAAAAGTGAAAAGTAAAAAGTGAATAGTAAAAAGTGAAAAATGAAAAGTTGAGAGGAAAAAACTCATTCTAAAATTTTGCATTTTACATCTTGCATTTCACATCTCACATCTCACATCTCACATCTCACATTTCACATCTCACATTTCACATCTCACATTTCACATCTCACAATTAATAAAATGGTTAGTTAAGTTAGTTTGGTAATTATCGGGCTTATGTGGAGATGAGCCCGGTAATTCATTTTGATTCAGAAGAAAATCATGGCATTTGCAAAATGCCTAAAAATATAGAACATGAAAAGAAAAAGCATCCTTTTTTTAGCCTTGTTATCGATGTTTGCGGTTAATGCGCAATGGAAACCGCAAGGAGATAAAATCAAAACCAAATGGGCAGAGCAGGTTGATCCGAATAAAACTTTACCCGAATATCCCCGTCCGATTATGGAGCGCGGCCAATGGAAAAATCTGAATGGTTTGTGGAATTATAGCATTCAAGAATTTGGAAAAGTGGCGCCTTCAAAATATGACGGGCAGATTCTGGTTCCGTTTGCAGCCGAGTCGAGCTTGTCTGGAGTGATGAAAGACGTGGGAGCTAAAAACGAACTTTGGTACGAAACACAATTTTCGATTGAATCAGGTTGGAACGGAAAAAACATCCTTTTGCATTTCGGAGCTGTAGATTGGAAAACAGAAGTTTTTGTGAATGATGTAAAAGTCGGTTCTCATACTGGGGGATATACGCCATTTTCGTTTGATATTACGCCATTTATCCAAAAAGGAAAAAATCAGAAACTGGTAGTAAAAGTTTGGGATCCTTCCAACGACGGGCCTCAGCCAAGAGGAAAACAAGTCAAAAAGCCAGAAGGAATCTGGTACACTCCTGTTACGGGAATCTGGCAGACGGTGTGGATTGAACCTGTAAATGCTAAAAACATTACAGAATTAAAAACAACGCCAAATATCGATCAAAACACTATCAGCATTAAAGCTGAGGTAAATGGAGCAGAAAAAGGAGATTTGGTAGAAATTTCTGTTTTCGACAATGGAAAAGAGATTGCTAAAGAAAAAGCGGTTGTGGGTGAAAGCAATGATATTGTTTTGAATTCACCCAAATTATGGTCGCCTGAAAGTCCGTTTTTGTATCAGACTAAAATTCGTTTAATCAGCAAAAATAAAGTGGTTGATGAGGTAAAAAGTTATTTTGCGATGCGAAAAATTTCGTCTAAACGAGATGAAAATGGAATCGTGAGAATGCAGTTAAACAACAAAGATTATTTCCAGTTCGGACCTTTAGACCAAGGTTGGTGGCCTGACGGATTGTACACCGCACCAACAGATGAAGCTTTGAGATATGATATTGTTAAAACCAAAGAATTAGGTTTTAATATGATTCGTAAACATGTGAAAGTAGAGTCAGAACGCTGGTATACGCATTGCGATCAGTTAGGAATTTTGGTTTGGCAAGATATGCCGAGTGGCGACGATCAGCCGATCTGGCAAAACACAAAATATTTTACCGGAACAGAATTAGAGCGTTCTGCAAAATCAGAAGAAATCTACAGAAAAGAATGGAGAGAGATTATGGATCATTTGTATTCATACCCAAGTATTGTGGTTTGGGTTCCGTTTAACGAAGCCTGGGGACAATTCAAAACCGTTGAAATTGCCGAATGGACGAAAAAATATGATTCTACACGTTTGATTAATTCTGCGAGTGGAGGAAATCACTTTCAAACAGGAGATATTTTGGATTTACACAATTACCCTGGTCCAGAAATGTATTTGTACGATGCAAGAAGAGTTACAGTCTTGGGAGAATATGGGGGAATCGGACTTCCGCTAGAGGGACATTTGTGGAAAGCAAATGACAACTGGGGTTATGTTAAATTTAAAAATGCAGGTGAAGTTACCGCTGAATACATAAAGTACGCTGAAATGCTTCGAAAATACGTTAAAACGGGATTCTCGGCTGCAGTCTATACTCAAACAACCGATGTTGAAGGCGAAGTGAACGGTTTTATGACTTACGATCGAAAAGTGGACAAAATGGATTTTAAAGCGGTAAATAAAATCAATACAGAGGTTATAAATGCTTTGAATTAGAGTTGAAATTTATTTCTCCCCACAGATTTTGCAGATTACGCTGATAAAAAATATCTGCAAATTCAAAGACTAACAAAAAACTAAAAATGAAAAAATATCTAATCCTCCTGCTTTTCACAACGATAAGCTTTGCACAGCAAAAAACATTTACTAACCCAATCCTTCCATCTGGAGCAGATCCTTACAGCACGTATTACAAAGGCTATTATTACTACACCAACACGCTTGGAAATAAATTGGTTTTATGGAAAACGAAAGACTTGTCGGATATTAAAAACGCAGAGAGCAAAGTGATTTGGACACCACCCAAAAACACCAATTATTCGGCAGAAATCTGGGCGCCGGAGTTTCATATCATCAAGGGAAAGTGGTATTGCTATTTCGCAGCCGATAATGGCGACAACAACAATCACAGAATGTATGTTTTAGAAAATAAATCTTCAGATCCGTTTAAAGGGAATTTCAAGTTTAAAGGCAAAATCGCTGCGAAAACTGATAAATGGGCAATTGACGGGAATGTATTTGAGCATAAAAAACAGCTTTACATGATTTGGGCAGGCTGGGCAGGCGACAAAAACGGTCAGCAGAATATTTACATTGCCAAAATGAAAAATCCGCTTGAGATTGATGGCGATCGTGTTATGATTTCTTCGCCAACAAACGATTGGGAAACGCATGGCGCTTTACATGATGAGGTAAATCCGCCGCAGGTAAATGTGAACGAAGGACCGCAGTTTTTGGAAAGAAACGGTAAAATTTTCATTGTTTTTTCTGCAAGCGGATGCTGGACTGATTTTTATGCTTTAGGATTGTTAAGCTTTAATGGCGGAGATAATTTACTAGATGCGAATGCTTGGAAGAAATCTCCAGAGCCTATTTTCAAGCAATCAGAAAAGAACAAGGTGTATGCGCCAGGACACAATTCATTCTTTAAATCTCCTGATGGAAAAGAAGATTGGATTTTATATCATGCCAATTCAAACCCGGGAGAAGGTTGCGGAAACAAAAGATCGCCAAGAATGCAGAAAATTAACTGGGATGCCAACGGATTTCCTGTTTTAGGCGAACCAGTTAGTGAAGGAACGCCATTGGCTATTCCATCAAATTAAAAATCATTTCAAAAGATATAAAAATGAAAAATATTCAAATTGCCGCAGTTTTGTTTCTGGTACTTTTCCAATTCAGCTGTAAAGACAGTAAAAAAGAAAATTCGGTTTTAAAAGAAAACACAGAAATCAAATTAGATTCAGTGAAAACGGTTTTAGAGGCCAAAAATTTTGATACAATCATCAATGGTAAAAAAGTCACTTTGTATTGGATCGAAAATAAAGATGTGAAAGCTGCTTTTACCAACTATGGCGGACGATTAATAGGTTTGTGGGTTAAGGATAAAAACGGAAAACCGACTGATGTTGTCGTCGGAATGAATAGTGTAAAAGGCTTTAAAAATGCAACAGAACCTTATTTTGGCGCTACAATCGGGAGAGTTGGCAACAGAGTTGCATTAGGAAAATTTACGCTAGAAGGAAAGCAATATCAGATTCCGCTTAATAACGGGAAAAATGCGCTACACGGTGGTGTAAAAGGTTTTCAGGACGTCGTTTGGAATGCTGAAAAGATAAACGGGAACACTTTGGTTTTTACTTATGCTTCGCCAGATGGAGAACAAGGCTTTCCTGGAAATCTGAATGTAAAAGTGACTTATTCGATTACAGATAACAATGCTGTAAAAATGGAATACCAAGCGACAACAGATAAAACTACGGTTGTCAATTTAACCAATCATGCCTTTTTCAATTTGAATGGAGAAGGAAGCGGGACAATTTTGAATCATGAATTACAAATTTACGGAGACAAATTTACACCAGTTGATGAAGGCTTGATTCCGACTGGCGAATTGAAATCGGTAAAAAATACGCCATTCGATTTTACATCAAAACATAAAATTGGCGAAAGAATAGAAATCAATGACCAACAGTTGAAATTCGGAAAAGGCTATGATCACAATTACGTGCTTAATACAACGAAAAAAGATGGGTTTATTCACGCAGCAACAATTAAAGGAGATGTTTCAGGTATTACTTTAGATATTTACACAGAAGAGCCTGGAATACAATTTTATAGTGGAAATTTTATGCAAAGCAAAAACACCTTTAAATCAGGTGCTAAGGATGATTTTAGAACTGCTTTTGCCTTAGAGACACAGCATTATCCTGATGCGCCAAATCAGCCAAAATTCCCGCAAATAATATTAAAAGCAGGAGAGAAGTACCATACAGTTTCTTTATATCAATTTTCATCTGAAAAGCAATAAGTTTTGAATTAGAAGTTAGGAGTAAAGAACCATTTTTTAAGGAAGATTTTAAAGCTTGTTTTTTCCGAAATTAAGATGCGGATTTTTGAGTAAAATAATGGTTTTTAGCTTCAATTTGTACTATAGAGGTTTTCTATAGTGACGGTTTAACTATTTGATTTTTAGTTTTTAAATAATATTAATTAAATAAAAAGTTTAATAATGAAAATAAAAAAATATTTTAGCTTATTTGCGCTGTTTTGCGTCTTTATCTGTTGTTCTCAAGAGAAAGAAACGGCTAAAAACACAGTTTCAAAAGACAAACCAATCTTGTTGGCAGATCCGACCATTTTCTATGAAAATGGAGTTTATTATTGGTCTCAGATCGGGGTTTAAAACCCTGCAATTTATTGCAGTACTTTAGTAATGCGAAAAAATCTTTACCTTTAGATTATGAGTACAGATTTAAGAAAAGGTTCGCATACAGTAAGCCGATTA
>Ga0308163_10000304_pt1 | contig 110586 bp, 107 predicted proteins | sample PhyTR1_FD_201037 | JGI IMG/M metagenome (GOLD analysis project Ga0308163, IMG submission 201037) | Phyllosphere microbial communities from UC Gill Tract Community Farm, Albany, California, United States - DLSLT.R1 | ecosystem: Host-associated > Plants > Phyllosphere > Unclassified | place... | reverse complement strand
TGAAGTCGCCCGTGCCGGCGGAGGAGATGATGTCGCGGATCCCGTTGTGGCCGCCGTGCCCGCCGCCCTGCTTGAGCTTCATCGCGTCGAACGGGATGTCGAGCTCGTCGTGCGCGACCACGAGCTGCGCGGGCTCGAGCGAGAAGTACTTGAGGAGGTTCGCGACCGGCCCGCCGGAGAGGTTCATGAAGGAGGCGGGCTTCGCGAGGATGAGCTTCGGCCCGCCGGGGACCGCGCGCCCCTCGGCGACCTGCGCGTTGGCGCGGTGCGAGCGGAACGTGGCGCGCATGCGGTCGGCGAGCACGTCGAGGGCCATCTGGCCGACGTTGTGCCGCGTGCCGGCGTACTGCGGCCCGGGGTTGCCGAGTCCGACCACGAGCAGGGTCCGGTCGTCCACGTGCGCTCTCCTCGGGTCGTCGTCCGCATCCGGGGCGGATGCGCGGAGCCCGCCGGCTGCCGCCGGTGTCCCGGACGGCGGCCGACGGGCTCCGTGATGCTGGTGGTGCGTGCGCGACCGGGGCCGCGGCGGGTGCTACTTGCCGTCGCCCGACTGGTCGCCCGTGGCGCCGTCGTCGGTGACGCCGACCTCGGCGTCACCCTCGGCCACGACGTCCTCGTCGACCGCGTCGGTCGTGAGGTCGAGCTGCGGCACGGAGATCGCGAGCACGAGCGTCTCGGGGTCGGTGACCAGCGTCGCGCCGGCGGGCAGCGTGACCTGGCCGGCGGTGACCTGCGTGCCCTCCTCGAAGCCCTCGATGGAGACGGTGAAGAACTCCGGGATGTGCGTGGCCTCGACGTCGACCGTGATGGACGTGTTCTCGAGGTTGTGGATCGTGCCGGGGTAGGACTCGCCCTCGACGTGGATCGGGACCTCCACCTCGACGCGCTCGCCCTGGCGGACGACGATGAGGTCGACGTGCTCGATGATCTGGCGCACGGGGTCCTTCTGGACGTCCTTCACCAGCGCGAGCTGGGGCGTGCCCTCGATGTCGAGCGTGATGATCTGGTTGGCCTTGCGGATGATGAGCATGAGCTCGTGGCCCGGCAGCGTGACGTGCTGCGGGTCGGTGCCGTGGCCGTAGATGACCGCGGGGATCTTGCCGATCGCGCGGATCTTGCGGGCCGCGCCCTTGCCGAACTGCGTGCGCAGCTCCGCGGTGAGGTTGTTGTCAACCATGGTGTCGCTCCTAGTGCGGCCCGTGAGGGCTCGCGTCGTGTGCCTGTCGTCTGCTCGAACGCTTGCGCGTGAGGAATGAGGTGCGAGCCCCGTCCACCGCGTCGATAACGGACCGCCGCCGTGCTCGCGCACGGCTCCCGCGATCCCTCGCCGAAGTTCAACCCCCGATGCTACCGGACGGACGGCTCCCCGGTCGACGCCCGGGCACTCCGACGGCGACGGTCGGCGACGGCCGGCGGCGCGGCGGCTACGGGGCGACCGGCCCCGGGGCCCCGGGTGCGGGCGGGGTCGACTGCCCGACGCGGAGGCGCAGGCCGTCGTGCACGCCGTCGACGACGTCCTCGAACGCGACCGGGGCGCCGAGCGTGGCCGAGACGTAGACGCTGACGACCGTGGCGAGCGACAGGAAGGCGTCGTCCACCGTCACGCCCGCGGGGCGACCGGTGCGCAGCGCGTCCGCGATGTCGTCGTACTGGCGGTAGTGGCCCTCGAGGTACGTGTTGTCGAGGCGCGGCGAGCGAGGGAGGTCGGCGTCGTGCATCTCGAGCTCGGCGTCGTTGCGCACGTCCGCCTGCGCGGGCACGCCCGACTCGGGCGCGGCGTGGAAGTAGGTGAGGGACCCGGCCTCGATGACGGCGGATCCGCGCGTGCCCTGCACCTGCACGCGCGTGTCGAGGCCCGGGTAGCCGGCGGTGGTCGCCTGCATGGTGGCGAGCGCGCCGGAGGCGAAGCGGATCACCGCGACGGCGACGTCCTCCACCTCGATGCCGTCGTGCGCGAGCAGCGCGGTCTGCGCGTACACCTCGACCGGGCGTCCCAGGTAGGAGACGAGGAGGTCGAGCGTGTGCACGCCCTGGTTCATGAGCGCGCCGCCGCCGTCGAGGTCCCACGTGCCGCGCCAGTGGCCGGAGTCGTAGAAGCCCTGGCTGCGCCACCACGGCGCGCTCGCGACGGCGGAGGTGAGGCGGCCGAGGCGACCCGAGCGCACGGCCCGGTCGACGACGACGCTCGACGGGTTGAAGCGGTGCTGGCTGATGACGGTGGAGAGGATCCCGCGCCCGGCGGCCTCGCGCGCGAGCTCGGCGATGCGGCGGCCTCGGGCCAGGTCGACGTCGAGCGGCTTCTCGATGACCACGTGCAGGCCGGCGGCGAGCGCCTCCTCGGCGAGGCCGATGTGCAGGCCGCTCGGCGTGCAGATCACGACGAGCTCGGCGGCGTCCTCGCGGATCAGGTCGCCGAGGCGCGCGAAGACGCGCGGGCGGTCGGCGCGCAGCTCGTCGACGACGACGTCGGCGAGCTCCTCCGCCGTGGCGCCCGTGACGTCGACGAGCGCCGCGACCCGGAAGTCGGGGTGCTCGGCGAGGACGCGGGCGTGGTGCGTGCCGATGACGCCGCAGCCGACGATGGCCACGCGGATGGGCTCGTGCACGGCGGCGGCGGGGGCGCCGTCGGCCGCGGCCTCGGCGGAAGCGGCCGCGGCGGAGGCGGGCGCGGCGGCGGCGGACGCGGCGGCGTCGGCGTCGGCGTCGGGCTCGAACGCGGGTGCCGCGGCATCCGCCCGGGGCACGTCGGCGTCGGACCGCGCCTCGCGGACCACCGCGGGCACGTCCGCCTCGGGCACCGCCGCGGCGGGCTCGGTCGCGGTGGCGGGCGCGTCGTCGAGCCGACCCGGCGAGGCCGTGCGGCCGCCCGGGAGCAGCTCGCGCACCGCGGCGTCGGCGAGGGCGACCGGGTCGTCAGTGATGTCGAGGGTGATGCCCTGCTCGTCGTCGCCGAGCGGCTCGAGCGTGCGGAGCTGCGAGGCGAGGAGGCTCGACGGCATGAAGTGGCCCTCGCGGCCGCCGAGGCGCTCGGCCAGCAGGTCGTGGTCGCCGGCGAGGTGCACGAAGACGGCATCGGGCGCCGCGGCGCGGAGGATGTCGCGGTAGGAGCGCTTGAGCGCGCTGCACGCGACGACCGGCCCGCCCTCGGGACGACCGGCGAGCGCGCGGCCCACCTCCTCGAGCCAGGGACGGCGGTCGTCGTCGTCGAGCGCGTGGCCCTCGGCCATCTTGCGGCGGTTGGACTCGGGGTGGAGGTCGTCGCCGTCGAGGAAGGGGACGCCGGCGTCCTGCGCGAGGAGCTCGCCCACGGTGGACTTCCCGGAGCCGGAGACCCCCATCACGATCACGGGCGGGAACGGGCGGACGGCGTCGATGCGGATCACTCCCTGCGGTTCGGTGAGGAACTCGTGCGGCGCTCCGTCGTGGAGCGCGGATCCATCCTACGAGACGCTCCCCGACGCCCCGCTGACGGTCGGGAGCCCGGGCGTAGCCTGAGCACGACTGTCGACAAGGAGGCATCAGATGTCAGATGACCAGCAGGGCACGGCCAACATCGGGGTGGTGGGGCTCGCGGTGATGGGGTCGAACCTCGCCCGCAACCTCGCGAGCCGCGAGGGCAACACGGTCGCCGTGTACAACCGCACCACCCAGAAGACCACCGACCTCGTCGAGGAGCATCCCGAGGCGGGCTTCGTCGCCGCCACCTCGATCGAGGAGTTCGCGGCGTCGCTCCAGCGGCCCCGCACCGCGATCATCATGGTCAAGGCCGGACGCGGCACCGACGCCGTCATCGAGCAGCTGACCGAGGCGTTCGAGGAGGGCGACATCATCGTCGACGGCGGCAACGCGCTGTTCACCGACACCATCCGCCGCGAGAAGGAGGTCCGCGCGAAGGGCCTCCACTTCGTCGGCGCGGGCATCTCCGGCGGCGAGGAGGGTGCGCTCAAGGGCCCGAGCATCATGCCCGGCGGCACCGCCGAGGCGTACGAGACGCTCGGCCCGATCCTCGAGTCGATCGCCGCGGTCGCGGAGGGCAAGCCCTGCGTGACCCACATCGGCACCGACGGCGCCGGCCACTTCGTGAAGATGATCCACAACGGCATCGAGTACGCCGACATGCAGCTCATCGCCGAGTCGTTCGACCTGCTGCGCCGCGTCGGCGGCCACGAGCCGGACGCCATCGCCGACGTGTTCGAGGAGTGGAACGGGGGCGACCTCGAGTCGTACCTCATCGAGATCACCGCCGAGGTGCTCCGGCAGAAGGATGCGTCGACCGGGAAGCCGCTCGTCGACGTCATCGTCGACCAGGCCGGCTCCAAGGGCACGGGCGTCTGGACCGTGCAGAACTCGGTGGGCCTCGGCGTGCCGGTGGGCGGGATCGCGGAGGCCGTGTTCGCGCGCGCCGTGTCGTCCAAGCCCGAGCAGCGGAAGGCCGTGCAGGCCACGATCACGAGCCGGCCCGAGATCCAGTCCGGCGGCGACACCTTCGAGGACGACGTGCGCGCGGCGCTCTACGCGAGCAAGGTCGTCGCGTACGCGCAGGGCTTCGACGCGATCATCGCGGGCGCGAAGGAGTACGGCTGGGACATCGACAAGGGCAAGGTCGCGGAGATCTGGCGCGGCGGTTGCATCATCCGCGCCCAGTTCCTCAACCGCATCGTGGAGGCGTACGAGAAGGACTCCGGCCTCGCGACGCTCCTCGAGGACCCGTACTTCGCCAAGGCCGTGGCCGACGGCGAGCAGGCCTGGCGCCGGGTCGTGTCGGTCGCCGCGCTCTCGGGGATCCCGGTGCCCGGCTTCGCGTCGGCGCTCAGCTACTACGACTCGCTCGCCTCCGAGCGCCTGCCCGCCGCCCTCGTGCAGGGCCAGCGCGACTTCTTCGGCGCGCACACCTACCACCGCGTCGACAGGGAGGGCACCTTCCACACGCTGTGGTCGGGCGACCGCTCCGAGGTCGAGGCGGAGGACACGCACTAGGCACGTCCCGCGCGACAGAGAGGCCCGCCGGTCATCGCCCGGCGGGCCTCCGTGCGTCGCTGCTCAGTCGTGCCAGAACGTCAGGACCGGCGGACTCGGGTGCAGCCTGTCGTAGCCCGACGTGTACTTGTAGATCTTGTTGACCTGCGGGCCGAGGCACTCGTCGGATCCGCGATCGGCGCCGATCCGCGAGCTGAACACCTCGCACGTCACCATCGCGAAGCTCAGCTGCGCGCTCGACCCCGGATAGGCCTGCGCGTAGTACCTCCTCATGAAGTCCATCTTCTGGGTGCAGGTCTCGTTGTTCTTGTCGTCCTTGTAGATCTTCACCATGAGGCCCGTGCCGTACTGGCCGCCCGTCGCCGAGTTGTACACGCCGCACACGCGGTATCCCGACTCGGCGTGCGCCGCGGCCGCCGGCCCCATCACGGCGCCGGTCACCCCCAGCGCGACCGCGAGCAGCGCCGCGGGGGCGATGACCCTCGCGTATATCCATGCCTTCATCTCTTCCGTCCTTCCGGGAACGTGGTGCAGGAGGCCACGGACCGATCGCCGCGGTCGCGCGCAGCCTAGGGAGGACTCCCGCACGGCCGCGGGTTCCGTGCACCGCGGCCGCCCGCGCGCTCCCGGCAGCCCGCGGAGCGTCTGCCACACTGGACGGGATGGACGAGGACGAGCACCCCGAGCTCGCGGGCTACGAGCCCCACCGCCCGAAGAGCCTGCGCAGCCGCCGCACGCTGCTCGTGATGCGGATCGTCGTCGTGGTCGGGATCGTGAGCCTTCTGCTCCCCGGCGTCGTCACCATTGTGCGCGTGGGCGCGAGCACGGCCGACATGGCGTGCGCCGACTTCGTGGCGTACGAACGGCCCGACTCCCCCTCCTACGAGGTGCGGTTCCAGCTCTTCGGGCCCGGCGTCGTGGGCTACGAGTGCTACACGAAGCGCGCCTTCGGCGGCGACGAGCACATCGTCTCGCTCGGCGTCATCCCCTCGGGACGCGTCGCGCGCGAGGTGGTCGAGCGGGACTTCCGGGACTGATCCCGGCAGCCCGCGCCTCGGGCGGCGGTGCGGCCTAGGCCGCGCCGTCGAACATGCTCGTGACGGATCCGTCGTCGAAGACCTCGTGGATCGCGCGGGCCAGCAGCGGCGCGATGGGCAGCACCGTGAGCTTGTCCCAGCGCTTCTCCTCGGGGATCGGGAGCGAGTCCGTGACCACGACCGAGTCGATGTGCGGGCTGTTCAGGATCTGCGTGGCCGGGTCCGAGAAGACCGCGTGCGTGGCCGCGACGACGACGCCCGTGGCGCCGTTCTTCTTCAGCGCCTCGGCGGCGGAGACGATGGTGCGGCCGGTGTCGATGAGGTCGTCGACCAGGAGGCACACGCGACCGGCGACGTCGCCGACGATCTCGTGCACGGTCACCTGGTTGTGCACCTTCGGGTCGCGGCGCTTGTGGATGATGGCGAGCGGCGCGCCGAGCTTGTCGCTCCAGATGTCGGCCACGCGCACGCGGCCCATGTCGGGCGAGACCACCGTGAGGGTCTTCGAGTCGAGCACGGAGCGCATGTGCTCGAGCAGCACGGGCATGGCGAAGAGGTGGTCGACGGGGCCGTCGAAGAAGCCCTGGATCTGCGCGGCGTGCAGGTCGACCGACATGATGCGGTCGGCGCCGGCGGCCTTGAAGAGGTCGGCCACGAGGCGGGCGGAGATCGGCTCGCGCCCGCGGCCCTTCTTGTCCTGGCGGGCGTAGGGGTAGAACGGGGCGACCACGGTGATGCGCTTGGCCGAGGCGCGCTTCATCGCATCCACCATGATGAGCTGCTCCATGAGCCACTCGTTGATGGGCGCCGTGTGCGACTGGATGACGAAGGCGTCGCTCCCGCGGACGCTCTCGTCGTACCGGATGTAGAGCTCGCCGTTCGCGAAGGTCCGCGCGTCGGTGTGCACGAGCGTGGTCTCGAGCTCCTCGGCGATCTGCTCCGCGAGCTCGGGGTGCGCTCGCCCGGAGACGATCACCAGCCGCTTCTCACCAGCAGTCTTGATTGCGGACACGGGACTCCGTTTCGTCAGTGCTGCTCGGTGTTCTCAGGCGTCGGACGCGTCGTCCGCATGCCCGTCGGCGGCCTCGACAGCGGCCCGGGCCTCGGGGGTGCCCGGTCGCTTGGCCTCGGTCCAGCCGACCATGTTGCGTTGCGGCGCCACCGAGATGCCGAGTGCGCCGGGCGGGACGTCCTTGCGGATGACGGCACCGGCACCCGTGTAGGAGCCGGTACCGATCCTAACCGGTGCGACGAGGACGTTCCGCGAGCCCAGGTGCACGTGGTCGCCCACCTCGGTGTGGTGCTTCGCGTGCCCGTCGTAGTTGGCGAAGACCGCCCCCGCGCCGATGTTCGTGTGCGCGCCGATCGTGGCGTCGCCGACGTAGCTGAGGTGCGGGACCTTGCTGTGCGCGCCGATCTCCACGTTCTTCGTCTCGACGTACGCGCCGATCTTCCCGTCGTCGCCGAGGCGGGTGCCCGGGCGCAGGAACGAGAACGGGCCGACCGTCGCGCGGGCGCCGATGACGGCGAGCTCCGCGTCGGTGCGGCGGACCACGGCGTCCTCCCCCACCTCGGTGTCGCGGAGGGTGGTGTCGGGGCCCACGGTCGCGCCCTCCGCGACCGTCGAGGCACCCAGGACCTGCGTGCCCGGGAGGATCGTGACGTCGGCGGCGAGCCGCGCCTTCACGTCGATCCACGTGGTGCGGGGATCCTCGATGGTGGCGCCCGCGAGCTGCCAGCGGCGGATGATGCGGGCGTTCAGCTCGGTGGCCGCGGCCGTGAGCTGCACGCGGTCGTTGATGCCGGCGACGAGCCAGCTGTCGCGCACGGGCAGCGCCTCGATGGACCCGCCCGCGCGGCGGATCACGTCGGCCGCGTCGGTGAGGTACTTCTCGCGCTGCGCGTTCTCGGTGCCGATGGCGCCGAGCGTCTGGCGGAGGGCCTCGGCGTCGAAGACGTAGACGCCCGCGTTGACCTCGTCGATGCGGAGCTGGTCGCCGGTCGCGTCCTTCTGCTCGACGATGGCCTCGAACGCGCCGTCGCGCCCGCGGATGATGCGGCCGTTCCCGGTGGGGTCGTCGAGCCGGGCGGTGAGGAGCGTGAGGTCGTTGCGCGCCTGGCGGTGCGCGGAGACGAGCGAGCGGAGGGTGGCCGCGTCGAGCAGGGGCACGTCGCCCGAGAGCACGACGACCTGGCCGGTGAAGCCGTCGGGGAGGGCCGTGATGCCGACCTCGACCGCGCGTCCGGTGCCGGGGATCTCGTCCTGGTCGACCACGAGGGCCTGCGGCGACAGCGCGCGCACGACCTCGACGACCTGGTCGCGCTCGTGCCGGACGACCGTGACGATGTGGCGGGCGCCGAGCTCCTCCGCGGTCGCGAGCACGTGGCCGACGAGCGGCAGGCCGGCGAGGCGGTGCAGGACCTTGGGCAGGCGCGAGCGCATGCGGGTGCCCTGCCCGGCGGCGAGGATCACGACGGCGATGGAGGGGCTGCGCGGCTCGCCGTCCACGTCGAGCTCGCCCGTCACGATGGGGATCTCGCGGGTCCTCGGCGTGCTGTCTGAGTCGGTCATCGCGATCTCCCTGATCCTCGTCCGTCTGTCCGGCGCTGCCGGATGGCGTCGCTCCGCCCCCAGGATTCGAACCTGGACCTCACAGCTCCAAAGGCTGAAGTGCTGCCGTTACACCAAGGCGGACCGCTCACGGCCCGGCCGTGCGCAGGTCGAGTCTGCCAGACGGGGGTGGCGGGATCCGCCGTGCCGTGGGAGACGCGCGCGGGCGGTCGCGGGAGGCGCGCGGCGCACCGGATGCGTCCGGCTCAGCCCTCGCGGGCGAGGCTCGCGGCCCGGGCGGCCCGCGCCTCCTCGAGGCGGGACCGGCGGGGCGGACGGGCCTGGAGCCGCTCGGCCACGGCGCGGATCCGCGGGTCCCCGGCGGTCGTGGCGCGGTGGATCGCGGCCCGCGCGTCCTCCCCGTCGATCGCCCCCAGCGCCATGAGGGCGGACACGGCCGTCTCGGCGTCGGCGTCCTCCGCGCCCGAGCCGAGCGCCGTCACGGCCGGATCCGCATCCGGGCTCCCGATGCGCCCCAGGGCCTCCGCGGCCTGCGCCCGCACCACGGGCCGCTCGTCGAGGAGGCCGGCGACGAGCGCCGGCACGGCAGCGGATCCGAACGCCGCGAGGACGTCGGTGAGCGCGTTCCGCGCCTCCGCGTCCGCCGCCCCGAGGTGCGCGGCGACGAACGGCACCGCGCGCTCGTCGCCGATCCGCGCGAGGGCCCAGCGCGCCTTCGCGGCGACGGCCTCGTCCGCGTCGTCGATGAGAGGGACGAGGTCGTCCACCGTCGACGGATCCGCGATCTTGCTCAGGACGTGCAGCGCCTGCGTCCGCACCTCGCTGCTCCGATCCGCCGCGAGCGCCTGGCGAACGCCGGGGATCGCGGGCGCGCCGACCCGGGCGACGGCCCAGGTGAGGGTCTCCCGGACGAAGAAGTCGGGCTCGGCCCAGAGCTGCTCCAGCACCGCGTCGAGGGTGGCCGCGTCCGCCCGCTCCCCGAGCGCGAGGGCCGCCTCCTGTCGCACGTCGCGGTCGGGATCCGCGAGCGCGGCCACCAGCGCCGTGGGCGCTGTGGCCGGGTCGGTGGGACGGGAGGGCTGGTCGGATCCGCTCGGCGACATGGACGACATGATGGCAGCCGGCGACGCGGGAGGGGCGGGCGTCGCCCCCGGGAGCGCCGTCGGCGCGGGCGCGCGGCGCCGGACCGGCATGATGGGGGGATGCCCAGCCGCGACGAGGTCGACCGCATCGTCGACGCGTGGCGGCGCGAGCGGCCCGACCTCGACTTCTCCCCGCTCGAGGTGCTGTCCCGCGTCGGGCGGCTGTCCCGGCTGCTCGAGCGCGCCAGACGATCCGCGTTCCAGGAGTCGGAGCTCGAGTCGTGGGAGTTCGACGTGCTGTCGGCGCTCCGCCGCGCGGGCGATCCCTACCAGCTGAGCCCCAAGGCGCTCCTGCAGCAGACGCTCGTCTCCTCCGGCACCATGACCAACCGGATCGACCGGCTCGTGGCGCGCGGGCTCGTGGAGCGGCGGACGGACCCGCACGACGGGCGCGGGATCCTCGTGGTGATGTCCGACGCCGGGCGCTCGCGGGTCGACACGGCCATCACGCGGCTCGTGGCCGAGGAGGCCGAGCTGCTGGAGACGATGGCGGCGGGCGACCGGGACGTGCTCGCGGGGCTGCTCCGGCAGCTCATCCTCGACTTCGACGACGACGGGGCCTGAGCCACGACGTCGGTGCGCGCAGCTCAGGCGTGGGCGACGCAGCGGCGCGCGGCCGGGCGGATCTCGAGCCGACCGGCCGGGATCGCCTCGCCGCAGACCTCGCACCGGCCGTAGGTGCCCGCGTCGAGGCGCGCGACCGCGGCGTCGACGTCGGCGAGGCGGACGCGGGCCTCGCGGATCATCGCGTCGGACTGCGAGCGCTCGAACGCGAGGGTGGCGCCCTCGGGGTCGTGCTCGTCGTCGGAGTTGGCGTCCTGGCGCGCCTCGACGATGGCGGCGACGTCGCGGTCGAGGCCGCGGATCAGCGCGAGCGTGTCCGCGCGCAGGGCGGCGAGGGCCGCGCGCGGATCCGGATGCGCGGCGCCCTCCGGAGCGCGGGCCGGCACGGCAGGGCCGGGATCCCCGGACGCGACGCCCTCGGGCACCGGGCCCCTACGCGGCGACGAGCGCGTGCGCGTCCGCCATCAGCTCGACCGAGCGGAGGCGCTCGGGGGTGCGCTGCGAGGCGTGCCCGACGATGACCTCGTCGACGCCGGCCTGCTCCGCGAACCGGTTCGCGTAGTCGGAGACCTCGGCTCCCGTGCCGACGGCCGTGTACGTCATCATGCTCGCGACGTGCGCGCCGACCGGGGCCTCGAGGAGGCGGTCGAGCTCGTCGTCGGTGAAGGTCTGCGTGGCCGGGATCTGGCCGCTCTGGCGGAGCAGCATCATCAGGCGCGCGCGGCGCACCCCGGCGAACTGGCGCTCGGCGTCGGCGCGGTCGTCGGCCGCGATGGCGTTGATGCCGGCGATCGCGTACGGCGCGTCCAGCTGCTCCGACGGGCGGAAGTCGCGGCGGTAGATCGCGATGGCGTCGAGCAGCATGTCGGGCGCGAAGTGCGAGGCGAAGGCGAACGGCAGGCCGAGCGCCGCGGCGAGCTGCGCGCCGAAGGTCGAGGATCCGAGGATGTAGAGGGGCACGCGCGTGCCGGCGCCGGGCGTCGCGGAGACCCCGGGGACCTGGCTCTCGCCCGCGAGGAAGGCCTGGAGCTCGACGACGTCCTCCGGGAAGCGGTCGGACGATCCGGGGTCGCGGCGGAGCGCGCGGAACGTGGCCTGGTCGCTGCCGGGCGCCCGTCCGAGGCCGAGGTCGATGCGGCCCGGGTGCAGCGTCTCGAGCGTGCCGAACTGCTCCGCGATGGTGAGCGGCGAGTGGTTCGGCAGCATGACGCCGCCGGAGCCGAGCCGGATGGTGGACGTCTGGCTCGCCACGTGGGCGATGAGCACGCTCGTCGCGCTTGAGGCGATCGAGGCCATGTTGTGGTGCTCCGCGTACCAGACGCGGCGGTACCCGCTCCGCTCGGCCTGCTGGGCGAGGGCGACGGAGGCCTGGAAGCTGTCGCGGGCGGTCTCCCCGGGGGCGATGGGGGCGAGGTCGAGGATGGAGAGCGGGACGGTCATGCTCAGCCCAACAGCGCGGGTGCCCCGACTGTTCCGAGCTCGTCCGGGGCGGGGGCGGCGGGGTCGCTCCGGTCGTGGCGGCGGGCGTCGTCCCGTCGCCGACGCGCGAGCGAGAAGGCGGCGACGGTCCCGGCGAGCGCCGCGCAGATCGCGGTGGCCAGGAGGATCCGCGCCCCCTCCCCCGGGCCGGCCGGCACGAGCGGCAGCAGGATCTGCACGGCGAGCACGAGCATCACCCCGGCGATCACGGTGTCGAGCACGCGCCACGCGGACGGCCGGGCGAGCACGGGCGCGAAGACGCGGGCGGCCGTGGCGAGCAGCGTGAACCACACGCAGCTGGCGACCATCGCGCCGACGCCGAAGGCCCAGCGGCCGTCGCCGTGGCCCGCGGCGACGGATCCGACGAGGAGCACCGTGTCGAGGTACACGTGCGGGTTCAGCCAGGTGAGCGCGAGGCACGCGGCCACCACGGCGCCGAGCGGGCGCGGCGCGGACACGGCGACGGCGAGGCCCCGGGGCGCCACGGCCCGCAGCAGCGAGAGGGCCGCGTAGCCCGCGAGGAAGCAGGCGCCGAGGACCCGGATCACGACGATGGCGACGGGCGCCGCCTCGATCACGGCGCCGATGCCGGCGACGCCGAGGCCGATGAGGATCACGTCGGAGACCGCGCAGATGAGCACGACGGCCAGCATGTGCTCGCGCCGCGTGCCCTGCCGCAGGAGGAACGCGTTCTGCGCGCCGATCGCCGCGATGAGCGAGAAGCCCAGTCCGAAGCCGGAGAGCGCGTGCGCGAGGGGGTGCATGGCCTCCACGCTAGGCAGCGGGTGCGCATCAGGCCAGCTCATCTTCCTGCGGCACCATTAGCATCGCTGATGATGGACATCCGCACCGAGCACCTGCGCACCCTGGCCGCCGTCATCGACACCGGCACGCTAGACGGGGCCGCGCAGGTGCTCCGGCTGACGCCCTCCGCGGTGAGCCAGCGGATCACCGCGCTCGAGCGCAGCGCCGGCCGCGTGCTCCTCCGCCGCACGCGCCCCGCGACCACGACCGAGGCGGGCGACGCCGTGCTCCGGCACGCGCGCCAGGTGCTGCTGCTCGAGCGCGACCTCGACGGGCTGCTCGGCGGGGACGAGGGGCCGCGGGCCGGCGCCGCCGCCGTCCCCGTGGTCGTCAACGGCGACTCGCTCGCATCGTGGCTGCTGCCCGCGTTCGCCGCGCTCGCGACGGAGACCGGCCAGGCCGTCGAGGTGCTGCGCGAGGACGAGCACCACTCGCTCGACCTGCTGCGCGACGGATCCGCGATGGCCGCCGTCACGAGCGTGCGGGATCCGGTGCGGGGCTGCACCTCGGAGCGCCTCGGCCGGATGCGGTACCGCGCGCTCGCGACCCCCGCCTACGTCGCCGCGCACCTGCCCGACGGCCCGACGCCGAGCGCCCTGGCCCACGCGCCCCTCGTGATGTTCGACCGCAAGGACGCGATGCAGGACCGCTGGCTGCGCGGTCGCCGCGCGCCCGCCGGCCAGCCGCGCCACTACGTGCCGTCGTCGGCGGAGTTCGTGACCGCGGTCACGCTCGGCATGGGCTGGGGCATGCTGCCGGACCTGCAGAGCGAGGAGCTCGTACGGCGGGGCGTGCTCGTGCCGCTCGACGAGCGGAGCCACGTGGACGTCGCGCTGCACTGGCAGCGCTGGGCGGTCGAGTCCCCCGTGCTCGCCGACCTCACCCGGCACGTGCGCGCCGCGGCCGCCTCGCTGAGGTAGCGAGGCGGCCGCGGGTCGCGCGAGGGTCGGCGGATCAGCGCCGGAGCGCCGCCCGGGCCATCCGGTTGCCGGCGAACTGCACCGCCTGCACGAGCACGATGATGATGAGCACCGCCGACCACGTGACGACCGGCTCGAACTGCCGGTAGCCGTAGACGATCGCGAAGCTCCCGAGGCCGCCCGCGCCGATCGCGCCCGCGACCGCGGTCATGTCGACGATGCCGATGAAGACGAACGTGTAGCCGAGGATCAGCGGGCCGAGCGCCTCCGGGAGCAGCAGCGTGAAGATGATCCGCACCGGGCTCGCGCCCACCGACCGGGCCGCCTCGATCACCCCCGGCTGCACCGTGAGCAGGTTCTGCTCGACGATGCGGCTGATCGCGAAGGACGCCCCGAGGGACAGCGTGAAGATGATCGCCGGCTGCCCCGTGCCGTTGCCCGTGATCAGGCGGGCGAGGGGCTGGGCCGCGACCAGGAAGATGATGAACGGGATGGGGCGGAAGGTGTTGACGACCACGTTGAGCGCCGCGGACACGACCCGGTTCGGTAGGAGGCTGCCGGCGCGGGTCAGGTAGAGGCCGAGGCCCATGAGCAGGCCGCCGAGACCGCCGAACAGGAGCGTGAGCAGCACCATCACGAGCGTCTCGACCGTCGACCGGCCGAGGAGCGGCAGGAGCGGGGTGAGCGCGTCCATCTCAGACCACCTCCGTCACGGTGACGCCGGCGCGGTCGGCCGCGAGCACCTCGTCGATGCGCGCGGGGTCGCCCCCGAGCGCGAGGGTCAGGTTGCCGAACGTGCGGCCCTGGATGTCGGTGATGCCGCCGTGCACGACCTCGAACCCGATGCCCGCCTCCGCGAGCGCCCGGAACACCTCGGTCTGCGTGGCGCCGCCGTCGGCGAAGGACAGCGTGACCAGGCGTCCGGGGTGACGGCGTCGGAGGCGCTGGACCTCGTCCGTCTCGGGCACGCCCGCGACGACCGTGGAGACGAAGCGGCGCGCGGCGTCGCTCGTGGGCTGCGAGAACACGTCGAACACGTCGCCCTGCTCGATGACGCGGCCGGAGCCCATGACGGCCACGCGGTCCGCGATGGACTTGATGACCTCCATCTCGTGCGTGATGACGACGATCGTCACGCCGAGCTCCTCGTTGACCCGGCGGAGGAGGGCGAGGACCTCGCTCGTGGTCTCGGGATCCAGCGCGCTCGTGGCCTCGTCCGCGAGCAGGATCGCGGGGCTCGTCGCGAGCGCGCGGGCGATGCCGACGCGCTGCTTCTGCCCGCCGGACAGCTCGTCGGGCCGGGCGTGCGCCTTGTCGGCGAGGCCGACGAAGTGGAGGAGGTCGCTGATCCGCCGCTGCTGCTGGTCGCGCGGCATGCCCGCGACCGACAGCGGGTAGGCGATGTTGCCCCAGACCGTCTTCGACGTGAAGAGGTTGAACTGCTGGAAGACCATGCCGATGCCGAGGCGCAGCTGCCGCAGCTCGCGCTCGGGCAGGTCCTGGATCTCGCGGCCGTCGACCGCGACGGTGCCCGCGGTCGGCCGCTCGAGCGCGTTGACGAGCCGCACGAGGGTGCTCTTGCCCGCGCCCGAGTAGCCGATGATCCCGAACACCTCGCCGCGGCGGATGTCGAGGTCGACGTCGGCGAGCGCGGCGAGTGCCGGCTCGCCCTTGGCGCGCGGCGGGTAGGTCTTGCCGACCCCGCGCAGGGAGACGTGCGGGGCGTCCGTCATCGAGCCGCCTTCTTGTCGGCGACGGCCTTCTCGGTGGTGGCGAGGAGGCTCTGCAGCTCGTCCTGGGGGGTCTTCAGGGGCACGGCCGTGCCGCCGGAGTTCTCGACGACGGCGTCGATGACCGCGGGGGTGTCCTCGAAGATCTTCGCGAGCTTGACGTACGTCTCGTTCGTCGCGTCCTCGGCGCGGCTCGCGAAGACGTTGACGTAGGCGAGCGCCTTCGGGTCGCTGGGGTCGTCCTGCGCGATCGCGTCGTCGGAGGTGAGGCCCGCGTCGGTGACGAAGTCGTTGTTGACGATGACGGCGTCGGCGTCCGGCAGCGAGGTGGCGGTGAGCGCCGCGTCGACCGTCTTCACGGTGACCTTCGAGGCCGCCTCGTCGACGTCGTCGAGCGTGGAGATGCTGGATCCGCCGCCCTGCAGCGACACGAGGCCCTCGCGCTGGAGGAGCAGCAGGCCGCGGGCGAGGTTCGACTCGTCGTTGGGCAGGATCACGGTGCCGCCGCGCGGGATCTCGGCGACCGACGCGTGCTTCGACGAGTACAGCCCCAGCGGGTAGATCGCGGTGGCGCCGACGGGCGTGAGGTCCTCGCCCGCGCCCACGTTGTACTGGGCGAGGTAGACGAGGTGCTGGAACTGGTTGAGATCGATCTCCCCCTCGGACAGCGCGGGGTTCAGCTGCGGGTACTCGGTGAAGTCGACGATCTCCACGTCGATGCCCTGCTCCTTCGCCGCGTCGACGAAGAGCGGCCACTGCGGGTCGCTCGCGCCGACGACGCCGATGCGGACGGCCTTGCCGCCGCCGGAGAAGGCGCCGGACGCGAACAGGATCGATCCGACGACCGCGAGGACCACGACGATGCCCACGAGGGCGAGGACGAGCCGGTTGCGTCGCTTCGGGGCGTCGATCAGGGGGGCCGGGGTGGGCGATGCCGGGGTGGTCATGGGGTCCTCTCGGTGGTGCGCGGGGCGGTGGTGCGGGTGCCGGTGCTGTCCGGTGGTGGAGCGGGTGCGGTGGAGCGGGTGCGGTGGAGCGGGTGCGGTGGAGCGCCGCGGGGATCCGGGCGTCGACGGACGGCGGGCGGGTGCGCGCGCCGATGCGCCGGACGACCGCGCCGCGGCACGCGGACGGGATGCCTCCCGGGAGGCGTGCGCGGGACGACGGACCCGCCTGCGGTGCGGGACGCCGACGAGGGCCGATGGCCGCGTCCCTGCAGCACCTCGACGGTAGGCGGCCGGGCGGCGGCGTGTCGAACCGGGCCGTAACACGGGGACACCCCGCATGGGCCGGGGATGTGGCAGGGTCGGCCACGGAGGTGCCATGCACGAGGACGACGACGATGTCTCCGCGCTCCCCGTCGAGGAGCTGCGGCGCCGCGTCTACGCGCAGGGGGCCGACGACAGCGACCAGCGGCGGATCCGCGCAGCCGCCGAGCTCGCCCGCCGCGACCGCGCGGGTCGGCCCGAGGCGTCCGACGCCGTCCGCGGGGCAGATGGTGACGGTGACGGTGACGGTGACGCGGCCTCGGACGCGGACGCGCCGGCCCCGGCGGCAGACGACGCCGCCCCGGACGACATCGCCCCCGCCGGCCCGGACGACGCGCCCTCCGCGCCGCCCCGCGGATCCCGCCGCGTCCCCGTCGGGGTCGCCGCGGCCGCGCTCGCGCTGGGCCTCGCCGCGGGAGGCGCGTTCGGCGCGTCCCTCGGCGCCGGATCCCCCGCCACGACCGCCGCGGACAGCACCCCGAGCCCGGGCGCGGACGCGCCGCCGGACGCCGCGGGATCCTCCCCCGCCCCGTCCGCGAGCGCCGACGGCCCCGCCCTCCTCGGCCCCGACTCCATCTCCGACCAGCGCAGCCGCCCGGTCGGCGCGGTCTTCGACGGACCGCAGGAGGACGGCGACCGCCCGCCCAAGGCCGTCCGCGCCGACGTCGACGCCACCTCCATCCGCGCGGTGCAGACGAGCGTCGGCCTCTACGCCGGGTTGTCGACCACGGGCGACCTGTGCCTCCTCGTCTTCCCGAGCGGCGGCGCGGGCGTGGTCACGTGCGCGTCGCCCGACCGCGTCGCGTCCGACGGCCTCCGCATCGCGTGGACGACCGAGTTCCCGTCGCGCAACCGCGACGGCTCGACGGGCATGATCACGGGCGACGTGACGGCGACCTGGTCGAGCGACGACCTCATCACGCTCACGACGCCGGACCGCATCCTCGCGTACTGAGGGAGCGCCGACGGACCGCTCGCGCCGTGTGGGAGGGTCGACGCGGGAAGGGGCACCACGATGGACGCACGACGCCCGGGGTCGGACGACGACTTCCGCACGCTCCCGCTCGACGCGCTCCGGCAGCTCGTCTACGCCGAGGGCGCCGACGAGGCCGACGAGCGGTGGATCCGCGCGGCCGCCGAGCTGACCCGCCGCGAGCGCCCCGCACCGGCTGGCGCCGCGTCCGCGGCCGACGCGTCCGCTCCGGACGACGGGTCCGGCCCGGCGGATCCCCCGGCCCGCTCCCGCCGCCCGCTCGCGTGGGCGGCCGGCGCGCTCGTCGTCGGGCTGCTCGCGGGCGCGGGCCTCGCCACCGGCCTCGGCGGATCCGCGGCGCCGTCCCCCGACGCCGCCGCGACCCCGACCGCCAGCGCGACCGGCTCAGCGCAGCGGCCGCCGGACCCGACGCGCGTGCGCTCGCTGCTCGGCACCGACATCAGCCGCACCTCGGACGCCGTCGCGGTGGACGCGATCCTCGCCTCCCCGCAGGAGGAGGCCGACGCCCCGCCCCGCTCGCCCGGCGGCGACATCGACCTCACGTCCATCCGCGGCGTGCAGACGAGCGTGGGCCTCTACGTCGCGCGCACGATCTCCGGCGACGCGTGCCTGCTCGTGTACCCGTGGTCGGGATCCGTGCCGGACGACGAGAGCAGCCCCAGCTCCGGCGTCGCGTCGTGCGCCCCGCCCGCGCAGCTCGCCGTCTCGGGCCTGGAGATGACGTGGATCGCGAACGTGCCGGTGCTGAACATGGAGGAGACCGTGCGCATGGCCGGGGGCGGGTTGACCGTCGTCTGGTCCCCCGACGGGAAGCTCACCCTGAGCTCCCCGGACGTCCCCGTCGCGTATTGACCGCTCGGCGGATCAGCCCTCGAGCAGCTCGCTGAGCTCCATCCAGCGGCTCTCGAGCGCCTCGACGTCGGCCTCGATGGTGCGCACGCCCTCGTTGAGCTTCCCGAGCCCGTCGTAGTCGTTCGGGTCGTGCTCGGCCATGGCGTCGAGCGCCTGGCGGCGGCGCACGTCGGCCTTCTCGAGCTTCCGCGTGATGCTCGCGAGCTCCTTCTGCGCGTTCCGCAGCTCGGCGCCCTGGAGGGACGACACGCCGGATCCGCCCGAGCCGCCGAGCGTCGCAGTGGCCTGGCCGCCGACCTCGTCGGGCCGGGCGATCGTCGACCGCTCGGCGTTCGCGGGCTGGCGGCGGAGCTCCAGGTACTGCTCCACCCCGCGCGGGAGGTGGCGGAGGCTGCCGTTCATCACCGCGTACTGCTGGTCGGTGACGCGCTCCAGCAGGTACCGGTCGTGGCTCACGACGAGGAGCGTGCCGGGGAACGAGTCGAGGAGGTCCTCCATCGCCGCGAGCATGTCGGTGTCGAGGTCGTTGGTGGGCTCGTCGAGGATGAGCACGTTCGGCTCGTCGAGCACGATGAGGAGGAGCTGGAGGCGCCGCTTCTGACCGCCCGAGAGGTCCTTCACGGGGGTCGACAGCTGCGCGCTCGTGAAGCCGAGGCGCTCGAGCAGCTGACCCGGCGTCATCTCCTTGCCGCCGGCGACGTACGTGGTGCGCTGGCGCCCGATGACGGTGGACACGCGGTCCTCCAGCACGTCCTTCAGCTCGTCGAGCTGCTGCGTGAGCACGGCGACCTTGATGGTCTTGCCGCGCTTGACCTTCCCGGTCGTGGGCTGGAGCGTGCCGGCGACGAGCGACAGGAGCGTCGACTTGCCCGCGCCGTTCACGCCGAGGATGCCCGTGCGCTCGCCGGGCGCGATGCGCCACTCGACGTCCTTGAGGATCTGCTTCTCGCCGTAGCTGACGGACACGTCGAGGAGGTCGACGACGTCCTTGCCGAGCCGCTGCATGGCCATGGACGCGAGCGAGACGGCGTCGCGCGCGGGCGGCTCGTCGGCGATGAGGGCGTTGGCCGCCTCGATCCGGAACTTCGGCTTGGCCGTGCGCGCGGGCGCCCCGCGGCGCAGCCACGCGAGCTCCTTCTTCATGAGGTTCTGGCGCTTGGCCTCGGAGACGGCGGCGCTCCGGTCGCGCTCGACGCGCTGCAGGATGTACGCCGCGTAGCCGCCCTCGAACGGCTCGATGAGGCGGTCGTGGACCTCCCACGTGGCGTTCGCGACCTCGTCGAGGAACCACCGGTCGTGGGTCACGACGATGAGGCCGCCCGAGCTCGGCGCCCAGCGGCGGCGGAGGTGGCCGGCGAGCCAGGCGATGCCCTCCACGTCGAGGTGGTTGGTGGGCTCGTCGAGGAAGAGGAGGTCGTGGTCGCCGATGAGGAGCTTCGCGAGCGCGACGCGGCGGCGCTGGCCGCCCGAGAGCTGGGCGACGTCGGCGTCCCACGGCACGTCGGAGGCGAGGCCGTCGATCACGTCGCGGATGAGCGGGTTGCCCGCCCACTCGTGCTCGTCGATGCCGCCCACGATCGCCTCGCCGACGGTCTGGCCGTCGGGCAGCGTGTCGCTCTGGTCGAGCACGCCGACCGTGACGCCGCGGCGGCGCGTGACGCGGCCGCGGTCGGGCTCGAGGCGCCCGGCGAGGAGGGAGAGGAGGGTCGACTTGCCGTCGCCGTTGCGTCCGACGATGCCGATGCGGTCGCCCTCGTTCACCCCGATGGTCACGTCGTCGAAGATCACGCGCGTCGGGAACTCGAGGTGGAGCGCTTCGGCTCCCAGCAGATGGGCCACCGCACGAGCCTAGGTGACCCTCGCCCGGGGAATCCCCGCGAGCGGCCCCCTGGGCTCCCCTCGTGCTGACCGTTCACGGCGCGTTCGTCGCGGCGAGCGCCCTGGTCGCGCTCGTGCTGCAGCTCACCGGGCGGCGCACGCGGCGGGCCGAGCGGATCGCCGGCGCGCGGGACGCGGCTTCCGTCTCCTGACGGGCGACCCGCACGGGAGGCCGGACGACGCCGACGGACGCGTCCGCGGGCGGGCCGCTCCGGGGTACCATCGGGGCGCCGAGCGGCCCGCTCCACCTCGTCGGCCGCTCGCCCCTCCCGGCTGACGCCCCGTCCGCCCGGCCGCGAACCGAAGGAAGACCCCCCCTGGCATTCATCGTCGTCCTGCTCGTCCTCTGGCTGATCCTCACGGTCGTCGGCTTCGCCATCAAGGGCCTCGTCTGGCTCGGGATCATCGGCATCATCCTCGTCGTCGGCACGATCGTGCTCGGCAGCCTGCGCCGCCGCTACAACGCGTCGAAGACGCCGAAGGCCTAGGCGCCGCCCGTCGTGGCGCGGTGACCGCGCTCGAGCGACACCACGCGGGTGCAGGCCGCGGCCACCTCGGGATCGTGGGTCACGATCACCACGGCGGCTCCCCGGCGCCGCATGCCGTCGAGGAGGTCGAGCACACGCGCGCGGTTCGCCGGATCCAGGGACCCGGTCGGCTCGTCGGCGAGCACGAGGGCTCGCGGCCTCAGCGAGAGACGCGCCAGCGCCAGCCGCTGCTGCTCGCCGCCGGACAGCTCGTAGACGCGATCGCGGGCGTGGTCGGCGAGCCCCACCGAGGCCAGCGCCTCCTCCCGCATGTCGGCACGTGATCGCCGCGTGCCTCCCGTCCACGCCTGCGCGACGCGCAGGTTGCCCTCGGCGGTCTCCTCGTCCAGGAGCGCGAAGCTCTGGAACAGGTACCCGATCCGCTCCGCGAGCAGACGACGCGCCCCCCGGGATCCGGGACGCGGGGCGGGACGGTCGAAGAGCCGCAGGTCGCCGGACGTCGGGCGGTCGAGGAGCCCGATCATGTTCAGCGCCGTGGACTTCCCGCACCCGCTCCGACCCGTCAGGGCCACCATCTCGCCCGCCTCGACGCGCAGCGTAAGCCCGCGCACCACCTCTCGTCCGCGGAACGAGCGTGTCACGTCGGTGAGCTCGCACACCGCAGCCCTGGGCGACGCGGGGATGGCGTGCGTGGATCCGGTCTCGTGCATCAGAAGGCTCCTTTGAGGATGTCCACGGTGCGCCGTCGCTCGAGGCGCACCGCCCACGCCGCGGAGACGACCAGCTCGATGGCGAGCACGGCCGCCGCGGTGATCACGACCCCGGCGGCTCCCGCATCCGCGCTGCTCCCGTCCGCCGCCGTCGCGGTGCCGAGGCCCGCGTAGCCCGCGGCGTGCGCGGCGAGCGCGGCGCCGACCTGGACCGCCCAGACCCCGCCGAGCACGCCGAGGGACTCCGCGTAGCGCCGCACGAGCCCGTGGCCGAACATCCTGCGGATCACGATCCGGCGGGAGAAGCGCTCGAACATCAGGCCGACGCTCTGCAGGGTCAGCACGAGGACGCCCACGAGCAGGAGCGCACCCACGAGGGCGAGGATCCGCAGCTCGTCGTCGAGGCGCTGCACCTCCGCCGCCTGGTGGTCGTCGAGGGTGGTCAGGTGGGTGAGGTTGTCGTCCAGATGGAGGCGACGGAGCGTCGGGGCGAGCTCAGCCAGCGTGGCGGCGGTCGAGCCGCCATCGAGACGCACCTTGAGGGCATCGCCGATCCCCCCGCGCATCATGTTCGCGCGGTCGAACCCGACGCTGCCGGCCCGGGTCATGACCTGCACGACGGGGTCCGTCACGCTCCCGCTGTCCTCCGCCCCCACCGACGGGTCGAAGGCGAAGAGGCGCTGGCCGGGCTGGGTCCAGATGATCCGCACCTGCTGCCTCGACGTGTCGAGCCCGCCGTCGCGATGGAAGAGGGATCGGTCCGCCTGCCCGATGCCGCGCCGCGCGTCCTGGAAGGTGCGCAGCAGATCGTCCTCCCGTGCGCGCATCGTCGCCGGGACGAGCACGGTCCAGTCCGCGTCCGCCTCGTCGACGACCACGGGCTCCCCGTCCTCGCCGAGGACCGGGAACGCCGTCAGGTAGGCGGGGTTGACGACGAGGGAGGCGAGGTGCGTCGAGCCGCCGCGCGACCCGCCATCGGAACCCGGGCCATCGGGGGTCCGCAGCCCCGACGCGTCGACGTACAGCGCGCCACGCGCATCGAGCTCATCGTAGAGGTCGTACGCCTCGTTCGCGAGGCGGCCCAGGTCCGACCCGCCCCCGGTCTCGCCATCGTCGCCGACCGCCTGCGGATGGAACACCGCGTAGCCCGAGGCGCGGCCCCAGCTGCCGACCAGCTCCTGCTGGTGCCGGATGACCTGGACCTGCGATGCCGTGGTGGCGCCCGTGATCACGAGCGCCACGGTCGCGGCGGCCTTCAGCGTCGTGCTGGTCCAGAAGAGCGCTCGCGTGTCCTTCCGGTCCTTCAGGGCATCCGCGATGCGCAGCCGTCGGATCGTGACGCAGGTGAGGGACGAGGCGACGAGGAGCGCGCCGAGGAGCCGGGCGACCGCGCCGCCGACGATGACCGCGAGCGCGACGGTGCTCCCGGGCACGAGCGCCGTGGCCGCCACCGCGAGCGCTCCGGTGATCCCCACGGCGAGGAGCAGGAGCCGGCCCGAGATGAGGAACCACACCTCGAAGGTGCCGCGTCCGTGCAGCCGGAGCACGCCCGTGCGCCGGGCCTGCGCGAGCTGGCGGTAGAGGATGAGGATGACGACGAACAGGAACAGGATGACGACGACGGCGGTCACCGGCTCGACCCCGCCCGTGCTCGATCCTCCGCCGCTGTGCGGCGTCGCGAGGAGGTCGGCCGTGAGGGCCGCCTCGGGAGCGCGCTCGTCGACGAGCGCGGCGACGCGTTCCAGGAACGCGCGGCAGTCCTCCCGGGACCGGCACTCCATGCGGTACGCGCCGTCGGGCAGCAGGGTGTCGAATGCGGTGCGGAGGGGCCGGATGAGGAACCGGTCGTCCTCGCCGAGGTCCGCGATGGTGCCGACGGACGAGGGGTCGCCGACCGCCGCCGTGGCGACGGAGCCGGTGCTGCCCCGGGATTCCTCCGGCGTGAGGAAGCGGCCCGTCGACAGCGGGAAGGCGCTCGGGAGCTGCGATCCGTCGGCCAGGAGGACGTAGAGCGTCGTGCGCTCCTGCCCGCCGTCGACGCCCTCCGCCTGGCGGATGACCGAGACGCCGGTCTCCTGGGAAGCGGTGGCGAGGGCGTCCGCGACGATGCCCGGATCCGTCGTCTCGGGCAGAACCGGGACGACGAACGGCGAGCCCCACTCCGCCGCGACCGCGTCGCGTGCCGCACGGTCCCGCATGTCGGCGTCGACGGCGGCGGCTCCCGCGACGACGGAGGTGAGCACCACGCAGAGGACGACCAGGAGCCGCGAGATCATCGGCTCGTCGAGGAGGTCGCGTTCAGCACCGCGCGTCTCCCTTGCGGAGCGAGCGCGTCCGGCGGCTCGATTCGCGGAGGTCGATCACGATCAGTAGTCGTCCCAGTACGCGTATCCGTGCTGGAAGGGAGAGCAATGGACCTCCGCGTCGGCCCAGCGTCCCGCCGCCGCGTACTCCTTGTCGGAGTCGTCGTCGTCCGGGCATCGGACGGTGGCCGAGTGCAGGTGGAGCGCGGTCCGATAGTTGGAGTACACGACCTTGTCGAACACGGAGTGGACGTGCGTGCCATAGTCCCAAAAGCACTGGCAGTTCACCGGCGTGTAGCTGTTCTCGGCGAAGGCCGGAGCCGATGATGCTCCGATGATCCCCACGGAGATCAGAGCGGTCGCGAGGAGAGCGCGTCTTCGCACGGGGCGTCCTTCGGTGCTGGTCGGCGATCGCCGACGCCCAGAACCTAGGGCGCGCGCTACGCGCCGCGCGCGATTGTGCACATGCCGGGGCCCGCGCGCGTCGACGCGGCCGCACGGGCTAGCTCGCCGCCGAGCACGCCGGTCCGGGCGCCGAGCTCCCGGGCCGGGCAGCCCATCTACCGGCCTCGGACCGGCGCGACAGCCGCGTGTTCCACGAAGGACCGGACGGCCCTGTCGACGACGCCGACGGTCGGGGCGTCCCAGACCTCCTGGTTGAAGATCTCGACCTCGACGTCCCCGACGTACCCGGCGGCAGCGACCGCCGCGCTGAGGGGGGCGAATCCGATGTGGCCTTCACCCGGGTACCCGCGGGAGAGCAGCGCATCCGCGGCGAGCGGCGTCACCCAGTCGCTCACCTGATAGGACGCGATGCGTCCGGCTGCCCCCGCCCGCGCGATCGACGCGCCGACGTCCGGATCCCACCACACGTGGAAGGCGTCGATCACGACGCCGACGGCCGCCGCGGGGAAGGGCGCCGCGAGGTCGAGGGCCTGACCGAGCGTCGAGACGACGGCGCGGTCAGCCGCGTACATCGGGTGCAGCGCCTCGAGGGCGAGCTGGACACCGGCATCGAGGGCGGCGGGCACGAGCTCCTCGAGCGCGGCGGACACCCGGTCGCGCGCGGCCGCGATGTCGCGCGATCCCGGCGGCAGACCCCCCGCGACCAGGACGAGGACCGGCCGGGAGCCGGCGGCCCCCGCCGCGGCCAGAGCGGCGGTCTCCTCGATGGCGCGCCGGTCGTCGTCCATCGCGGCACGGCGGGCGGATCCCTCGGGGAGGGTGAGCGCGAGGCCCCGGCAGTGCGTCGACACCCGGAGGCCGGAGTCGGCGACCATCCGCACGGCCTCGTCGAGCCCGACCGCGGCGATCGGCTCCCGCCAGGTGCCGATGGCCGCGACCCCGGCTCCGCGCAGGGCATCCAGGGCCTGAGCGAGGGTCGCGTGCCTGAGGGTCGCCTGGTTGATCGAGAGCCGCGGGACGGGGGTCCGCTCCGACGCGGTCGACGCCCTCGACGATCGGGCGGAGGTCCGGTCGGGGTGCGACGGTGCGGGACCGCTCACGCGACGACCCGCCGTCCAGCGTCGGCCGGGAGCGCCGATCGGGACGGCCCGCCGGTCACGTCCACGCCATTCACGGCGAGCAGGCCGTGCCAGCGTTCGACGGCCGTCTCGGGGCGCTCCAGGGCGCCGCAGGCGTTCGCGAGGCGGACCGTCTCGGAGAGGTGCGGCAGGCTGCGGCCCGCGTGCAGGCCGCCCACCATGCCGAAGGCGGGCTGGTGCCCGTTCAGCCAGGACAGGAACGCGATCCCCGTCTTGTAGAACCACGTCGGAGCGGAGAACACGTGGCGCGACAGGTCCTCGGTGGGGCCCAGGACAGCGCGGAACGCGACCTCGTCCGGCAGCGCGCGCACCGCGACGGACGCGGCCGGGGCGATGGCGGCGAACGCGCCGAGCAGGGCGTCGGAGTGCGCCCCGGCATCGCCGGCGATGAGGTCGACGTAGTGCAAGTCGTCACCCGTGAGCATCCGGATCCCGTCCGGGAGCCTGCGACGCAGGCGGATCTCGGCGTCGGCGTCGAGGAGGCTCATCTTGATCCCGCTGACGCGTGTGCCCGCGTCGCGCATGATCGCCAGGACCGTCTCCTCGGCGACGCCGGCACCGGCCTCGCCGCCGCGGAAGTAGGGGCCGAGCTCCGGGTCGAAGGCCGCGCCCAGCCAGTGCAGGACCACCGGCGAGGCCGCGCGGTCGATGACTCGCTCGTAGACCCGGCGGTAGTCGTCCGGGGTGCGGGCGGCACGCGCCAGATGGCGGCTCGCCATGAGCACGACGCCCGCGCCGACGTCCTCGGCGTGATGCAGCTGCCGGACGTACGCGTCGACGATCGCGTCGAGACCGGGGGACGCGGATCCGTCCGCGTCGAGCTCGTCGGTGTTCACGCCGACCACGAGCGCGCCGCCGACGGAGCCGGCCTCGCGCGCGCTCCGCGTGATCAGCTCGCGGGTCGCCCGCGGGTCCAGCCCCATGTTCCGCTGCGCGGTGTCCATGGCATCCGCGACGCCGAGCCCCCACGACCACAGATGGTGGCGGAACGCGAGCGTCGCGTCCCAGTCGAGGGCGGCCGGGGCGCCCGGGGTGTTGTCGCCGGCGACGCGGGGGACCACGTGGGCGGCCGCGAAGACGCGCCGCTCGGTGAGAGGAGCGGTCGGCCGTGACCAGGCGGGTGGCGCCGTGAGCGGGACGGTCGACGTGGTGCCGTCGGCCGCGAGGAGCGTGAGGGCCGTCACGGGCGGACCGCCCCGGCCTGCTCGTCGGCGACGATCCCCTCGCGCACCAGCCCGGGCACCTGCGGTCGCGGCGACGGAGCGGCTTCGAGGTCGAGCTGCGGCAGGTCGATGCGCCGCCCCTCCCGGGACGAGCGGAGGCCCGCCTCGGCGAGCGCGACCCCCCGGGCGCCCGACATCAGGTCGTACGGGTGCGGCCGCCCGGCGGCCAGATCCCGGATGAAGTCCTCCCACTGCGCGCGGAAGCCGTTGCCGAACACCTCGTTGTCGGGCACGTCGAGCCACTGCCCGCGGTACTCCTGGTCGTCGCGGAGGTCCGGGTTCCACACCGGCCTGGGCGTCGCGGTGCGAGGCTGGATTCGGCAGCCGAAGAGGCCCGCTACCGCGCTCCCGTCCGTCCCGTCCACCTGGAACTCGACGAGCTCGTCCCGGTCCACTCGCACGGCCCAGCTCGAGTTGATCTGCGCCGTGATGCCCCCGGCGACGCCGAACACCCCGTACGCGGCATCGTCGGCGGTGGCCGGGTACACGGCGCCCGACTCGTCGGTCCGCTCGTCGATGTGCGTGACCGCCTGCGCGTACACGGACTCGACCCGGCCGAACAGCTGCTCCAGGACGTAGTTCCAGTGCGGGAACATGTCGACGACGATCCCGCCGCCCGCCTCGGCGCGGTAGTTCCAGCTCGGCCGCTGCGACGCCTGCCAGTCGCCTTCGAAGACCCAGTAGCCGAACTCGCCCCGGACGCTCAGCACCCGGCCGAAGAACCCGGACCGGACGAGCCGGCGGAGCTTGCGGATCCCGGGCAGGTACAGCTTGTCGTGCACGACCCCGTTGAGGACGCCCGCCTCACGGGCCAGCCGCGCCAGCTCGAGAGCCTCCGCGGCCGTCTCGGCCGTCGGCTTCTCGCTGTAGACGGCCTTCCCGGCCGCGATCGCGCGACGGAGGGAGTCCGCCCGCGCGCTCGTCACGGCGAAGTCGGCGAACACGTCCCAGCGACTGTCGGCGAGCACGGCGTCCAGATCGGTGCTCCAGTGCTCCAGCCCGTGGCGGCGCGCCATCGTCTCGAGCTTGGCGGCGTCACGTCCCACCAGCATCGGCTCGAGCTGCACGCGGGACCCGTCGGGGAGCTCGACGCCGCCGGCCTCTCGGATCGCGAGGATCGATCGGACGAGATGCTGCCGATAGCCCATCCGGCCGGTGACGCCGTTCATGATGATGCCGACGGTGCGGTTGGTCAACGCATGCTCCTTCGCTCGATGCGGCCGCCTATCCGGTCGGAAAGCGCTTGCCCGAAAGCATAGCCATTCGGACGCGCGGCGCCCCGTCCGGCCCTAGCGGGCCGTGCTGGCGCGGAGGAAGACCTCGCCGTGGATGTCCGACGCGTCGTCGTCGTCACCGAGCGCGGCGCGCACCGCTCGTGCGCCGATCTCCTCCAGCGGGAGCCGGACGGTGCTGAGCGCGGGCACGACGTCGACGAGCATCCGGACGTCGTCGAAGCCCGCGACCGCGACGTCGACCCCGGGGACCAGCCCGCGCTCGCGGATGGCCGTGAGCGCCCCGACCGCCATCAGGTCCGTCACGGCGAAGACGCACCGAGGCACCGATCCCGCGTCGAGCAGCTCCGACATGGCCCGGTGTCCGCCGTCGCGCGAGAACTCCGTGGCGATCACGGAGCGGTCGCCGAGACGGATCCCGTGCGCGGCGAGCCCCGCGACGAAGCCCTCGACGCGCGCGTGCGCCGTGGCGAGGTCCGGGTCTCCGGCCAGCACCGCGAACGAGGTGTGCCCCTGCTCCACGAGGGCCCCGGCGAGCGCGGCTGCGCCACTGAGGTTCCGGATCACGAGCGTCCGGGCCCCCTCGATCCCCGAGCCGGCGCCGTCGACGTCCGACACGAGGGCCGAGACGCCTGCTCCCCCGGCGACGAGCGCGCGGATCCCGCCGCGGACGTCGTCCCCGTTCCCGCCGAGGCGGCGGCTCACCGCGAGCACCACGGCGCGGGGGCGGAGGCCGGCGACCACGTCGAGCACGTCCCGCTCCCGGCGGGGGTCGCCCCCGGTGGAGGTGATCGTGACGAGCAACCCGGCGTCGTCGGCGGCGCGGATGGCCCCGGCGGCGATGGCGGCGAAGTACGGGTCCGCGATGTCGCCCACCACGAGCGCGAGCGACGTCGTCGTGCCCCGCGCCATGGCCTGCGCCGGGACGTTCGCGGTGTAGCGGAGCTCCCGCGCGGCGATGTGCACGCGTTCGACGAGGTCGGCTCGCACCTTGCGCACGCTGCCGTTGAGCGCCCGGGACGCGGTGGCGAGGGACACGCCGGCCCGGGCGGCGACGTCGGCGAGCGTGGCGGCGCTGCGCTCCGGCATGACGTGCCTCCGCTCCGCCCCGCGCGGCGTCGCGGGTCCACGCCGATGCTAACGGCCGATGCGACCTCGGACGGGTCGTGGCCGGTCCCGGGCGGTGGCCGCGGGGACCCGCACGGCGCTCGTGCATACTGATCGGAAAGCGCTTGCCCTGCCGGCCTCCGTGGTGTACATCTTGGGTGTCGAGACGTGCTCCCCCACCGCTCGCCCGGTGGACGCCGTGATCCCCAACGAAAGCAGCGACGATGAAGTCATCCAAGAGAGTCCTCCCCACCCTCGGCGCGATCGCGGCTCTGGTGCTCCTGGCCGGTTGCGCGTCCGGAGGCGCCGGCGACGGCGGGAAGGTCGACAAGCTCACCTTCTGGCTGTCCACGTCCCCGGCTCAGGAGAAGGGGTACCAGGACCTCGCGGCGGCGTACCAGGAGAAGACCGGCGTCACGGTCGACATCGTCAACCTCCCCTACGACGGCCTGCAGACGAAGCTCCGCGAGTCCGCGCAGGCCAACTCGCTCCCGGACGTCGTCCGCGCGGCCGGCATCGACCCGATCTGGACCAAGAAGACCGTCGACCTGTCGTCGATCGTCGACGACCAGGCCAACAACATCGACCAGGACATCATCGCGAAGTCGGACGACGGCACGGTCACCTCGATCCCCTCCGATGTGACCGCCGCCGGGCTGTTCGTCAACAAGTCGCTGTTCGACCAGGCAGGCGTCGCCTACCCGACCGATCCCGCGAAGACCTGGACCTGGGACGAGTTCCTCGCCGCAGCCGACCAGGTGAAGGCGAAGACCGGCGCGAAGTACGACCTCGTGTTCGACTCGTCGCCCTCCCGACTGCGCGCCTACATGTTCACCAAGGGCGCCGGCTTCATGCAGCAGGCCAGCGACGGCTCGTTCCCGGTGGACGGGGACACCGTGGACGCGCTCCAGGACTTCGCCGACATGAACGACGACTCGATCATGCCGAAGTCGGTGTGGACCAGCGGGCAGGACCCGAACGCGCTCTTCAAGAGCGGCCAGGTCGTCGCGTACTTCTCGGGCGTCTGGCAGAGCTCGGACTTCGCCTCGAACATCACCGGCTTCGACTGGGCGAGCGCCGCCACCCCGGCCGACCCCACGCACGCCACTGAGATCAACTACGGCGGCAACATCATCGGCTTCGAGAACTCCGACGCGCGCGGCACGGCGGCCAAGGACTTCATCTCCTTCATGTACGAGCCGACGAACTACGCGCAGCTCGTGACGACCAACGGCTTCCTCCCGGTGGAGACCGGCCTCGACATCTCCTACCCGTTCGAGTCGCAGGCGGCCAAGGACTCCTTCGCGCTGTACCAGGAGGAGATCGATGCGGCTGATCCGATCTCCAGCAGCTACGCCAAGCAGAGCGCGCGCTGGGGCATCGAGGGCAAGGAGCTCGGCACCGATCCGACCACAACCGAGGTCGGCAAGCTCATCAACGGCGATCAGTCGGCGAAGGAGACGCTGCAGAAGATCACGGACTACTACGAGAAGAACGTCGGCTGACCTCGGGGCCGGCCGATGGAGCCCCCCGCAGTTGAACGGACATCGACAGCACGGGAACGAAGGGGATCAGCGTGAGCACCAAGACCGTAGAGGGCGACGTGGGCATCCCCGCCCGGACGGCGCGAGTGACATCCGGCACCACCGACGGGCCACGCGGCTCGCGCACCCCGGGCGGCCGCCGCCGGCGCTCCGGTCTCAGCCGGCCCGTGCTCGCACCGATCCTGTTCGTGTCGGTCAACATGGTCCTCTTCGCCGTCTTCTTCGTGTGGCCCGCGATCATCGGCCTCGGCTACTCGTTCACCGACTACAACGGCGTCGTCTCGCCGGACTTCATCGGGCTCGAGAACTACGCCCGACTCCTCGCGGACGACACCTTCTACGCCGCGCTGATCCGGACCCTCCTCTACGCGATCGTCGCCGTGCCGCTCGGCTACGTGCTGTCGCTGTCGATGGCGCTCATGCTCACGAGCCCGGCGGCCAAGGGACGCGGCATCGCCCGGATCGTGTTCTTCGTGCCCTGGCTCATTTCCCCCATCGTCACCGGCGTCATCTGGCGCTGGATGTTCGGGGAGAACTTCGGACTCGCGAACTACGTCATCGAGTCCCTCGGCGGCCAGGCGGTTCCGTGGCAGTCCGACGGGAACCTCTCGCTCCTCGTCGTGGTGTTCGCCACGGCCTGGGCCGGCGCGGCGTTCAACATGCTGCTGTTCGTCGCCGCGATCCGCAACGTGCCCCGGTCCTACTACGAGGCAGCGTCGCTCGACGGTGCCGACGCGTGGCACCAGTTCCGCCACATCACGCTGCCGAGCATCGCGCCGACGTCGTTCATCGTGGTCCTGCTGTCGACCCTCGGCGCCTTCAAGGAGTTCGCCACCATCCAGGCGCTGAACGGCGGCGGGCCGGGGACCGACAACAACCTGCTCGTGCAGTACATCTACACGAACGGGTTCCGCAACGCCGACATCGGCTACGCGAGCGCGGCGTCGATGGTGCTCATGGTGATGCTCATGGCCATCGCGCTCATCCAGTTGGCGATCAACCGCAGGACGGAGTCCCGTCGATGACCGAGACGATGCAGAGGGCGGCGCCGAGGCCGCCCCGGACGCGGGCCACGCGCGGCCGTGGCACGGGCGGGCCCGGCACCCCCTCGCGCGGCACGTCCATCGCCGTGTCCGCGGTGCTGTGGGTCTTCATCGCGGCCTTCGGATTCCCGGTGCTGTGGTTCTTCCTCAGCGCGTTCAAGCCGGGCGGCGAGCTGTTCTCGTACCCGCTCTCGCTGTTCCCGCGGGACTGGACGGTCGACGGCTTCGCCGAGGCGTGGTCGAGCTTCGACTTCGCGCAGTACTTCGGCAACACGATCGTCGTGGCGTCGGTGACGACGGTGCTGACGGTGATCGCCTCCGCGTGCACCGGGTACGCCCTCGCGAAGTACGACAACCGGTGGCTCAAGGTGTTCTTCGTGTGCATCCTCGCGACGACGATGCTACCCACCGAGGTAATCCTCGCGCCGACGTTCCTCGTCATCCGCGACCTCGGGCTCTACAACTCCCTCGCCGGCATCATCGTGCCGTCGGTGATCACCGCGACCGGCATATTCATGTTCCGGCAGTTCTTCCTCACCGTGCCCGACGAGCTCGTCGAGGCGGCCCGCATCGACGGCGCGAGCGAGATCGGGATCTTCGTCCGCATCATGCTGCCGATCGCCCGGCCCATCATCGTGACGCTGGCGATCTTCTCGTTCCAGTGGCGCTGGAACGACTACATCTGGCCGCTCCTCGTGCTCAACGATCCGCGGCAGTTCACCATCCAGATCGCGCTGCAGAGCATCGTCGGCGCGGAGAACGTGAACTGGTCGGTCCTGCTCGGGGCCTCGGTGATCTCCATCGTCCCGTTGCTCCTCCTGTACCTGGTGTTCCAGAAGTACGTGAACGGCGCGGACCTCAACGCGGGGCTGAAGGACTGATGGGTCCCTCGTTCGTCGCCGCGCTCGCGTACGCGGCCGACGCCGACGTCGACGCCCTCCGACGAGCGGCGGACGACCCGCACGCGCTGCAGCACCGCGAGCTGATGGCCCGGGCCCTCGCTCTCGTGGGCGCGTGGGTCCGGCGCTCCCGCAGGACGGGCACGCCGCCGCCCGACGATGCCGACCTGCGCCAGGCGCACGGGTACGTCCGCCACCTCGCCGGACGGCAGTCCGCGGGCGGCACCTTCGTCGGCGGCGACAACGTGCTCTCGCCGCCGGACAGCGCATTCACGATCAACGACGTCGGTGACGCCCTCGAGCTCCTCGGTCCGTTCCTCTCCCGTGACCCGGCGGCGGCCTCCCTCGCCGACGAGCTCGAACGGATCCTCGCGCGCGCGACCCCGGCGCTCCTCACCGGCGGCGTCCACACCCCGAACCACCGATGGGAGGTCACGGCCGCTCTCGCCCGGATCCACCGTCACCGCCCCGACCCGGCGCTCGTGGCACGCATCGACCGGTGGCTGGCCGAGGGGCCCGACATCGACGCCGACGGGCTGTGGTCGGAGCGCAGCCCCAACTACGCCGCCGCTGTGTCCTGCCCCGCGTTCCTCGTGATGGCCGACGTGCTCGGACGGCCCGAGCTGGTCGATCCGGTTCGTCGGAACGTGCGTGCCACCCTGGCGCTGCTCCTGCCGGACGACACCGTGGAGACCGTGCAATCCCGCCGGCAGGACCAGTCGCGTCCCTTCGGCCTCGCCCCGTTCGCGCCGGTGCTGTGGCACCTCGCCGTCCGCGACGGGCGGCCGGACGTCGTGCGCGCGGCCCGCCGCGCCGTCGCGTCGCCGATGCCCGAGGCCGGCGTCATGGCGGCGCGGGCGATGACGGATCCGCAGCTCGCCCGGCCCCTCCCCGGGGACGCGATCGCGGAGGACGCCCTCCCCTCGCGACGCGTGTCCACGTTCCGGGACGCCGGCCTCGTGCACGTGCGGGAGGCCGGGCGGAGCGTCGTGCTCTTCGCCGGATCCGACGTGCCGGCGGAGGGCCGCGTGCGGTCGGGGCTCGCCGCGAGCCCGACGTTCCTGCGCGTCTTCTCCGGCGAGGCCGTGCTCGGCGACGTCCGCCTCTCCCGCGGTTTCTTCGGGCTCGGGCCGTTCCGGCCGACGACGATCACCTCCTGGCACCAGGACGAGGACGGCGCGCTCCTCTTCCGGCTCACCGAGACCGTCTCCGCGGGCTACCACCAGCCGCTGCCCGCTTCCCGCCTCCGGGCGGACGCCGCGTACGCCCTCCGGGACGAGGGGCGGTTCTCCGCCGCGATGGACTTCGGCGCGCGCGACGTGGACGTCGTGACGCTCCGGACGACCGTCGACGTGACCGTGCGGTCCGACGCGATCGTGCTCGACCTCGACCTCGACGGGCCGGACGTGCCCTGGGCGCTGCAGCTGACCTTCCGTCCCGGCGGCACCTTCTCCGGGGTGACCGACGCCGCGGGCGGCGAGCGCGTGCTCGTCGACGGGACCGGGACCTATCGGGTGGGCGACGACGTCCTGGAGTTCGGGCCGGGCAACGGATCCGGCCCCGGCCAGCCCGCCGAGTACCTGCCGGGACAGGACCACGCGTACCTCGGCGGGACCGACCGTCCCGAAGGGGAGCACGTGTTCATCACCGGCCGCTCGCCCGGTCGCACCCGCATCGTGATCGGGACGGGCACCCCGTGACCGTGCCCGGCGTCGTGCTGATCGGCGCGCGCGGGTACGGACTCCGGCACCGGGCGAACGTCGAGCGCCTCGTCGCCGTCGGCGCGTGCGCGCTGACCGCGGTCATCGACCCGATGCTCGACGCGGCTGCCGACGGCGGGACGCCCGTCGTGCCCGATCTCGCGTCCGCCCGGGCGCTCGGTCCCGTCGACGTCGTCATCGTCGCGGCCCCCATCGCCGCCCACCTCCCGCTCGCCCTCGCCTCCCTCGAGGCGGGAGCCGACGTTCTGCTGGAGAAGCCGCCCGTGACGACGCGCGGGGACCTCCACCTTCTGCTCGACGCCGAGCGGCGCACCGGACACGCGGTGCAGGTCGGGTTCCAGAGCCTCGGATCCCACGCGCTCACCGCGTTCCGCGACGGCTCGGTGGTGGGGCGGGTCCGGTCGGCCGCGGCCGCGGCCACCTGGCGGCGCGACGCGGAGTACTGGGACCGGTCCGCCTGGGCGGGGAGGCGACGGGTCGACGGCGTGGACGTACTCGACGGCGCCGTGACGAACCCGCTCGCCCACGCGGTCGCCACCGCACTCGCGCTCGTGGGGTGCCGCACGGCGGCCGACGTCGCGCGGGTCGAGGTCGAGCTGTACCGGGCGAACCCGATCGAGGGCGACGACACCTCGGCCGTGCGCGTCACGACGCGCGCCGGGCTCGTCGCCACCGCGTCGCTCACCCTATGCGCGGCGGAGGAGACGCTGCCCACCGTCCGGGTCCGCGGCACCGAGGGTCACGCGACGCTGTCCTACACGCTCGATGACGTCGCCGTCGGTGACGCCGCCGCGGATGGCGCCGTCCAGCACCACGGCCGCACCGACCTGCTGGAGAACCTGCTCGACCACCGCCGATCCGGGGCGCCGCTGCTCGTGCCGCTGGCGTCCACGGGTGCCTTCATCGAGGTCCTCGAGGCCGTCCGCACCGCCGAGCCCGTGCAGATCGACCATCCGTGGGTGACCTGGCTCGGCGACGGGCCCGATCGCCACCCGGTGGTCGCCGACGTCGAGGCGATCGTCGATCGCGCGGCGGACGCACGCGCGCTGTTCTCCGAGGTCGGGGCTCCGTGGGCGCATCGCGAGCGGGACCGGGTGGAGCACGACCTCGGGGTCGACGGCATCCCGGTGGCCTCCGCGGTGGATGGCGCCGGCACCATCCCGACCTCGTCACCCCGCCCCTACCTCCACCCGGTCCGCACGCTGGCCGGGACCGTCCTGACCGCCCACCACCCGGGCGACCACGACTGGCACGGCGGTCTCGGGATCGCGCTCCCCGACGTCGACGGCGTGAACTGCTGGGGCGGACGCACCTACGTGCGCGGCGTGGGCTACGTGTGGCGCGACGACCACGGGCGGGCCGTCGTCACGGGATCGGGGGTGACCGGCGACGGGCTCCGGCAGGAGGTGACCTGGCAGGACGCATCCGACGCCGCGCTCCTCGTGGAGCGCCGGACGCTCGCGTGGCGGAGGGTCGACGCGGCGACGTGGCAGCTCGACTGGTCGTCGGCCTTCCAGGCGCCTGGCGACGCGCCCGTCCGCCTCGGCAGCCCGGGCAGCAACGGGCGCGAGGGCGCCGGATACGGGGGCCTCTTCTGGCGGTTCCCGCCGTGCGCCGACGTGGACGTCCGGGCCGGTGATGCCCGAGGGGAGGCCGAAGCGCACGGATCCGTCGCGCCATCGATCACGTGGACAGCGGCGTTCGAGGGGCGCCGGGCGACGGTGACCCTCGAGGCGCTCGACCATGGCGACCCGTGGTTCGTCCGGGTGGGCGAGTACCCCGCGATCGGATCCGCCCTCGCCTGGTCCCACCCCGTGGTGATCGCCCCCGGGCGCCCCCTCGTCCGGTCCTTCCGCGCCCGCATCGCGGACGTCGTCCGCTGAGCCGCGCGCTCCGGCCCGACCGGGGAGCGGGCACGGGGCGGCCGGGTGGCCCGCACTGCGGCCGCCGGTGCGTCCCGCACGGTCTCGTGGCGTCGCGTGCGCCGCTCACCGATCAGCCCAGCGACGCCACCCACTCGGTCGTGCCGTCGTCGAAGGCCTGCTGCTTCCAGATGGGGACGCGCTGCTTGACCTCGTCGACGAGCAGGCCGCACGCCGCGAACGCGTCGGCGCGGTGCGCGGACGAGACGGCGCACGTGAGCGCGACGTCGCCGATGCCGAGCCGGCCGATGCGGTGCTCGACGGCGATCCGCACGGTCGGGTAGCGGGCCGAGACGTCGAGCGCGACCTGCCGGATCGCCTGCCGGGCGGCCGGATGCGCGGAGTAGTCGAGCCAGAGGACGCCCTTGCCGTCGTCGTGGTCGCGCACGACGCCCTCGAACGTCACGACGGCGCCGGCATCGTCGGCGCGCACCGCGTCGGCGCAGTCCTCGACGCGGATCGCGCCACCGGCGATGCGGGCGAAGAGGACGCGGTCGGCGGTCATGCGCGGGACCCCGGGGTCGCGTCGGCGTCCGCGGAGGACGCCGCGGAGACGTCCGCGGAGGGGGCTGCGGAGACATCCGCGGTGGCGTCCTCGGAGACGTCCGCGGAGGGGGACGGCGGGCTCGTGTCGGCCGCGGGATCCGGGGCGTGCACGGAGCCGCGGATCTGCGCGAGGACGTGGTCGAGGATCCCGTCGAGGAGGCCGAGGCCGTCGCGCACCCCACCGGGCGAGCCCGGCAGGTTCATCACGAACGCGCCGCCCGCGAGGCCCGCGTGCCCGCGCGTGAGCACGGCCGTGTGCGTGTGCGCGGTGCCGATGCGGCGGGCCTCCTCCATGATCCCGGGGATCTCGAGGTCGAGCAGCGGCGCCGTGGCTTCGGGCGTGCGGTCGGTGGGCGTGACGCCGGTGCCGCCGGTGGTGAGGATCACGCGCGCGCCGCCCGCGACGGCCTCGGCGAGCGCCGCGGCGACCCCGGGTCCGTCCGCGCGCACGTGCGGGCCGTCGACCTGGAAGCCGCGCTCGGCGAGCCAGGCGGCGATGACGGGACCGGTGCGGTCCTCGTACTGCCCCGCGGCGGCGCGCGTGGAGGCGACGATGACGACCGCCCGGCCCCGCGGATCCGCCGCGCTCACGACCGCTCCCAGTCGCCGGACTTCCCGCCCTGCTTCTCGCGCACGAGCACGTCGGTGATGACGGCGCGCGCGTCGACGGCCTTGAGCATGTCGTAGAGCGTGAGCGCCGCGACCGAGGCCGCGGTGAGCGCCTCCATCTCGACGCCCGTGACGCCCGTGGTGCTCACCGAGGCGACCACCGTGAGGCGGTCGTCGGCCCCCGTGATGTCGATCTCGATGCGGCCGATCGGCAGCGGGTGGCAGAGCGGGATGAGGCTGGAGGTTTGCTTCGCCGCCATGATCCCCGCGATGCGCGCCGTGCCGACCGCCTCGCCCTTGGGGAGGTCGCCGGAGATCACGGCAGCGACCACCTCGGGCCGCGTCACGAGCACCGCCTGCGCGACCGCGCGGCGCTTCGTGACGGCCTTGTCGGTCACGTCGACCATGTGGGCGGATCCGTCCTGCCGCAGGTGGGTCAGGGACGGGGCGCCGGCGGGCGTGGCGGGATCAGTCATCGATGCTCCAGACGGTGACGGGGTCGCCGGCCTCGAGCCGGGCGACGTCCGCGGGGATGTGGACGAGGTGGGTGGCGGTCGCGTACGCGTGCAGCAGGTGGGATCCGGGGCCGCCGACCGCGACGACCCGGCCGTCGGCGTCGACGCGGCCGCGCCGCACCTGGTGCTTGCCTGCGGGCGAGTCGAGCGGCTCGGCCAGCGGCAGCTCGCGGACGGGGCGATCGGGATGCGCGTGGCCGGCGAGCGCCCGCAGCACAGGGCGGAGGAACAGCTCGAACGAGACGAGCGCGCTCACGGGGTTCCCGGGGAAGGCGACCACGGGGATCCGCACGCCGCCGACCTCGGCCGTCCCGAGGCCCTGCGGCCCGCCGGGCTGCACGGCGACGGAGGCGAACTCGACGCCGCCGCCGGTGAGCACGTCGCGCACGACCTCGTAGGCGCCGGCGCTGACGCCGCCCGTCGTGAGGAGGAGGTCGACGCCGTCGGCGGCGTCCCGGAGGGCGTCGCGCACACGGTCGGCGTCGTCGGACGCGACCCGCAGCGGGCGGACCACGGCGCCGGCGTCCTGCAGCGCCGCGGCGAGCGCGACCGAGTTGGCGTCGTGGATCTGCCCGGGCGCGAGCTCCTCGCCCGGCCCCCGCAGCTCGAGGCCGGTGGAGAGGAGGAGGACGACCGGGCGGCGACGGACGGCGACGCGCGCGACACCGGCGGAGGCGAGCACGCCCCAGTGGGCGGGGAGCAGCCGCGTGCCCGCGGCGACGAGCACGGCGCCCGCGGCGAGGTCGCTGCCCTGCGCGCGGACGAAGGCGCCCGGATCCACGGGTGCGGCGAACGCGACGGTCGCGTCGGTCGCGCGCTCGTCGACGAAGCGGTCGGGCGTCGCGGCCTCGATCGGCACGATCGCGTCGGCGCCGGGAGGGACGGGCGCGCCGGTCATGCAGGGAGCGGCCGTGCCGGGCGCGAGCGGCTCCGGGGCGACGCCCGCGGGGATGCGCGGGGCGATGCGGAGCGCCACCGGATGCGCGTCGGTCGCGCCCGCGAGGTCGGCCGCGCGCACGGCGTAGCCGTCCATCTGCGAGTTGCGGAACGGCGGCAGGTCCATGCGGCTCACGACGTCGCGGGCGAGCACGCGGCCGGCGTGCCGGTGCGGATCCGCGGCGAGCGCCTCCGTCGTGACCGACAGCTCCTCGGCGGGCAGGTCGGCGAGGGGCGCGAGGAGGGCGCGCACGGCGGCCCGGTGCTCGTCGACCGTGCGTCGTCGTCGGTCCGCGGGGCGGTCGGGGGTCATGTGCCCATCATCCCCCGGGCCGGCCGAGGCTCGCCGCGCCGGGGCGGGCCTGCCGCCTTCGCGCACCGGCCAGCGGGCCTTGCCGCGGGCGCCGAGCGCGGGCGACCATGGGCGCATGGAACCGCACGAGCGCCGATCCGCCGCGTACCGTCGTGTCGCCGCGTCGGTGGGCGGCGTCCTCGTCGTGGCGGCCGTCGCGCTCGGCGTCGTGGGCGTCGTCGTCTACACGGGCGGATCCGACCTGGGCCTCCTCGCGCTCGTGGCGGCGCTCGCCCTGGTCACGGCGGGGGCCGGGCTGCTCGTCGCTGCCGTGCGCGCGGCGGCCGAGCGGCCGCGCTGAGCGGCGGGCGCGCACGCGCAGCCCGCTCCTCCCCAGCCGTCGCCGGTGGACGGGTATCCCGGTCCCGAAGCCGCCCCTGCCGCGCGCCGTCCGCCCGCCCTAGGGTCGGACCATGACCATCGCCGCCCGCGGGCAGACCCTCGTCGACCTCCACACCGCACCCGAGCTCCTCCGGGTGGTGAACGTGTGGGACGCCATCTCGGCCGCCGCCGTCGGCGCGCTGCCCGAGACGCGGGCCCTCGCCACCGCCAGCCACTCCATCGCCGCCACCTTCGGCTACGAGGACGGCGAGCGGATCCCGCTCGACCTCCACCTCGACATGATCGGCCGCATCGTCGCGGCCGTCGAGCAGCCGGTCTCCGCCGACCTCGAATCGGGCTACGGGGACGCGGGCGAGACCGTGCGCCGCGCCATCGGCGTGGGCGTCGTCGGCGCGAACCTGGAGGACGGCATGCGCCCCCTCGACGCGTCGATCCGCGCGGTCGAGGCCGCCGTCGCCGCCGCGCAGGCGGAGGGCGTGCCGTTCGCGCTCAACGCCCGCACCGACGCGTACGTGCTGGGCGGCGACCGCGACCGGTCGGACATCCTGGCCGACGCCGTCGAGCGCAGCCGCGCCTACATGGCCGCCGGCGCCACCTCGGTCTTCGTGCCCGGCCCGCTCACCGAGGACGAGGTGCGCACCCTCGTCGACGCGCTCGGCCCGCAGGTGCTCACGGTCATCGGCGTCCCCGGATCGCTCGCGCCCGCGCGCTTCGAGGAGCTCGGCGTCGCCCGCATCTCCTACGGCCCGTGGACCCAGCGCGTCGCGCTCACGGCCCTGCAGGACACGGCGAAGGACCTCTACGCGGGCGGCGCGCTGCCCGAGGGGACGCGGCCGCTCAACTGACGCCGACCGCCGGATCCCGGGCTCGGCCGCCGAGGCGGAGCCCGCGTCCGGCGTGCCCTGGTTGACTGCTGCCACCGCCCCGAAGGAGCTCCCGTGACCGACACCCCCGCACCGGCGAACGCCGCTGCCCCCGCATCCGCCCCGCGCGCCGACATCGGCGTCATCGGCGGATCCGGCCTCTACGCCCTGCTCGACCCCGCGACGAGCACTTCGCACCGCATCGAGACGCCGTTCGGCCCCACGTCGAGCGAGGTGACCGTCGGCGAGCTCGCGGGCCGCCGCATCGCCTTCCTCACGCGGCACGGGGCGGACCACTCGGTCGCGCCGCACCTCATCGACTACCGGGCGAACGTGTGGGCGCTCGCGTCGCTCGGCGTCTCGGCCATCGTGTCGTCGTCCGCGGTCGGCGGCGTCTCGCCGGACTACCCGCCGGGGTCGCTCGTGCTCACGGACCAGCTGCTCGACCGCACGTGGGGCCGCCCCGACACGTTCTTCGACCAGGGCGTCGTGCAGCACCTCTCCGCCGCAGACCCGTTCGACCCGGAGCTGCACGGCCGCGCCGCCGCCGCGCTCGTGGAGCTCGAGGGCGGCGACCGCGCGGATCCGGCCGGGCCGCTGCGCACCTCGGGAACCGTCGTCGTGATCCAGGGCCCGCGCTTCTCCACGCGCGCCGAGTCGCTGTGGTTCCGCCAGGCGGGCGCGCACATCGTCAACATGACGCAGTACCCGGAGGTCGTGCTCGCGTCCGAGCTCAACATCGGCACGGTCAACCTGTCGTTCGTCACCGACGCCGACGCGGGCCTCGCGCCGCTCCCCGGCGAGCAGGGCGATGCCGTCACCGCCGAGCTGGTCTTCGCCCGGCTGCGGGAGGCGCAGCCGCGCATCGTGCGGGCGATCGAGGCGGTCATCCGCGCGATCCCCGCCGACTACCGCGGCCGGCCGCTCATCGACCGGGACGCGGTCGCGTCCGTGCTCGCGCGGCCCGTCGCGGGCGCGACCGGCGCGGACGGCGCGCGCTCGTGAGCGACGGCATCCTCCTCGTCACGGGAGGCGCGGGCTTCATCGGCGGCACGGTCGTCACGGCCGCCCTGGCGGAGGGGCGCCGGGTGCGGATCCTCGACTCGCTGCGCGCCGACGTGCACGGCGGGACCCCGGACATCGACCCGCGCGTCGAGCTCGTGCACGGCGACGTGACGGATCCGGACCAGGTGGCCCGCGCGCTCGACGGCGTCGACGTCGTGTGCCACCAGGCCGCGAAGGTCGGCCTCGGCGTCGACTTCCTCGACGCCCCCGACTACGTGCGCACGAACGACGGCGGCACCGCGGTGCTGCTCGCCGCCATGACGCGCGCCGGCATCGACCGCCTCGTGCTCGCGAGCTCCATGGTCGTGTACGGCGAGGGCGCCTACGCGGGCGCCGACGGGCCGGTGCGCCCGCCCGCGCGCCGCGTCGCCGACCTCGACGCGGGGCTCTTCGACCCGGTGGATCCCGCCACGGGCGAGCCGCTCGTCCCCGCGCTCATCGGCGAGGACGTGCCGCTGGATCCGCGCAACGTCTACGCCACCACGAAGCTCGCGCAGGAGAACCTCGCGAGCTCCTGGACCCGGGCGACGGGCGGCCGCGCCGCCGCGCTCCGCTACCACAACGTCTACGGGCCGGGCATGCCGCAGAACACGCCCTACGCGGGCGTCGCCTCGCTGTTCCGCTCGGCGCTCGCGCGCGGCGAGGCGCCCCGCGTCTTCGAGGACGGCCGGCAGCGCCGCGACTTCGTGCACGTGCGCGACGTCGCCGGCGCGAACCTCGCCGCCCTCGCCTGGACCGCGGATCGCGAGCCCGGGTCCTTCCGCGCTTTCAACGTCGGCAGCGGCACGGTGCACACCATCGGCGAGATGGCCGAGGCGCTCGCGCGGGAGGCGGGCGGATCCGCGCCCGTCACCACGGGCGAGTACCGGCTCGGCGACGTGCGGCACATCACCGCCTCCTCCGAGCGGCTCCGCACGGAGCTCGGCTGGGAGCCGCGGGTGGGCTTCGAGGAGGGGATGCGCGAGTTCGCGACGGCGCCGCTGCGGAGCGCGGTCGCCTGAGGCTGGACGCGGAGCCCGGCGCGGACAGGGTCCCCGGTGCGGGCGCGGAGCGCGGTGCGGCCACGGCTGGCGCGTCGTGGCCGATGCGAAGGTCGACGCCGGCGGGACGACTGCTCGCCGGGCCGCCCGACCTCGTCCCCGGGTGCCGATCGGCCGGGCGGCGCGGTACCCGCGGCGGATGAGGCGCCGGGCGCCCGCCCGCGAGACTGGGCGCATGACCCCCGCTGCCTCCCGCCGCGCTGCCGTGCGCGCCGGCATCGCGCTGAGCGTCGCCGCCGCGACCCTCGCGCTGACCGCGTGCTCCGACATCGCCGACGACCTCGCCGACATCTACTCGATCACCTACGAGGTGACCACGACCGGCCCGGCCGACGGCGGCCTCGCGGACGTGTCGTACGCCGAGGCCGCGCGTCGCGGACGGCCGTCGATCGTGAAGGAGGTGGGCGCCACGTCCTTCTCCCCCGGCGACGACTCGACGAGCTCGATCTGGTCGGCCGAGACGGTCGTCACGGCCGAGGACTGGGCGTTCGTGCAGGCCACGCCGGTGGACGGGGAGGCCCTGACATGCCGGATCCTCGTCGACGGCGTGAAGGAGATCGCCTCCTCGACGGCCGCGGCCGGCCAGCCCGTGACGTGCCAGGTGCCGACCGCGCCGTTCGGCTGACCCGCGCCGGCCGAGCCCGGCGCTGCGACCGCGCCGACCGGACGAGCCCGGCACCGCGGCCACCAGCTGACCCGGCCGGCAGGCCGTGCCGACCCGCCGACCCGGATCCGCCGCTCAGTACTTCGCGGACTGCCCGCCGTCGATCGGCAGCACGGCCGCGTTGACGTAGGCGGCGTCCGAGGACAGCAGGAACGCGACGACCGACGCGATCTCGTCCGCCTCGCCGTAGCGCTTCGTCGGGTTGCCCTGGATGAACTGCTCGGCGGCGCCGCGGGGGTCGTCGGCGCTGATCTGCTTCATCGACGCCTCGACCATGGGGGTCCAGATCGCCCCGGGCGCGATGGCGTTGATGCGGATGCCGAACTCGCCGTACTCGACGGCCGAGTTGCGGGTGAGGCCCACGACGCCGTGCTTCGCGGCCGCGTAGCCGGACTGGTTGCCGACGCCGCGGATCCCGCCGACGCTGGCGGTGTTCACGACCATGCCGGAGCCCTGCGCGCGCATGACGGCGAGGACCTTCTCGAGACCGAGGAACACGCCGCGGAGGTTGATCGCGACGACCTTGTCGAACTCGGCGGCCGTGAAGTCTTCGGTGAGGTTCTGACGGCCCTCGATGCCGGCGTTGTTGAAGAAGCCGTCGATGCGGCCGAAGCGCTCGACGGTCTGCTGCACGTACGCGTCGACGTCGGACTCCTGCGACACGTCGGCGATGACGGTCAGGACCTCGGCGTCGGGCGCGGCGGCGGTGACGGCCTCGACGGTCGCGGCGAGGCCCTGCTCGGAGATGTCCACGAGGGCGAGGCGCGCGCCCTCGGTGGCGAGGCGGACGGCGGCGGCGCGGCCGAGGCCGGATCCGCCGCCCGTGATGAGGACGACCTGGTCGGCGAAGCGGGTGGTGGTCATGGGGTCTCCTGACGAGTCGGGGACGGCGGCCCGCGTCTCGTGGGCGGAGCCACTGGTCCATGTGATCGCATGGACATACCTACCGTAGGTCGGGATCCTGGGCGCGGCCTCCGCGCGCCGCCCGCAGCTCGGGCGAACGCCGCTCCATCCGCTTCCGCGCCACGACGAAGACGAGGCCGGCCAGGACGATGTGCACGAGCACCAGCGCGATCGCGTCGGGCTCGACGAACGCGACGTCCCAGCCCGACGGAGCCCAGTCCATGGGGTCCAGCAGCACGCGGGTCACCGTCAGCTGCGTCCAGTGGAACGCCATCGCGATGAGGAGCGCACCCTCCATCGGGATCCGCCGTGCGGCGATGAGCGCGAGGCCGAACAGCCCGAGCTGGAGCACGTACACGACCGCGTCGTTCCCGGCGGGGATCGGCGTGAAGGCGCCGGTACCCGACCCCGCGATCGTCCGCACGATCCAGCGGCCGGACTCGATCACGACGCCGATCGCCGGGAAGAGGGCGGTGGTCACGAGCGTGGCGACGACGAGGCCGGTGCCGTCGCGGAGGTTCGTCCACATGTACCCGCGGAGGGCGAGCTCCTCGGGGATCGCCTCGTAGAGCGCGAGGACGACGCCGTTGAGGAGGAGGAACCCGGCGAACGCGGCGAGGTCGACGCCGTCGACGCGGATCCAGCCGAGGAGGCCGGCCGGGACCCAGACGACCGCGCCCGTCACCGCCCCCACCCCGACGCCGAGCGCGATCGGCCGCCCGATCCGCCGCGACAGGCCGAGGCTCGCGAGGCTCCGGCGGTCGAGCCGCCGCCGCAGGAGGACGACGGCGGGCACGACGATCGCGGACATCAGCACGGCCTGCAGGACGATCCTGGCGAGCAGGCCGGCGCCGGTCGCCTGCTCCACGGCGTCCGTGATGCCGATGGCGAGGCCGAGCCCCACCCCGAGCACGACCCAGGCGAGGAGCGCGACCGCGACGGCGCGGATCCACGACTGCGGGCGGCGCGTCTGCGCGTCGAGGCGGCGTTCCGGGGACTCGGCGCGCGCGGTGGTCGGCTCGGAGGACACGGTGGCGGGGCGGGCGGATGCGGGCACGGGACTCGTCTCTCAGGCGTCGGGCGGTCGATCCAGACTGCCGGGCGGGTCGATGCCGCACGACCCCGGCGGCGGCCCGGCCCGCATCTGGGGCGCGGGATCAGGTCTCTGGCGCCCCCGCGGTCGCTCCCGCCGACGTCCCCGGCGCCGGCTCCGGCTCCGGCTCCGGCTCCGTGAAGTCGAACACCAGCACCCCGTGCGGATCCGGCGCGAGCAGCGGCCCCACGAAGTCCTTGAAGGCGGCGTGCTGCGCGTCGATGCGCGCCGGATCCGCGATGAGCGGCTCCCCGAGGTACAGGTTGCGGTCGCCCTCCGAGGAGAAGGTCAGCACGAAGCCGAGCTCGAATCCGCGGCCGACGCCCTCGGGGCTCGACTGGCGACCGGCGTGCAGCGAGCGGATGTACGGGCCGGATCCGTCGGGGTGCGGCGAGTCGGCGAGCGCCCGGAAGCGCCGCTCCACCTCGTCGCGGTCGGCGGGCGTCGCGTCGTCGCGGAGCCGGAACAGCACGACGTGGTGCACGAGGCCGGGGACGTGGTCGCGGGCGGTGAGCTCGGCGTCGGTGAGGGCGAGGCGGGTGTCGGTGGTCATGTCGGGATCATGGCCCGATCCGGGCGCCTCCGTCCGCCCGGGCGCGCGGGTGCCGCCGTGGCCCGGCCACCGTGGCCAAGCCACCGTGACCCGGACGGGGCCTCGCCACGGCGGGACCGCCACCGTACGGTGGGCGGTACCCGCACGACCACCTGGCCGCGGCGAGCGGGCCCGCGACGAGGAGGCCGCATGATCGATCCGCTCGGCTCCCCCGACGCCGCCCTCGCCCGGCGCCTCCGCGACGATCCCGACGCCGCCCGCCGCCTCGAGGAGCTGCGGCGCACCGCCTACGGCCGGGCCGGATCCGCCGCGCCGCTCGTCGAGGTGCCCGCCGACCTCCGCGCGCGCACCGGATACGACGAGGCCGAGCTGCCGGCGCCGCTCGTCGCGCTGCTCCAGGAGGAGGCGCGGCTCGTCGACGAGGGCGCGGCGCTGCTGGCGGCGGAGCGGCCCCAGGTCGCGGCAGCGGCAGCCACGGCAGCCGCTCCCGACGACGACGACCGCGCAGCTGACGCACCCGTCCCCCCGAACGCTCGCCGCCGGATCCTCCGACCGGGCCCGCTCGCCGCGATCGCGACCGGCGTCCTCCTGCTGGCCGGACTCGGCGTCGCGTCCGCCGCGGGCGTCTTCGACGCCAGCCGGACCACCGCGTCGCCCCCGACCTCGAGCGACGGATCCACCGCCACCGCCACCCCGCGCGGCCAGGCGATGGGCACGCCCGACGGGCGCCGCGGATCCGTCGTCCCCGACTTCACGGCCGATCCGCCCGTCCCGGTCCCGCAGACCGACGCCGAGCTGGCCGAGACCCTGCGCATCCGCGCCGACCAGGCGTGGAGCCTCGTGCTCGACCAGCAGCCCGACGCGGTGCGGCCCGACGTGCGGACGGAGCGCGTGGTCGACTCCGTGGACTACATGGAGCAGCAGATCGACTGCCTGCGCGACGCAGGCGTCACGGTGTCCAGGATCGGAGACGACAGCTACGAGCTGACCGACGCCGACCCGGTCGCCGTCTACGCCTGCTCCGTCCGCTTCCCCCAGCGCGAGGCCGGCCCGCGCTCCGACGCCGAGCTCGCCTACATCCACGACTACTACCTCTCCTACCTGATCCCCTGCTACGCCGCGGAGGGGCGGCCCTACACCGGCGAGGTCCCCGCGGTCGAGGACTTCATCGCCGCCGTGCGCGCCGAGCGACCCTGGACCCCGTTCCCCGAGGCCATGGACCAGCGGATCGCCGACGCGTGCCCCGTGCTCCCGGAGGCCTACCGGTGACCGCTCCCTCCTCGCCCGCCGAGGCCCTGCGGCGTCGGCTGCGCGACGACCCGGCCGCCGCCCGCGAGCTCGACGCCCTTCGCCGCGCCGCCTACGGGCGCGCCGACGGCGACGCGCCGCTCGTCGAGGTCCCGTCCGTGGAGGTCCCGGAGGGGATCCGGCGCGACGCCGGGATCGAGGCCGACGCGCTCCCGGCGCCGCTCGTCGCGCTGCTGGTCGCGGAGCACCGCCTCGTCGCCGAGGGCCGGGACCTGCTCGCGGCGGATGCCCGCGCCGCCGCCGAGGCCGCTCCCCCGTCCCGCCCGGCAGCGGCCCCGCCCGCGGCGGACGTCTCCCCGGACGCGGCCGTCGAGACCGCGGATCCCCGCGTGCGCCCGCGCGCACCGCACCGCCGCCGGATCCTCCGCCCCGGCCCGGTGGTCGCCGTCCTCGCGGGCGCGCTGCTCGTCGCCGGACTCGGCACCGCATCCGCGTCCGGCCACCTCAGCGACGACGACAGCTGGCGATCCCAGGAGCCCACGTCCACGCCGGGGCCGCCGTCCACCCCCGATCCGCGGGTCGGCATGCCGGTGCCGCGCTTCACCGCGGAGCCGCCAGCGCAGCAGTACGAGGAGCTGACGGAGGCCGCGACCGCGCAGCGCCTGCAGGAGCGAGCGGACTCGTCATGGGATACGCTGCTCGTCCAGGAACCCGATGCTCGACGCCCCGACGTCGCGGTCGAGCGGATCGTCGACGGCGCCGACTGGGTGCGTCAGCAAGCGGCGTGCCTCCGGGCCGAGGGCGTCGACGTGGTGGTCATCGGGACCGGCGACGACATCCGGCTCAGCAGCTTCGCGTCGGACTCGGTCGTCCACTACGCCTGCGAGGTCCGCTTCCCCCTCCGGCCCCACGGACCAGCGACCGAGGAGACGCTCGCCTGGCTCTACGCGTACTACGTCGACTTCCTCATCCCCTGCTACGCCTCGGAGGGCGCGGCCTACGAGGGCGAGGTGCCGAGCTTCGCGGAGCAGCTCCCCCGAGCCCGAGCCGGCCGAGGCTGGTTCCCGGAGCCCTCCTCGCAGAGCGGCGCCATCGGCTACCGCTGCCCGCAGGCGCCGGACGGCCTCCGCTGACCCGCCGCCGCGCTCACGGAGCACCGATCCCCCGCGGTTAGGGTGGTTCCCGTGCGCCCGCCCCTCGGACCCCGGCCCCGCGCCACCGGTCCGCGATGACGGACCGGCACAGCCCCTTCGGCCCCGACGACGACGGCGCATCGCCCTTCGACCGGCCCGCGCGCTCCTCGCGTCCGCGACGGGAGCGGATCCGCCCGCCCGCCGCCGCGCCGCCCGCCGCGAGCCCGCCCGCCGCCGCCGCACCGCCCGCCGCATACGGCCCGGCGGCCACGACCCTGACCGCACCTCCCCCACCCGCCGCGCACGCCGACGCGCACCACGACCACGACCACGACGCCACGCGGTCCCCCACCGGGATCCGCACCGGCCTCGTCACGGGCCTCGCCCTCGTCCTCCTGCTCCTCGCCCTCCGCGCCGCGTCGCCCGCGCTCGGCACCGGCCTCCTGCCCGACCGTCTGCAGGACCTCGTCACCCTCTCCGTCAGCGTCATCGTGGAGTCGCTGCCGTTCGTGATCCTCGGCATCGTGCTCTCGATCGTCGTGCAGGTGTGGGTGCCGCCCGGCGTCATCGAGCGCCGCCTCCCCCGGAACCCGTTCGCGCGCCGCGCCTGCATCTCGTTCCTCGGCATGGCGCTGCCGGTCTGCGAGTGCGGCAACGTGCCGCTCGCCCGCGGTCTCGTGGTGCGCGGCTTCACGGTGCCGGAGTCGATCACGTTCCTGCTCGCGGCGCCGATCCTCAACCCGATCACCATCATCACGACGCACGCGGCGTTCGGCTGGGACGGCTGGATCCTCGTGGCCCGCCTCGTCGGCGGCTTCCTCATCGCGAACGTGGTCGGCTGGCTGTTCAGCCTCCACCCCGAGCCCGACCGCCTCCTTACCGACGAGTTCCGCGCCGAGTGCGCCCTGCCCGACCCGCACGCGCACGGCGGCGCCCGCGTCCGGAAGTCGATCTCGCTGTTCGGGCGCGAGGCGACCACGATCATGCCGGCGCTCGTCATCGGATCCCTGCTGGCCGGGCTCATCCAGGTCGCGGTGCCGCGCGAGGTGCTCGTGACGCTCGGCGGCAGCCCGATCCTCTCGGTTCTCGCGCTGATGTTCCTGGCCTTCGTCGTCTCCGTCTGCTCCAACGTCGACGCGTTCTTCGTGCTCTCGTTCGGATCCGTGTTCCTCCCGGGCGGCATCGTCGCCTTCCTGGTGTTCGGCCCGGTCATCGACGTGAAGATGCTCGCGCTCATGCGCACCACCTACTCGACCCGCACGCTCGTGATGATCACCTCGGTCGTCGCGCTGATCAGCCTCGCGCTGGGATGGGGTGTCAATGCCATCGCCTGACGACCGGCGGTCCGTCGACCGGACCGCCCCCTCCCTCCGCCGCGCCCGCCGCCGTCGCTCCGCGGGCGGCCGCGCCTCCTCGACCGTCGGGCTGGTGCTCCTCGCGGCCTGCATCGTCTCGACGCTGTGGCTCACGATCACCGGCCAGCTCGGCCTCTACATCCACCCCCGCTACTTCGTCTTCACGGGGATCATGGCGGTCATCGGCCTCGTCGCCACCGTCGCCGGGTTCGCGCTCCGCCCGGCCGAGGCGGCCGACGACCACGACCACGCGCACGACCACGACGGCGGCGGATCCGCGTCTCCCGCCGCCCGCCGCACCCTCCGCGCCCGCGCATCCCGCGTCGCCGTCGCGGCCGTCGTCACGGTCACGGTGGTCGCCGTCCTCGTGCTCCCGCCCCGCACGCTCACCACGAGCACGGTCACGCAGCGCGCCCTCAACTCGAGCACGGTCGCCTCCGACGCCGCGCCGGACCAGGAGCTCCTCGGCACGAGCGACTTCTCGACGCTGGGCGTGAAGGACTGGTCGCAGCTCCTCGCGCAGACCACGGATCCCACCTTCTTCACCTCGAAGTCCGTCGACATCACGGGCTTCGTCAGCGCCGACCCCGACGATCCGGACGACGTCTTCTACGTCACGCGCTTCGTCGTGACCTGCTGCGCGGTCGACGCGCAGCCCGTGGGCGTGCCCGTCTACCAGCCCGGCTGGAAGTCGACGCTCCAGACCGACGAGTGGGTGCAGGTGAAGGGGCCGTTCGCCTCCAACCCGAGCGCGAAGAGCCGGCAGCCGCTCGCCGTGATGCCGCAGGGCGTGACGAAGGTCGACCAGCCCGCCGACCCCTACGTCTACTGAGCCGCCCGTGACCGACGCCACCCGATCCCCGCGCGCCTTCCGCCGGGCCTTCACGGCCGTGATCCTCGTGCTCGTCCTCGTCTGCGGCGGCCTGCTCGCGGTGGCCGGCAGCCAGGGTCCCCGGCTCGTGCGCACCGACGTGGATCCGCTCGCCGTCGTGCAGCAGTCCCGCCAGCGGCTCGTGCTCGCGGCCAACCGGCCGCTCCAGCCCGTCGACGCGTCGCGCATCAAGGTGGAGCCCGGCGCGGACTTCACCGTCGACACGCAGGCGGACCGCATCGTCCTCGACTTCACCCGGCCGCTCGCTTACGACGCCGACTACACGATCTCCATCGACGGCGTGCAGGGCGTCGGGGGCGGCCCCGCGTCGGACCTCGCGACGTCGTTCCGCACGGGCGATCCGGGCATGTACGTGCTCGTGCGCGGCGGCGAGCAGCAGGCCGACCGGATCCTCCGCCAGAGCGTCGCGGGCAGCGAGGACGGCGCGAGCGACGTGGTGTTCCAGGCCACGAAGATCCAGGAGTACGCGGTCGTCGGGAAGTCGCTCGTGGTCGCGACGCTCCAGGACGACGGGACCAACGGGCTCGTGATCGCGGCGCTCGACGGATCCGGCCAGGTCGACCTGCCGCTCCCCGGTCGCGGCACGCTGCAGGACCTGCAGGCCGAGGACGCGGGCACCACGGTCGGCTTCCGCTTCACGAGCACCGACGGCGGCACCTACGACGACACGCTGATGGTCGACGACGTGGCCGCCGGTGCCGCGCCGACCCCGGTGGCGGGGCTCGACGGACGGGAGCTGAGCGTGCAGGCGTGGGGCTTCGTGCCGGGACGCCCGCAGCTGGTGGCGCACGGGCAGGACGGCGACCTGTACCTCGTGACGGTCGACGGATCCGCGCCCATCGTGCCGCTCGGCCGCCACGGGACGCTCGGCCCGTTCTCCGCGGACGGCACCCGGCTCGCGGTCACGGATCCGGGCTCGACGACCGAGATCGACCTGCGCACGGCGCAGCAGACGCGGCTGCCCACCGAGACCGGCGGCGCCGACCTGCAGTACGACGGCGCGATCTCGTTCGTGCCCGGCGACGACGGCGCGGTGCTCCGCGTGCGCACCGCGCTGGATCCCGCGACCGGCACCGCGTCGCAGCGCCTCGTGGTCGTGCGCGACGGGCGGGCGAGCGATGTGTACGTGCCGGCGGATCCCGCGACCCGCATCACGGGCCTCTCCGTCACCCCGAACGGCCGGTTCGCGCTGCTCGAGACGGTGCCGGATCCGGCGCGCGGCGCGAGCGACGACTACCCCCGCAACCCGCGCGACTCCACGGTGACGACGCTCCTCGTGGAGCTCGCCACCGGCACGGTCACCCGCAGCGTGGCGGGCTTCGAGATCACGATCGGCTGACCCCGCGTGGACCGTCGGAGGAACGAACAGCCGCTTCGACTCGGTCCGGGACTGTCCCACCGTTCTACTCCGAGGCCTTTCGCGAAGCCCAGTCGCTGACCATGGATGGAGAACCTCCTCGTCGCCACCGTCATCATCGCTCACACCCGCAAGGTGATCGTGCCGCGTAACGCGCCGTTGGAGCGGCAGGCCGGCGCCTTCCGCTTCGGCTACGTCCCGGGTTCCCCGGGCGATCCGAAGGCCCCGGCTGCCCACAAGGGGGCGAGACGAGGCCATCGACGTTCCAAATGCGCAGCACGGGACTCCAACTTCAGCAGTGCGCGTGACGTAGAAATCGGCGGAAATGCCCGCACGCTTACATGTCTGAGACTATGTCGCGGAACAGACTGTTCTTCACGTCATCATCATCCGAGCTGAGGATCTTGACGGACTCACGAAGCTCCCCACTCAGGAACGCCTTCAAGGCGTTGAGTCGCGCGTCAAGACCCGTCAAATTATCAGGCAGCTCCCGCTCGCTCACCAAGCCGCGAATGGGCTCGTTGACACCGGACTTCCACAGGGCAAAACCCAAAGTCCTCAGGTGCAACGCTGGGGTGAAGTTACCAGAACCGCGAGGATACAGCGAGCGCGCTTGGAGCGTGTCCGATGTATCGAAAGAGCCAGGAGATGCAGCAGTAGCGAGGGCACATAAGTATGCCCTGTGCCACGCCCCCTGCTGCCCCCTCGTGGCCTCCAGAGCCTGTTCACGAATGAGTGCCAATGGACTCTTCACCGGACTCCGTAGAGCAAGCAGTTCACGGTAATCGGCCACGGCTCGAGTGTTTGAAGCCGCGTCATAGCGTCGCCCGAATCCAGTCGACCAAAACCACTCCTTAATGAGGGCTTCATGCTCCTCCAAGGGATGAGCATAATCAAAGGCAGCCAGAATAGTGAGCATCTGACGATATGGGAGCCAATCAGAATCCAGCACACCAAGGGAATCTTGCGCATACGAAGCCGCGTGCGCGTAATGCTTCACAGCGTCGCCCCAAAGACGCTCGACATCATCTTTCCCAAGATTCATGACGGCCGACTGGCGCACGTCATTGGACTCCCGAAGAGCAAGAGTCGAGAGAATAGGTAACCCATCGTCACGTAAAAGTTTGATCAAGACCGGATGGTTTGCCTGCGCCTGCTCCCACGCCGTTCTCAAATTAAAGTTTGTAGAATACGTCTTTGCAACCATTAGATCGAACGTCCCCAACTTCACGCCAGTTCTGTTCACCCGCTCGAAAACTCTCGCAACAGCATTGGGCTCAATAGCGCTGTCAACAATTACCGCCGGAACTCTGTAGGAATGAATACCAGATAGATGTTCCCTGTAGACGCGCGTCAGCCACTTGTCAAAGTCGTTGTCAAAGTCTTGCGCGTCACGCCACTCGTAAAAGGACGGAGCATCCCTTAGCGCCGAAAAAGGCAGCAGCTTGTCCTCGAGTTGATCGAGATTTTTCGATACCTTATCCCACACCTCACGGGGCACCGTCACTATCGCTTCGTCTAAAGCATCGACATCCGAGTAATCTATTGACGAAGCTAGCTTTATCGCATAAATCTCGTCGCTCTTGTCTGTTAGCGCCTGATAAAGAGAGGTAAGTCTTTGCTGTCCGTCAAGTATTATGTATATAACGCTGTCAGCGACTTTCGGCGCGTTCTCAATAGGCCGAGGTGAATAAAACTCTTTGTGCTCATTGCCCTCAATAAGCAGTAGGCTGCCCATAGGCCATCCATTGAGGACTGTGCCCAGCAGTGAGCGTATGTCCGCATCACTCCAATCGAAGTCCCGTTGGAAGTTTGGTAACACGACCTGGCCGGTTGATATACCATCGATCAACGCGTTTAGGTTCACATCCTGTGATCTAGTCTCACGCAAATTGGATACAGTCATTGCTTCTCTTCTCGGTCTCGCAGCACACTTTCGAGTCGCTCCCGTGTGCCCTCGGGAGTGCGATCTGTCGCTTTGCTTGTCCACGCTTCTGGCAGCGAGACGGATTGCTCTACGTCCCTCCACGAACGATCGAGCCACTCGCCTACGTCCGTAAGGGCACTCCGCTCGAATTGCATATACATCCAAGACCGAAGTCCTTGGACAGGGCCGCTTGTTAAGCCTACGACAGTAGATTTATCAAATCTAAAGAGAGGCCCCGAAACGGGATCACGTAGGTACCAAATTTCTATAGACGCACCGGGGTGAAGACCGACAGCACTTTTCCAACGATCACGAATTTGTTCCGGTAGGCGCAAAATCTGAGCCTTGTAGCTCGCAACAGGAATATTCATGTCGTCAGCCATGCGGGCGCTGGCGACAGAGAGCGGATCAGCAAGGTATAAACGCACTGAAGTCTTTCGCCTTCCGCATTCGAGGATTCTATCGAGATTCTCATGCAGCCAGGCCTCGGGGTGCGTAATTACGGCATCAATCAAGGACGATGAGGCGTATAATTCCGCCCATGGCACGCTTCCACTCGGCGTCAAGTCTTGAAAACCAATATCCGAGACGCGCTTCTCAAGTTGAGCCAGATTGAGCAACTCACGGGTGAATACCGGCTTTAATATGACATCGGTAATAATGAGGGCGATCCCGATCGGTAGAACTGCTGCGCCGACTGAGGCCGTCGTAACAACAACTAGGTCCCGCCAAGCGTTAGCTTCTTCGGGCTCCCACAACGCACCGAGCGCCACCGACAAAATAATCAAACCCAAACCGACTATGGCACCCAGTAATGCATAGAATCTGAGATTGGCTTGGGTTGCTTCAAATACTGCTTCTTGGTTCTTACTTGCCACGTGAGCCTCTTAGCGGAGTTGATCGGCGCTCCGCAGTACACATCCTCCGAGGACGCTAGCGGCTTGACGCCACCGTACAGCCACAACGGGCAGCCGATGCGGTTGAACTTCAAATACATCGCCACAGCAGACCCCCCTAAGTGGGGCGTGAGAAGTAGAGACAGTCCCGGTAAGCGCATTTGCCAGCGCCACCAGAGACCTGCCTAGACGCCAGAAGAATGCATAGACCTGTCCTTTAGCCGGCGCGGTGCGTGGTTCTATTCGCCCCCCCCCCCGCACGCACGACGGCCCAGGCTCCCGGGAGGGAGACGAGGCCGTCGATGCGTTCTGCTGTGAGCGCAGGTGGTGCGTCCCGGCGATGCCGGGTGGGTGCTACTTGGTGTTGACGGTGATCTTGGCGATGCCGACGACGAGCTGGTCGGTGACCGCGGTGGTGCCGAAGGTGCTGTTCAGCAGGGCGGCGGCGTCGGGGCTGACCTTGACCGTGGTGCCCTCGAGGACGGCGTTGTCACCCTCCATGGCGAGGGGCTTCAGGGTCGTGCCGTCGAGGTTGAAGATGTAGACGTCCTTCATGACCTCGCCGTCGCCGACCTGGACCGAGCCGGTGAGGCGGCTGGTGCCGGGGTCGATGACGAAGTCGGTGAGCTTCACGACGGTGGAGCCGGCGGTGAGGCTGATGCCGGAGCCCGAGTGGTCGATCTCGCCCTGGACGTAGGGGCGGTAGGAGGCCTTGGGGTCGAAGTACTTCACGTTGCCGCCGGTGATGGGGAACGCGAGGGTGCCGGTGGATCCGTCGAGGGTCGCGGTGCCGATGACGCCGGGGGTCAGGCCCAGGGTCGTCAGGGCGCCGGTGAAGCCGGAGTCGAGCGTGACCTTGGTGTCGACACCGGTCAGGGTCGGGACCGACGCGAGCGGCGTCGGAGCGGCCTCGGTCGTGGCGGCGGCCGACGGAGCGGAGGACGCGGACGAGCCGGACGTGGAGTCGGAGGGCGTCGAGCAGGCGGCGAGGCCGACGACGAGGAAGCCGGCGGTGGCGAGGCCGAAGACGGACTTGGTGAGGTTGCGCATGATGTTTCCTTCGCTGTGTGGGCTGGGATCCACCCGGTTCCCCCGGGCGACACAGGGACTTCGGCGCCGCGGCGGATCGGGTTGGGAGCGGTTCTCCTTTCCCAGGTTCTGGCCAGGTTCGCGGGCCGCTCCCCCGGGATCACGGGGATCCGGCTCCGTGCCCGATAACACGCGTGTTGACTTCCGACTGTCGGCGACATATCGTCGATGCATCGCGACAGCACGCCGCGATCCCCACGCATCCGACCGGAAGGAGCGCGACATGCGCACCCACGACGAGAACCATCACCACGACCACGACCACCGCTCCCACGACGGCGTCCCCGCCGACCGCCACGAGCCCCGCATGCAGCACCACCGCGGCGGACGCCCGCGCATCCTGCCGGGCCACCCCCTCGCCCGCGGCTTCCGCCCCGGCGACGGCCCCGGCTTCCCCGGGTTCCCGGGCTTCCCCGGCATGGGCGGCTTCGGCGGCCCGGGCTTCGGCCCGGGCCGCGGTCGCGGCGGACGGGGTCGCGCTCGCCGCGGCGACGTCCGCCTCGCGATCCTCTCCCTGCTCGCCGACGCGCCCTCGAACGGCTACGGCCTCATCACCGGCATCGCCGCGAAGACCGAGGGCGCCTGGCGGCCGAGCCCCGGATCCGTCTACCCGACGCTGCAGCAGCTCGTCGACGAGGATCTGATCGTCGCCGACGAGACGGGCGCCAAGAGCGTCTACTCCCTCACCGACCAGGGCCGCGCCCACGTCGAGGAGCACCAGGCCGAGATCGACGCCGCCTGGGCCGCCACCACCGACAGGTCCGAGGGCGAGGACGCATTCCAGACGAGCCTCATGAAGCTCGCCGGCGTGATCAAGCCGCTCATGCACGACGCGACCGACGCCCAGCGCCAGGCGGCGGCCGCGAAGCTCGACGAGACGCGGCGCGCGCTGTACGCGATCCTCGCCGACTGATCCCGGATCGCCCGGCCCGCGGGCACCCGCACCGACGACGACGGCCCCCGCATCCGCGGGGGCCGTCGTCGTGCGGGAGGGCGGATCAGCGGATCGCCGCTCCCGTGTCGAGGTCGTCGCCGGCCTCGAGGTCGGGGCCGTCGGACTCGGTGATGTCGATGCCGAGGCCGCCGTCGGCCTCGTCGTCTTCGTCGTCGGCCACGGCGTCGTCGTCGAGCGGCACGACGCGCTCGGCGTCGATGGCCTCCTCGGCGTAGCGGGCGTCGGTGCCGACGAGCTCCTCCTCGTCGATGCCGGTGTCGTCCAGGTCGCGGTCGGCGGGGTCGCGCGGGTTCTCGATGTCGCTCACGGTGCTCTCCTCTGCTGGTCGATGCGGCGCGGTGGCGCCGTCCATCGACGCTACGCGCCCTCGCTCCGCGCGCGCTGGCCCCGAGCGCGCCGGGAGCGTCGCGGGAGGGGGCCGGCCGGCCGGGTCAGGAGACGCCGACGGTGATCCGGTGCCAGCCCGTCGCGCCGTCGGGGGCGGGCGGCGCCTCGTCGGAGGTCTGCGTGGCGCCCGTCGTGTCGGTCGCGCGCACCTCCACGCTGTGGGATCCGCTCGCCGCGTCCCACGCGTACGACCACTGCCGCCAGGTGTCCGCGCCCACGCCGTCGCCCAGCGTCGCCTCGACCCAGTCGCCCTCGTCGACGCGCACCTCCACCTTCTCGATGCCGGTGTGCTGCGCCCAGGCCATGCCGGCGATGGCCGTTCGGCCGGCGTCGACGCGCGCGCCGGAGCGCGGGGTGTCGATGCGGGAGCCGGTCTTGATCGGGCCGCGCTCGGTCCAGCCGCGGGTCGACCAGTACGCCACGTCCTCGGCGAAGGTCGTGACCTTCAGCTCGGTGACCCACTTGGTGGCGGAGACGTAGCCGTAGAGGCCGGGCACCACCATCCGCACCGGGAAGCCGTGCTCCTGCGGCAGCGGCTCGCCGTTCATGCCGACCGCGAGGATGGACGCCCGGTCGGGATCCGTGAGCGCCTCGAGCGGCGTGCTCGCGGTCCAGCCGTCCTGGCTCGTGGAGAGCACCATGTCGGCGCCGGCGGTGGGCCGGGCACGCTCGAGCAGCAGGCGGATGGGGTAGCCGAGCCACAGCGCGTTGCCGATGAGGTTCCCCCCGACCTCGTTCGAGACGCAGGTGAGGGTGGTCACGTGCTCTTCGAGCGGGAGGGCGAGCAGCTCGGCGAACGTGATCTCGACCTCCTGCTCGACCATGCCGGTGATCCGCAGCGTCCACGAGGACGCGTCGACCGACGGCACCTGCAGGGCGGTGTCGATGCGGTAGAAGTCGGCGGCGGGCGTGACGAAGGGCGCGAGGCCGGGGACGCCGAGCTCGGCGGACGCGGGGATGGCGGCGGCGGGCGTGGTCGCCCGCGGGAGCACGAGCGTGCGGCGGAAGTCGTCCACGCGGGCGGAGGCGGCGTTGATGCCGCGGGCCACGGATCCGGCGACCACGGACGCGGCGCCGGCCACGACCGTCATGAGGAGGAACGTGCGGCGCTCGACGCGCGCGCCGGATCGCGGGGTGAGGGGCGCGCGCTGGGCCGGGCGGGCGATGCCGCGCACGGGCTCCGCGGTCTGGGCCGCATATGAAGCCGAGCGGGTGGCGGCGTCGCGCCAGTCGCGGAGGCGGTCGGCGCCGCGGTGGAGGATGAAGACGCCCGCCATCATGCCGACGATGGTGGGGATCGCCGCGGCGCCCGTGGCTCCGGCGCGCGTGGTGGCCGCGAGCACGGCGATCCCGGCGAACACGGCGAGCACCACCACACCGAGCGGCGGGCGGCGCACCTGCAGGATCCCGGCGAGCGCGGCCGCCGCGAGCACGACGACGCCGAGCACGACGAGCAGCGCGACCTTGTCGCCCGTGCCGAACAGGGCGATCACCGTGTCCTTCACGCCCGCGGGCACGAGGTCGATGACGAGCGCGCCGACCGCGAGCACCGGGCTCGCGGCGGGCGCCACGAAGGCGGCGGCGATCTCGGCGACGGCCAGCACGGCGAGCGCCGCGACCACCCCGAGGAACGCCGACCACGCGCGGAGGGCCGCGCGGGTCACGGGGCGACCGGCTTGCTGTACGGCAGGATCACGTCGAAGCGGCAGCCGCCGTCGACGTTCTGGACGGTCACGTCGCCGTCGTGCGCGCGGACGATGCCGCGCACGATCGCGAGGCCGAGGCCCGCGCCGCCGCCGCCCGACGCGTAGCCGCCGTCGTGCGAGCCCTCCGCCTGCACGGCGGGATCCGGCGCCGCGGCCTCCGCGGTCGCGGCCGGGAAGTCGGGCCCCAGCGCGGCCTTCGCGGCGGCGCTCGCGCCGTACGCGCGCGGGGTGCGGGATCCGGTGCTGCGCCAGCCCGCGTCGAACACGCGCGGGAGGTCGGCCTCGGGGATGCCGCCCGCGGTGTCCTCCACGGACAGCACGGCGAGGTTGCCGGAGTCGCGATGCGCGGAGATGACGATGCGGCCGCCCGGGAGCGACTGCTGGATGGCGTTCATGACGAGGTTGCCGACGACGCGCGAGAGCTCGCGCGGATCGCCCTGCACCACGAGGTCGTCGTGCTTGGTGACGCCGCGGAGGTCGACCTGCCGGGCCTGGGCCACGGGGCCGAGCTCGGCCACCGTGTCGCTCACGACGTCGTAGAGGGAGACGCGCTCGACCGCGAGCTCGAGGCTGCCGGAGTTGATCCGCGACAGCTCGAACAGGTCGTCGACCATGCCGTTGAGGCGGTTCGCCTGCACCCGGATCTGCCGGAAGTAGCGGTGCTCGTCGTCGACCATGCCGTCCTCCAGGGACTCGGCCATGGCGCGGATCCCCGCGAGCGGCGTGCGCAGGTCGTGCGACATCCACGCGATGAGCTCGCGGCGGCTGCGCTCCTGCGCCTCCATGCGGTCGCGGGCGTCGGCGAGGCGGCGGTTGGCGGCGCTCAGCTCGCGGGCCAGCTGCGCGAACTCGGTGCTGGTGGGGCGGTTCGGCTCGACGGCCGCCTCCTCGCCCATGGACGCGGCGTAGCGGCCGAGCTCGCGGCTGCCGCGCACGAGGGTCATTCCGAGCATCGCGGCCATGACGAGCGAGACGAGAGCGGAGACGGCGGCGACGGAGAGGAACGCGGTGAGGCCGGCGTCGTCGACGAGCATGCCGGCGGTGACCGCGACCATGCCGCCCACGACCGAGAGCACGGCGGCGAGCGCGACCACGCAGATCTGGAGCACGAGCGACCGGCGGCGGAGCAGTCGCAGCAGCACGCTCGCGCCGAGGCCCACGATGGCGGCGCAGACGAGCGCCGTCAGGACGACGATGAGGAAGGAGTCGGGGGTCACGCGTCGTCCCCGGCGGCGGGGGCGGATGCGCCGGCCGGCTCGGAGCCGGCGGCCTCGGCGGCGCCGTCTGCGCCCTCCGCGCCGGCCGCGGCCGCGGGAGCAGCGGGCGCCGCCGCGACGGGCGCCGCCGCATCCGGGTCGAAGCGGTAGCCCACGCCCCACACGGTGCCGAGGAGCACGGGGTGCGCGGGATCCGCCTCGATCTTCTCCCGCAGGCGCCGCACGTGCACGGTGACGGTGGAGAGGTCGCCGATCTCCCAGCCCCACACGGAGCGGAGCAGGTCGTCGCGGCCGAAGACGCGGCGCGGGTTCCGCAGCAGGAAGGCGAGCAGGTCGAACTCGCGCGAGGTGAGGGAGAGCATCGCGCCTGCCTGGTGGATCTCGCGCGCACCCAGGTCGAGCACGAACGGGCCCGCCACGAACGGCGGCTCCGGCGCGGCCTCGGGCACGGTGCGGCGGAGCACGGCGCGCACGCGCAGCACGAGCTCGCGCGGGGAGAAGGGCTTCGCGAGGTAGTCGTCGGCGCCGGCGTCGAGGCCGTTGACGCGGTCCTCGCCCTGGCCGAGCGCCGTGAGCATGACGACGGGCACGGGCGACTCGGGGTGGTGGGCGCGGATCCGGCGGCACACCTCGAGGCCGTCGAGGCCGGGGAGCATGCGGTCGAGCACCACGAGGTCGGGCATCCGCTCGGTGGCGACGCGCACCGCCTCCAGGCCGTCGGCCACGGTCTCCACCTGGAAGCCCGAGGCCTTGAGGTAGCGGCACACGACCTCGTTCACGGTCGGGTCGTCCTCCACCACGAGGATGCGCCGGCCGCGGAGGGGATCCTGCCGGTTCGCGTCGGGCCGCGCGGGGTCGGTGCGCGCGGCGTCGGGGCGCGCGGGGTCGGGACGCGCGGGGTCGGGACGCGCGGGGTCGGGACGCGCGGGGTCGTAGGTGGGGCTCACCCGGCCAGACTATGCGCGCTCCCTGGGGCGGCACCCGCGCGGTGTCCGGCTTGCGAGCGAGCCGTCACCCCTGCGGAGACGCCCATGCGCGTGCTCCTAGGCTCGTCGGATGACGCAAGCGCTCGTGGACGTGGTCCTCCCCTGCCTCGACGAGGAGGAGGCCCTGCCCTGGGTGCTGTCGCGCCTGCCCGACGGGTACCGCGCCATCGTCGTGGACAACGGATCGACCGACCGCTCGGCGGAGGTCGCGCGGGAGCACGGCGCGCTCGTCGTCGCCGAGGCGCGTCGCGGGTTCGGGGCGGCGGCGCACGCCGGCCTCGAGGCCGCCACCGCGCCGCTCGTCGCGTTCTGCGACGCCGACGCGTCGATGGATCCGGCGCTCCTCCCCCGCGTCGTCGACCCGGTGCGCGACGGCGAGCGCGACCTCGTGCTCGGCCGGCGAATCCCGTCGACGCGCGGCGCCTGGCCGCCGCACGCCCGCATCGCGAACATGGAGCTGGCCCGGCGGCTGCGGCGGATCACGGGCGTGCCGTTGCACGACCTCGGCCCGATGCGCTGCGGTCGGCGCGAGGAGCTGCTGGCCCTGGGGATCCTCGACCGGCGCAGCGGCTATCCGCTGGAGATGCTGCTGCGGGCGTCGGCCGCCGGGTGGCGCATCCTGGAGGTGGACATGCCGTACGCCCCGCGCGTCGGACGGTCCAAGGTCACCGGCACCGTGCGCGGGACCATCACGGCCGTCCGCGACATGTCGCGCGTGCTCGCGGAGGCGCGTGCCGCCGCAGCGGGGGCCGACCACGCACCGGGAGGATCCGCATGACCGCCGTCGTCGTCATCGCCAAGGAGTGCATCCCGGGCCGCGTGAAGACGCGACTGCATCCGCCGTTCACGCTGGAGGAGGCGGCCGGTCTCGCGTCCGCCGCCCTCGCCGACACGCTCGCCGCGGTGGACGCCGCCGCGCCCGAGCGCCGCGTGCTCCTGTTCGACGGCGCGAACCCGCCCGCCGAGGCGGCCGGCTACGACGTGATCCCGCAGGTCACGGGCGACCTCGACGAGCGGCTCGCCGCCATGTTCGACGCGCTCGACGGGCCCGTCCTCCTCGTGGGGATGGACACGCCGCAGCTCACCGCCGACCTCCTCCGCCCGGTCCTCGACTCGTGGGCCGACGGCGCCCGCGGCCCCGACGCCTGGTTCGGGCCCGCGAACGACGGCGGCTTCTGGGCGCTCGGCCTCCGGGATCCGGACGGTGCGCTCGTGCGCGGCGTGCCCATGTCGCGCGACGACACGGGCGCCGTGCAGCTGTCCCGCCTGCTCGACGCGGGGCTCGACGTCGCGATGCTGCCCGAGCTCACCGACGTCGACACCGTGGACGACGCCCGGGAGGCGGCCGCGGCCGCGCCCGCCCATCGCTTCGCCGCCGCGCTCCGAATCCTGGAGGTCGCCGCGGGATCCCGCGCCGGCTCCACCGCATCCGCACCATCCCTGGGGGGACCCGCATGAGCCTGGCCGTCGAGCAGCCCGAGGACCGCGCCGTCACGCGCGAGCGCACCTTCGGATCCGGGGGCGGCGAGCCCTACGCCCGCGCCCTCCGCGACTCCGGCGAGGTGCTGTTCCTCTCGCTCGCCTCGTCCGACGGCGGGGACGATGACGAGGTCATCGACATCAGCCGCTGGAGCGCCGACGCCGACGCGGTCGACGCGAGCCTCCTCGCGGACGCCTCGGGTCCCGTGCTCGACATCGGCTGCGGCCCGGGCCGCATGGTCCGCGCGGCCATGGACGCGGGCCTCTCCGCGATGGGCATCGACGTCTCCCCCACCGTGGTGGAGATGGCGGCCGGCCTCGGCCTGCCCGTGCTCCGCCGCTCGGTCTTCGAGGGGCTCCCCCGCGAGGGCGGATGGGGCACGCTCCTCCTCCTCGACGGCAACATCGGCATCGGCGGCGACGCCGCCGCCCTCCTCGCCCGCTGCGGCGAGCTGCTCGACGACGACGGCTCCCTCGTGGTGGAGACGCACGTGGATCCCACCCGCGACCGCACCTTCGAGTGCACGGTCGAGGACGCCCACGGCCGCGCGAGCGACCCGTTCCCGTGGGCCCAGGTCGGCCGCGACGCCGTCGCGCGTCTCGCCGCCGCGGCCGGCCTCGCGCCCGCTCAGTCCTGGGTGACCGGCGGCCGCGCCTTCTCGCGCCTCGTCCGCGCGTAGAGCACGGCGACCGCGGCGGTCGCCACCGCGGTGGCGACCCACAGCAGCGCGAGGCGCGGCGCGTAGTCGGCGATGAGGATCGTCGGGTTGTCGTTCCCGAGCGCCCGCGCGCGGATCTCCGGGACGACCACGAGGGTCATCACGGCCATCATCACGACGCCCGCCTGCACGATGACGACGACGCCGGGCGGCACGCGCCGACCCGCGCGGCGGATCAGGAGCCCCACGACGAAGACGACGGGCGACAGGATCGCGTCGTGCACGAGGATCGCGAGGAGCAGGAAGACGGCGACGCCGACGATCTGGTCGTGGCTCTGCGTCTCGTACAGCGTGCGCGCGCCGAGCAGGAGCACGGCGACCCCCACGGCGATCAGCGCGATGCGGACCGCGAGGATCCGACGGGAGCCGGTCATCACACCACCTCCAGGGTCGAGAGCCACTTGGTCTGCAGCACGCCGGGACGCCCGGGCGCGATCATGCGCGCCGGGTAGCCGTGCTGGATGTCGAGGGGCGCGCCGTCGAGCTCGAGCGCCACGAGGGTCAGCGGGTCGCGCACGTACTCGGGGCCCATCTCGGTGGCCCGGAAGCCGCCGTTCTGCTCGAGGCTCGTGACGCGCAGGCGCGCGCCCGGGTCGGCGCCCACGGCGTCCATGAGGTCCTTCAGCCGCACGCCGCGCCAGTCGGCGGACTGGCTCCAGCCCTCCACGCACGCGATGGGGAGCGTCGCGGAGACGAGCCCCATGCCGCGGAGGTCCGCCATCGTGAAGGCGCGCGACACGTCGCCGTTGGAGACCGTGAGCGTCCACGCGGGATCGACGGCCGTCTCGGTGACGCCCGCCGCCTCGGCCGTGCGGTTCACCGGCAGCCCCTGCGGGCCGGTGCCCGTGACGCGCGGGCCGAACGCGTTGAACGGCGCGAGGATCCGGAACGACTGCCCGGCCGTGAGGCCGACGACCGCGGCGACGGACGCGCCGACCGCGACGAGGAAGCCGCGGCGCGCGACGGGCGTCGGCGGGACGGGCGTGCCGTCGATCCACGCGGTGACGCGGCCGGTGATCCCCCGCGGGGCGGTCTCCGGAGCGGCGACGGCGACGGGGGCGTCCTCGACGATGGGCGACTCGTCCGCCTGCCCGCGTCGCCAGTGCCCGGCGATGGCGGGCAGCTTCACGCCGATGTGGATCGCCAGCGACCCGATCACCACGAACGCCAGCGCGTAGTGCGTCTGGCGGAAGTAGAACGGGAACGGCACCCACTGGAACGTGTTGAGGAGGCCCATCGCCACCTCGAGCAGCGACGCCCCCACGAAGACCGCGATGGACGCGCGCTCGAGGAACGAGACCACGCCGGTGATCGGCGGGTAGGTCAGCAGCTCGGGGAAGACGATCCAGAGCTTGGCGAGCAGGAGCGGCACGCAGGCGATGCCCGCCGTGATGTGCAGCCCCTGCGACACGCGGTAGAGCGAGACGGGCGCGGTCGGGAAGCGCATCCACGGCAGCGGGTCCTGCAGGAAGTGGCTGTAGAGGCCCGTCGAGAAGCAGATCAGGAACGCGAGTCCCAGCAGGCGGCCGATGACGACCGCCATCCGGGTCGTGCGCGCGGGCGACGCGAGCCGGCGCCTCGCCTCGTGCATCAGTGTCCGCATGGGGGCGCTCCTGCGTCTCGGGGGTGGGTCGTGCGGTGCGTGGGGCGATCATGCGGCCGGCGTTCGACAAGATGGGGTGTGCGCACCGCCCTCACCGCCTTCGTCCTGGTCGTCATGGTCGCGTTGACCGGATGGTCGGTCGTGTCGTTCGATCTGTTCGGGGACTCCGACGACGAGGCGTTCTTCCGCCGCGAGGGTGCCGCGCCGCTGTTCTGGCTCGTCGTCGTGCTCTGGGTGTTGTTCGGAGCCGCGGTGCTCCTGGTGCGGAGGATCCGCGTCGAGGATGCGTCGCTGCTCGTCGTCTCCGGCTCGCTGGTGCTCGCGCTGGCCGCCATGGCCGGCCCGCCCACCACCAGCACGGACTCCGCACGCTACGCCTGGGACGGGATCGTGCAGACGCACGGCACGTCACCGTACCTCCACACCCCCGCGGATCCGGACCTCAACAGCATCAAGCCGGACTGGTTGTACCCCGCACCCGTCTACCGGGAGGACGGCACGTGGCGCTGCGAGGAGCGGCGGACGCAGGGGTACTTCGAGACCGGCGGCGGGCCGGGCCGCTGCACGGCCCTCAACCGCCCGTACGTCCCCACCATCTACCCGCCCGCCGCGGAGATGTACTTCGCGGCCGTGCGCGCGGTCGTCCCGGACGGCGTGGGCTACGGCGCGTTCCAGGTGGGGGGCGTGCTCATCCAGACGGCGATCACGCTGCTGCTCGTGCGCGCCCTGCGGCGGCGCGGGAAGCCGATCTGGTGGGCGGCCCTCTGGGGCTGGTGCCCGCTGGTGGCGAGCGAGGTCGTGAACAACTCCCACGTGGATGCGCTCGGGGCCCTGCTCGCCCTGGCGGCGACGCTGCTCGTGGCGGGCGGTCGGCGCTGGCGGGGCGGCATCGCGCTGGGAGCCGCCATCGCGACGAAGCTGATCCCCGTGATCGCGGCGCCCGCGCTCCTCCGGAAGCAGCCCTGGAAGGTCATCGTCGCGGCGGTCGTGACCTTCGCGCTCCTGTACGTGCCGTACGTGCTCACGACGGGGATCGCGGTGCTCGGCTACCTGCCCGGCTACCTCTCCGAGGAGGGGTACGAGTCGGGCGGGTCGTTCCCGCTCGTGGAGCTCCTGGTTCCCGACGGGTTCGGGCTCGTCACGGTCGCGCTGATCCTCGCGGTGACGGCCGGGCTCGTCTGGTGGCGCACGGATCCCTCCGATCCCTGGCTCGGCCAGCTCGTGATGATCGGCGTGACGCTGCTCGCGGTCAGCCCGCGCTACTCCTGGTACGCGCTGCTGCTCATCCCGTTCATCGCGATGACGGGACGGAGCGAGTGGTTCGCCGTGGTGGGCGCGCTCGCGCTGCGGCTGTTCGCGCCCGACCTCTGGGCCTGGCAGGCCGCGCTCGTGGCGGCGGTCGTGATCGTCGTGGTCGGCTCGCTCGCGCGGCTCGGGCCCGACGGGCGGCGGCGGCTCGTGCCGGCGCGCCTGCGCGGGCGGGTCGGGCGGAGCGGACGGAGCGGACCGGAGCCCGTGGCGGCGGGAGCGCGCGGCGACAGGCCGTCCGCGGACGAGGCGCGCGGCGACTGAGGCGGGCGGCGGCTGAGGCGGGCGCCGGCTGAGGCGCGCGCCGGCTGAGGCGGGCGCCGGCTGATCAGCGCGGGCGCGGGATCCGCACCACCAGCACCTCGCCCGCTCCCGGACGCAGGGCCGCGAACGCGACGGCGTCCAGCTCGGCGACTAGTTCGGATCCGGCGGTCGGCACGATGGCGGCCGCGGCCGACGACGGCGCTCGGCCGTCGCGTCCCTCGGGGTCGTCGCCGCGCAGCCGGAGCGTCACGCGCACCCGTCCCGCGGCGCCGTCCACGCGCCGCACCTCGCCGAGCGCGGTGATGCCGTCGGCGTCCGCGATGCCGTCGGCCCCGGCGGCCGACCCCCCGCCCACCGCGGGACGCGCGAGCCGCACGTCGCCGGGCGCCGCGATCAGCACGACCTCGGCGCCCGCGGCGTCCCGGGCCGGGATCCGGTTCATGCCCACGAGCCGCGCCACGTACGCGGTCGCCGGCCGGCCGGCCACCTCCGCCGGGTCGCCCTCCTGCACCGTCCGGCCGGCCTCGAGCACGAGGATCCGGTCCGCCAGCGCGAGCGCGTCCACCGGGTCGTGCGTCACGAGCACCGCCGCGCCGCCGAACCGGCCGAGCTCCTCGGCGAGGAGGTCGCGCACGTCGAGCCGCGTGCCGGCGTCGAGCGCGGCCATCGGCTCGTCGAGGAGGAGCAGCGGCGGCTCGAGCACGAGCGCGCGGGCGAGCGCGACGCGCTGCGACTGGCCGCCGGACAGCGCCGCGGGCCGGCGGTCGGCGAGGTGCGCGATCCCGAGCCGGTCGAGGAGGGCGCGCGCCCGCTCCTCCGCGACCGCCCGCGCGACGCCGTGCGCACGCGGGCCGAAGGCGACGTTGGCCAGCGCGGACAGGTGCGGGAAGAGCAGGTGGTCCTGGAAGACGACGCCGATGCCGCGGTGCTCGGCGGGGATCCGCAAGCCGGCGCCGGCGCCCGCTGCCGGGCCGCCGCCCGCCCGCTCCAGCTCGCGCCCGTCGAGCGCGACGCGTCCCGCCGTGAGCGGCGTCAGCCCCGCGAGCGCACGGAGCAGCGTCGACTTCCCGGCGCCGTTCGGCCCGACGACCGCGGTCGTGGATCCGGCCGGCACCCGCAGCGCGACGTCGAGCCGGAAGGCCGGGCGCTCGACGACGACGAGCGCGTCGAGCCCGAAGCGCACGTCGAGATCGTCGGCCGCGTCGAGCCCGTCGACGCCCGGCCCGGAGCCCCCGCTCACGCGTGCACCCCCGACGCCCACCGGTCGCGCAGGCTCACGAGCACGACCACCGACACCGCGAGCAGCACGAGGCTCAGCACGACGGCGGCGTCCGGATCCGTCTGCAGCGCCAGGTACGCGGACAGCGGCACGGTCTGCGTCACGCCCGGGAAGCTGCCGGCGAACGTGAGCGTCGCGCCGAACTCGCCGAGCGCGCGGGCGAAGCACAGCACCGCGCCCGCCCCGATCCCGGGCGCCACGAGCGGCAGGGTCACGCGCCGGAGCACGGTCCAGCGGCTCGCGCCGAGGGTCGCGGCCGCGTCCTCGAAGCGGCGGTCGGCGCCGCGCAGCGCCCCCTCCACCGCGAGCACGAGGAACGGCATGGCCACGAAGGTCTCGGCGATCACCACGGCGGGCGTCGTGAAGGGGATCGTGATCCCCGTCAGCGCCTCCAGCGGCCCGCCGATCAGCCCGCGGCGCCCGAGGAGGAGGAGCAGGGCCACGCCGCCGATCACGGGAGGGAGCACGAGCGGCACGGTCACGAGCGCCCGCAGGATCCGCTGCACCACGGGCGGCCGGCCGGCCGAGCGCGACAGCGCGAACGCGAGCGGCACCCCGAGCAGCAGGCTCAGCGCGGTCGCGCCGAGGGCGCTGCCGAGCGAGAGGCCGAGCGCGCGAGCGATGGCCGGATCCGCCAGCCGCTCCCCCAGCGTCGCCCACGGCGCGCGCACCACGAGGGCCGCGAGCGGCAGCACGAGGAACGCGAGGGCGACGCCCGCGGGGATCCAGAGGAGGGCGGGCACGCGGTCGGCGCGCTCGCCCGCGGGGGTGCGCGGGCGGATCCGCGCGCGGGCGGTCACGCGCTCAGGGCGCACGGAACCCCGCGGCGTCGAAGCGGGCGCGGGCGGCGTCGCCCGCCACGAAGTCGGCGAAGGCCGCCGCGGCGGCGGGCGACGCGGATCCGGCGAGCGGCGCCACGACGCAGTCGGTCGTCACGTTCGCGTCGTCCGGCAGCGGCACGCCCTCGACCCGGTCGCCGGCGGCGCGCACGTCGGTCTCGTAGACGACGGCCGCGTCCACCTCGCCGAGCTCGACGCGCGTGAGGGCGGCGCGCACGTCCTGCTCGAGCGAGTCCGGCTGCGGCGTGACACCTGCCTTCGCGAACGCCTGCGCCGCGGCGGCGCCGCACGGCACCTCGGGCGCGCACAGGGCGAGCGTGCGTCCGGCGTCGGCGAAGTCGCCGAGCCCCGCGACGCGTCCCGGGTTCCCCGGCGGCACCGCGATCTCGAGGGCGTTGCGGGCGAACACGCGGGGATCTGCGGCCGTCTCCCCCGCGTCGACCACCGTCTGCATGGTGGCCGTGGAGGCGGAGGCGAACGCGTCGGCGGGCGCGCCCTGCACGATCTGCTGCGCGAGGGTCGAGCTGCCGCCGTACGAGACCGTCACGGTCACGCCCGGATGCGCCGCCTCGAAGTCGGTCGCGACCTCGTCCATGCTGCCGGTGAGGGAGGCCGCGGCCTGCACGACGAGGGTGCCGGAGAGCTCGTCCGGGGCGGGGTCGGGGACGTCCGCGGGCGCGGATCCGCCCGCGGAGCACCCGGCCAGCAGCCCGACGGCGAGCGCCCCGACGACGGCCGCGCGCACGCGCACGCGGACGCGGCCCATCACGCGCGCCCGCCCGTCAGCGACTCCGGCGCGAGCGCCTCGACGCCCACGTTCGTGGCCTTCACGGTCGCGACGGCGGGCGCGCCCACCTCGAGTCCCAGCTCGTCGGCGGCCTCGCGGCTGATCAGCGACACCACCCGGAACGGACCCGCCTGGATCTCGACCTGCGCCATGACCCCGTCGCGCACGACGCGCGTGACGATGCCGGGCATCCGGTTCCGGGCCGACGCGAGCGGCGCGCGGGAGGAGGATGCGGCGAGCGCTCCGTCCGCCGCGAGCTCGGTGGCGAGGTGGGCGAGCTGCACGCCGTCCACGAGGATCAGCCGGCCCTCGCCGCGCACGAGCTCGATGCGGCCCGCGTCGGCCCAGCGGCGGAGGGTGTCGTCGCTCACGCCGATGAGCGCGGCGGCCTCGCTCACGCGGTAGCGGAAGGGCGGGACGCCGGTCCGCGCCGCCACGCGCTCATCGGCATCCGCGGCTCGCGCGGCCTTCCCGTCCCTGTTCTGCGTCATGCGAGGATCCTATGCGCCGCGCCCGCGGTGAGCCATGTCCGCGCGCACGGGCGCCGCGTCGGGCCCCCGGCACCGCGCGCGTAGCCTGGGGGCATGAGCACCTCCCTGGGGATGCCGGCCATGCCGCGTCCCGCCGCCGCGCCGGGACCCGCCCGGCCCGACGATCCGGCGCTCCTCGACACCCACGGCCGCCGCGCGACCGACCTCCGCATCTCGCTCACCGACCGCTGCAACCTGCGTTGCACGTACTGCATGCCGGCGGAGGGACTGCCCTTCACGCCCGACCGGCAGGCGCTGCAGCTCGCCGAGATCGAGCGGCTCGTGCGCATCGGCACGCGCGACCTCGGAGTGCGCCAGGTGCGGTTCACGGGCGGCGAGCCGCTGCTGCGCCGCGACCTGCTGGAGATCATCGCCGCGTGCGCCGCGCTCCCCGACCGGCCGGAGATCTCGCTCACCACCAACGCCATCGGGCTCGCCTCCCGCGCGCAGGCGCTCAAGGACGCGGGGCTCGACCGGATCAACGTCTCGCTCGACTCCGTGCACCCCGAGACGTTCCGCCTCATCACGCGCCGGCCGTTCCTCGACCGCGTGCTCGAGGGCATCGACGCCGCGGCGGCCGCGGGGCTCGCGCCCATCAAGATCAACGCGGTGCTCGTGCGCGGCGTCAACGACGACCAGGCGGCGGATCTCCTCGCCTGGGCGTTGCAGGGCGGCCATCAGCTCCGCTTCATCGAGCAGATGCCGCTCGACGCCGACCACGCGTGGGACCGCGACGAGATGATCACGGCGGCCGAGGTCCGCGGCCGTCTCGCGGAGCGCTTCACGCTCGTGCCCGACGAGGATCCGCGCGACGGCGCCCCCGCCGAGCTCTGGCGCGTGCACTCCCGCGAGGGCGGCGCCGGCACCGCGATGCTCGGCCGCGTGGGCGTCATCGCGAGCGTCACCGAGCCGTTCTGCGCCGACTGCCGCCGCACGCGCTTGACCGCCACGGGCGGCGTGCGGAGCTGCCTGTTCTCGCACACCGAGACCGACCTGCTCGCGCCGCTGCGCTCCGGCGCCTCCGACGCCGAGGTCGCCGACCTGTGGCGCCAGGCGATGTGGGCGAAGCCGAAGGGCCACGGCATGGACCAGGCCGACTTCATCCAGCCCGCCCGCTCGATGAGCGCGATCGGCGGCTGACGTGATCGTGCCCGTGGAGCTCTTCGCCGCCGCGTCCGCCGCGCTCGGCCGGACGACCGACACGCTCGACCTGCCCGACGGCGCCGCGCTCGGCGACCTGATGGACGCGCTCGGCGCGCGGGCCGCGGCGTCGACGGATCCCGCCAACGCCGCGGCCGTGCTGGCCCGCTGCACCTACCTCGTGGAGGGCGTCGCGACCACCGACCGCGACGCCCCCCTCACCGCGGGCAGCGCGGTGGACGTGCTGCCGCCGTTCTCGGGCGGCTGATCGCGCGACGTCGCGCCGCGAACGGCCGCCGCAGACGCACCGCCGCCCGCCGTCCGAGGATGCGGACGACGGGCGGCGGATGACGCGCGGTGGTGACGGGATCAGGATCCCGCGGTGCCCTTCTCCTGGAGCTTCCCGTCGACGATGGTGTAGGTCGTGTTGACGAAGATCGTCGACGTGCTGTCGAGGGGCACGGAGCCGAAGCCGCTGTCGTACACGTACTTCTCCTCCACCTGACCCGACGTGGTCGAGTACACGTCGATGCTGCCGTTGGATGCCAGTTCGATGGTGAGCTGCGGCATCCGCGTCACCGTGTAGGTGACGGGGCTGGAGGCAGAGAGGTACGGCCCGTGGAACGGGCAGCTGGACGGGAGGTCCGCATCGGTGTGGGCCGCACAGGACGCGATCGTGTCCTCGATGCCCTTCGTGATCTCGGACGTGAGCTTGTCCGTCGGCTTCGTCGTGAGCTGAAGCGAGACCGCCTTCGAGTCCGCGACCGTGGCGTCGGCGGTCTCACTGGTGAGGTAGTCGGTCCCGGCGACGGCGATCGTGTAGTCGCCCGGGAACGCCGGGAAGCGCTGCGGCGTGTAGTAGTCAGCGCCCTGGTGCTGGACAGCGCCGATCTGCACGCCGTTCGCGGTGATGGCCGCGCCGTCCAGCGCCGGGGACACGTTGATCTCGACGTAGCCGCCGAGGGACGACGTGATCCGCCACTGGTCCTGGATGAGCCACTGCGTGCTCACACGCGCCAGGGTGAGCGTGGTCGTGTGCGAGACGCCGCCCTGCTGGTAGGTCAGGGTGGCGTTCGCCTGGTCGCCGTCCTGCTGGACGACGCCGACCTCGACGTCCGAGATGCGCCCGGTGGCCGCCTGCAGCACCTGGTCGGTGAGCATGCCGGATCCCATGCCGTCGATCTGCGCCATGGCGCCGGCGGCGGAGGCGTCGCCGTCGGCGATGTCCTGGACGAAGGTCGTGGCGGCCGCGCCCGGGCCCCACACGCTCGAGCGCAGGACGCCCGCCGTGATGGAGAGGCCCACGATGACGACGAGGCAGGCCCCGCCGATGACCAGGCTGCGGATGAGGATCCGACGCGCGCGCGGCGACATCGGCGTGACCGCCTCGGCGCCGGGGACGGTGGCGGATGCGTCGGCATCCGCGACGGCCGCGGCGCCGACGAGCGCTCCAGCGGGCGCGTCACCCGGGGCCGCCGCACGGGGCGCACGAGCCCGGGGCGCGACGACCGCGTCCCGTCCGACGAGCCGGGCGAGGAGGCGCTGCGGCGCACCCGCTCCGGCGCCGACGCCGAGCACGCGAGGCACGACGTACCGCGCGAGCGCCTCCACGCCGGTGCCCCAGACGGCGAGGATCACCGGCATCCACGGGGTGATGCCCACGGAGCCCGAGCCGCCGACGCCCGACACGTGCACGGAGAGGACGACGGTGCCGACCATCAGCCACACGATGCCGACGAGGGCGTAGGCCACGGGCGTGAGCGCCCAGTCGAACGCGGTGCGGCGTGCGCCACCGCGGCGGACGGCGAGCGCGACCGAGGCGACGAGCGCGAACAGCACGGCCACGAGCACGAGCAGCCAGATCGCCGGCGTGGGGCTGTCGAGGATGGAGAACGACGTCGACGAGGGCTTGTAGCTCGCGCCCTCGAGCGTGCGCGCCAGCTGGACGACGGAGTCGGAGACGGAGAGCGACCCGAACATGCCGACGACGGCCATGCCGATGGCGCCGTTGCCGATGAGCAGCGGCAGCGCCGCGAAGGTGCCGGGGACGCCGGTGAACGCGAGCTCAACGAGCAGCGCGAGGCCGGACGCCACGACGAAGGCACCGAGGTGCACGGAGGCCACGCGGAGGGCACCGAGGCCCGCGGCGACGACCGGGTGCAGCTGGACCAGCCAGGTCGGGCGCGCGAGGAGCGTCGCGAGCACGCCCACGAGGAACGCCACGAGGACGGATCCCGGCGTGGTCGCGGAGATGTCGCCGAGGGAGACGGAGCTCTGCGCGGGCACCCGGAAGGTGAGCACGGCGCCGAGCAGCAGGCTGACCGCCGCGAGCACGAGGCCGGAGACGAGGGAGGTCGCCAGGCGCACGCGGAACGGCTGGTCGCGGCGGTGCGCGAGGCGCGCGATGAGCACGAGCGCGACGAGCTGCGCGAGGGCGACGACGACCGGCACCACGCCGAGGTCGAGGGAGAAGGTGACGCCGGTGCCCAGGATGGTGAGGCTGCCCCCCACGCCGAGCCGGCCGAGGTCGGCGAGCGCGATGAGCTGCGCGGGGCCGGCCAGGAGGTTGCCGACGGCGCCGATGGCGTCGGCGAGGCCGGAGATGCCCGCCGTCGGGGAGCCCGCGGTCGACCCCGTGCCCGCACCCGATCCGGAGCTGCCCGCCGCGACCGCCGCGACGGTGAGCACGCCGGTGAGGACGAGGGTGATGACGCCGACGAGGTACGCGACCACGTAGGCGCCGAGTCCGGCCACGACGGCGACGATGCGGTCGCGGACCGTCATCGCCTTGACGACGTGGAGCACCGGCGCGACGAACCGCTTCACGTCGGGGTTCGCAACGGGAGCTCCTGCGGGAGCGGGAGCGCCCGGCTGCGGCGCGGCGGACGGATCCGGCTGCGGGGCGGCCGCGGGCTGCTGCTGCGCGGCGGGCGGGATCGGGGGCGTCGGACCGGCGGGGGTCGGGTCCGCGGGTGCGGGATTCGCGGGTGTCGGATCCGGTGCGGGATCGGCTGTGGGGTCGGGCACGTGGAGCTCCTCTGTGTCGCTGTGGGATGCGACCACCGGAGCGCCGGAGCGGATCGCGCCGGCGGTGCACCCCCGGCAGCGCAGCCGGAAGCTAGCAGCGACGGAGCGAGGGGGTCGGGGATTCTCCCCAGGCAGAAACGGGGGCGCGCCACGGGGCGGGACGGGGGCGCGACGGACCGGTCCGGATCAGGCGGCGTCGCGCGCCGCGAGCAGGGCGCCGAGGACGGCCGCGCCCTGATGCGCATCGGCCACGGTCACGAGCCGCGACCCGCCGCCGCGCAGCCGCACGACGAGTCCCGAGCCGGACCGCGTGACGTAGGCGACGCCGCGCCCCGAGAACCGCAGGCCCCAGCCGCCCCACTGGCCGGGCGAGACGTCCTCCCAGCCGCCGGACTCGATCCGGTCGAGGGGCACGCGCATGACGGGGATCCGCGTCCACGACGAGGTGACCCGGAGGCCGCGGGCGTCCACCGTGACGTCGACGCGGGCCAGGGCGAGCAGCGCGAGGCCCGTCATGACGGGCAGCACGGAGGAGAGCGCGGCGGTGCCCGCATCGAGGCCGGACGTGCTGATGCCCGCGACGATCCCGGCGACCACGACGGCCGCGCCGATGCCGCCGAACCACGCGCTCCCCGCGTGGGCGCGCCAGGCGACCCGGGCCGTGGCGGCCACCGGGAGCGCCGGCACGTCGTGCGCAGGGACGGGCGACGCGTGCCGCACGAGCGCGACCAGCGGGATCCCGGCCGCGAGCGCGCCCACGCCGAGGAACAGGACGACCCAGGCGACCGCGAGCGTGCCGTCGCCCGCCGCCGCGCGGAGGGCGATCGTGATCCATCCGGCGGCCAGGGCGCCCGCGATGAGGTTGACGACGGCGACCCCCGTGGCCGCGGTGCGCCGGTCGGTCGCGCGCAGGCCGACGACGGCGAGGACGATCGCGACGGCGGCGAGGCCCGCGGCCATCCCGAGCATCACCCACGGCGAGCCCCAGCCGTCGGGCGTCCCGTCCGCGGCGAAGTGGACGGCGACCTGCGCGGGCAGCGACGGCGCGAGCACGGCGGCGGTCGCGGCGAGCGCCGCGAGGAGGACGACCGCCGGGGCGACGACCGCCACGCGCGCGCCGGTGGGCAGGGGACGGGGCGCTGTCGTGGTCATCGTGCTCCCTTGATCATGGTGACGAGGTCGTCCATCGGCACCCCGAGGGTGTCCGCCTGCGCGCGCAGCTCCTCGACGAGCGTGCGCAGCCGGTCGAACGAGGCGTTGCCGGAGCGGATCACCGTGGCCCCGCGGCCGCGCCGCAGCTCGATGAGCCCGTCGTCCTGGAGGCTCGCATAGGCGCGCAGGACCGTGTGCATGTTCACCGCGATGGATGCGGCGAGGTCGCGCGCCGACGGCAGCCGCTCCCCGCTCGCGAGCTCCCCGCGGGCGATGGCGTAGCGGATCTGCGTGGCGACCTGGTCGGCGAGCGACGCCTTCGCCGCGGGATCCACCGTGATGAGCATGTTCGCATTATATGCGAACAAAGCCCTTCCCCGCCAGGACAACCCGCCGGTCGGGAGCAGCGCGTCAGCGCCCGTCGTACGCGGCCCGCAGGTCGGCCACTATCAGCCGGCCCATCCATCATCGCGGCCATGGCACGCGCGGCGCCCTCGGGGTCGGGTCCGCCGATCGTGGCCTCCATCGCCGCCGGGACGACCTGCCACCAGAAGCCCCAGCGGTCGCGCACCCAGCCGCACCGGCCCTCGGTCCCGCCGTCCGCGAAGGCGTCCCAGTAGCGGTCGACCTCCTCCTGATCGCGCGCCGAGATCGACAGCGACACCGCCTCGGTCGCCTGCATGCCGGGGCCGCCGTTCAGCAGGCGGATCCCCTGGCCGTCGAGCTCGAGGTCCAGCACGAGGGCGGTGCCGCGGAGGGCCGGGTCCGGGAAGTCGTCCGGGTAGCGCGAGGCGCTGGTGATCCGCGAGCCGGGGAACAGGTCGACGTAGAACCGGGCCGCCTCCTCGATCTCCTCGCCGAACCAGAGGGTGGGGGTGATGCGCGGCATGGCTGCTCCTCGTGTCCGACGGCGGCCCCGTCGCGCGCCGTCGGGCCCACGCTAGCCACGACGGGCGGCGCGGAGAAGGGCGTCGAGGCGGACCGGCCAGGGCTCAGCGTGGCGCCGCCGCGGATCCACGGGCTGACGGGCGTGCCCGTCAACCCGATCGCCGTGTTCTGACGCCGGCGGTCACGCCGACTCGCGCACCACCAGCTGGTGGCGCACCGTGCGGACCACCTCGGATCCGGAGCGGGGCAGCTCCCCCGCGATCATCGCGACCGCGAGGTCGAGCGCGTGCCGCGCGAGCTCGTCGAGGTCCACCGCGAGGGTCGTGAGGGTGGGCGCGAGCAGACGGCCGAGGGACAGGCCGTCGATGCCGACCACGCGCACGTCCCCCGGCACGTCGACGCCCGCGCGGCGGCACGCGGAGAGCACGCCGAGCGCGCACACGTCGTTGAAGGCGACGATCGCGTCGGCCGTGCGCGGGCGGGCGACGATCCGCTCGGTCGCCTCCGCCGCGGCCTCCGCGGTGGGCCCGGCGGCACGGACGAGGGAAACATCCATCGACCGCGACTCGAAGGCGCGCACGAGCAGCGCGGCGCGCGGGCTGGGACCCGCGGCGACCGCCGCGTCGAGCACCACCGGGTGGCGCACGCCGACCGCGTCGAGGTGGTCGGCGAGGGCGTCGATCGCCTCCGAGGGATCCAGGAGGACGGCGGCGCGCACGGGCTCGCCGAGCGGATCCAGCTGCACCACGGGCACCGAGCCGAGCCGCGCGATCCACTCGTCGGTGCGGGCGCCCAGCATGCCGATCACCGCGTCGGTCTGGGCGCCCAGCGCCTGGACCATGCGGTCGGAGTCGGCGGCGAGGCCCACGTCGGCGAGCGACACGTTCCAGCCGCGCGCCGCCGCGACGCGCACGACCGCGGACGCGAGCTCCGGCGACCACGGGTTCCGCAGGTCGTCGACCACGAGGCCGAGCTGGTGGTCGCCGCCCGTCACGAGCCCGCGGCCGAAGCGCGAGGGACGGTAGGCGAGCTGATCCGCGGCGTCGAGCACGCGCCGCTTCGTCTCCTCGCTGATGCCCGGCATCCCGTTCATCGCGCGCGTCACGGTCTGCCGGGAGACCCCGGCGGCGGAGGCGACATCGTGGATCGTGGCGCGGCCAGCCGGGTCCCGCGCGGGCTCCCGGCCGGCCGCGCCCGCTCCGCTCAGCCGCGCAGGTCCAGCCACGCCACCTGCTCCGGGGTGAGCTCGATCGACAGGCCGCGCATCGAGGAGCGGACCTCGGAGATGGTGCGCGGGCCGAACAGCGGGAAGGTCGGGAACGGCTGCGCGAGCACGTACGCCAGCGCGATCGCCGTGGCCTGCACGCCGTGCTCGGCCGCGAGCTCCTCGGCGCGGCGCAGGCGCTCGAAGTTGTCGTCGCCGTAGTAGCAGCGCACCAGCTCCGGGTCGCTCAGGTCGTCCGGGCGGGCGCGGCCCGTGAAGAAGCCGCGGGCCTGCGACGACCACGGGAGCAGCGGGATCTGCCGCTCCTCCAGCCACGCCTTGGAGCCCGGATCCGTGACGTGCACGCATCCGGCCCACGGCACGTCGTACGCCTCGGCCAGGCCGAAGTGGTCGCTCAGCGCCTGGAACCCGGCGCGCCCGTTGGCCTGGGCGTACGCCTGCGCCTCGTCGAAGCGCTCGGGGGTCCAGTTCGAGACGCCGTAGGAGCGGATCCGCCCGGCGCGCTGGTGCTCGTCCATCACGTCGACGAACTCCCCCACCGGCACCTCGAGGTTGTCGCGGTGCATGAGGTAGATGTCGGCGTAGTCGGTGCCCTGACGCTCGAGGCTCTCGAGCAGCTGGCGCGTGAGCGACTCCGGGTCGCAGTGCGGCGTGTGGGCGCCCTTGGTGATGACGACCACGTCCTCGCGGATGCCGCGGTTCCGGATCCACGTGCCCAGGCGCCCCTCGAGCACGCCGCCGCCGTAGATGTAGCCGGTGTCGAAGGCGTTGCCGCCCTGCTCGACGAAGTGGTCGAAGATCGCCGACGCGTGCGCGAGGTCCGGCTGGTTGTCGACGCCCATGACCAGGCGCGACATGCGCTTGCCGACGCCGGGGATCTCGCCGTAGAGCATGGGGCTGTCGTCGCGGACGGCGAGGGGCCGGCCGGAGACGGTCGGGATGTCCGCGTCCTCGGACTCGAACGGGTAGCGGAGCTGGAGCGCGGCGCGCCAGCGGTCGAGGGTGCGGGCGGTGGCGAGCGTCTCGTCGAGGGTCATCTGCGCGGCCTCGCCGAGGCCGGCCGCGAGGGCGTCGGTGGTGGCGTCGGCCTCGATCGCGTACGGCTTCGCGCCCGTGAAGGAGAGCGTGCGCTGCTCCTCGCCGACGACGGTGATCTCGATGGTCGGGGCGTCGCCGAGGGTCCACGGGTCGCTGAGGTGGATGCGGCCCTTCGAGCCGTGGATCGTGAGCGCCTGCGGCTCGTCGAGCGCGACGCCCGTGCGGAGCGTCGCGGTGATGGCCGGCCGCCCCGCGCCGCCGCGGTAGGTGGCGCGCGCGACCGACCACTCGTCGACGCCGGTCGGCCCGACCGTGCCGTCGACCTCGAGCGTGAGCGGCTCGGCGACGGCGATCCCGGTCGCGGCCTGCACGACGGCGGCCGCCGCCGTGACCGTGTAGCCGCCGACGTCGAGGATCCCGCCACCCGCGGTCGCCGTGTCGTAGAGGCGGCCGGTGCGGGACCCGGTGCGGAAGGAGAAGGACGCGTCGACGTGCGCGACGTCGCCGACGACGCCGTCGCGCAGCAGCTCGAGGAGCGCCTGGGTCTGCGGGTGGAAGCGGTACATGTACGCCTCGACGAGCGGGAGGCCCGCCTCGCGCGCCGCGTCGACGAGCGCCATCGCGGTGCCGTGGTTCACGGCGAGCGGCTTCTCGCAGAGGACGGCCTTGCCTGCGTCGAGGGCGCGGATCACGAGGTCGGCGTGGCCGGTGTGCACGGTGGAGATGTAGACGGCGTCGACGTCCGGATCCGCGAGGACGGCGTCGTAGTCGCCGGCCGTCACGTCGGCGAAGCCGTGCTCGGCGGCCTCGGCGGCGAAGGCCCCGGCGCGGTCGGCGCTCGCGCTGCCGGCAGCGACGAGGCGGGCGCCCCGCGCGCTCGCGGGGAGCTGGGAGAGGAAGCGGCGGGCGATGCTGCCCGGGCCGAGGACGGCCCAGCCGGGAGCGGTCGAGGTGGCGGGGGTGTTGGGGGTGGGGTCGGTCATGGGGAGCCCTTCGCGGCGTCGTCGGCGTGAACGTTCACGATGACGCTACGTACAGCCGAGGCGGGTAGTCAAGAGCGCGGTCGGGGCAGGTTCGTGAACGTTCACGTCCTAGCAGCCGCACCAGCGTCTGCGCGCCGACGATCCCGAGACCTGCCCGGATGGACCCGGCATGTGCGCTGCACGCTCCCCGCGCCCGGCGCCGTCGCTAGCGTCCGCTCGCGGAGGAGGGCGGGCGTCAGGACATCCTGGCGCGGCCGCCCGGTGCCTCCGCTCCCTCGCCGCGCGGTCGCGCGGCGCATCCCTGAAGGAGAAGCATGCATCTCGTCCGACACCGCAGACCCCGTGATCCGAACGGCCCCCGCCGCGGGATCCGCTCCCGACTGCTCGCCCTCGTCGCAGCCGTCGTCGCCGTCGCGGCCCTGACGACCGCGGGCGCGGCGCCGGCGAGCGCCGATGACCGGTACACCCTCCCCGTCATCGCGGGTTCGAAGATCAACTCGTCCGCGGGCACCTGCACGGTGGGCGCCGTCCTCATCCCGCGCGCCTGGTACCTGGCCCTCACCCCGTACCAGAAGGCGACGCGGTACATCGTCACGGCGGCGCACTGCGGGCCGATGTACTCCTCGGTCCACGTCGGCATCGCGGCCATCGGCACGGTCGACTGGATCTCGCCCCACAACTCCGACATCGAGCTGATCCGCGTCTCGCCCCAGCCCGACGAGCGCACGCTCTACTGCCGGTCGCACCACTCGTCGGCGGCGTTCTGCAGCCCCATCCAGACGTACACGGCGCGCGCCAACGGCCAGGTGTTCATGCCGAACCGCGGCCGCATCGGACGCCAGCCGGTCCAGGGCACCGCCCGCCCGGAGGGACGGTTCTGCACCAGCGGATTCGCATCCGGGGTGAAGTGCGTGTTCCAGCCCGTGAGCCTTCCCCCGGGCGTCGAGACGAGGTGGAACCACGTTTCTGCGGGCGAGTCGGACGAGCACAACGCCATCACCGGCGGCGACTCAGGAGGACCGGTCGTGACCTACGGACACAAGCTGGTCGGCATCATCTCCGGTCAGACGGAGAACGGGCACTTCCTGCTCTACACGTCGATCGATCAGGTGCTCGCGGAGCTGCCGGCCTACGTGCTGGCACCCGCGCGCTGATCCCGTCCGGTGGCCGGCGGACGCCCGACGGCCACCGGACCCCTCGCTTACGGGTGCTCGCCGCGTCACGTTCCGTCACGCGGGCCCGGATCGCAGCCCGGCTGCCTATCGTCGAGCGCACCGCGGCCGGCCGGCCGCCCACGAGCCGCACGACGAAGGAGCGCACCATGCCGCAGCACCCCAAGGGATCCGTCCTCGAGTTCGACCTGCGCGGAACGGGATCCGGCGTCCTCCAGGAGGTGTCGATCGCCGGGAGCGAGCACACCGTCCGCGCCGAGGGCCACCCCGCGTTCGGCGGCACGGACAGCGCGCCCAGCCCGCTCGACCTCGTGCTCTCCGCGTACGTCTCGTGCAACCAGGTGACGGCGACGATCGTCGCGCTCGGCCAGGGGATCACCCTCGGCGCCTTCGAGGGCCGCGTGCAGGCCGAGCTCGACAACTCGGTGCTCGTCTTCGGCGCCGAGGGCGACGGCACGTTCCAGCGCCTGACCCTCACGGTCGACCTCGAGACCGAGCTCGACGACGCCGCCTTCGACGCGTTCGTCGCTGAGGTCGCCCGCCGCTGCCCGCTCACGCAGCTCTTCGAGCGGGCCGGCGTCGAGATCACGAACGTGTGGACGAACCGGGCGCTCGCGCGGGTCTGATCGCTCCGCCGCAGCCGCCCGGCGCCAGCGGCGCCCGCCGCCGGACGGCGCCGCTCACCGGGCGGCGCGGTCCGCGGCATCGTCCGCCCGGCCTCCGCCCGCCGCCTCGATCTCCGCGACCAGCCGCCCGAGCAGCCGGGTCAGCTCGGTGCGCTCCCTCTCCGTCCACTCCCCCACGAGCTCGCCGAGGAGCGCGCGTGCGGTCGCGGAGTTGCGCTCGAGCCTCCGCTCGGCGTCGGGCGTCGCGCGCACGAGCACGGCGCGCCGGTCGTCCGGGTCCGATTCGCGGATCACGAGGCCGCGCCCCTCGAGGCGCCGCACGTGCGCGGTCATCGTGGACTTGTCCACGCCCTGCCAGTCGGCGAGGATCCGCATCCGGGTCGCCCCGCCCTCGGCGAGATGGGCGAGGAGCCAGGTGTCTGTCGACGAGAACGCCTCCCCCTCGTCGGCGAGCAGCCGCCGGCGCACGTCCGGCCGGGTCGCCCAGCGGGTGATGGCGAGGACCGCCCGCTCCATCGCCGCCGCGACGTCGGCACCGCCTGTTCCTGGGAGCTCGCTCACCGTTGGATCCTCGTCTTCTCCATGCTGGCCGATCGTTGGTATTCTCAAACCATATCGTCCGGAACCGGACGCGCGGCACCTGCCGCATGACCCGAGAGGAAGCACCATGTCCACCCCGAGCACCGATCCCCGCGCGCACGCCGTCCCGGCCACGCCCCGCGAGGTGATCGCGAGCTACACCGAGTACGCCGACGCGCAGGCCGCAGTCGACACGCTGTCCGACAAGGAGTTCCCCGTCGCGTCGACGCAGATCGTGGGCCACGACGTGCGGACCGTCGAGACCGTGACGGGCCGGGTCACCAACGGCAGCGCCGCGGTGCGCGGAGCCGCGGGCGGCGCGTGGTTCGGCCTCATGCTCGGTGTGCTGTTCGGGATCTTCACCCCCGGCGTCGCGTTCCTCGGCGTGCTCCTGGTCGCGGTCGGCATCGGCGCGCTCTGGGGTGCGCTGTTCGGCTTCGTCGGCCACTACGCGACGCGGGGGAAGCGCGACTTCGCCTCGATCCAGACGCTCAGCGCGGGGCGCTACGACGTGATGGTCGACAGCGCGCGGGCCGCCGAGGCGTCCCGGATCCTGTTCGACACGACCGCCGCGCCGCGCGCCTGACTTGCGCGGCATGACGCGGGCGGACGGCTGAGCCGTCCGCCCGCGTCGTCACGTCCGGGGTGCGTCGCCCGGCGCCTCGAGCGTCAGCCACTCCTCGTCGACGCGGTAGCCCAGCGCGGCGCCGGCCACGATGATGGCGGCGTTCTCGCTCGACCCGCCGGTGCGGAACACGGCGACGCCCTCGGCGAGCAGCGCCCGCACGGACGCGGCCTTCACCGCGGTGCCGAGGCCCCGCCCGCGGTGGGCGGCGTCGACGACCGTCACGTCGGTCTCGGCGGCGCGGCCCGCGGGATCCACGTCGACGAACGTCATGGCGAGGAGCGCGCCGGCGGAGTCGACGGCCCCGAAGCCGCGGCGGCCGGGGACGGGGACGCGCGCCGAGTCCGGCGTGAGTCCCGCGTGCCGGGTGGCCGGGCCGCCCGGGTAGTCGGCCAGGGTCGCGGCGTCGAGCGCGAGGATCCGCGGGACGTCGTCCGGGGCGAGCTCCCGGAGCACCGCGTCCGGGGCGACGCGATCGATGAGCGCCCGCAACCGGTCCGGATCCGCGTCGGCCGCATCGAGCTGCGCGCCCCACGACCGGGCGGTCACCGCCCAGCCGTCGGCGAGGAGGCGCGCCACCTCCGGGTCGTCGGATCGGGCGATGACGGGATCGAGGCTCATCCCGCGAGCCTGGCACGCGGACGCGCCGGGCGCCGGGCGCCGACGACGATGAGGCGGCCCGCACAGGATCAGTCGAGGAAGTAGCTGCGGGCCTTCTCCTCCGAGTCGAGGATCCGCTCCGTCTCCACCCCGACCGAGAGCGCGAGGTCGACCGACCCGAGGAGCGCCGCCTCGACGTCGGGTGAGAAGGCCCGCTCGAGCACGGAGAGGCACGTGGCCATGCTCGCGTCGAGCTCGTCGATGAGCTCCTGATGCTCGGCGGCGAGGCTCTCGTCCAACTCCCGCTGATCGCGGAGATAGCCCTCGATGAGGGCCGCCTCCCGCCGGGAGAGCGCGGAGGACACGGCCGAGTGCATGATCATGCCGAGGGTGTTCCCGATGACGGCCCCGAGCACCGGCACGGGGATGAGCGCCTGGCCCACGAAGGACGACAGCGCGCCGACGGCCGCCTCCAGGCAGACGAGCTCGGCGTTCTCGAGGAAATCCGCCTCGGCGACCTCACCCTTCCGGAGTCGGTGCGCCTGCTCCGCGATGCCGAACGCCGCGGTGACCATTGCACTGGCGACCGCCGCCGAGGTGACGGTGAAGTTGGTGAGCGAATAGATGCTGAGCCCTCGGATTCCGCCTGTGAGGAAGCCCCTGCCGGAGTCCCCCGCCACCTCGGCCCAGTCTTCGGCCGAGAAGTCGGGGAGCTTCCTACCGGCCCGACGCTTCCGCGCCACGGCGAGGACGAACGCCGTCCCGCCCTCGACGCCGGCTGCCATCAGAGTGGCCTTGGCCCCCTCGCGTGCGCCTGGGCGGCTCACGCGGTGGGCGTCGTCCCGACGGGTCTGGTCGGTCGAGCGGAGGGAATCCTTCTCCCCCTCCAGCGTCGTTCCGTAGGCGCCCCGCTGCACCTCGTCATAGCGGAGATGCGAGGCCTCGAGCGAGTCGATCCCGAGGTCACGGGTCGCGAAGAAGGTCTGCACGGCCTTCCAATCCCGGAAGGACGGCCCCTCCCCTCCCCGGGTGAGCAGTCGACCTGCCTCCTCCCGGCTCATGTCGTGCAGGGCCCGGATCGCCTCGAAATGGTCACTCGGGATCTGGTACCTGCCGCCGCCACTCACGAAATCGGGATACCTCTCCAGGTGCTCCGCGATCGCGCCGAGCCCGAAGCGACCGCCGGCCGCGACGAACTTCTGCTGGATCTGCACGCCGCCGCGCATAAGGTCCACGGGGCCATTGTCGTTCACCCACTCGTAGACACGCCCCTCTCCCATGATGTGGCTGCGGGCGTCCCCAATGCCACTCTCGGCGGCCTCGGCGATGAAGCCGTGCATGCCCTTCATCCCGCCGCGGTTCCTGCCGACCACTTCGAGGTCGATGGTCCGGATCGCCGCATCGACGCGTGCGAGCGCGTCGCGGAGGTTCTCGTCCTGGCGGCGGAGCGCGTCCAGCAACCCATCGAGGCGCACCTGGTTGAGGTGGTTCACCCAAGCCGCGACCGCCTGCTCTTGGTTGCGCCGCACATGATCCGGCTCGTCAACCACGTTCAGCGTCCCCTTCGACGCGCTCCCCGAGGAGAGCCGCGCACGCCTGCGTGCTGTTCACCAACGCGGCCAGACGCGACTGCTCGCTCGCGGGGAGCGCTGAGAAGTCCGCGCCGAACAACGGCATCGCCTCGCGGTAGCTCGCGGTCAGCAGGGACCGGAGCTCGGCGGTGCGACGGAGGAGGGCGTCGACCCGGGTGGCCAGCCCCGCAACGCGTGCCGTGTTGCGCTTGACCGCGGTCAGCGCTTCCTGCTTCTCCTCGCGGGTCTCGCCCTTCTTCCAGGCGAACAGGGCGACCGATGTGAGGATCGCAGCTCCCGCGACACCCCAGCCGACGGGGCCCGCCAGCGCGAGGATCGCTCCTCCCATGGCCGTACCGCCGCCACCGGCCGCAATGGCGCCCCCGCCGAGCCACGCCAGCGCCGCGTTCGTGGCCGCGGCACCGGACAGGGCGGAGATCGCGGTGCCGGTCGACGCCGCACCGAAGGTGGTCGCGACCCACATCGCCGCGCTCGGCGCGATGCTCGCGACAGCGGCACCCGCGGCGATGCCCGCGCCGCCTCCCGCGGCGGATCGGCGGGCGGCCTCGAGGTCGCGGCGGGCGTACTCCTCCACGTGCAGGAACTCGGCCTTGTCGACGTCTATCCGACCGATGGCCGTGTCGAAGGACTTGGGCGTGTTGACGATGGTGTTGACCAGCGCCTCCACGTGCTCGATGAGGTCGGTCGACCGCTCACGCTGGCGCAGGAGGCCGAGCCCTGCGTCATTCATCGTCGTGAAGGCGCCGTTGTACTCCGCGACCGCGTCCTCGTAGGGGTCCAGCTTCCTCGCCGCGAGCCGCTCGACGGTCTCCTTCGTCGCGTCCGCGAGATCACCCGCCCGCTCACCGAGATGCACGGACGCGGCGCGCGCTTTCCGTGCCGCCTCGTCCACCGCCTTCGCGATGCCACCCCTGGCCTTGCCCAGCCCGCGCTGCTCGTTCATCACGTCTCCTCGATCACCGCCGATGCCATTTCCTCACTGCAGGATATAGACGAAGGGCGACGCTGCGATCGCCAGCGCGAGGCGGACAGCCGCAGATCAGGCGCCGACCCCGATCCCCTCCCGCCGCACCGCATCCACCAGCAGCTCCTCCACCGCATCGACCGCGCGGAGCAGCCCGGCCGGGTCCGTGCCCGCGCGCCCGACGACGGCGTCGACCCCACGGAGCCCCGCGCGCGTCAGCAGCTGCTTCTCGTTCGTGATCCATTCGCCGCGGTGGGCGAGGATCGCGTGCGCCGCCTGGCACGCCGCCTCCGACAGGAGCCCCGCGCACTGCGCGGCCCGGCCGTGGCGGGCGTGGCCCTCGCGGGCGTAGTGCAGCGTCTGCCGCGCGCGGTCCCACCAGATCCCGGGCGCGGACGCGCGCAGCGCCGGCGGGTACGCGAACGCGGGCACCTCGCCGCGGAGGGCGCGGTTCACGCCGAGCTCCGCCAGCAGGATCGTGCTCGGCAGGCCCGCCTGGTGGTACAGCAGCGTCTCGAGCGTGAAGCGGCCGGCGAGCGCCTCCTCGTGCACGGCCTCGATCGCGTCGAGGTCGCGGTAGTGCACGTCGACCGTGCGCCCGTCCACGTGCAGGGCGCCGCCGCCGTCGAAGATCCGACCCCAGCCGTCGCGCGGGCTGAGCGCCCCGGGCCAGCCGAGCGCGCGCAGGCCGTCGGGGTCGAAGGACCGGCGGTAGTAGACGGCCACGTCCCAGTCGCTGTCGGGCCGGGCGACGCCCTGGGCGCGGGATCCGCCGAGCGCCACGCCCCGCACGCCCGGCACCGCCGCGAGCGCGTCCGCGACGTGCTCGAGGAACGCGTCGTCGTCGAGCCCGAGGACGGGGCCCGCCACGCCGCCGTCCGCGGAGCTCACGCGCGCCCCGCCACGCTCCGCCACGACGCGATGCCGCCGCGCAGGCTCACCGCATCCCGCCCGGCCTCGCGCAGCGCCGCCGCGGCCGCCCGCGAGCGCACGCCCGAGGCGCAGTAGACGACGACCCGGTCGGTGATCTCGCCCGGCACCGCGCCCGGATCCACCGTGACGATGCGCACCGGCACCGCGACGTGGCCGGGGATGGAGTCGACGAGGCGCTCGTCGGGCTCGCGCACGTCGAGGAGCACGACCCGCTCGTCGGAGGCGAGGATCTCCTCCACCTCCTCCGCGTCGAGCTCGGTGCCGTCGGTGGCCGCGCCCACGCCGCAGAACAGGTCGTAGTCGGCGAGCGCCGTGACCCGCTGGCGGCCCTTCGCGCGCTTCACGCCGATGGTGCGGCTGGTGCCGGCGAGCGCGTCGAGCACGACGACCCGGCCGAGCAGCGGCTGGCCCGCGCCCGTGACGAGCTTGATGACCTCGGTCGCCATGAGCGACCCGACCGTGCCGCACACCGCGCCGAACACGCCCGCCTCCTCGCAGGAGAGCACGGCGCCGTCGGCGGGCGGCTCGGGGAACACGTCGCGGTAGTCGATGCCGCGGCCGTCGGGCGCCGCGTCCCAGAAGACGGTGACCTGCGCGTCGAACCGGTACACGGATCCCCACACGCACGGCACGCCGACGAGGGCCGCCGCGTCGCTGATGAGGTACCGCGTGGCGAAGTTGTCGGTGGCGTCGACGACGACGTCGTATCCGCCCAGGATCCGGAGGGCGTTGTCGTTCGTGAGCCGCTCGGGGTGCTCGATCACCTCGATGCCGGGGTCGGTGCGGTGCACCGAATCCGCCGCTGACGAGGTCTTCGGCCGGCCGACGTCGGGCGTGCCGTGGATGGTCTGGCGCTGGAGGTTGGAGAGGTCCACAGCATCGTCGTCTACGATTCCCAGGGTCCCGATCCCCGCTGCGGCCAGGTACTGCAGCACCGGGGAGCCCAGTCCGCCCGCGCCGATCACGAGCACGCGCGCCTGGTCGATGCGGGACTGACCCCCCATCCCGATGCCGGGAAGGGCGAGGTGCCGGGAGTGGCGTTCGCGCCGCTCGTGCGCATCACGCCCGGAGCCATGACCACCCGGGCCCCGCCCTCCGGGGTCGGTGCCCTCCCGATCGACGAGCGGCAGAGACGACCCCATGACAGACCTCCGTACGGACGGCGGACGCGGACCCGCGTCGACCGGTCCCAGCGTACGACGGGCCGCCGACGGGACCCGCGGCGGACGCCCATCCGGCCCCCTCGGCCGCTTCCACCACCGCCGCTGGGGCGACGCCTGGCTCATCGGCCTCCTCGGCTTCCTGCTCGCGCTCCCCCTCGCCGGCGCCCCCTCCGTCTGGTACGACGAGGCCGCCACCGTGATCTCCGCCACGCGCGGCTGGGACGACCTCCTCCGCGAGCTCGGCACGGTCGACGCCGTCCACGGCCTCTACTACGCGGGCATGAAGGTGTGGTTCGGGCTGGTCGGCTACTCGCCCACGTCGCTGCGCTTCCCGAGCGCGGTCTTCATCGGGCTCGCCGCCGCCGGGGTCGTGCTGCTCACCCGCACCGTCTCGACGCGCGCCACCGGCATCGTGGCCGGCATCGTCTTCGTCGTGATCCCCCGCTCGGCCTGGATGGGCACGGAGGGGCGCTCGTTCGCGCTCGGCACGCTGATCGCCGTCGCCCTCACCATCACTCTCGTGCTCGCGGCCCGTCGCGCGGGCTCGCGCTGGCAGGTGCAGGCGAGGTGGTGGGCGCTGTACGGGCTGCTCGCGTGGCTCGGCGCCTCGACCTTCGTGTACCTCGCGCTGCTCGTCGGCGCCCACGGCGTCGTGATCCTGTGGGCCATCGCCTCCGCGCGCGTGGGCCGCCGCAGCCGCCGCCCCATGGTCGTGTCGCTGCTCGGCTGGGCGCTCGCGTCCATCGCGGCCGGGCTCCTGTCGCTGCCGCTCGTGCGCGTGGTCACGGAGCAGTCGGGCCAGGTCGGGTGGATCAAGCCCATCGGCCGGGACACGCCCTTCCAGGTGCTCTCGACCCAGCTCTTCTACCAGAACGACGTCTTCGCGATCATCGCCTGGGCGCTCGCGCTCGTGGGCCTCGCGCTGCTGGTGCGCCGCGGGATCCGCCTGGTGCGGGCCCGCCGCGCCTCGCGTCTCGAGCCGGAGGGTGCCCTCGCCGAGTTCGAGTCGGCGTACCTGCACGCCGGGTGGTCGCCGACGATCCTGCAGCTCGCGGTCGTGTGGTTCGCCGTGCCGACCCTGCTGCTCATCGGCGCGTCCACCCTCATGTCGCCGCTCTACTCGCCGCGCTACATGGCGTACACGGCGCCCGCGTTCGCGATGCTCATGGCGGTCGGGATCCTCGCGCTGAAGTGGAAGCCGCTCGTCGCCGGCGTGACGGCCGTGCTCGTGGCGCTCTCGGTGATGCAGCTCGTGCACGACCGCACCACCACCGTGAAGGCCGACTCCGACTGGGCCGCCATCGCGCGCATCGTCTCCGAGGAGCGTGCGCAGGAGGCCCCCGGCACGAGCGAGGCCGTGATCTTCGGCCCGGTCCGCCGCCACCCGAAGGCGACCTCGCGCATCGTCGCGTACTCCTACCCGGACGCGTTCCGCGGCATGGACGACATCCTGCTGCGCACGCCGCCCGGCGACACCGACGGCCTCTGGGAGGAGACGTACCCGCTCGCCGACCGCGTCGACGAGGTCCGCGATGCCGACGTCGTCTGGCTGGTGACGAGCGACAAGCAGGACATCCGGGACGACGTGGCCGAGGCGCTCACCCCGCGCGGCTTCGCCAAGACCGACGACTGGCACGTGAAGAACGCGAACGTCGAGCGGTACGAGCGGGTGTCGGCGGGCTGATCCTGCGCCACCTCACGCTCCGGGCTGCCACTCCCCGATCGCCGTGACGACGCGGTCGAGGTGCGACTCGAGCAGGAAGTGGCCGCCGTCGACGAGCTCGATGCGCGCATCCGGCGCGTCGCGCCGGAAGGCCTCGGCGCCGGCCGCGGCGAAGATCTCGTCGTTCCGTCCCCAGATCGCGAGCACGGGCACCCGTGACTCGCGGAGCCAGGCGTGCACCGCCGGGTAGAGCTCCCGGTTGGTGGCGTAGTCGCGGAACAGCGCGAGCTGCACGTCGTCCTGGCCCGGTCGGGCGAGGAGCGCGAGGTCGTGCTCCCAGGCGTCCGGATCCACGACCGACGGATCCGCCACGCCGTGCGTGTACTGCCACTCGACGACCTCGCGGCCGAGGGCGGAGCGGAGGGCCTCGCGCGTGGCGTCGGTGCGCTCGGCGGCGTCGGCCCATATCGGATCCCAGAACGACGGCACGAAGCCCTCCTCGTAGGCGTTGCCGTTCTGGGTGATGACGCCCGTGACGGCGGATGGGTCGGCGAGCGCCAGGCGCCAGCCGACGGGGGCGCCGTAGTCCTGCACGTAGATCGCGTAGCGGGACACCCCGATGGCGGCGAGGAAGCGGCCCGTCGTGTCGGCGAGCGCGGCGAAGGTGTAGTCGAAGTCGTCGACGGACGGCGCCGACGAGCGCCCGAACCCGACGTGGTCCGGCGCGATGACGCGGAAGCGGCCCGCGAGCGCGGGGATCAGGTGGCGGAACATGTGCGAGCTCGACGGGTAGCCGTGCAGGAGCAGGAGCACGGGCGCGTCCGCGGGTCCGGCCTCGCGCCAGAACACGTCGAGGCCGTCGATCGAGACGGTGCGGTGGTGGACGGTGACCATGGCTAACCCCTTTGAGTTGTTTTGATGGTTAGTCGGACGGTAGCATGGATCCATCGCGCCACCCGGGCGCGGAGGATCGAGGACCGGTGGACCCGGACGAGGAGCTGCTGCTGGCCGTGCTGAACAGCGCGCCGGTGGTCGACGGTCGGCGCGAGGACCGGCTCGCCGGCGCATCCGGCCGCGAGCTCGCCCGCGAGTGGGGCGGCACCGGCACCGCCGCCGAGCTCGAGCGCCTGCGCCGCGCCCGCGACGCGATCCAGGCCGTCGTCCGCGGAGACGCCGCGCCCGCCGCCGTCGCGGAGCTGGCCGCCGTGGTCGACGGCGTCGTGCGCACGCCGCGCGTCACCGCCGAAGGTGTGACCTGGGAGCTCCGCGTGCCGCGCGACGACCGCCTTCCCGTGGAAGCCGTGCTCGCCTGGTCGACCGTCGCGGCGCGGCTCCCCGGCCGTCTCCGCCCGTGCGCCAACCACGAGTGCGAGCTCTTCCTCGTCGACCACAGCCGACCCGGTACCGCGAAGTGGTGCTCCATGGCGACGTGCGGCAACCGGATGAAGGCCCGCGCGCACGCGCAGCGCGTGCGCGACTGAGGCGACCCCGGCCCCGTCGTCCGCAGTACCGTCGACCCCGTGAGCACCTTCTTCGTCGCCGGCAGCTGGCGCAACCGGCAGGGGATCGCCGACGTCCTCGACGCGCTCGACGCCGTGGGCGCGCGGTCCTCCTGCTTCATCCGGGCCGCCTACGAGACGGAGGCCGCCGCCTTCGCCGTTCCGGGCGGGGCGGACGACGCCGACCTCGACGACCCGGGGATCCGCCGCCTGTTCGAGCAGGACCTCGCCGCGCTCCGAGCCGCCGACCGGTTCGTGCTCGTGCTGCCGGCCGGCGCTGCCGCGCACATGGAGGCGGGCATCGCGTTCGGCCTCGGGAAGCCCTGCCACGCGGTCGGTCCGGCCGACCGCACCGAGACGCTCTACCTCGCCTTCGAGGCGATGTGCGCCGACCCCGCCGACCTGATCCGCCACCTCCGCGCGACGGGGGCCATGCGCTAAGCGGGCTCCCGCGCCGCCCGCGGCTTCAGCTCGCTGACGAGCGTGCCGGCGACGATGAGCGCGGCCCCGAGGATCGCGAGCGCCGGCAGCCGCTCCCCCGCCACGCGTCCCACGACGCCCGCCCACACCGGCTCGCCCGCGTAGATGATGGTCGCGCGCGTCGGCGAGACGGAGCGCTGCGCCCAGTTCATCGTGAGCTGGATGAGGCAGCTGCTCGCCCCCAGCGCCACCCCCGCGACGAGCCACACCCACGAGAACGCCGGGATCGCCTCGCCCGCGACGGGCATGCACGCGAGGGACAGGGCACCGGCGACGAGGAGCTGCACGACCGTGACCCGCCCCACGTCGACGCGGCCCGCGAAGATCCCGATGAGGAGGATCTCGGCGGCGATCGGGAGCGTGCTGACCAGCGTCGCCAGCTCCCCCGGCCCGAGCGCGACGCCCTCCTGGGGACCGGCGACGAGCAGCAGCCCGACGAACGCCAGCGCCACGCCCACCAGGGCCAGCGCGCTCGGGCGCTTCCGGAACGCGGCCCACTGGAGCAGCGGCACCAGCGGCACGTAGAGCGCGGTGATGAAGGCCGAGGTGCTGCTCGGGATGGTCTGCAGCCCGTACGTCTGGAGTCCGTAGCCGAGGAAGATCATCAGGCCGATCGCCGCGCCCGCCCCGAGGTCGATCCGGCGCATGCCGCGCAGCGTCCGGCGGAAGACGACGGCGCTGATCAGGCCGGCGGCGAGGAAGCGGAGCCCCACGAAGAAGAGCGGCCCGCTGTGCTCCATCGCCACATGCACCGCGAGGAACGTGCCGCCCCAGATCACCGTGATGCCGATGAGCGCCCACTCGGGGCGGGACGGCCGGACGGCGCGGGGCAGCATCGTGCGCATGGGGCGGAGCAGACCGGGTCAGCCGGTGATGATGCGGGCGCCGTGCACGGGCCCGGTGGCGCGGATCACCTGGAGGCGGGCGGCGCTCAACGCGATCTGCAGCTCGAGCGCGCTGTCGAGGTCGGCGGCGAGGAACGCGACCGTGGGGCCGGATCCGGAGACGATGCCCGCGAGCGCGCCGTTCTCCTCGCCGAGCTGCAGCACCTCGCCGAGGCCGGGCGCGAGGTGGAGGGCCGGCGCCTGGAGGTCGTTGTGGAGGACCTCGGCGAGCATGTGCGGATCCCCCGCCCGCAGCGCCTGCAGCACGCCCGAGTCGACCTGCGGGATCTGCTGCGCCGGGAAGATGTCCTGCGCGTGGCGCTCGCGGTGCCTGTCGAGCTCGCCGTAGACGTCGGGCGTGGAGACGCCGAACTCGGCGATGGCGAGCACCCACTGGAAGGTGCCCTTGGCGAGCGCGGGGCTCAGGCGGTCGCCGCGGCCCGTGCCGATGGCGGTGCCGCCCGCGAGGGCGAACGGCACGTCGGCGCCGAGCTCCGCGCCGAGGGCGAGCAGCTGGTCGCGCGTGCGCTCGGTGCCCCAGAGGGTGTCGCAGGCGAGGAGGGTGGCCGCGGCGTCCGCGGATCCGCCGCCCATGCCGCCCGCGATGGGCACGTGCTTCTCGATGCGCAGGTGCACGCCGCCGCGGTACCCGGTGCTCCGGGCGAGGAGGCGCGCGGCGCGGATGGCGAGGTTGTCGGCGCCGACCGTGAGGTGCGACGTGTCGATGGATCCGCCGAACTCCACCGAGAAGCCGTCGGACCGGGTGGCGTACACGTCCTCGTAGAGGCTCACGGCCTGGTACGCGGTGGCGACGTCGTGGTAGCCGTCCTCCTGCAGGGCGCCGACCGTGAGGGAGACGTTGATCTTGCCCGGGGCCCGCGCGTGCACCACATCTGAGGTGGTGGCCGCGGAGGTCATGTGATCCAACCTAGCGGAGGCTGGGAGGCGCTCCGACCCCGTCGCGATCCGCCCAGGCACGGGCCACGCGGAGGTAGTCGTGGACGCCCAGCTGCTCGCCCCGCGAAGTGGGGGCGACCCCGCCGGCCTCGAGGAGCGCGGACGCGGCATCGCTCCCGCCGAGCAGCTCGGCGAGGGCCTGGCGCAGCATCTTGCGGCGCTGCTGGAAGGCCGCGTCGACGATTCGGAAGGTGCGCTTCCGCAGTTCCTCGGAGGCGAAGGGCTCCGCGTGCCGCTCGAAGGCGACGAGCACGGAGTCGACGTTCGGCACCGGCCAGAACACCTGACGGCTGACCTGGCCGGCCGTGCGCCACGCGCCGTACCAGGCGGCCTTGACGCTCGGGGATCCGTACACCTTGGATCCGGGCGCCGCGGCGATGCGGTGCCCGACCTCGGCCTGCACCATGACCACGCCCGTGCGGATCGCCGGGAAGTGCTCGAGCAGGTGCAGCAGCACGGGGACGGACACGTTGTACGGGAGGTTGGCGACGAGCGCGGTGGGATCCCCGGGCAGCTCGGCGACGCGGAGCGCGTCCTCGTGCACGACGGTGAGGGCGGCATCCGGCTGGTAGAGCGCCACCGTGATCGGCAGCTGCTCGGCCAGACGGCCGTCGATCTCCACCGCGACGACGCTCGCGCCCGTCTCGAGGAGGCCGAGCGTGAGGGATCCGAGGCCGGGCCCCACCTCGACCACGTGCGTGCCGGCCTCGACGCGGGCGACCCGCACGATGCGGCGCACCGTGTTGGCGTCGATGACGAAGTTCTGGCCGAGCTTCTTCGTGGGCGCGACGCCGAGCAGCTCGGCGAGGTCGCGGATCTCGGCGGGGCCGAGGAGTGTGGGGGCCGGGGCGGCGGCGGGCGCGTCGGCGGCGGTCGCGGGCGATCCGGCGTCGGGCGCGGCGGGCGCCTGCTCGTCGCTCACGCGCGGCCCGCCGGGTCGAGCTCGGCGGGGTCCTTCGCGGGCGACGTCACGGGCTCGTCGTCCCAGCGCCCGTAGACCAGCTCGGTGTTCGAGGAGATCTGCGCGGCCAGCATCGACGCGTCGGTGCCGAGGTGCGCGGCCATCGCGCGGAGCGTGTTCGGGATCAGGTACGGCGCGTTCGGCCGGCCGCGGAACGGCACGGGCGTGAGGAACGGTGCGTCCGTCTCGACCAGCAGCAGCGAGCGCGGCGCGAACGCCAGCGCCTCGCGGAGGTCGTGGGAGTTCTTGAAGGTGACCGTGCCGGAGAACGACATGTACCAGCCGTTCTCGGCGCAGATCCGGGCGAGGTCCTCGTCGCCGGAGAAGCAGTGGAACACCGTGCGCTCGGGGGCGCCGACGCGCAGCAGCGTGGCGACGACCTCGTCGTGCGCGTCGCGGTCGTGGATCTGGAGGGCGATGCCGCGCTCCTTGGCGATGCGGATGTGCTCCTCGAACGAGCGCTGCTGGGCGGCGCGGCCGTCCTCCCCTGTGCGGAAGAAGTCGAGGCCGGTCTCGCCGACGGCGCGCACGCGCGGGCGGCCAGCCAGCTCGTGGATCTCGGCGAGCGCGTCGTCGAGCGTGCCCGCCTCCTCATAGGCAGGCGCCTCGTTCGGGTGGATCGCGACGGCCGCCAGCATGCGCGGCTCGTGCGCCGCGGTCTCGGCGGACCAGCGCGAGGTCTCGAGGTCGCCGCCGACCTGGATCACGCCGCGGACGCCGACCGAGCTCGCCCGGTCGAGGTGCTCGGTGAAGTCGATGGGCGACTCGCCGTCCGCGATCTCGAGGTGCGTGTGGTTGTCGTAGACGGGGACCGTGAGCGGCTCGGGCAGCGGCGGGTACGTGAGGTCGCGCGTCTGGCCGTGGGCCGAGGAGGTGTCGCGCTGGCGCACGTAGGTGGAGTCGGACATCGCGCTCACTCTACCGAGGGCCTCGCCGTCGCCCGGGGACCGCCGAGCGCCCATCGCGCCGGCCACGACGGGCTCCGGAGAGCCTCTCGGTCTCCCGGCTCCCGCCCGAGCGACGATCCCGGACGCGGCGCGCGTCTTATACCACGGAGTCGGCCGATCCGGAGGCCTCCGGGCGAACCCGTCCAGGGGGCATCGCCGCTGCTAGCGTCCCGCGCTACAGGCGGTCGGATGCCGCCGTGCAACGGGGATCCCCTGCCCGTTTCCCATCAGCACGTACCCACGACAGGATGGCGAGATATGAACGGATCGACGAAGACGAGCACCACCGTGACGACACGAGCGGGAACGCGGAACAGGGCGCGCCGGCGCGTCCTCGCGGCCGTCTCCGCCACGGCCGGGATCGCGCTCGTGACGCTGGCCGGAGCGGCCCCGGCGCAGGCGGCCACCCCGGCGTTCGAGATCTTCTACGGGCCCGGCTGCGGAGGCGGCGGGACGGCGTCCCGCGTCTACACGGGATTCAACGCGAAGGAGGGGTGGATCACCGACACCTTCACCAGCAGCCAGTGGGGCACCGTCGGTCTCGGGCAGCCGATCCGCGAGGACGCGGCATCCATCTACGTCAGCAACGCCCGCGTGTACATCTACACGGACGGCGGCGACACCCCTTCGTGGACGGCCGCATCGACGGGCGCCTGCTACGACCTCCCGCCCGCCGTCCGCAATCACAACACGCAGTGGCAGACGTTCCGCATCAACTGATGCCGGCGTAGATCGGCTGCAGAGCAGGAGAGCGGGTGCCGGCCGGACCGGCACCCGCTCTTCTGCGTCTCCGAGGCGACGTCTCCCCGCGCAGCTCCGGCACGACGACGGTGGGCGTCAGGCGACGCGGCTCAGGCGACCGGCGTCGCCGCCTCCTGCTCGATGCGCGGGAACAGCGGCGCCTCGAGGGGCGTGACGGTGCCGGATCCGGTCCACTCGTCGGCGAGGTCGATGCGCTGCTGGCCGACCGTGCCGGTGCCGCCGAGCGCGGTCCAGAGCTTCGCGGTGGCGCCGGGCAGCACGGGCGCGAGCAGCACGGCAAGCGTGCCGAGGCCGCGGACCGCGGTGTGCAGCACGGTCTCGAGGCGCGCGCGGCCGTCCTCCTTCTTGGCGAGGGCCCACGGCTCCTGGCTCGTGATGTAGCCGTTGAGCTCGTCGACCAGGGTCCACACGGCGGCGAGCGCCTCGTGGATCGCGAGCCGCTCGATGGCCTCGTCGGCGGCCTCCGCCGCGGTGCGGGCGACGGCGAGCACGCGCTCGTCGGCCTCGGTGAGCTCGCTCGCCTCGGGGATCCGGCCGTCGAAGTAGCGGCCGACCATGGCGATCACGCGGGAGGACAGGTTGCCGAAGCCGTTGGCGAGCTCCGCCTGGTAGCGCGCCGACAGGTCCTCCCAGCTGAACGAGCCGTCCTGCCCGAAGGCGAAGGCGCGCATGAAGTGGTACCGGAACGCGTCGATGCCGAACGTGTCGGTGATGGTCTGCGGCACGATGCCCGTGAGCTTCGACTTCGACATCTTCTCGCCGCCCACGAGCAGCCAGCCGTGGCCGAAGACGCGGCGCGGCGGCTCCTCGCCGAGCGCCATGAGCATGGCCGGCCAGATGACCGCGTGGAAGCGGAGGATGTCCTTGCCCACGAGGTGCGTGGCGGGCCAGCGCCGGCGGAACCGCTCGTCGTCGACGCCGTAGCCGATGGCCGTGACGTAGTTCATCAGCGCCTCGAACCACACGTAGACGACGTGGCTCTCGTCCCACGGGATGGGGATGCCCCAGTCGAAGCTGGAGCGCGAGATCGACAGGTCTTCCAGGCCGCGGCGGACGAACGACAGGATCTCGTTGCGCGCGCTCTCGGGCTGGATGAAGTCGGGGCGCTCCTCGTAGAACGCGAGGAGCCGCTCGCCGAAGTCGCTCATGCGGAAGAAGTAGTTCTTCTCCTCCAGCAGCTCGACCGGCTTCGAGTGGATGGCGCACACGAGCTGGCCCTCGAACGGACCCGTGCCCTCGAGGAGGTCGGAGGGCTGCTTGTACTCCTCGCAGCCGACGCAGTAGTAGCCCTTGTACTCGCCCGTGTAGATGAACCCGGCGTCGTGGAGACGCTGCAGGAAGATCTTGACGCTCTCCTCGTGGCGGGCGTCCGTGGTGCGGATGAAGTCGTCGTTGGAGATGTCGACGGCCTCGAGCAGCGGCTGCCAGCTCTCGGTGACGAGGCGGTCGGCCCAGGCCTGCGGAGTGGTGTCGTTCGCCGTGGCGGTGCGGAGGATCTTCTGCCCGTGCTCGTCGGTGCCCGTGAGGAACCAGGTGTCGTCGCCGCGCTGGCGGTGCCAGCGGGCGAGGACGTCGGCGGCGACCTCCGTGTACGCGTGCCCGATGTGCGGGACGTCGTTCACGTAGAAGATCGGCGTGGTGATGTAGAAGGGCTCGCCGCGGGACATGGGCTCCATCCTAACGATCGGCGGGAGCGCTCCCGGCCGTGTGACCGGGGCCCACGCGGCGGCTCAGGCGGCGGCTCGGCCCGCGCCGCCCGGCGGTCAGGAGAGGTGGCGCTCCGCCGGCCCGTCGTACTCGGACAGCGGCCGGATGAGCGAGTTCGACGCCCGCTGCTCCACGATGTGGGCGGTCCAGCCGACCACGCGCGCGGCGACGAACAGCGGCGTGAAGGCGCGGGTCTCGAAGCCGAGGAGCGCGTAGGCGGGGCCCGAGGGGTAGTCGAGGTTCGGCAGGATCCCGGTGCGGTCGGCCATGCCGCGCTCGAGCGCGTCGTACAGCTCCATGGTGCGCCGCGCGGACTCCCCCGCCTCGCCGCCCGTCTCGACGCGCGTGGCCACGAGGTCGTCGAGCGCCGCCTTCATGGTGGGCACGCGGGAGTCGCCCGCGCGGTAGACGCGGTGGCCGAAGCCCATGACCTTGCGCTTGGCGGCGAGCGCCTCGTCGAGCCACGCCTCCACGCGCGACGCGTCGCCGATCTCGTCGAGCGTCTCGAGCACGGCCTCGTTGGCGCCGCCGTGCAGCGGGCCCTTGAGCGCGCCGATGGCGCCCGTGACCGCGGAGTGCAGGTCGGCGAGGGTGGAGGTGATGACGCGGGCCGTGAACGTGGAGGCGTTGAAGGAGTGCTCGGCGTAGAGGATCAGCGACACCTCCATCGCCTTCGCGTCGGCCTCCGTGGGGCGCTCGCCGTGCACCATGAGGAGCAGGTTCTCAGCGAGGCCGAGGTCGTCGCGCGGATCCACCGGGGCGAGCCCCTGGCGGCGGCGCTGGTCGTAGGCGATGAGCACGGGGATCTGCGCGAGCAGCCGCACGGACCGCTCGAGGTCGGACGCGGCCGAGTGGTCGTCGGGCGTGGGATCCGCGGCGCCGATCGCGCTGACCGCGGTGCGCAGCACGTCCATGGGGTGCGCGTCGACGGGCAGCGCGTCGATGATGCCGAGCACGGCCGCGGACGGCTGCCGCTCCGCGCGCTCCTGGTTCTCGAAGTGCGCGAGCTCCTCGTCGGTGGGCAGCTCGCCGTGCCAGAGGAGGTACGCGACCTGCTCGAACGAGCACTCGGCGGCGAGCTCCTGCACGGGGTAGCCGCGGTAGAGGAGGGAGTTGGTGGCCGGCTCGACCTTGCTGACGGCGGTCGTGTCGACGACGACCCCGGCGAGGCCCTTGCGGATGTCGGTCATGATGCTCCTTCGCGGCATGCCGCACCCGTGTCGGTCGGGCGGATCGGGTCGCCTCGGGGTGCGTCCGTCACTGTATCGGGGCGGGTGGCGCGGCGGCGAGGTCCGCGGACGTCGATGCGGTGGACGCACGGCGGCGGGCTGGGGAGGAGGCGCGGGCGACCGCGCGATGACGGGAGCCTCCGCACCCGGGCCGCCGCGGGATCCGCTCGGTAGCCTCTCGATCAGGCGCACCCGAGGCGCCGCCCGCGCAGCCGCGCCGACCCGGAGGACGCCATGCCCGAGAGCACCGACCACGCCGATCCCGCCGCTGACGCCCCGAGCGACGCCGCGACCGGGCCCGAGCGCTACGACGTCGCCGTCATCGGCGCCGGACCCGCGGGCACCGCCGCCGCCCTGCGCGCGGCCGAGCTGGGCGCGTCCGTCGTGGTGCTCGAGGCCGGCCGCGTCGGCGGCACGTGCGTCAACACCGGATGCGTGCCCACGCGCGTGCTCGCGAAGACGGCGCGGCTCGTGCGCGAGGTGCGCTCCGCGGGCGAGAACGGGATCGGCGTGGGCGAGCCTGCGCCGCACTGGCCGTCGATCGTGGCGCGCGTGCACGAGCAGGTCGACCGGGTGCGCTCGCTCAAGGACGAAGCCGCCCGGTTCGAGGCGGCGGGCGTGACGCTGATCCACGAGGGGCGGGCGCGCTTCGTCGACGACCGCACCCTCGTGCTCGACAGCGGGCGGCGGATCACCGCGGGCTCGATCATCGTGTGCGTCGGCGGCCACTCGCGCCGCCTGCCCGTGCCCGGCGCCGAGCTCGCGACCGTGCCCGAGGACGTGCTCGCGCTGCCGGGGATACCGCGCCGCCTCGCGGTCATCGGCGCGGGCAACACGGGCGCGCAGCTCGTGACCGTCTTCCGCTCGTTCGGATCCGAGGTCACGCTGCTCGACGTCGCGCCGCGCGTGCTCACCGCGTCCGACGAGGCGATCTCGGAGGCCGTCGCCGACGCGTTCTCCGCGCAGGGCGTGCGCGTGCGCACGGGCATCGACACCGTGACGGGGATCACGCGGACCGGCGACGGATCCCTCACCCTGCTCTGGCGCGCGGGCGACCGGCCGCAGTCGTCCAGCTTCGACGCCGTGATCATGGCCACCGGCTGGCCCGCCGACGTCGAGGACCTCGGGCTCGAGCACGCCGGCGTGGAGGTGGAGCGCTCGGCGATCCCGGTCGACCGCTACCTCCGCACGCGAGTGCCGCACATCCTCGCGGTGGGCGACGCCAACGGCAAGGACATGCTCGTGCAGGCGGCGCAGTCCGAGGGCGAGGCCGCAGCGGAGAACGCGGTGCTGGGCGTCAACCGGCGGATCCCGCTGCAGCTCCTCCCGGCCGGCGGCTTCACCGACCCCGACTACGCGGGCGTCGGCCTCACGCAGGCGGAGGCGAGCGAGCGCGACGGCGCGTGCGTCGTGGCACGGGTGCCGTTCGCCGAGGTCGACCGCGCCGTGATCGACGACCGCGAGGCCGGCTTCCTGCTCCTCATCGCCGACCGCCGCCGCGAGCTGATCCTCGGCGCGCACGCCGTGGGCGAGAACGCGGTCGAGGTGATCCAGTCGGTCACCACCGCCATGGCCGCGGGCGTCGATGTCGCCACCCTCGCGCACGTGCGGTTCGCGTACCCCACCTACAGCGCGATCATCGGGATCGCGGCACGTCGGCTGCTGCAGGAGGAGGAGCTGACGGGCGAGCTCGACTGAGGCGGGGCGGCGACGTCCCCGTGGCGCCCGGTCGGATGGAGGGATGACGGCGGCTCGCCCGGCCGTCGTCCGCGGCCGTCGGTACAGTGCCGACATGGCCTCCCGCACCGCCAACTTCTGCATCGACGCCGTCGACCCGCGCGCCCAGGCGCGCTGGTGGGCGCAGGTGCTCGACGACTTCGCGATCGTGCCCGAGGGGACGATGGAGGACGACGAGGCCGAGCTCCGCGGCCCCGGCGGCCGGTGGCTGGGGTTCATCCGGGTGCCGGAACCGAAGTCGGTGAAGAACCGCATGCACATGTGCCTCCGCCCCGCCGGCACGACGCGCGACGCCGAGGTGGCGAGGATCCTCGCGCTCGGCGCGAGCATGGTGGACGACCGCCGCGAGACCGACGGCTGGGCGGTGCTGGGCGATCCGGAGGGCAACGAGTTCTGCGTGCTGGCCACGTCCGCGGAGGACGCCGGGATCGGCGCGTGATGCGGAGCGCGACGCGACGCTGACGACCGGGAGCCGCCTCGCCATTCCGTGCCGAGGACGAGACGGTCTCCGCGGCGCGCGGCAGGCATCGCCTACCTTCGGGCGCATGACGACCTCCGATCCCCTCCCCGGCCGGCCGCACGTCGCCGGCCGGCCGCACGTCGCCGGCCGCTCCCGTCCCGATCCCGGCGAGGTCGTCATCCGCGCCGCGGAGCCCGCGGACATGACGTCGGTCGCGGAGCTGCGCTGGCGGTGGTCGGTGGACGAGGAGGGCGACGCGCCTGTGACGGACATCGCGGGCTACGTCGCCGCCACCGCGGCCTTCGCGACCGCGCATCCGCGCACGCACGGGTGCGTCGTAGCCGAACGGGACGGCGTCGTGGTGGGACTGGCCTGGCTCGCCCTCACGGATCGGCCGCCCACCCCCGACGACCTGAGCCGCGTCGCGGGCGACATCCAGTCCGTCTACGTCGTCCCCGAACTGCGCGGGTCCGGGACCGGGCCCCGGCTGGTGGCCGCGCTCCTCGACGAAGCCCGCGCCGCCGGCTGCCGGTACGTCCGCGTGCACTCGAGCCCTCGCGCGGTCCCCGTCTACGCCCGTGCCGGATTCGCCGTTGACGAGGAATATCGCGTCGTCCGCCTCTGAGGCCGGCTCAGACGCCGTCGTCGATCCCCGTCATGTCGAGCACGAAGCGGTAGCGCACGTCGTTGCGGCGGAGCCGGTCGATCGCGGTCGCGACCTCGGCCGCGGGCAGCACCTCCACGTCCGCTGTGATGTCGTGCTCGCCGCAGAAGTCGAGCAGGTCCTGGGTCGCGGGTCGTCCGGCGCTGCCCGAGGAGGCGAGCCGACGCCGGCCGCCGAGCAGGTCCATCGCCTGGACCCCGAGCGGGCCGAGGAAGCCGAGGACGCACAGCGTGCCGTCGAGGTCGAGCACGCGCAGGTAGGGGCCGAGGTCGTGGGTGGCCGAGACGGTGTCGAGCACGAGGTCGAGGCTCGAGGCGGCGGCCGCCATCGCGGCGGGGTCGGTGGAGACCACCACGAGGCTCGCGCCCAGGCGCTCGGCATCCGCCGCCTTGGCCGCGCTCGTGGTGAACACCGTCACCTCCGCGCCGAGGGTGCTCCCCAACCGCACCGCGAGGTGGCCGAGACCGCCGAGGCCGACGATGCCGAGGCGCGTGCCGGGCCCGACGCCCGCGGCCCGCAGCGGCTCCCACACCGTGACGCCCGCGCACATGAGCGGCGCGACGGTGGCGGGATCCAGCGACACCGGGCGCCGGTAGACGAAGGAGTCCCGGACCACGTAGCGGCCGGACCAGCCGCCGCGGGTCGTGGATCCGTCGACGCGGTCGCGGCCGCCGTAGGTGAGCGTCGGGAACTCGACGCACATGTTCTCGTGGCCGCCGCGGCACATGGCGCAGACGCCGCACGAGTCGACGATGTTGCCGACCGCGACCGGGTCGCCGGGCGCGAAGGCCGTGACGGCGGATCCGACGGCCACCACCTCCCCGACGAACTCGTGGCCGGGGACGAGCGCGTCCTCCCGGCGATGCCGGTCGAGCGCGTGCAGGTCGGAGAAGCAGACGCCGCAGTGGGTGACGCGGACGTCGACGTCGTCGGGACGGAGGTCGCGGCGCGCGATCCCGGTGGGGCGGAGCGGCAGGCCGGCCGCGGGAGACAGGAGGGCTGTGGTTCTCATACCCTCACTCTACCTACTAGTTGGTAGCTACGTATGCTCGATGCATGACCTCGACCGCCGACCGCACGCGCCAGCGCATCCTCGACGCCGCGACGGAGGAGTTCGCCGCTCGCGGCATCGCCGGGGCGCGCGTCGACCGGATAGCCCAGGCGTCCGGCATGAGCAAGCCGATGCTGTACTCGCACTTCGGCGGCAAGGACCGGCTGTTCGACGCGGTGTTCGCCGAGCACGTGATCGCGAACGGCGACCGCGTCCCCTTCACGGCCGACGACCTGCCCGGCTACGCGGGCCGCCTCTACGACGACTACCTCGCCGATCCCGCGCTCGCCCGCCTCGTGATGTGGAAGCGGCTCGAGCGCGACGGCACCGGGTACCTCTACCCGGGCCTCGAGGGGCACGACGCGGAGCACCGGCGCGACATCGTGGCCGCGCAGGAGGCACGCGCCATCCGCGCGGACCTCGATCCCGACGACGTGTGGACCCTGCTCATCGCGACGGCGGCGAGCTGGGCACAGGTCTCGATCACGACGGTCGCGACGGTGGACGACCCGGCCTCCCTGCACGCCCGGCGTCGCGCCGCTCTCGCGGCGCACGTCCGCGACGGGCTCTGCGGAGGCTGAGGGACGACGGGATGATCCGGTCCCGCGGATCCGCGCTGCTACGGGCCGGCGACCGATCGCCGTGCGCGACCGCGCTCGACCGCCGTCATCACGAGGTACAGCGTCGTCCAGAGCACGAGGCCGGCGGCGAGGAAGATCCCGACGACCGCGAGCACGCCGCCCGCGGTGTCAGTCGGGAACCAGCCGCTGATCAAGAGCGCGGGCAGGACGGCCACGAGCATGAGCGCGAAGTGGGCGGCGGACTGCCGCGGGAGGCTCCAGCCGGGCACCTGGTAGAGGAGCGAGCCGGCGGCGGTCGCGGCGACGATGACGCCCACCGCGAGTGTCGAGCGGCCGTCCGCGACCTGGCCGGAGGCGAGCAGGTACGCGCCGATCGCCGACATGACCACGAGCGGGATCCCGCCGAGGAGCGCCGCGCGCAGGAGCAGACGCGGGCGGGGCGCGGCCGACGGATCCGCGGGATCGGGCATCGGCGGCGCGACCTCTCGTGCTCGTTCTCGTCCCATGGGCCCTCCGAGGACCAGTCGACCACGGGCCGCGCACGGGACGGAACCCCCGGTGAGGGGGCCGTGTCGCGCAGCCCCGCGGCGATCGCCCGATCGCTACGGTGGGTATCGGCCTCCGCACCGGGTCGCATCCGCCCACCAGGGAGTCCGCCGTGCTCATCACCCTCACCTCGACCGCGCCCTCGGCGTCGGACCTCAGCCACCTGCTCCGCAAGCACCCGGCCAAGGCGCAGTCCTTCGACCTCGCGGTGGGCGTCGCGCACGTCCTCTACCCGGAGGCGACCGACGAGCGGTGCACGGTCGCGCTGCTGCTCGAGGTGGATCCGATCGCGCTCGTCCGCTCCACGCGGTTCCGGAGCGCGGGCGCCGCGAGCATCACCCACTACGTGAACGACCGGCCGTACGCGTCGTCCTCGATGCTCGCGGTGGCGCTCGGGCACGTCTTCCGCACGGCGATGGGCGGCCGCAGCGACACCTTCCCCGAGCTCGCGGCGAGCGCCCTCCCGCTCACCGTCACCGTCGCCGCCCTCCCCGCGCGCGGCGGCGCCGACCTCGTGCGCGAGCTGTTCGCGCCGCTCGGCTGGCGGGTGGAGGCGACGCCCGTGCCGCTGGATCCCGCCTTCCCCGCCTGGGGCGACTCCCTGTACGTCGACCTCGTGCTCACGGGCGAGGTCCGCCTCGCCGACGCGCTCCGCCACCTCTACGTGCTGCTGCCCGTGCTCGACGACGGGAAGCACTACTGGGTGTCCGACGACGAGGTCGGCAAGCTGATGCGCGCCGGCGACGGCTGGCTGGCCGAGCACCCGGCGCGCGACCTGATCACCCGGCGGTACCTCGCGCACCAGCGCGACCTCGTGGGCGAGGCCGGCGAACGGCTCGACGCGGGATCCGACGCGCCCGCGGAGGCCGACCCCGGCACGGGTCCCAGCGGACCCGCGGTCCCCGCGCCGCCCGCCCCGCGCTCCCCCTCCCTCGCCCGGCTGCGCGCCGAGACGGTGCACGCCGTGCTCACGGAGGTCGGCGCGCGCACGGTCGCCGACGTCGGCTGCGGGTCGGGGGCGCTGCTCGCGCACCTGATGCCGGACCCGGCGTTCACGCGGATCCTCGGCACCGACGTCTCCTCCTCCGACCTGGAGGCGGCCGCCCGGCGCCTCGACCTCCGCGACGCGAGCGACCGGGTGCGCGAGCGGATCCGGCTGATGCAGTCGTCCGCGACCTACGAGGACCCGCGCCTCGCCGGCCTCGACGCGATCGTGCTGATGGAGGTGATCGAGCACGTCGACCCCGCACGGCACGCGGCCCTCGAGGCGTCCGTGTTCGGATCCGCGTCACCCGCCGCCGTCGTCGTCACGACCCCGAACGCCGAGCACAACGCGCTGTACCCGGGCCTCGCGGCGGGCGCGCTCCGCCACCCCGACCACCGCTTCGAGTGGACGCGCGCCGAGTTCGCCGACTGGGCCGCGCGCGTCGCCGACCGGCACGGCTACCGCGTGGAGGTCCGGCCCGTCGGGGACGCGGATCCCGTGCACGGCGCCCCCACCCAGCTCGCGCTCTTCCGGAAGGCCACCCGATGACCGACGCCCCCGCGCCCACGGCGCTGCCCATCCCCCGCATGTCGCTCGTGCTGCTCGTCGGCGCGAGCGGATCCGGCAAGTCCACCTTCGCGCGCACGCACTTCGGCCCGTACGAGGTGCTGTCGAGCGACGTGTTCCGCGGCCTCGTCTCGAACGACGAGAACGACCAGAGCGCCACGTCCGCCGCGTTCGAGGCGCTCCGGCACGTCGCCGCGCACCGCCTGCGCGCGGGCCTCCTCACCGTGATCGACGCCACCAACGTGCAGGCCGAGTCGCGCCGATCCCTCGTGCAGCTCGCCCGCGACCACGATGTGCTGCCGGTCGCGATCGTGCTCGACGTGCCGGTGGGCGTGTGCGTGGAGCGGAACGCCGCCCGCACGGATCGCACGTTCGGCGCCTCCGTCGTGAAGCGGCAGCACGACCAGCTGCAGCGCTCGCTCAGGGGCCTCGGCCGCGAGGGCTTCCGGAAGGTGCACGTGCTCCGGGGCGTGGAGGAGATCGCCGCCGCGCGCTTCACGGTCGAGCCGCTCCTCAACGACCTCCGCCACGAGCGCGGGCCGTTCGACGCCATCGGCGACGTTCACGGCTGCCGGGCCGAGCTCGAGACGCTGCTCGGCGAGCTGGGCTACGAGATCACGCGCGACGAGCGCGGCCGGCCCGTCGACGCCGCGCACCCGGAAGGCCGCCGCGCGGTGTTCCTCGGCGACCTCGTGGATCGCGGGCCGGACACCCCGGGCGTGCTCCGCCTCGTGATGGGGATGGTGCGCGCCGGCCACGCCTTCGCTGTGCCGGGCAACCACGAGGACAAGCTCGTGAAGGCGCTGCAGGGGAAGAAGGTGCGCGTCGCGTACGGCTTGGCCGAGTCGCTGGCGCAGCTCGCCGAGGAGGACGAGGCGTTCCGCGTGGACGTCGAGCGCTTCTGCCGCGAGCTCGTCTCCCACCTGGTGCTCGACGGCGGCGACCTCGTCGTCGCGCACGCCGGCCTCATCGAGGCGTACCAGGGCCGCGCGTCCGGCCGCGTGCGCGCGTTCGCGCTCTGGGGCGACGCCACGATCGGCGAGACCGACGAGCACGGCCTGCCCGTGCGCCGCGACTGGGCGCTCGACTACCGCGGATCCGCGACCGTCCTCTACGGGCACGTCGCCGGCGTCGGCACCGAGTGGGTCAACGGCACCCTGTGCCTCGACACCGGATGCGTCTTCGGCGGCGAGCTCACAGCCCTCCGCTGGCCCGAGCGCGAGGTCGTCGCCGTGCCCGCCGAGCGCGTGTGGTCGGAGCCGACCGTGCCGCTGGGGCGCCGGTACGCGTCCGCCGCCGCCGCCGGATCCGGCAGCCCCGCGGACGACGCGCGCGACCCCGGCCTCCTCCGCATCGACGACGTGCTCGGCAAGCAGGTCGTGGAGACGCGCGCCTTCGGCCGGGTCGGGATCCGCGAGGACGCCGCCGCCGGCGCCCTCGAGACCATGAGCCGCTTCGCCATCGACCCCCGGCACCTGCTCTACCTGCCGCCCACGATGAGCCCGCCCGCGACCTCGTCCCGCGACGACGTGCTCGAGCACCCGGCCGAGGCCTTCGAGGCGTACCGGCGGGACGGCCTGGAGCGGGTGATCTGCGAGGAGAAGCACATGGGATCCCGCGCGGTCGTGCTCCTCACCCGCGACTCGGCCCGCTTCGACGCGCCCGCGGGCTGGCGGGGCGTCGTGCACACGCGCACGGGCCGTCCGTTCTTCGGCGACGCCGACACGGACGCGCTGCTCGCCCGGCTCGACGCCGCCGTCGAGGCGGCCGGCCTGTGGGCGGAGCTCGACACGTCGTGGCTGCTCCTCGACGCGGAGCTGCTGCCGTGGTCGGTGAAGGCGGGGCCGCTGATCCGCGACCAGTACGCCTCCGTCGGCGCCGCCGCCACCGCCGCGCTGCCCGCCGCCGTCCGCACGCTGGAGCAGGCCACCGCGAACGGCATCGACGTCGCCGACCTCCTCGGACGCACGCGCGCCCGGGCCACCGACGCGGAGGCGTACGTCGCCGCGTACCGCCGCCACGCCGCGCCCTCCGCCGGCCTCGACGACGTCCGGCTCGCCCCGTTCCAGCTCCTCGCCACCGAGGGCGCGACCCACCTCGCGCGCGAGCACGCGTGGCACCTGGCGCTCGCGGGGCGGCTGGCGGTCGCGGATCCGGGCCTCGTGATCCCCACCCGCTCCGTCGCCGTCGACCTCGCCGACCCGGAGTCGGAGGCGGCCGCGACGCGCTGGTGGCAGGAGCTGACGGACGCGGGCGGCGAGGGCATGGTCGTGAAGCCCGAGGCCGGGCTCGTCCGCGGGCGGAAGGCGCTCGCCCAGCCGGGCATCAAGGTGCGCGGCCGCGAGTACCTGCGCATCGTCTACGGCCCCGACTACACGGAGCCCGCGAACCTCCGCCGCCTGCGCGACCGCGACGTCGGCCACAAGCGGTCGATGGCGCTCCGCGAGTACGCGCTCGGCGTGGAGGCGGTCGAGCGGTTCGTCGCGGGCGAGCCCACGTGGCGCGTGCACCAGGCGGTCTTCGGCGTGCTCGCGATGGAGTCCGAGGCGGTGGATCCGCGGCTCTGACGGGCGGCGCATGGCCGCCCGCGTCCGTGTGCACGGCCGGATCGCGCCACCGCCGCGCCCGGCTAGCCTCCGGTCGTGCCCGCCCTCCCCGTCCCCGCGCTGCCCGGAGAGATCCGGCCGTCGCGGATGATCCGTCGGGCCGGCCGCATCCTCTCGTCCGTCCCCATGGGGATCCTGTTGGCCGTGCTCGGGATCGGCCTCGCGCTCGACCGCTCCACGGCGCGCACCGACGACGCCACCACGGGGACGCGCGCGTGACCGGCACGGGCACCCCCTCCCGGGCCCACGAGCCCCGCACCCTCCTCCACGTGCTGCCGTGGACCACCGCGGCGGGCGGCGCCGTGGCCACGTTCCTGATCCCCGGGGGCCTCGTCGCGCTCAGCAGCCTCGTCGTCCGGCCGAACGGCGTCAGCGGGGCCCTGCTCCTGCAGGTGCTGCCGATCCTGTTCATCGCCGCGGTCATGATGTCCGCCGTCGGGCTGTGCGCCGGCGCTCTCGCGAGCCTGCCGGATCACCTCGCGCGGCACCGCCCGGAGCTCCGGCGGCGCACGTCCGCGCTCGCGGTCGGCATCCTGACCGCCCTCATCTCCCTCGTCTGGCTGGCCGCGCTCGCCGAGTGGCAGCCGCTCCCCCTGGTCCCCACACTCGTGACGACCGGCCTGGTCGCCGCCGCCACCGCGGGAGCCACCGCGATCGTGGTCGCCCGCCATGCGCGACGCCGCGCCCGAGACGAGTCGCGCCGCTTGATCTCGGAGCCATGAGCGTCACGCCGCGCGCGGACACGGCTGGATCGGGTGCCCGCACCGCTCGGCGGCCACCTCCCCACTGACGATCCTGTGACCGTCACCGCGGATGTCGAGGAGCGACGCCGATGTCCCTCCGTCGGATGAGCGGACGCCCTCTGGCGGATGTCGACGCCCGAACCGGGCCTCCGCAGCGTCGAGGGCATGGACCATTCCCGCCGCCGAGAGGCGAGCACGACGTCGAACGAGGACCGGACCACCGACGAACGACGGTCGCTGCTCGACGTCCTCCCGATCACGACCGCGGTGGGCGGCGCGCTTGCCATATTCCTGGTCCCGGGCCTCCCGATCGTCGTGGTCAGCCTCCTCGAAGGCGACGCCGGGTCGCTCATGGTCCTCGCCCTGTTCCTCCCGTGGATGGCGGGGGGCGCGGCCGGGGCGTTCCTCCTCGGACTCGTGGTCGGCGCGCTCGCGGGGCTCCCGGATCACCTCGCGCGCGACAGGCCGGCCCTGCGCCCACTCACGTCGGTCCTCGCCGGCGGGATCCTCACGGTCCTCGTCTCGGCCGCGTGGGTGGCCGCGCTCGTGGTGTGGTGGCCGCATCCGGGCGACATCGCGGCATGGTCGACGGGCCTCGTCGCCGGCGCCGCCTCGGTCGCCACGACGCTCGTCGTCATCGTCCATCGACACGGTCGTCGTCGTGCCCGTCGCATGGCGCGCGACCCGTCGCCCGGACGCGGCTGAAGGTCACGCCCCGCCGCGGTTCCCCTCCAGCGTGAACGTGAAGACGTCCTCGTCGAACGCGCTGTACCCGGCGTAGTCGAGCAGCTCGTAGAGGCGGGCGCGGGTCTGCATCTCCGGCACCTTCGAGGCGAGCGTGCCCTCCTCGAGGATCGCGTCGAGGCCGCGCTCGGCGGCGCCCATCGCGAGGCGCAGCAGCGACACCGGGTAGATGACGATGTTCACGCCCACGTCCGCGAGCTGCTGCGTCGTGAACAGCTCGCTCTTCCCGAACTCGGTCATGTTGGCGAGGATCGGCACGTCCACCGCCTGGCGCATCGCCTCGAACTCGGCGAGGTCGGCCATCGCCTCGGGGAAGATCGCGTCGGCGCCCGCGTCCACGAGCGCCTTCGCACGGTCGACGGCCGCGGCCATGCCGTCGACCCCGCGCACGTCGGTGCGGGCCATGATCAGCAGGTCGGGGTCACGGCGCGCGTCGACGGCCGCGCGGATCCGCTTCAGCGCCGTCGACTCGTCCACCACCTGCTTGCCGTCGAGGTGCCCGCAGCGCTTCGGGTTCACCTGGTCCTCGATGTGGAGGCCCGCGACGCCGGCGTCCTCGAGCATCTGCACGGTGCGCGCGACGTTCATCGGCTCGCCGAAGCCCGTGTCCGCGTCCACGAGGCACGGCAGGTCGGTGACGCGAGCGATCTGCTGCGAGCGCCCGGCCACCTCGGTGAGCGTGGTGAGGCCGATGTCGGGGAGGCCGAGATCCGCGGAGAGCACGGCGCCGGAGATGTAGACGCCGTCCATGCCCTTGTCCTGGATGAGGCGGGCCGACAGCGGGTTGAACGCGCCGGGCATCCGGAGCAGCTCGCCGCTCGCGAGCCGCTCGCGGAAGGCGCGGCGCTTGGCGGCGGAGGGGAGGGTCGAGTGCAGCACTAGAGGAGTCCCTTCGGAGAGCCGGCGCCGTCGAGGAGGCCGGGCCGGGCGGTCACGGTGAGGCCGGCGAGCTCGTCGGCGGTGAGCTCGGGCAGGCGCTCGACGAGGGCGAGGAAGCGGTCGACCTCGGCCTCCTCGAGCACGCCGTCGGCCAGCGTGCGGAGCTTGCCCACGTAGTCGGCGCGCGCGAACGGCCGGGCGCCGAGCGGGTGCGCGTCGGCGACGGCGATCTCGTCGACGATGGTCGAGCCGTCGGTCAGGCGGATCTCCACCCGGCCGCCGAACGCCTTCTCGGCCGGGTCCATGGAGTGGTACCGGCGGGTCCACTCCGGGTCCTCGGTGGTCGTGACGCGGCGCCACAGGTCCACCGTGTCGGGGCGGCCGGCGCGCTCCGGCGCGTACGAGTCGACGTGGTGCCACGCGCCGTCCTGCAGCGCGACGGTGAAGATGTACGGGATCGAGTGGTCGAGCGTCTCGCGGCTGGCGCGCGGGTCGTACTTCTGCGGGTCGTTCGCGCCGGATCCGATCACCACGTGCGTGTGGTGCGACGAGTGGATGAGGACGCGGTCGATGGCGTCCGCGTCGGCGAGCACCGGGTGCGCGTGGTGCAGGCGGCGGGCGAGGTCGATCCACGCCTGCGCCTGGTACTCGGCCGAGTGCTCCTTCGTGTAGGTGTCGAGGATCGCCCGCTTGGCCTCGCCGGGCGCGGGCAGCGGCACGTCGTAGGACGCGTCGGGGCCGTCGAGCAGCCACGCGATGACGCCGTCCTCGCCCTCGTAGATGGGGGTGGGGCTGGTCTGGCCGCGCATCGCCCGGTCGATCGCCTCGACGGCCATC